>Ga0193699_10000406_pt1 | contig 19184 bp, 15 predicted proteins | sample L3c2metaG_FD_160095 | JGI IMG/M metagenome (GOLD analysis project Ga0193699, IMG submission 160095) | Soil microbial communities from a riparian zone of the East river system, Colorado, United States - L3c2 | ecosystem: Environmental > Terrestrial > Soil > Riparian zone | place: USA: East...
CCAGCTGGCTGGCCGATCTGGAGGGCGACCGCCCACCGCTCTCGATCGACATCGTCGGCGAGTTTCTGATGCCGGTCGTGCGTCAGGACCGCGCGGCCGTGTTCATCGTGATCGACTGCCTGCGGCTCGACCAGTGGAAGGTGATCGAGCCGGTGATCGCCTCGCTGTTCGACATCGAGACCACGCACTACTTCGGCGTGCTGCCCACCGCCACGCCGTACGCGCGCAACGCCCTGTTCAGCGGCCTCTTTCCCAACGAGATCGCGGCGCGCTTCCCCGACTGGTGGGGCGAGCGCGAGGACGAGACGCTCAATGCGCACGAGCGCGACCTGCTCGAGGCGCAGCTGGACGAGATCGGGCACAAGACGCCGGTGAAGTACGACAAGATCTCCTCGTCCTACGAGGCCGACGAGCTGGAGCGCCGCCTCGCGAACGCCATCGCGCCCGATGGGATTAGCGCGTTCGTGTTCAACTTCGTGGACCTGCTCACCCACGGCCGCTCCGAGTCGGCGATCCTCTATGAGGTCGCGCGGGACGAGATCGCGCTGCGCCAGCTCACCCTCCAGTGGTTCCGGCGCTCGGCGCTGTTCAGCGTGCTCCAGGAGGCGGCGCGACGGAAGGTGAAGGTGCTGGTGACGAGCGATCACGGATCGATCCACTGTCACACCCCCGCCACCGTGTTCGCCCGGCGCGACGCGACGCAGAATCTGCGCTACAAGTTCGGCGAGGACCTGCGGGCCGAGAATCCCGACTACGCGCTGCTGTTCAAGAACGAGGACGCGCTGAAGCTGCCGCGGCGCGGCATGGGCGCCAACACGCTGCTCGCTACCGGCGACTGCTTCTTCGTCTATCCGACGAAGCTGCGCGAGTATCAGAGCCGCTACCGCGGCTCGTTCCTGCACGGCGGCGTCACGCCCGAGGAGTGCATCCTGCCAGTGTCGCTCCTCACGCCCAGGAGGTAGCGCATGTATCGTCGACTGCTGGGATACCTGCGCCCCCACTCGTGGCGGATGGCCGGGACGATCGCGTGCAACGTCATCGCCGCCGCACTGGACGTCTTCTCGTTCACGCTGCTCGTCCCGTTCCTCAACGCGCTGTTCAAGGCGCAGCAGTACATCCCCGGCGTCGATTCGACCTGGATCTCGCGCATCCAGGTCCGGATGGTCGGCGCCTTCCTCGACCCGCGCGACCCGCTCGGCTCGGTGGAGACGATGATCATCGCCATCGTCGCCATCGTCGCGGTGAAGAACGTCTTCGTCTGGCTGGGGGGACAGTTCGGCGCGTCGCTGCAGGAGAACGTCACGCGCGACCTGCGCGATGCCGTGTTCACGCACCTGCAGCGCCTGCCACTCGGCTACTTCCAGCGTACCAAGACCGGCCAGATCATCTCGCGCGTGCTCAGCGACACGGAGCAGAGCAAGGCGCTGATCACCGAGCTGGTGACCAAGACGGTGCAGAACATCGCGCAGGTCATCGTCACGATCGTCGCGCTGTACACCTATTCGCCGAAGCTGACCTTCGTGGCGCTGGTCATCGCCCCGCTCCTCACGCTCTCACTCCAGCCGATCCTGCGCAAGCTGCGCAAGGGGCACCGCCGACTGCGCGGCGACTACGGGGAGATCACCAGCGTGCTCCAGGAGGTCGTGAGCGGCGTCCGCCTGGTGAAGTCGTTCCGCGGGGAGCCGTACGAGGACCGCCGCTTCACGGAGGCGAGCCATCGCTACTCGTCGGGCATGGTCCGCATCACGCGCATCGCCTTTCTCTCGCAGCCGATGACCGAGATGATCGGCACGTTGGTGGCGGTGCTGATCCTCTGGATCGGCGCACGCGAGGTGCTCACGGGGGCGTCGGGGGCGATGGATGGTGCCACGCTCATCACCTTCATGATCATGGTGATGCGGCTGTTGCCGCCGTTCAAACAGCTCTCGCAGGCGCCGACGACCGCACAGCAGGCGTTCGCGTCGGCCGAGCGGCTGTTCGAGGTACTGGACCTGCCGACCGAGCAGCAGCTCGACCACGGTGCCCGCGAGGTGACGGGTCTGCGTAACGCGCTCGCGTTCGAGGGGGTCTCCTTCGCGTATGACGACGAGCCGGTGCTGCGCGACATCACCTTCACGGCGCGGAAGGGCGACGTGATCGCGCTCGTCGGAGCGAGCGGGGCGGGGAAGAGCACGCTCGTGGACCTCATTCCGCGTTTCTATGAGCCATCGGGAGGCGCCATCCGACTCGATGGTGTCGACACCCGCGAGATCCGCCTCGCCTCGCTGCGCGGCCTCACCGGCATCGTGAGCCAGGACACCGTGCTATTCAACGACACGGTGCGCAACAACATCGCCTACGGTACGGCGGGCCGATTCACCGACGCGCAGGTGGACGCCGCGGCGCGCGCGGCCAACGCCCACGCATTCATCAGCGAGCTGCCGCAGGGCTACGAGACCGTGCTGGGCGAGCGGGGCACCCGCTTGTCCGGGGGGCAGCGTCAGCGCCTCGCCATCGCGCGCGCACTCCTCACAGATCCTCCCATCCTCATCCTCGACGAGGCCACGTCGGCCCTCGACACCGAATCGGAACGACTCGTGCAAGAGGCCATCGACCGCCTCCTGACGAATCGTACCGTCTTCGTCATCGCCCACCGCCTCTCGACCGTCGTGCACGCAGATCAGATTCTCGTCCTCGACCGCGGCGAGATCGTCGAGCGCGGTACCCACGCCGAGCTGCTCGCGCAGCACGGCGTCTACCATCGCCTGCATGCCGCCCAGCTGCGACGCGACGAGGGTGAGCCCGCCGCTCCCCCCGCCACGGCCGGAGCGCGCTGACCGATGCGAGTGCTTTTCCATCACACCGCGAAGGACTGGTCGGGCTGCTCGCGCGCGTTTGCCGTCGCGGCCCAGGGCCTGGTCGGCCACGGCGCCACCGTCACGGTCGTGTGCCGCGCCGACAGCGCGGCCGAACAGGCGTTCGCCAGCCAGGGCCTCGACGTCGTGTCCGTGCCGATCACCGATTCGGTGAGCCGCGACGCCTGGCGGCTGCGCACTGTGCTGAAGGAACGGTTCATCGAGGTCGTCTTCCTACATTCGGAGCGCGAGCAGCTCGTCGCCAGCTCGGCGATGCGGCTCGCCGAGCGCGGTGCCGTCATTCGGCGCATCCCCGTGGGAGGAATCGTCTCCACCGGCCGGGGCGCCAGGTTGGCCGCGAAGATGGCGACATCGCGCCTGCTCTTCAGCACCCCAATGGATCTCGCGCGCGCCGACGTCGGCGATCGCGGCCTCCTGGCTCCGCTCGGCGTCGACGTCGAGAAGGCCGACGAGATGCGCATGACGTCGCGCGGAACGCTCGGCGTGGAGCCGGGGACGCAGCTCATGGTGTGCGTCGCCGACCGCAAGGCAAAGGGGCGCATCCACACGGCGTTGCGCACGGTGGCGCTCCTCGCGCCGCGCCATCCGGATCTGCGGCTCGCGCTCGTCGGCTCCGGCTGCGACGACGACGACACGCACATGCACGCGTCGGCGCTCGGTGTCACGCCCCTGGTGCGCTTCCTCGGCGAACGCGACGACATGGCCGCCGTCGTGGGCGCGGCCGAGGTGGGGTGGGTGGCCGCGGAGGGCGACGACGGTGCCTTCGCCTGCCTCGATTTCATGGCGGCGGGCGTGCCGGTGATCGCCGAGCGGACGCCCGTGCTCTCGCACTACGTGCCGGACGGGATCGCCGGCGTGCTGCTCCCCCCGGCCCACCCCAACGACACCGCCGCCACCGTCGCCAACTTCCTCGCCGACAACAACACCCGTGTCGCCATGGGGAAGGCGGGACGCACGCGCGTCGTGCGCGACTTCCCGGAATCGGCGATGATCGAGGGATACATCGCGGCCGCCAAGGCGGCGGGCGATCGCGCGCTCTGGGCGGCGCGGTGAGCCGAACGCGACTTCCGCACTACGTCCAGTACTCCGCGCTGCGCGCCGCGATCGCGGCGCTCGATCTGGTGAGCGTGCGCCGCGCGGCGGCGATCGGCGCCTGGATCGGCTCGCTCGGGTACCGGCCGCTCGGCATCCGACGGGCCGTCGTGGAGCGGCAGGTGCGCGCCGCCTTTCCCGGGCTCGCCGAGTCGGAGGTGCTCCGCATCGCCCGCGCGTCGTACGCCAACCTCGGACGCTCGTCGCTCGAGGCCTCGCTGCTCTCGGCCCTGTCTCGCGAGCAGGTGCTCGCGATGTTCGACGGCGTCGAGGGCGCGGACGCGCTGGCGCGCGCGCGCGCGAAGGGAAAGGGGGTGCTGCTCGTCAGCGGACACCTCGGGAACTGGGAGCTCGCGGGCGCGTACGTGGCGGCCAGCGGCGTGCCCATCGAGGCGGTGGCGCGCGGCATGGAGAACCCGCTGTTCGACGGTTACATCACGCGGACGCGGCAGCGGCTCGGCATGACGGTGATCCACGACGCCGAAGCCGTGCGCCGGGTGCCGCGCGCCATGCGCGAGGGGAAGAGCGTCGCCATGCTGGTGGACCAGGGGGCCGTCGGACTGGCCTCGAGCTGGGTGCCGTTCTTCGGCCGGTACGCCAAGACGCCCCGCGGGCCAGCCGTGTTCGCCCTGCGGCTCGGTGCCCCGGTCGTGTTCGCCACCGCCCTGCGGCAGCCGAGTGGCAAGTACATCATGTACTACGAGGAGGTGCCCGTCATCCCGACGGGCGACCGAGAGGCCGACGTCGACACGATCGTCGCGGACTACACGAGCACCCTGGAGCGCTGGATTCGCCGCGCCCCCGAGCAATATTTCTGGCATCACCGCCGTTGGAAGCATCAGCGGCCCGGCACTCCGCCCGAGTTGGGAGATCCGTCGTGAACGAGCGCGTGAAGCGAGCGCTGCGCCGTGATGCGCGCGCCTGGTTCGGGATCAGCGTCGTCGTGCTCATGGTCGTGCTGGCGGTGCTCGCGCCGCTCGTGTCGCACCATGACCCGCTGCGCATCGACCTCGTCAACCAGCTGCAGGGCCCGTCGGGGGGACACTGGCTCGGCACCGACATTCAGGGACGCGACGTGTGGGCGCGCCTCGTGTACGGCGCGCGCGTCTCGCTGTCCGCCGGCATCGTCTCGCAGCTCATCGCCCTGATGATCGGGCTCACGATGGGGCTCGTCGCGGGTTACTACGGCGGCTGGATCGACGAGCTGGTGATGCGGCTTGCCGACGTGACGCTCGCGTTCCCGACGCTGCTCCTGCTCATCGCCATGGCCGCGGCGCTCCAGCCGTCGCTCGGCGTCGTGTTCCTCACGATCGGCCTCGTCGGGTGGGCAGGGATGGCGCGGCTCGTTCGAGGCCAGGTACTGGTCGTTCGCCAGCTGGAGTTCGTGCAGGCGTCCAAGGCGCTTGGCGCTCGCGACACGCGCGTCGTGCTCCAGCACGTGCTGCCCAGCGTGGTGGCCCCCGTGCTCATCGCGGCGACGCTCGGCGTGGCCGCGGCGATCATGGCGGAGTCGGCGCTGTCGTTCCTCGGCCTCGGCGTGCAGCCGCCGACGCCGAGCTGGGGGTCGATGATCGCCGACGGGCGCGACCTCAATCAGCTGCGCAACGCGCCCTGGACGTCGGTCGCGCCGGGAGTGGCGATCGGGGCCGCGGTGCTGGGCTTCAACCTGCTTGGCGATGCGCTGCGTGACGCGCTCGACCCGCGCCATGCCGCGAAGAGCCGCGCGATCGAAGCACCACCCTCGGCCCGCACCTGAGCGTGACGTTCGACGTACGGCGACTGCGTCGCGAGGAGTTTGACTGGACGGAAACGGGCGAGTCGATCTATCTGAACGCCGCCAGCACCGGCCCGCTCCCCGAGCGATGCGTGCGCGCGCAGGACGCGTTCACGAGAAGGCGCGCCGCACCGTACCGGTTGAGCCAGGAGGAGCAGTTCGCCGTCCTCACCGACTCACGCGGGCGGATCGCGGCGCTCATCGGCGCCGACGTAGCCGAGATCGCGCTCGCCGTGAACACCAGCGCGGGACTCAACCTGGCGGCGTGGTCGCTTCCGCTTGGACGCGGCGACGTCGTCGTCATTCCCGATCTCGAGTTCCCGGCGAACGTCTATCCGTGGATGGCGGCGGCCGAGGTACGCGGCTTCACCCTGCAACGCGTGCCGGCGCGCGACGGACTGATCGACGAGGAGGCGCTGCTCGCCGCGCTCGACGGGCCGGGTGTGCGGGTACTCGCGGTGTCGTGGGTGGGCTTCGCCACCGGCGCCGTGGCCGACCTCGACATGCTCGGCGCCGCGTGTCGGGCACGCGGTATTCGTTTCGTGGTGGACGCGATCCAGGGGCTCGGCCCGCTCACGCTGGATGTGTCGCGGACGCCGATCGACCTCCTCGCGTGCGGCGCGCAGAAGTGGCTGCTCGCGCCGTGGGGGACGGGGTTCACCTATGTGCGCCGCGAGCTCGTGCGCGAGCTCGCCCCCCAGCCGGTGAGCTGGATGGGGGTGCAGGGATCCGACGACTTCTCACGGCTGCTGGCGTACGACATGACATGGCGCGACGACGCGCGCCGCTTCGAGCAGCTCACGCTGCCCTTCCAGGACTTCGCGGGGATGGCGGCGAGCCTCGAGCTCCTGCAGGAGCTTGGGCCGGCGGCGGTGTCGGCGTACATCCGCGCCGGCGCGGCGGCGCTGCTCGACGGCGCGGCCGAGCGGGGTATCGCGCTCGTCACGCCGCGTGCGCGCCACGCGGGCATCGCGTCGCTCCGGCCAGCCGATGCCGCAGCCGCCAGTGCGCGGCTCAAGGCGGCGCGGGTGGACCACTCGGTGCGCGAGGGGACGATCAGGCTGGCCCCGCACTGCTACACGACTCGCGACGAGATCGAGGTCGCGCTCGACGCGCTGCGCGGATCGTCCTGAGAGCGAACTTACGGCTTCACCTTCAGCACCGCGAAGTCCCGCTTGCCCTTGCCGACCACGATGTGCGCTCCGCGCAGCATCGCGTCCGACCGCGGCACTAGTCGCTCCGATGCCGCCAGCTTCCGCTTGTTCACGGTCACCCCGCCCTGCTCGAGCAGTCGCTTGGCCGCGCCATTCGATGCCGCCAGCCCCGACGCCGTCAGCAGCTTGAACGCGTCGAAGCTCGCTGCGTCGGCGTCGCTCGCCAGCGATGCACCCTCGACTTCCGCGTACGGCGCCTCGGCGCGCAGGATGCCGAACGCTTCATCGGTGAGCTCGCGCGGGTCCAGTCCCCCGAAGAAGAAAGTCGAGACCTGCTCGGCCGCCTCGAGCGCCGCCTCGCCGTGGACGCGGCGCGTCACGTCGCGCGCGAGGGCGACCTGGCCGGCGCGCTTCTCCGGCGCCGCCGCCGTCACGGCATCGAGCGCGAGGATCTCATCGCGCGCCAGGAGCGTGAAGTAGCGGAGGTACCGGCCGACGTCGTGATCCTCGATGCCAAGCCAGAACTGATAGAACGCGTATGGCGACGTCCGCTCGGCATCCAGCCACACGGCGCCCGCTTCCGTCTTGCCGAACTTCGTGCCTGACGACGTTGTGACGAGCGGCACCGTCAGTCCGTGCGCTTCCGCACCGTCCACGCGCCGAATGAGCTCGATGCCCGCCGTGATGTTGCCCCACTGATCGCTTCCGCCGAGCTGCAACGTGACGCCGTCACGACGCCGCAGCTGCAGGAAATCGTACGCCTGGAGAAGCATGTACGAGAACTCGGTGAACGAGATGCCCGCGTCCATCCGCGAGCGCACCGAGTCCTTCTGCAGCATGTAGTTCACGGTGAAGTGCTTTCCGGTATCGCGCAGGAACTCGATGAGCGACAGCCCGCCCAGCCACGCGGCATTGTCGCGCATCCGTGCCGCGCTCGGGCCGTCGAAGGCGAGGAACCGTTCGAGCTGCGCGCGAATCCCCGCCGCGTTCTCCGCCACCTGGGCGGCCGTGAGCAGCTGGCGCTCGACCGTCTTGCCGCTGGGGTCGCCGATCATCCCCGTCCCGCCGCCCACCAGCGCCACCGGACGGTGGCCGTGCCGCTGCAGGTGCACGAGGATCATGATCTGGACGAGGCTGCCAACGTGCAGGCTGCTCCCGGTGGGATCGAAGCCGATGTACGCCGACGCGGCTCCAGCGGACAGGAGCGCGGGAACGCCATCTGTGTGCTGGGCTACCAACCCCCGCCATTGAAGCTCTTCGAGCACTTCAGTCGTCTGCATGGCACAAAAGTAGACTGACCGGTGTCGAATTGTCAGGCGATGCGTGCCGCCGCCGCCTTGGTGCCGGCCTCGGCACCGCGTTAACCTTCCTTCCCACAGTGATCCGGGCGAGACCTTCGCCTCGCCGGATCGGGCCCCAGCCCAGAGTCGATGGACCTCCCGTTTTCCCGGAACTTTCGCCGGCGCCATCCGCGCTTCTCCCGCTTTCTCGGGATCGCGCTGGTGTTCCTCGTGGCCTTCGGAGCCGGCCTCCTCTACTCGAGCTGGGCGCTGGTCTGTCGTGCGGGCGCCTGCCCCTCGGTCGACGTGCTCGAGGAGTACCAGCCTCGGCAGACCTCCAAGCTCTATGCCGCCGACGGGCGTTTCATCGCCGAGCTGGGGCTCGAGCGCCGGACCCTGCTCAAGCTGGACCAGATCCCGCCGATGGTGCGCAGCGCCTTCGTCCTCACGGAGGACAAGCGCTTCTACGAGCATCATGGTGTGGATTTCCTGAGCATCCCGAGAGCGCTCTGGACCGACATCAAGCGGCGGAGCTTTGCCGAGGGGTTCTCGACGATCACCATGCAGCTGGCGCGCAACATCTTTCCCGAGCGCCTGTCGCGTGAGAAGTCGCTCATCCGCAAGATGAAGGAAGCGAAGGTCGCGCGCGCCATCGAGGCGAAGTACTCGAAGGAGAAGATCCTCGAGCTCTACCTCAACCAGATCGCGCTCGGCAATCAGTCGTTCGGGGTGGAGACGGCATCGCAGCGCTACTTCGGCAAGTCCGCGCGCGACCTCAACGTCGCCGAGGCAGCGATGCTGGCCGGACTGCCCAAGGCGCCCGAGCGGTACAATCCGCGGCGCTCGCCGGAGCGCGCGATCCAGCGGCGCAACACGGTCATCGAGACCATGCGCGAGCAGGGCGCGCTCAGCGACGCCGACGCCAGCCTCGCCAAGGCGTATCCCCTCCAGCTGGCGCGCAAGTCCGAAGCGGGCGACGTGGCTCCGTATTTCGTCGAATGGGTGCGGCAGCAGCTCGAGCAGCAATTCGGGCAGCGGCTCTACGAGCAGGGGCTCAAGGTCTACACCACCCTCGACGTCGATCTCCAGTCGGCGGCGGAGCGCGCGCTCGAGAGCCAGCTCAAGGCCATCGAGTCGGGACGCTTCGGCCCGTACAACCACACGACGTTCGAGGCGTACATGGCCAAGGCGTCGGCGCGGGCGGGGGAGCCAGCCGCGGCCAACTCGCCGTATCTCCAGGGCGCCTTCGTCGCCATGGACCCGCGCACCGGAGCGGTGCGCGCGCTCGTCGGCGGCCGCGACTTCGACGACTCCAAGTTCAACCGCGCCACGCAGGCGCTCCGGCAGCCGGGATCCACCTTCAAGCCGATCGTCTACGCCGACGCGGTGCAGAACGGCCGCCCGCCGTCGTACATCGTGGACGACTCACCGGTCGTGGTGCCGCAGGCCGGCGGCGGCGACTGGACGCCGCAGAACTACGACGGAAAGTTCGAGGGGCAGATGCCGATGCGTCGCGGCCTCTACCAGTCGCGCAACATCGTCGCGATCAAGGTCGGCATGGAGCTGGGGGAGCAGAGCGTCATCGACATGGCGCGCAAGTTCGGCCTCAGCACGCCCATCCCCCCCTATCCGTCCATTCACATCGGCGCGGCCGACGTCTACCCGATCGAGATGATCGCCGCCTACTCCGCCTTCGCCACCCTTGGCACCCGGTCGAGCCCCACCTCCATCATTCGCGTCGAGAACGCCAAGGGTGACGTGCTGTGGGAGCCGGCACCGGTGCGCGCGCCGGTGATGTCGCCGGAGGAGTCGTGGCTGATGGTCAGTATGATGAAGGACGTCGTGCAGCGCGGGACGGCCGCCGGATCGGTGGGCGCGCAGTTCCGCATCCCCGCCGGCGGCAAGACGGGAACGACCAACGACGGCGCCGACGTCTGGTACATCGGCTACACCTCCGATCTCGTCGCCGGCGTTTGGATGGGGCTCGACCGGCCGCAGAAGATCAAGGGGAACGCACAGGGTGGTGTGCTGGCCGCACCGGCGTGGACCGCGTTCATGAACGAGGTCTACCGCCGCAAGCCCGCTCCGCCCGACTGGCCTCGCCCCGAGGGCATCGTCGTGCGGGAGATCGATCCCGTGAGCGGCATGCTCGCCGGCGCGGGATGCTCGGGCGCCGTCAGCGAGTTCTTCATCGCCGGTACCGATCCCACCCAGCCGTGCATCCCCAGCGGTTACGGCTCCGGCATCGACACCACGTACGGCTATCCGTCGGGCTACTCCCCGCTCCCGCATCCGATGCTGCCGGGCGACACGTTGGCCAATCAGTCACGTCCGGTCGTTCCGCCATCCGACGCGATCGTCATCCCGGGCGCGACGCCGATTCCGCGCGCCACGCGGCCGAATCGGATGCCGCGAGACACGACGCGCACGACCTTCTCGCGCGACTCCATCCGTCCGGCGCCGCGCGATACGGTGCGCCCGCCGCGCGACACGGCGAATCCCTTCACGCTCCCCCCGGCACGATGACCGATTGGCAGCCGACCGACTGCCACGCGCACTCGAGACATTCGGACGGATCGCTCACGGTGGCCGAGGTCGTGGCGCGCGCAGCGACCCTCGGCGTCCGGCCGAGCGTGACGGACCACATCTCGCGCGACGCACCCACGCAGGTCGATTCACCAGCGGCGGTCGCGAGCTACCTCGACGATCTCGATCGCCACCCCGTGCTGCGCGGCGGGGAGTTCTGCTGGCACGATGGGCTCTGGCGCGAGCTGCCTGACACGACGGTGCGGCGGTTCACGCATCGTCTGGGCTCGCTGCACTCGATCCGCCTCGCCGACGGCCGCTTCTTTCGCGCCTTCTCGCTCGAGCTTCCCGACGCGCTCACGTCAGCGGTGTACATGGAGGCGCACGTCGCGTCGCTCGAAGCGCTGGCGAAGGAGATGCCCGTGGACATCCTTGCGCACCCGACGCTCGTGCCCCCGCCGCTGCGGCAGCGCGATCCGCACGAGCTGTGGACCGAACGGCTCGAGACGCGCGCCGTCGAGGCGTTGCTGAGGGCGGGGATCGCCTTCGAGATCTCGGCGCGCTATCAACCACACGAGCGCCTGGTCCGGTGCGCGGCGGAGGCGGGGGTGCGGCTCGCGCTCGGTTCGGACGGACATGCCCCGGAGCAGGTCGCGAACGTCGCCGGACCCCTCGCGCTGGCGCGGCGCCTTGGCGTCCGCGACGACGCGCTGTATGACCCGACGCGCCACGGCTCTCGCACCGGTGCCTTCGACGCCGGCTGATCGGCGTTCCGGTGGCCGCGAGGGCTGGCTGACGGGCTCACGCCGTGACTTTCGGCGCCCTCCCTCAGTCGCATTGATGGGGTGCGCTCCTTGTAGAGGGTGTTGCGCCACCGTAGCTTCAGACGGAAGCTGTGTCTGGGAGGACTTGTGATACTCGGGTGTCTGGCTCTGAATGCATCGTTCGAGCCCCTGACGATGGTTCCCATGCGTCGGGCGCTGCGTCTCGTGATCGACGGCAAAGCCGAGATCGTCGAGGCGGAGCAGGACAAGGTCGTGCGCTCGGAGCGGCTCACGATGCCGAGACCGGCCGTCATCCGCCTGACGAAGTTCATCCACGTGCCGCGACGCTTCCGCCGGCAGGTGACGAACACCTTCCTCTTCGCGCGCGACCACTACCGCTGCCAGTACTGCGGCCGGCCGTCGGTGGAGCTCAAGCCGCGCGAGGCCCTCACGCGCGACCACGTGATCCCGATGTCGCGCGGCGGCACGAACGACTGGACCAACGTCGTCACCGCCTGCTCGCCCTGTAACACGCGCAAGGGCAATCGCCTGCCGCACGAGATCGGCATGCACCCGCTGACCCATCCCGTGGAGCCGCACTTCGTGCACCTGTCCTGGGCGGTGCGTCGTCTGACGACCACCCAGGCCCGCTACATCAAGACCTTCTACGGCGACACGATCCTGCACCAGCTCGAAGCGCTCGAGCACCGACAGGGTCACCGAACGCACGGACCGGCGAGCAATCATTCGGGGGCGGCTGCGGACTAGCTGCCCCTCGTTCGTTCCGGGGGCCATGCACCGGGCGCCGAGCTAGCGCTCGGCCGTGAACGTCACGCTCCGCTTGTCGAACACCCGCTTCTCGCCGCCGAGCATGCGCAGCATCAGCGTGCGCATGCCGCTGCCGAGCGCCGACGCGGCGGTGCCGCCGCGTACTCCACGCAACCAGCGCTCGAGCTGGTCCATGTCGCTCACCGAGAGCGCCTCGATCGTCAGCGTCAGGTTGTAGTAGTAGCGCGTCCCCTCCCGCTCGGGCGAGAGCAGGATGCGCGCCGGCCGCTCCAGCACCGCCTGCGCCGTGGACAGGGTGGCGAAGCTGCCGAGATCATCGAGCCGTCCCCCCTGTCGCTGGACGACGCGGTAGCGCTGCGCCGACGGATCGTACTGGACGATCAGCTCCCACTCGCGCTGTCCCTCGAGGTCGTTGAACAGGCCGCCGACGCGCCAGAGCTCGAGCCGGAAGCGGAGGGAGGCGGGGAAGCCGCTCCGCACGAGGTCGCGCATGTCGGCGTCGCCGAACAGGTTCGTCGTCGTGACGAGCGGCGTCCCCGTCGCAGCCGTCGGCGGCGTCACGTCGAGCGCCACCCGGCGCTGCGCATGCAGCGGCGCGCCGCGTCCGGCGAGGAGCGCGACAGCCAGCAGAGCGGTCACGACGAGGCGCGGCACGATGCTAGAAACGGTGACGCACGCGCAGGAACACGTTCAGAGGCTCGCGCGGCGCCGAGAGCGCCTTCGCCAGGTAGATGCCGATGAGATCGAAGTCGAGGCCGGCGCCGATGTCGGTGCGGTATGTCGACAAGGGCGGGAAGTCGCTGCGGCCGTAGTTGAGGGCTGTACCGGGCGAGTTCACCAGCCATCCGCGCCCGGCGTCGGTGAAGAAGATCCAGGCACCGTCGGCGCGGAACCGAGTCCGGCGCGTCTCGCCGCGGCCATTGGAGAACGAGATCCGCAAGTCGCTGCGATACTCGAGCTGCGCGAGCCCGATGCGCTCGCACTGGGCGGGCCGGCCCGGCGGTGCGTCCGACGTCGCACAAGTCCCGACGTCGTCCGTTCCGCTCGTACGGAAGTCGAAGCCGGGGATGGTGCCCGGTCCGTCGATCGACAGCCGCCGCTCGAGCGGCAGCGGATCCCCGCTGAGCCAGCCGCCGAGCACGACGCGCAGGTTGAGCGCCGAGCCGGGGCTGATGCGATTGTAGCGCCGGAGGTCGAAGAAGCCGCGCTGATATCGCGTCGGGCCAGGCGGCGTGGCCCGGACGCCCGGCGACACCGGACCCGGGACGTCGATCGTGCCGGTACCGCGCTCGTAGTCGGCGAGCAGATACCACCCCGCCCACGGATTGAAGATGTCGTTCCGCGTGTCGACGCGCAGGGTCAGGTTGGCGACATGGAAGCGGCCCTCGTCCACCACGGGGTTCACGCGCCACGGCAGCCCATTGTTGAAGAGCGACGGCGGGTCGTGCGTCTCGCGCGAGCTCCACCGCTCGTCGCCGTACGACAGCGTGAGGTCCGCGTTCTCGGTGGCGCGCAGCGCTGCGAAGATCTGTCCGCCGTGGCGTCCGTAGTAGTCCCGATAGTCGCGATGGAAGAGAAACGACGCGAGCCCCACCTCGGCGTTGCTCAACTGCCAGGTTTCCACCCCGTCGACGCGGTCGTACAGTCGGCCCCCCAACGTCACGCCGAAGCGGCGGCCGATGCGCAGCTCGCCGAGCACCTCGTCCCCGACGTCCGGAGTGGCCGATGAGAAGCTGCTGCCGGTGCGCACGAACGCCGTTGCCGAGAAGCGCACGTGGCCCCACCCCTGGTCGCGATAGAGCACCGGCCCGATGCGCACCGGCAGCCCCTCGGTTCGGTTGTAGACGCCCGCCGTCGCGATCTCGAGCCGATTCGCGTTCTGGCGTCCGAGCCGATCGAAGCGCCGCCACCACTGCTCCTCCACCTCCAGCTCGTCGAGCTGCGGGACGAGGCGATCGCCCTCGAGCGTGTACCGCAGCGGCGGATGGTAGATGCGCAGCTCGCCGCCGATCGTCGCACCCTCGCTTCCCTCCACCTCGCCGCCGACGACGACCAGGTCGCCGTCGATGCGCGCTCCCTTTCGCAGCAGCACGTCGGAGTTGATCGCGAGGACGCGTCCCGCCACGTGGCCCGCGATGATGAGCGGACCATTCAGCACCGCCACGTCACCCGGCACGTCGCGGTCCGCCGGAATCTCGGTCTGCTCGGTGGAGCGGAGCGTGGTCGTGGCGTTGAACAGCGCCGCGGCCTCGCGCGCGACGTCGCGCGGCAGACGGGCGCTCACTCGCGTCGTGTCGCCCTGTGCGGCGGCGAGCGCCGGAACCGCCGCGAGTCCGAGCACGAGGGCCAGCGTTCGCATGGGGATCGGGAAGGAGGGGAGCCGCGCGGCGCCGGGGCGGCGCGCCGGATCGGAGCAATCCAAGGTCATACCCCGCGGCCCCCCGGGAGGTCGCCGCGGTCGATCATTCGTCGCCGACGGGGATGCCGAGTCGACGCATGCGGCGATAGAGATTCGCCCGGTCCGTCCGGAGCCGCCGCGACGCCTCCGCCACGTTGCCTCCCGCCGCCGAGAGCGCGCGCACGATGAGGGTGCGCTCGTGGCCGTCGAGCGTGTCGGTGAGTGATTCGTCGAGCAGCGTGGGGTCCGGCAGCGGCGTGTCGGCGCGCCGCGGACCGCCGTCCACCGGCAGCACGGCGCGCACGTTCCGCTCGTCCACGTCCGCTCCCGCGTGCAGGATCGCGAGCCGCTCGACGATGTTCGCCAGCTCGCGAATGTTGCCCGGCCAGCGGTACTGGGCCAGCAGCGAGAGCGCGCCGGCGCTCCACTGTGGCGGCCGCCGGCCGGTGCGCGCGCGGTGCAGCGTGGAGAAGTGCGCGATGAGCGCCGGAATGTCGTCCGGTCGCTCGCGCAGCGGCGGGATCTCGATCGGGATGACGTTGAGGCGGAACAGGAGGTCGTCGCGGAAGGTGCCGTCGGCGACGGCGCGCGCGAGATCGCGGTTGGTCGCGCTGACGATGCGGACGTCGACGCGAATCGGCTTGCCGCCGCCCACGCGCTCGATCTCCCTCGCCTCGATCGCACGCAGCAGCTTGGCCTGTGCTTCGGCTCCCAGGTCGCCGACCTCGTCGAGGAACAGCGTTCCCGTGTGCGCGAGCTCGAACCGGCCGATGCGCCGGTCCGTCGCGCCGGTGAACGCGCCCTTCTCGTGCCCGAACATCTCGCTCTCGACGAGGTCGCGCGGGATGGCGGCGCAGTTCACCCGGACGAAGGGACGCTCCTTCCGTGGACTGCCGAAGTGGATGGCCGACGCCACCAGCTCCTTGCCCGTGCCCGACTCGCCGGTGATCAGCACGCGCGCATCCGTCGGAGCGACGCGCGCGATCATCTCACGCACCCGCTCCATCGCCGGGCTGCGCCCGATCATCTCGCCGGCGAGGCCGAGATCCTCGCGCAGGGCGCGCGCCTCGCGCCGGACGCGCCGCAGCTCCAGCGCCGACGCGAGCGCGAGCAGCACGCCTTCGGGCGAGAGCGGCTTCTCCAGGAAATTGAAGGCGCCCAGCTTGGTCGCCTTCACCGCGTCGCTCAGCCCGGCCTTGCCACTCATCATGATGACGGGCACGTCGGGCACCTGCTCTCGCAGCCGTGCGAGCGTCGCCAGGCCGTCCAGCTCTCCGGGGATCATGAGGTCGAGCAGCACGACGTCCGGACAGCTCTCGGCAATGCGCTGCAGGCCCACGGCCCCCTCCGCGGCATCGCGGACTTCGTAGCCTTCGCTGGTGAGGAGGGCGCCGACCATGCGCCGGATGTTCGGTTCGTCGTCGACGATCAGGACACTCGACATCGGCGCCCGCGTCAGCGTGGATCCGGTGGGACCGGCAGTGCGACCCGCTCCGCGAGCAGCTTCGTCGTGAAGCGCTGCCCTTCCGAGATCCGCTCCACCTCGACGGCGATGGAGTCGATCGCCTGCTCCATGCGCTCCAGCCGTGCCGAGACGTCCGAGGGGATCGCCGTCGCCGGCTTCGCCTCCAGCCGCCGCGCGTACGCGCGGGCGATCGGCATGCCGATCGCCACGACCGGAATCATGCTGAAGAACACGATCGGAACCAATACGCCATCAATCGCCATGTGCCGCCATCTCCAGAGTGACCGCCAGCGTCTCCACCGGCAGGAGTAATCTGATCGTCGTTCCCACCCCCGGCATGCTCTCCGCCGCCACCGCGCCGTCGTGCGCGAGCAACGTCTGGCGCACGATGGCGAGCCCCAGCCCCGTACCACCCGCCTTGTGCGTCACGTACGGCTCCCAGATGCTCGCCAGCCGCGATGCCGGAATGCCGCAGCCGCTGTCGCGCACCGCCACCTCGACCATGGCGCGCTCCCCATGCGCCGCGCGCCGAACCGACACGCTGATCGGCGCGCCGGGCCGGCTCGCTTCCACGGCATTCAGCAGCACGTTCGTGAGGGCACGTCCCAGGGCATCCACGTGACCCGGCACCATCGGGACGTCGTCTTCCACCATCACCGCCACCGGCACCTCCGGCGGCACGGCACTGCGCGTCACCGCGCGCGCCAGCTCCGCGAGGTCCACCGGTGCCTGCGGTCCCTCCGGCAGCCGCCCGAACTGCGCGAAGCTGCGCGCCATCTCCTCGAGTCGCATCGACTCGCTCTCCAGCACGTCCACCGTTTCGGCGAGGGCCGCCGGCGCCTCGCGCCGCAGGCGCGCGATCGCGAAGCGGATCGGCGTGAGCGGGTTCTTCAGCTCGTGCGCCACCTGACGCGCCGACTCGCGCAACGCGGTCGCCCGTTCCGCCTCGAGCGCACGGACACGTCCCAGCCGCAGCTCCGTCGCCATCTCGCGCATCCGGTTGCGCAGCATCACGAACTCCGGCGCTCCCTTTCGCGGCGGTCCCTCGGGAAGCGGCTCGCCCCGGCCGATCATCGCCGTCCATCCAACCAGCTCACTGAGCGGACGGCTCAGGTTCCGGCTGAGATGGCCGGCCACGCGCGACGCCACCAGTCCGAGGAGGAGTGCGGCCGCGAGGGCCACGAGCGCGGCGACGACGGGCGCGCGGCGCGTCATCAGGAACTCCATCTGCCGCGCATGAAGCAGCCCCTCGCTCAGGGCTCGCTGGTGCTCCGCCTGCAGCGCGCGCTGGTCCTCGGTGAGCGGGGCGTTCCGGACCGCCTCGGCGGCGCGCGCCCCCGTCCCCGCGATGCGCTCCATCGCCGGCGTCGTGCCCAGCAACGGAAGCGCGCGGACCACCGTCGCCTCCCACGCCGCCGCAAGCACGATCGTCGGGATGAGGGCGAATCCGAGGAGGATGAGAAAGAGACGGGCGCGAAAACCGACCTGCTTCACTGGGTCTCCGTACGGGCGCGCGAACGGGTTGTTTCGCGATAACATACTGGGCGCCCCAGGCAGCGACCACCCGTCCACGTCACATCCGAACCGTCATGCGCACCTACACGAGCTACCGCACCTTCGAGACCGCGAAGCGGCAGGAGATCATCGACATCACCGACGACGTCGAGGCGTGTCGAGCCGGCGCCGGCATCCGCGACGGGATGGTGCTCGTCTCGGCGATGCACATCTCCGCGTCGGTCTTCGTGAATGACCACGAACCCGGACTGTGGGCCGACATCCTCGAGTGGCTGGAGACGCGCATCGCGCCGTGGGATCCGTCGGCCTACCGCCACAACCGCGGCACTCACGAGGACAACGCCGCCGCACACCTGCGCTCCCTCACCCTCGGACACGAGGTGATCGTGCCGGTCACCGACGGCGCGCTCGATCTCGGCCCCTGGCAGCGCGTGTTCTATGGTGAATGGGACGGGCAGCGGCCCAAGCGGGTGGTGTACAAGGCCATGGGAGCCGCCTGAGCCGTGAACGGCACGCCGTGAACGGTGAACCGTTACGGCGCTTTACGGTTCACGGATCACGGTTCACGAATCACAGGCGCTTTTACGGTCACCGTTCACCCGTCACGGCTCGCGGGCGTTGGCCCTTACGTATCTCGTTGGGCCACCATAGATTACGTCCTTGGCCACCCAGGGAGGCGCGAGCAAGGAGCCCGCGGCGCCAGGGGTGACCGGTCAATGACGGTGTCGGCGTCATCGGTGCCGCCCTCGAATACTGCGCCATGCGCAGTGGGGCGAGCCGGTGTACGTACGCACCGCGAACCGCCTCGCCTGCGAGTTCCGCGCTTGCCGACCGAACCTCGGTCGGGCGGACCGCCGCCGGTGGGAGCACGGGTGATGCGCTGCGCTGCAGACACGCCCGCTCACATACCTGCGTCGCATGACGCAAGGGACAGCATGAATTCACGCTCTTCGCGGAATGGACCGTCGCGCTCCGGCGCCGCGCTCATCCACCGCGGCCCCCAGGCGCTCAGCGCGCCCCACGCCTCCGCGGCCAATTATGCGCCGCCGATGCACGCCCCCAACGCGGCTCTCCTCATCGACTTCGACAACGTCACGATGGGAATCCGCTCCGACCTCGGCAAGGAGCTCCGTACCCTCCTCGGCTCGGACATCATCAAGGGAAAAGTCGCCGTCCAGCGCGCGTATGCCGACTGGCGCCGGTACCCGCAGTACATCGTCCCGCTCGCCGAGTCCTCGATCGACATGATCATGGCCCCGGCGTACGGCTCGTCGAAGAAGAACGCGACCGACATCCGGCTCGCTGTCGACGCGATGGAGCTCGTCTTCACACGCTCCGAGATCGGGACCTACATTCTCCTCTCGGGCGACAGCGATTTCGCCAGCCTCGTCACCAAGTTGAAGGAGTACGGCAAGTACGTCATCGGCGTCGGCATCCGCGAGTCATCGAGCGACCTGCTCGTGATGAACTGCGACGAGTACTACAGCTACAACGCCCTCGCCGGCCTGGTGAAGAACTCCGACGACGAGCCCGCGAAGAAGTGGGATCCGTGGGAGCTCGTCACCGAGGCAG
>Ga0193699_10000407_pt1 | contig 19098 bp, 12 predicted proteins | sample L3c2metaG_FD_160095 | JGI IMG/M metagenome (GOLD analysis project Ga0193699, IMG submission 160095) | Soil microbial communities from a riparian zone of the East river system, Colorado, United States - L3c2 | ecosystem: Environmental > Terrestrial > Soil > Riparian zone | place: USA: East...
GACCGCTCCACCGACATGTTGCTCACCGGATTGAACGGGGGATGACTCGGGTCGTATGTCTCCGCCTGCTTCACCGGCCCGTTCAAGTCCTCCCCGCCGGCCACGAGAATCACGCCGTTCTCCTGGAGCGTCGCCGTGTGCCTCCACCGCGCCACCTGCATCTTGTGGCTGATCGGCGAGAACGTGGCGCTGGTGAGGATGAACATCTCGATGGTGTCGAGGAGGGCGGAGAACGGCTGCGTCCCGCCGAAGCCACCCGCGAGCATCACGTTGCCGGCGGACGTGAGCGTCGCCGTATGCTCCGCGCGGCGGCTCGACATCTGTGCCGGCAGCAACGACCACGTGCCCGTCATCCAGTTGTACAGCTCCGCGCTGGCGAGCTGTCCGAGGGCGACGGGCGCGTATCCGCCGGTCACCAGCACGTTGCCGTCCTTCAGCCTGGTGGCCTGGTGCCCATAGCGCGGGATGGCGAGGCTCCCGGCAGGCGCGTACGCCCGCGTGCCCGGGTCGTAGAGCTGGGCGGTTGCCACCGGTCCGCCGCCGAAGAAGCCGCCGCAGATGAGGATCTTGCCGTTCTTCAGCACGGTGGCCGTGTGCGCGTGCCGCGCGATGTCCAGATCAGGCGCGGCTTCCCAGAGCCCCGCCCAGCTGCAGATGTTGCTCGCCATGGCGAGTTCTCCGTGAACTGTGCGGATGTCGGCAACGCGTCGCCGTCAGCGAAGCCGTGGGGCGGAAGGGCAGCAGGACGGGGTCGCCTCGCTTCCAGGGGCGTCCTGCGTCGACGCCAAGGCTGGCACAACCGTGTACCCCCCGCAAGAAGGGCGGAAAACCAGGTGCGCCGAGCAACCCCCGCGACACTGGTAGTGTCGGACGGATGACCACACCGGAGATTCCGATGCGCAGAGCTATCGTCGCCATCCTGCTCGTCTGCCTTGCCCGTACCACCTACGCACAGATTCCCGAGACCCCCGCCGGCCACCAGCTCGCAGGCTGGCTCGAAGCGTTCAACAGCGACCGCCACGAGCCGCTCGAGCAGTTCCTGGCGCGAAATGCCGCTCCCGGCGCGCCTCGACTCCTCCAAGCCGGCGGCGGCACCTTCGAGTTCCGCGACCGCACCGGCGGCTTCGACTACCGCCGCACCGATTCGTCCGCGGCCACCCGACTGACGGCGCTCGTCCAGGAGCGCGGCTCGGACCAGATCGCGCGGCTCACCATCGAGGTAGCACCCGACAGTGCACACCGGATCACGGCGCTTTCCCTCCAGGCCGTGCCGACGCCGCCCGAGCTCGCGGTGGCGCGCCTGGGCGAGCCGGCGCTCGTGGCGGCGCTCCGCACGAAGCTCGGCCGCGATGCTGCCGCCGGCCGCTTCGCCGGCGCGGTGCTCGTCGCGCGCGACGGGCGCACGGTGTTCGAGCATGCTTACGGCCTGGCCGATCGGGACAAGCAGATCGCGAACACGCTGGACACGCGATTCCGCATCGGCTCCATGAACAAGATGTTCACCGCCGTCGCCGTGCTCCAGCTCGTGCAGGCCGGCAAGCTCCGCCTCGACGCCCCGCTCGGCACCTACCTCACGAGCTATCCGAACAAGGACGTCGCGTCCAAAGTCACCATTCACCACCTGCTGACCCACACCGGCGGCACCGGCGACATCTTCGGACCGCAGTTCGACGCGCATCGGCGGACGCTGCGCACCATCCAGGACTACGTCGATCTCTACGGCGCCCGCGCCCTGGAGTTCGAGCCGGGGAGCAAGTGGGACTACAGCAACTACGGCTTCATCCTCCTGGGCTCGGTGATCGAGAAGGTCAGCGGCATGAGCTACTACGACTACGTCGCCTCCCGCGTGTTCGCCCCCGCCGGGATGTCGTCCACTGCATCGCTCGCCGAAGACTCTGTCGTGGCCCTGCGGTCGGTGGGTTACACGCGGGACGACGGAGGTGCCGCACTCGTGTCGAACGTGGAGACGCTGCCGTACCGCGGCACCTCGGCGGGCGGCGGGTACTCCACCGTGGGAGACCTCTCGCGGTTCGCCACCGCGCTGCGTGCGAATCGACTGTTGAACGCGTCGTACACCACGCTGCTCACCACGGGAAAGGTGGATGCCTTCAACGGCAAGTACGCGTACGGATTCATCGACCGCGCGGTCGGTGGCGCGCGGATCGTCGGGCACGGCGGCGGTGCGCCCGGCATGAATGGCGACCTCGCGATCGACCCGCGCTCCGGTTACGTGGTCGCGGTGTTGTCCAACCTCGACCCGCCAGCGGCACAGCGGATCGCGGACTTCGTCGTGAATCGGCTGCCAATCGGCGCGCCAGTGCCGTAGCGGCGCGCGCCGCGCCTCCCGGAGTCGCTGGCGGGATAGGGCTGAGAGCGGTATCGTCTCACGACGTCCCGTAGCCGCTCGCGAGTGTCCCTCCACCACCCTGGGAGTCGCGTATGCGTTACCGCACCATGGCTCGCGCCCTCCCGTTTGGCGCCGTGCTGCTGCTCGGACCCGCCATTGCGGGCGCGCAGACGGACGGCACGCTGCGCAGCAAGATCTCGCAGCTGTTCATCTTTGGCGCCAGCGATGAGCCCCTCCTCCTCGGTGGATCAGTCGATCCCAACAACCCGGCGAGCATCCAGGCGCACGGCCATCACTTCGTGCCGGCCGCGGTGGCGGAGAACGCCAGCCTGATCGGATTCATCGGCGGCGCCATCGCCGGTGGCGTCGGGAACATCCCGATCGCGACGACGTCGGGCGGCGTCACCTTCCGGTTCGAGGGCGGCATCCCGGTGAAGACCTCACTGTCCTCCGGACCGATCTTCGCCGAGCGGGCCCAGACGCTGGGGCGCGGGCGTGCCTCGGTGGGCGTTGGACGCAACGTCTTCAAGTTCACGACGCTGCGCGGCGTGCCGCTGGACAACATCAGCCTGATCTTCACGCACGAGAACGTCGACTTCGCCGGCTGCTCCACCGCGAACGGCGGGGCCGATTGCGCGCAGATGGGCGTGCCGACGCTCGAGAACGAGATCATGCCCTTCCGACTGAAACTCGCCGTGGACATCGCCGTCACCACGCTCTACGCCACGTACGGCGTGAACGATCGGCTGGACGTCGGCGTCATCGTGCCCGTGGTGTCCACCAGCCTGCACGGCGAGAGCACGGTGCAGATCGTACCCTTCGGCCCACCGCCCGCCGTGCACTTCTTCGGCGGCACGCCCAGCGATCCGGTGCTCTCGGCAAGCCGCACGGTGGATGGCTCGGCCATCGGGCTGGGCGACGTGGCGGTGCGCGTCAAGCTGAACGTGCACGAGTCGCCGACGAGCGGCGTCGCGCTGCTCGGTGAGGCCCGGTTCGGAACGGGCAGCTCCGAAGATCTGCTCGGCTCGGGCGCGTTCAGCGCCCGCGGCCTGGCCATCCTGTCCGGCCGCATCGACGCATTCTCACCGCACCTGAACCTCGGTTATCTCTACCACTCCCGGACGGCGGAGCGTACCTGGAACGACGCGGTGCTCGTCATCGGCGGATTCGACCAGCTCATAACGGATCGCGTCACGCTCGCTGCCGACGTACTGAGCGAGCTCCAGGTGGGCCGCTCGCGGCTCCTGCTCCCCGGGCCCGTGACTTACGACGCGCCGTATCATCGCGTCATCGATCCCACCACCATCCCCGACCGACGGGACGACCTCGTCACCGGGTCGCTCGGCGCCAAGTTCGCGCTCCCGCGAGGGTTCACCTTCATCGCGAACGCCCTCGTGCCACTCAACCGCGGCGGGGTGCGTCCGGACATCATCTACACGACGGGCGTCACGCTGGACTTCTAGTCCTGTCGCCCTGAGTGCATCAGCGCACGGCCACCAGCGTCCACGAGCTTCCTTCGCGCCGCAGCGCGGCGCGGAAGCTCACCGGACGACGCTCGGTCACGCCCGCCGTGGTGACGTAGTTGTAAGAGCCGGTGAGCTGCGCCTCCGCCGCGGCGCCATCGATCTGCAGCCCCGCGACCGACAGCGATGCGTCGAGCGACCGGGTCAAGCGAAAGAAGTCCTCGAACGCCCGGCGTTGGTCGGCGGTCATCGACGGATAGACGCGCCGCAGCTCGCCGATGTCGCGCGACTCGAGCGCCCGAGCGTACGCGGCGATGACGGCGGCGATCTGCTCGGCGGCGTGCTCCCGCGGCTCCTGCACTGGTGCGGGCGGCGGCGGCACTCCAGCCGGGGTAGGGGCGGACGACTGCTGCTGCGCCACGCTCGACGGCCGCTCGACCGATGGTGATTCGCGCGGTGTGGGCGCCGCCGACGCCAGAGTCGCGCTGCCCGAGACATTCGGCTCTTCTCGAACGCGAGGTGGTGGAACCGCGGCGCGAGCCTCAGGCGCCGGCCGGCGGCTGTCGGCTGCTACACGCGAGGGCGCAGAAGGGGGCGCGCTCGGGGTCCGCGTCGCGGGCAGTGGGCTCGGCGCCGGGCGCGGCGTGGCCGCGAGCCGCGACGTGTCCGGAGTGGGCGGCAGTGGCGCGGATGGCGAGCCCGCCATCACCGCCGGCGGCGGAAGCACGGGGGTGTCGGCTCGCGGCAGCGAGCGCGCAGCGGCGAACACCGCGGCGGCCGCGACCAGGCCGCCGGTCACGACCGTGATCTGCCGCCGGCGCTTGCGCCGATGCCGCACGTCGCGCTCGTCGGCGAGGGCCGAGTCGATGGTGGCGCGAAGAGACATCGACGTGCGCTTCCCGTGCGCGTCCAGCGTGTCACGGATCGTGGAGAGATCGTTCGCCATGGCCGCCGCGCTCCGGTAGCGCTGGTCCTGTTCCTTCGCCAGCGCCCGCATGACGACGCGATTCAATCCCGGCGGAATCTGCGGGACGACCGTGTCGAGCGGCTCGGGCGTCTTGGTCAGGATCTGATACATCAGCGCCTGCAGCGTCTCGCCCTCGAACGGCCGACGATGCGCGAGTAGCTCGTAGAGCACCGCGCCGACAGAGAAGATGTCCGTCTCGGGAAATACCGGCGAGCCCGTGATCTGCTCCGGCGCCATGTAGCTCGGCGTCCCGAGCAGCACCCCGGTGCTCGTCATCTCCGACGACGCCAGGTGCGCCACGCCGAAGTCCATGAGCCGGGCGTTGCCCTCGCCGTCGACGCGGATGTTGGCGGGCTTGATGTCCCGATGGACGATGCCGCGCTTGTGAGCATACGCGACTCCGTGGAGCAGGCCGATCACGAGATCGAGCGCATCGTCGATGGGGATCGTCACCTGCTTGCGCAGGAGCTCGCTGAGATCGTCCCCCTCCACATACTCCATGGCGGTGTAGAGATGGTCGCCGACCTCGCCGAAGTCGTAGACAGTCACGAGGTTCGGATGCTGGAGCGACCCGGCCGCCTGCGCCTCGCGCAGGAAGCGCTCGCGCAGACTGGGGTCCTGCGCCACGGCGTCGGTCATGACCTTGATGGCGACGCGCCGGTTGATCACCGGGTCGACGGCACGGTAGACGACGCCCATCGCGCCCTCGCCGATCACGCACTCGACCTGGTATTTCCCGATCCTGGTGAGTTGCGTCGACACGGCCGTGCCCTCGGATAATAGACGTGAGCGACGTGGCCTGGTCTGGCGTCGGTCGGAGTCCTCGGCGATCTCCACGATGGGAGGCAGAAGGAGCGACGTCAAGGACGAGGTGTCCCGTTGGGTTCACGGTTTTTGCGCCTCTCCGGCGGCGTTACCGTCGAGGAGGGTACGATGCCAGGCACGACCACGCTCACGTTGGCCGACAGGATCCGTGACGCCGCACACCCGCTCGCCACTGGACCGGAGGCCTACGACTCCCTCCTGCAGCGCATCGGCGACGCGCACTTCGTGCTGCTCGGGGAGGCGTCGCACGGAACGCACGAGTTCTACCGCGATCGGGTGGACATCACGAAGCGGCTGGTCACGGAGAAGGGCTTCACCGCCATCGCCGCCGAGGCCGACTGGCCCGACGCCTACCGCGTCGATCGCTACGTGCGCGGCAAGAGCAATGAGGCCAGCGCAACGGAAGCGCTGGGCGGCTTCCGCCGCTTCCCCGCGTGGATGTGGCGGAACGACGACGTCGTCGCGCTCGTCGACTGGCTCCGCGCCCACAACGACGCGCTCCCGAAGGGTGTGTCACGCGTCGGGTTCTATGGCCTCGACCTCTACAGTCTCCGTTCCTCCATGGAGGCGGTGGTGCAGTATCTCGAGAAGGTCGATCCGGCCGCGGCGGCCCACGTGCGCACGCGCTACGCGTGCTTCGATCACCTGGGAGGCGACGACCAGATCTACGGGTTCCTGACCGGGTCGGACGCCAGCGAGTCGTGTGAGCAGGGCGTGGTCGAGGTACTGGTGGAGATGCGGCGTCGCGCCGCCGAGGCGGCGGCCCGTGATGCGAGCGCCTCGGACGACGAGCTGTTCAACGCGGTGCAGAACGCCCAGGTAGCGGTGAACGCCGAGGCGTACTATCGCACGATGTTCCGCGGCGGCACGTCGACGTGGAACCTGCGCGATACTCACATGGTCGAGTCGCTCGAGACGGTCGTCGCGTACCTGGGCCGACAAGGGCCGGCACCGAAGGTGGTGGTCTGGGCGCACAACTCCCACCTCGGCGACGCGAGCGCCACCGAGATGGGCCAGCGCGGTGAGCTGAACGTCGGCCAGCTCGTGCGCGCGCAGCACGGCCACGACGCCGTGCTGGTCGGATTCACGACGCATCACGGCCGGGTCACCGCCGCCTCCACCTGGGGCGGGATCGCCGAGCGGAAGCACGTTCGCCCCGCGCTGCGGGAGAGCTTCGAGGCGACCTTCCACGAGTCTCGCGTCGGCCGCTTCCTCCTCACCTGGCACGACGGCGACGGGCTGATCGACGACCTGCGCAGTCCGGAGCTCGAGCGGGCGATCGGGGTCATCTACCTCCCCCAGACCGAGCGCCGGAGTCACTATTTCTGGGCGAGGTTGGCCGACCAGTTCGACGTCCTGGTGCACACCGACGAGACGCGGGCGGTACGGCCGCTCGAGCCGACATCCCGTTGGGAGCAGGGCGAGCCGCCGGAGACCTTCCCGTCCGGAATCTGATCACTCGTCCTCCTTCTCCTCGCACACCCGCAGCGCGATTCTCCCCAGCACGTGCCCCTGCTCGATGCGCTCGTGCGCCTGCGCCGCCTGTTCGAGCGGGTACACCCCGGCGAGCGGCACGCGAAGGCGCGATTCAACCACGGCGCGCGCCAGCGCGTCCCACTGAGGAGGCGACCCCACCGCATCGTACGCGATTGCGCGCACTCCGTGACGACGGCGCGGCTCGGGCTCGATGCCATTCGGATAGGCGACCCGCCCGCCAGGCCGCAGGCGGTCGACGCACCGCTCCAGCGCGTCTCCGCCGGCGAGGGCGAGGATGGCATCGAGGCCATCCGGCGCGAACCGCTCGAGCAGAGTGATCGCGTCGTCGCTGCGTGCGTCCACGGCATGGTCGGCCCCAAGCTCGCGCACGAGCGCTTTCGCCGAGTCGCCCGACGCCGTGCCGATCACGTGCGCGCCGAGCCGCTTGGCGAACTGGATCGCCAGCGTGCCGACCGCGCCGGAGGCGCCGACGATGAGCAGCGTCTCGCCCTGCCGCACCTCGAGGTGGTCGTCGATGCCCTGCAGCGCGGTGAGTCCGGTGACCGCGGACGCGCCGGCACTCACCATGTCCAGCTGCGGCGGCGCGAGTGCCGCATTGTTCATGTTGACGGCGACGTATTCGGCGTAGAAGCCACCCTTCCCGTTCTCGTACTGATACGCCCAGACACGGTCGTAGAGCGCGAACCGCTTCACCCCGCTGCCCAGCGCCACGACGAATCCCGCGCCGTCGGAGCCGAGCACCAACGGGAAGGTTTGTCGCTCCTCGGCCCAGCTTCCGTCGCGGATCCGCGCGTCCCAGTAGCCGATGCCCGCCGCGTGCACGGCGAGAAGGATCTCGTGCGGTCCGGCCGTGGGCACGGGCAGCGTGTGGAGCGTGAGCACCGAGGGCGGGCCGAACTCGTCGATCGCCGCGGCACGCATCGTCTTCGGAACGGTGTGCCGGCGCTGGGTCGGCTCTCTCTGCGTCGTCGTCGCCATAGTCCACCTCGATGGGTATGGGTCGTACGATGCATGGCGCAACCCAGATGCGCAGGCTGACGAATCCCGGCCACCGGGTGTCGATCGTCTGACGGCGCGGCGGGTTGCGTCGTCTCGAGGCCAAGACCGCGTGGAGTGAAGGACGCCAGTCAGGGCGTCGGCTTCACCACGCCATCCAGCCGCTCGATCGTCGCCTGCGACGGGCCACGCGTCTTCTGCAGCCGCGCCGCCACCTGCTCGGCTCTCGCCAGCACACGCAGCGCGTTGCCGTTGGCCAGCTTCGCGAGGTCGGCGTCGCTCCAGCCGCGGTGGACCAGCTCGGCGAACAGATTGGGATAGGTGGACACGTCTTCCAGCCCGACCACGTTCTCGGTGATCCCGTCGAAGTCGCCTCCGATGCCGACATGGTCGACGCCGGCGATCTTCCGCACGTGGTCGATGTGGTCGGCGACGTCGGCGACCGTCGCCGCGGGGCGCGGGTGCGTCCGCTGCCACGTCGCGATCTCGGCGCGCGCAGCGGCGCTGTCGGCGCCGTGCCGCCTGGCCGCAGCCACGATTGCAACCTGGAGCGAGTCGTCGTTTGCCTTGACGCCGCGGGAGACGAACACCGTGACGAACGGCACCATCACGATCCCCCCATTCTTCGGCAGCCGGGCCAGGATGGAGTCGGGGACGTTGCGCGGGTGATCGACGAGGGCGCGGGCGCCCGAGTGCGAGAAGATCACCGGCGCATCGGTGGCGTCCAGCGCGTCGCTCATCGTGCCCGGCGATACGTGCGAGAGGTCCACGAGCATGCCGAGCCGGTTCATCTCGTGCACGACTTCGCGGCCGAACGGCGTGAGTCCGCCATGCTTCGCGCTGTCCAGCGCGGCGTCGGCCCAGTCCAGCGTGACGTTGTGGGTGAGCGTCATGTAGCGGGCGCCGAGGTCGTAGTACTGGCGCAGCGCCTCGAGGGAGTTCTCGATCGCGTGGCCTCCCTCCATGCCGAGCAGCGAGGCGACGGCGCCGTCCCGCATCGCGAGGCGGGCGGCGCTCGCTGTCGGCGTCCAGCGCAGCGCCGGATACTTCGCGATCACCCGGCGGGCGATGTCGATCTGCTCGAGCTGGACTCGTGCGTAGCCCGGCACGCTCGAGACCGTTCCATTCGGCGCGTAGGTGGCGTCGCCGCGCTCGCCGGGGATGTACACGGACCAGAACTGCGCGCCGACGTGCCCCTGCTTGAGGCGGGGGAGATCGGTCATGCCAGGTGCCCGCGCGCGGAGGTCATATGCCTCGACGTCGCGCGGGTGCACGCTGTCCTCTCGAATGCGCCACGGCAGATCGTTGTGGCCGTCCAGCACCGGCGCGGCGCGGAGGACGCGAAGGGCGCGGGCCATGTCGCTCGCGGTCGCGGCGCTGACGGGCGTCGCGACGGCGGCGGTCTGGGCAGCGAGCGGAGCGGCGGCAAGGCCGGCGAGCGTGACGACGAGAGCGGAGAGGGCGCGCATCGGGGCGGGAGGAGGCGGTGGTCGGGACGGTGAGCAGCCGGCGACCGCAAGTATAACTCCCGTACGAGCCCTACACCCTCACGTCCGGCGCGACGGCGGCGGATCCCGTCCCTCGCGCTTGCCGGCGTCGGGCGGCTTCTCCACGACCCCGTCCACGACGACCTCCTCCACGACGACCGCCTCGACGGGCCGGGCGGCGGGGGCCTCGCGCGCGAGATACGGCGCATGCTCCCGTCCGGCGCGGCGCTTCCCCCAGAACCGGCGCTGGTCGCCGGCACGCCGGTCGAGCGCCTCGGCTGCCCTGGCCGCCGGATCGTAGAACTCGCGGATCCGATGCTCCTGGTCCTGTGTCGGTACGCCGCGGGCGAACCTCGGCGCCTCGGAGATTCCCGCCTTCGGCAGCCGATCGACGATCACGAGGTTGTCGTCGTCATCGAGCCGCGCGGCGCTCACCGGCACGAGCAGATAGGTGTCGTCGTCGGTGCCGACGATCTCGTGCAGCACCTTCAGCTCGAGGTAGCGAACCGACATGTCGTCCGTGTCCACGATCAGCTCTTCGACGCGACCCGCCAGGCGGCCGTCCGGAAGTGCCACCAGCCAGCCCCGGATGTCGGGCTCGTCGTCGGCGATCTTCCAGTCCTTCAGGTCCTTGAGGTGCGCGAGCATCCCCTTCGGCGCGCGTGCGTTGTCCGTCCGGGGCTCGATGTGGATCGAACCTGCCATGAAGTCATCCTCCCGCTGCGGTCGCGTTTTGAATCGCCGACGCGAAGGATGGGCGCGCCATTCCGTACACGCCGTCGGGCGATCGGGAAGGCGACGTCGGACAATTCACTGGGTTCAAGGGGTCAGAGTCGTTGAACTATCGAAGGAGCTGCCGGTAGTGGCGGTACCAGTCGCTCTGCACCCGCTCGCTCGGATCGAACGCCAGCTTGGCGCGCAGGAGCTCCGGAAGGCGCGGATGACAGGCGAGCACCTGCTCGCGTGTCGCATGCCGATGGTATGTCAGGTAGTAGCTGCCGCCGCGCCGCGTCGCGACGTCGATGAGCCGGCGGAAGTGCTCGCCGGATCGGGCGATCGCGGCCGGCGTGTGATCGACGTGCAGGTTGAAGATCGTGCACGCCCACGGTTCCCGCGCCCAGGCGAGGACACTCTCATCGTCGCGCTCGATCAGGCGCACGGTGCCGTAGATGAGGTCCACCCGCTCGCGCCGGAAGTCTTCGCGCACGTCCGTCAGGAAGTCCACCAGCGCGTCGCGCGGGACGTAGATCTCCGTGATCATCTCGCTGCCGGGGTGCGCGGCGCCCATCGCCCGATCGAGCGCCGGATGATAATCGTCGAGGTAATCGGCGAGCTGGTGCAGGTCGGAGTGATAGAGCTGGCCGTTGGTGGCGAGATAGTGGCGCGCGTACGCCTCGAAGGCCTCTGACTTCCGGGTGTGCGCCAGGTGCAGCAGGCGCTGCCAGTCGTCGGCCGCGAGCGAGCGCTGGGTCGGGGGTATCGGTGTCGCGGCGTCCACCGGCACGTACGTCGAGAACACGCCGCGGTGCAGGAAGTCGTCGGACGCCGGATCGATGGCGAACTGGAAGTCGCCGTAGAGGAAGCCGGCGGCGACGCGCTGCGCGAACGCCTCCATCAGCGCGTCCACCGCGATGACCTCGACGATGCGGCGCAGCGTACGGCGCGGAACCAGGCGCAGCGTGACCGAGGTGACGACGCCGAACAGCCCGTACCCGCCGACGATGAGGCGGAAGAGCTCCGGATGCTCGGTGCGGCTCACCCGCCGCCGGTCCCCGTCGACGTCGAGCAGGACGAGCGACTCCACGTCGGCGATGAACGGCCGCATCGTCAGTCCGCGTCCATGGATGTTCGCCGCCACCGCGCCGCCGATGCTCAGACGGTCGGCGCCCGTCTGCTTCTGCGCGATGGCCCACGGCTCGCCGCTCCCGGCCTGAAGGCGGCGCAGCTCGGCGATCAGCGCGGGCCACTGCATTCCGGCCTGGACCTCCACCAGGCCGCGCACCGCATCGAAGCCGATGATGCCGGCCAGCCTGCTCGTGTCCACCAGCACCGCGCCAGTGGCGAACTGCTGCGCGCCCATGGCGTGCCGGCCCCCGGCGATGCAGACCGGACGCCCCTCATCGGCGGCGCGGCGCATCACGCGCTGTAGTTCCACGATCGAGGCCGGTACCTCGATGCGCTCGACGACGGTGGCGTTGAGGCGGGAATGAATGTCGTTGACGACGACTCGGCCGGCCGAGCTGGCGGGGGGCGCGTCGAATCTGAAGGGCGGGGCGGTGCGGGAGCGCATGATCGGTCCTCGACTCATGGTGTGAGTCGAAGGTCGTGTCGCCCGCCGACGCCCTGAATACGTCCTCTGACGTAGTTGTCCGCGCCGATGACGTATGTCGTCCCGCAGGAGCGAGCGTGGCGTGCCGCCACGGGCCCCTTGCAGTTGCTCTATGCCGCCCGCACCGGGTGGCCGATCGCGCCCGCCGTCTCCCCCATCTGGTGCCGCACGAGCGTGGCGTACGTCGGGCAGCTGGCGAGCAGCTCGTCGTGCCGGCCGCTTCCCACTACGTGCCCCTCGGTAATGACGAGGATGCGATCGGCGTCCCGTACGGTGTTCAACCGGTGCGCGACGATGAACGTCGTGCGGCCGCGCCGCAGGGACCGCAGGGCCTCCTGCACGGCCTGCTCCGATTCGGTGTCGAGCGACGCCGTGGCTTCGTCGAGCAGCAGGACGGCGGGATCGACGAGGAACGCCCGCGCGATCGCCACGCGCTGGCGCTGGCCGCCCGACAGCGCGCGCCCACCCTCGCCGACGCGCGTGTCGTATCCCCGGGCGAGGTCCATGATGAAGTCGTGCGCGTTCGCCGCTTCGGCTGCGGCGATCACCTCCTCGCGCGTGGCCGTCGGACGTCCGTACGAGATGTTCGCCGCCACCGAATCGTTGAACAGCACGACGTCCTGTGGCACGGCGCCGTACTGCCGCCGCACCGTCGCGATGCGGAGCGAGCGCAGGTCGCCGCCGTCGATCAGGATGCGCCCGGACGTCGGATTGTAGATGCGCTGGAGGAGCTGGAGGATCGTGGACTTGCCGCTCCCCGACGGTCCCACCAGCGCCACCGTCTCGCCGGCCTCGATCGACACGTCCAGGTCGTCGAGCGCCTTGTGGCCGTTGCGATACTCGAAGCTCACGTGCTCGAAGCGGATCTGGCCCTTGATCGGCGGACAGACCGTCGCGCCCGGCATGTCCGGCGACTCCTCCTCCGCGTCGAGCACCTGGAACACCGAGGTGAGCGCGACGTGCGCCTTGCGCAGTGTGGGATACAGATCGACGATCTGCTGCACCGGCGCGAACACGCCGCTCACATAGCCAAGGAACGCGAGGAGCGACCCGATGGTGAGCTCGCCGCGCACGACGAGCCAGCCGCCCAGGCACAGCACGACGACGCGGGCCGTGAGCTCGGCGATGCCGGCGGCGACGGTCGTGCGCGCGTCGACGTGGACGCCGCGCTGGATGCTGGCGAACGCCCAGCGAATGCGGCGCATGAGGCGCTTCTCCTCGTCGCGTTCGCGCGCGAAGGCGCGCACCGTGCCCATGCCGTGCAGCCGCTCGGTATAGCCCGACCAGAGCCGCTTCCAGAAGGCATGCTGCATCCGCTCGCGGCGGCGCTGCTGGCGCGCCGCCGTGGCGGCGACGATCGCCGGCACGGGAAGCAGGCAGAGGACGATGGCCGTGATGGCGCCGTCGAGCCGCGCCATCCCCCACGCGGCCAGCGAGACGTACACCAGGGTCGGCACGAGCTTGAACGCCACATCGGTGAAGGCGCTGGCCGTCTGCGGAGAGCTCGAGTCGATCGCGTAGCGAAGGCCGCCCGTGCCCATCTCGGACTGCGTGCGCGCCGAGAGGACGCTCATCTTGGCCGCGACGCGGGAGCGGAGCTGGTATTCGAGATTGAGCCGCACGGCCCACGTGGACGTCGTGACCCACGCCGAGCCGAGGATGCGGCAGGTGAGCACCAGCGCGAACAGCGCCACGCCAGCCACGATGGCGTGCAGGGTGGAGTCGGCCGCGCCGGGAGTCGCCGCGCTGAGCCGATCGACGACCTGCTTCAGGAGGAGGGGCTCGGACGCCGCCGCCGTCGCGACGGCGAGAGAGAGCACGAAGGTGAGGCTCACGCGCCGCATGTTCGGGCGTACGAAGAGATGCACGGCTCGCCGGGCGGGGCCGAGCTGGTCGGAGATCAGCACGATGGTCAGGCAGGGGAAGGTGTTCCTGTTGCTGACGTCTACCCCGCTGCCGTGGTCACCGCAAGGGTTCCATCACCTGAAACGAGCCGCCGGTGAGCGTCTGTGGCGTTGATTCGCGCCAGCCGGGGTCATAGGATGCGCCATGCTCATCCCCTTTCTCGCGAGCCTCCTCGCCCCCGCCGACTCCATCACGGTCATCCGGGTCAATCAGGTCGGCTACCTTCCCGACGCCCCGAAGGTCGCCATCGCCTGCTCGCTCGACAGCGCGCGCGTGGCGACCTTCGTCGTGCGCGACGAGCGCGACCGCGTCGTCTACGGTCCGCGCCGTGCCGAGCGTGCGCCCGGCTTCGGGCCCTGTGTCGTCACGCACCGGCTCGACTTCACCGCGCTGCGCCGTGCCGGCACCTACCGCATCGTCGCCGGAGAGCTGACGTCGCCGGCCGTGCGCATCGGACCGCGGGTGTACGACGGCGGCGCCGACACGCTGCTCTACTACATGCGCCAGCAGCGGTCGGGATGGAATCCGCTCTTCCGCGATTCCGTCCACAAGCGCGACGGCATCATCGTCGACTCACCACGGGCGGGCCAGTACGTCCCGGTCAGCGGTGGCTGGGCCGACGCGGCCGACTATCTCCAGTACGTGACGACGTCGGCGAACGCGGCGTTCGTGATGCTCATGGCGTATCGCGACCATCCGACAGCCTTCGCCGATCGCTTCCAGGCGAACGGCACCGACGGTGCCAACGGCATCGCCGACGTCGTCGACGAAGCGCGGCACGGGCTCGAGTGGCTGTCGCGCATGTTTCCTGGCGACGGCGAGATGTTCAATCAGCTCGCCGACGATCGCGACCACAGCTTCTTCGATCTCCCGGTCAACGACTCGTCCGACTACGGATGGGGGAAGGGAAAGGAGCGACCGGTCTACCCGTGCACCGGGCGGCCGCAGGGGCTCTTCCAGAACAAGAACCGCGCGACGGGGCTCGCCTCCACCGCCGGCAAGTATGCGTCGGCGTTCGCGCTGGGCGCGCAACTGTTCGCGACGCGCGATTCCGCCTTCGCCGCGGTGCTGCGGCGCAAGGCCGACGCAGCGTACCGACTCGGACGCGACCATCCGGGTGCCTGCCAGACGGCCCCGGCGCGCTCGCCCTACTTCTATGAAGAGGACAACTGGGCGGACGACATGGAGCTCGGCGCGGCCGTCCTGTCGGGCAGCTCGGCGCGCCCCGAGCTGCTGGCCGACGCGATCGCCTACGCGGCGCAGGAGCCGGTGACGCCGTGGATGGGTGCCGACACGGCGAACCACTATCAGTGGTTTCCCTGGCACAACAACGGGCACTACGAGATCTGGCGCGTGGCGCGCGCCCGCGGCGACGTCGCAACGCAGGCGCAGATGGCGGACTACTACCGCCGCGGGCTCGAGGCGGTCGTCGGCCGGGCGGAGAACGGATTTCGCATCGGCGTGCCGTTCATCTGGTGCTCCAACAACCTGATGACGTCGTTCGCGACGCAGGCGATGCTCTACCGCCGCATGACGGGCGATCAGCGCTTTCGATCGTACGAACAGGCGGCGCTGGACTGGTTGCTGGGGACGAACCCATGGGGCGTGTCCATGGTGATCGGATACCCGAACGCCGGCGTGACCGCCAAGGACCCGCACTCGGCCGTCGCCGCCCGCCTCGGCGTGGACAAGCTGCTGGGCGGCCTTCTCGACGGGCCGGTGTATCGCTCGATCTACTCCAACCTCAAGGGCATCACGCTGCACCAGCCCGACGAGTATGCGCGCTTCAACACCGGCCGGATGGTCTACCACGACGATCTGGGCGACTACTCCACCAACGAGCCGATCATGGATGGGACGGCGAGCCTGGTGTATCTGCTGGCGGGGCAGGTGAGTCAGTGAGACGGCTAGCGGCCTCAGGCGACGCACTCTTGCTCCAATGGCGCCCGGACCACTTCTATCGTATCGTCAAGCACCAGCAGGTCAGGCAAGCGATCCAGTCGAACCCTTCAGCACGACTGAGAGGCTTCCATGTCTACCGTTTCGCCCCGCGACGGCAGCGCGCCGATTGCACCTCCGCTGCGCACCCCGCTCGCTGACGAGAACGCCCTCCACGACGCATTTCTCGCCGAGTACCCCGCACTCTCCGCCGAAGCCCGCGCGGAGCTCGGCGTCGAGGCGGCTACGCTGAGTCCGAAGGTCGTGGAAGGGGCGTTCGTTCGTGCGTGGGACGCGCGCACGAAATTCCAGACTCCGGCGCAGCTCCATCAGTTTCTCGTCGACGACGTGCATCACGCCGCGGCGCGTGCCCTGAGTCGTCGCGCTGCCGCGGCGCGCTTCGCTGGCCACGACGCGCATCCCCCCAAGCACGCGCCGCACACCGCCGACGAGGTCAACATGGAGCAGTCGTGGGCGCACGTGCTCCATGCGCTCCACGGTGAAGCGCACAGTCCGCAGGCGTTGGCCGAGGCGGCGGCAGCGTCCCGACACGAAGCGGCCGAGCACATCGCCGTGATCGACAAGTCGGTCCCCGTGTGGAAGATCGTCGCCGTCGCGGTGCTCGTCGTGGGCGGGCTGGCCGCCGCCGTGGCCGGGATGAATCGTCTGGGCGCCGACGCGAAGATCGCCACCGCCGTGAATGCCGGCGACGTACGGGTCGTGACGTCGCTTCCGGCGCAGGTCGGCGTCGTCACGCTCGACGATGGAAGCACCGTGCGGCTCGCGCCGGAATCGAAGCTCTCGATCCCCACGGGGTTCGGCCCCGGGCTGCGCGCCGTGAAGCTGGAGGGCGCCGGCACCTTCAGCGTGGCGCCCGGGCAGAGTCAGAACTTCCAGGTGCACGGCCGAGACGCGGTCGTCGTCGCCAAGGGCACAAAGTTCACCGTGCGCGCGTACGAGAACGACCCCGCGACGACCATCGTGGTGCAGGAAGGCGCGGTCGACGTGCGGCATGGCGACACGACCACTCCGCTCGCCGCCGGCAGCTCCATGCTGCTCGAGCGTGGCAAGGCGGCGCGCATGGCCACACCGGCCGAGGCAGACGAGGCGGCGGGATGGGACAAGGGCATGCTGGTCGTCTCGAACCGTCAGCTGCGGGACGTCCTGCCGCAGCTGCGGCGGTGGTACGGGCTCACGGTAAGCGTGCCGCAGGTCGGACTGCTCGACCGACCGGTCACGATGCGCGCGTCGCTCGACTCCTCTCGGCAGGCCATTCATGGAATCGAGGAGAGCACGGGTCTGGAGTTCGGCTACATCGGCCCGAACATGGTATTCCGCGAGCGAGCGAAGGCGCCCGCGACGAAGAAGTAGCGTCGCCGCACGGGCGGCGATGCACGACGGGCCCCTCGCCGCAGCGCGGTGGGGGGCTCGCTCGTCACCGGAGACGAGGGCGCATGAGCGAGGAGTTCCACGAGGACGGTCCGCGGCTGGAGAATCAGTACGAGAGCGACGCCCTGCTGCGGGCGTATCTCCACTGGCGATTGCCGGCGGCGATGCGCACCGAGATCGAGCCGGAGCTCGCGCGGCTCGGCGCGCGCGCCGTCGGCGATCTGCTGGCGCTCGACGCCGCCGCCGAGGCGCAGCCGCCGCGACACGTGCCGTACGATCCGTGGGGACGGCGCGTGGATCGCATCGAGGTGAGCGACGCCTGGCGCGCCCTCGACCGTGTCTCGGCGGAGGAGGGGATCGTCGCGATCGCATATGAGCGCGCGCACGGAGCCTGGTCGCGCGTGCACCAGATGGCGAAGCTCTACCTGTTTCATCCCTCGTCGGCGACGTACAGCTGCCCGCTGGCGATGACCGACGGCGCGGCCCGTTTTCTCGAGGTGCACGGTGACGAGGGGACGCGCGAGGCCTACGAGCGGCTCATCTCGCGCGATCCGGTGCGCTTCTGGACATCGGGGCAATGGATGACCGAGCGCACCGGCGGCTCCGACGTCTCGACGACGACGACCGTCGCGCGGGTCGACGAGGCCTCAGGGGCCCATCGACTGTTCGGGACAAAGTGGTTCACCTCCGCCACGACGTCGCAGATGGCCATCACGCTGGCGCGCCTCGAGGACGCGCCGGCGGGCGGGCGCGGGCTGAGCGCCTTCATGGTCCAGCTGCGCGACGCCAATGGCGCGCTGCGCGGCATCCGCGTGAACCGTCTGAAGGACAAGCTGGGCACGCGCGCCCTTCCCACGGCCGAGCTGACGCTCGACGGAACGCCGGCGCTCCTCGTCGGCGGCGCGGGAGATGGCGTGCGAAAGATCGCGTCGCTCTTCACCGTGACGCGCGTCTACAACGCGGTGGCTGCGGTGGCCGGCATGCGCCGCGCGCTCGCGTTGGCGCAGGACTACGCGACGCGGCGGCGCGCCTTCGGCAAGCGTCTCGATGAGCATCCGCTCCACGCCGAGACGCTCGCCGATCTCGATGCGCGCTTTCACGCATCGTTTCATCTCACCTTTCAGGTGGTCGAGCTGTTGGGGCGCGAAGAGTGCGGCGAGGCGAGCGAGCAGGAGCTCGCCATGCTGCGGCTGCTCACCCCGGTGGCGAAGCTGTACACGGCGAAGCAGGCCGTCATCGTCGCGAGCGAGGTGATGGAGTCGTTCGGCGGCGCCGGCTACGTGGAGGACACGGGTATACCACGGCTCCTGCGCGACGCCCAGGTGCTGCCGATCTGGGAAGGGACGACGAACGTGTTGAGCCTGGACGTCTGGCGCGCGATCGCGCGAACGGACGCGCTGGAGCCCTGGCTGCAGCAGGTGCGTACCGAGATGGTGCGCGTCCAGCAGCCCGCGCTGGAGGCGTCGGTGTTCGCGGTGCGTGCCGCGACCAGCGACATCGAAGCGTACGTGGCGCGGACGACGGAGCCCAACGCGCGGGAGGCGGGCGCGCGGCAGCTCGCCTTCGCCATCGCGCGCACCGCGGCCGCGTCGCGCATGGTAGCCCACGCGGCGTCCGACGCGGCGAACGCCGACGCCCACGCGATGGTCGCGCGGTGGGTGCGCCGCGGGCTGACCGCCGGCCTCCGACCGGCATAGCGCACCTCGTCCGCTGCCGTCGGCCTCGAACGACAGAGCACAGTACACCAGTGAACGACACTTCCCAATGATTTCCGGGTCTTCCGGCTTTCGAGTGGGCAAGGCTGGTGCATGTCGGCGGCGCCTCACCGCCAGGGAACAAGTGCCTTCCCACAGAGGACGCAGAGGACTGAACGGCTTTAACGCAGAGGACGCATCGGGAACGGAGAGGATCGCGGAGGACGGCCATCGGCAGGGCCCTCGAGGCGCTCCTCAGGG
>Ga0193699_10000408_pt1 | contig 19097 bp, 12 predicted proteins | sample L3c2metaG_FD_160095 | JGI IMG/M metagenome (GOLD analysis project Ga0193699, IMG submission 160095) | Soil microbial communities from a riparian zone of the East river system, Colorado, United States - L3c2 | ecosystem: Environmental > Terrestrial > Soil > Riparian zone | place: USA: East...
CGTTCGCCAAGCGAAAGCCTGATCCCGGTCCTCACCTCCGGCACGAACCCCAATGCACGCACGTCAGTACGGTAGGGCCCGCCGACAGCGAGATCCTCAAAAAAGAACCGGCCGCCCGATCGCGTCGCAATCTCCCAGCGGCGGCCGTTCGACTCATTGGTGACGCGGACGATCGCTCCCTGGATAGGTGCGCCATTTTCCTCTGCCACGGTGCCCTGCATTGCCGCCGTTGTAGTCCCCTGTGCCGCGAGTAAGCGCGGCAAGAGCACAAGCAAAACGAAGGGTATCCGGCCCGCGCTCACAGCTACTCTCGAAGCGCCTGGTGTAGCCAGCCTTTTGCCTTGACCCAGTCACGCCGCACCGTGCGCGCCGTGACCGACAACGCTTCCGCCGTTTCTTCCTCAGTCAAACCGCCGAAGAAACGGCACTCGACGACTCGGCTCAGGCGCTCGTCGAGCTCGGCCAATCGCGTCAGTGCCTCGTCGAGGGCGAGGAGCATGTCTGCTCGTTCGTCGGCGACAAGACTCGCATTCCCGAGCGCTTCATCGCCCAGACTAACTGGCTGCGCTGTACCACCGCGCTTCTGTGCCTGATGGCGTCGCGCGTAGTCGACGAGGATGCGCCGCATCACGCGCGCGGCGACAGCGAAGAAGTGTGCGCGGTCGGCCCACTGCGCGCGCGTCTGATCGACGAGTTTGAGATAAGCCTCGTTGACGAGCGCGGTCGTGCCGAGCGTGTGGCCCTCGCGCTCGCGCCCAAGATGCCGGTGCGCGATGTGTCGCAGCTCGTCGTAGACGCGAGGGAAAAGTCGATCGAGCGCTTCTTCGTCACCTGAGCGCCACGCGATCAGGAGCCCCGTGATGTCGTGGTCGCTATCCATCCGCACGCCACTGCTGATCGGGTTCGGGACGCCAAGAGCCGATTGTCCGTTTTCCGTACGAACCTGCGCGTTCATAGACGTTGCCGACACGCGTTCGTTGAAGTTGCCAACAAGTAGCCATTCGCAGTCGCCGTCCGCCAGAGGGTCCCGGTGCTCGCCCGTGGTCCTATCTGTCGACGCGCAAACCGGGCGGGAATGCGGACATCCGCAACCCGCCCGGGCAACCATTAAGTGGGAGGCTATACCGTGAAAAAGGCACCGATTCTCAAAATCCTGCCGCTCGTTCAAATCGTACTTATCGCTGCATGCGGAACTGATTCACCGCAGCGCGTCCTGGCGCCAAGCGGGGAGTTCAAGGCCAACTCGCAGCGCTACGACGACGACACGAACGGCTGGCGGGCACGTCTGTCCGCCTGGTCAGCGCCGGTCACCGTCGGAGCTCCGGTCAATACGGCTTTCGCCGAGCAGAACCCGGAGATTTCTAAAGATGGACTGAGTCTCTACTTCCAGTGCCTCGATTGTCCAGGCGGATACGGAGCGGTCGATGTCTGGGTCTCCGAGAGGGCGAGCGTCGACGAGCCATGGGGCACTCCGCAAAATCTCGGACCGGCAATCAATACCACGGCCAACGATGGATCGCCCGCTCTTAGCAGCGACGGCCGCCGCCTGTTCTTCCACAGCGATCGTACCGGCGGGGTTGGCGGGTTTGACATCTACGTCGCGCAACGGCACGACAAGCGTGACAACCTGGGTTGGCAGACGGCGGTCAATATGGGGCCACCGATCAACACGACGGCGAACGAGCAAGGCCCCGCGTATGTAAAGAGTGACGCGAGCCAAGCCGAGTCCGAGGATGACGCGGATGAGACTGCCACGCTTTACTTCAATTCCAACCGACCCGGCGGACCGGGCAACGGAGACATCTATACGATCGCACTCCACTCCGATGGCACGTTCGGGGTGCCGATGCTGGCGGAGGGGATTAACACGCCATCCGGGGAATCGGGAGCAGGGATCCGGAGAGACGGCCTCGAGATCTTCTTTTCTTCGGATCGAGCGGGCGGCTTTGGCGGACTAGACCTCTGGGTCGCGACGCGGGGAAGCACCTCCGATCCGTGGTCGACCCCGGTCAACCTGGGACAACCCATCAATTCAGACAAGAATGATGGAGGGCCCGCCTTCTCGTTCGATGCAACTACTCTCTACTTTCATTCGCCGCGTACCGGCAATGTGGGCGGTCCGTTCTTCGACGTGTTGGTTGCGACTCGAGAGAAGCTGAAGGGCCACGACTAAAGGTGATGGTCGCGCTACTTCTCTAGTTGGTCGAGCTCCCGTCTCACTCTCTCGAGATCCGGTCTGAGACGGGGCTCGGCCTCGCTACGCAGTGCGACATAGTGCCGGTATGCGCGGACCGCAGTGGCACGGTCTCCAATCAACGTGGCGAGACGTCCTTCCTCGCGGAGCTGGGTCGATAGGTACATGCCAAAACCCGCTCGGCGTTCGACAATCTGGAGTGATCGCCGCGGATCGCCGCGTCGCTCGTGCAGTCGCGCGGCGACAATGTTCCCCACGGAGACTAGCTGGTCGCGGTAATTCGATGTCGCGAGCAGTGTAGAATCGAGCCGCGCCAAGGCCTCTGCTCCCGAACCCCGACCACCGCTTGCTGCTGCCAGTTGGGCCTCCACCGCTGGGAAGCAAACGGGGCTGACGACACTGGGTAGAGAGTTCGCGCGACGGTTGGCACGTCGCATCCCAGTCACTATCGCCCGCGCGGCCTCGAAGTCACCGGCCGCGATGTGCCAGTGCGAAAGCGCACAGCTAGCCGTCTCGCGGTCACCGACTTCGCCGGGCCCCATCGACTCTCCTCCGAGGTATGATTCGAGGCGTTGGGCCGCGGCCGCCGCCGCCGTGGAGTCGCCGTCCCAGTACACCGCGGAGTAGACCTGAAACTCCCTGACACCACCGACGGCCTGGAATCTTCCAAATCCCAGCTCGAAAGAGGCTAGCAGCCGGTTCACTTCATCCGGTCGTCCGCGGTTAAGGAGGAAGGGGACAATCGTCTGCATGGCGATACGGCGCTCGCGCCCACCCGCTGCGCGTCGAAGTAGCAATTCCGTCGCGCGGGTGCCGTCGTCCAGACCGATTCCTTGCGACTGGCTCCACCACGCGATGGACTGGAGTTCCATGAACGGGAGATCGCCGAACCGCGACCTCACTGCTGCGACGGAGACGCTGTCAGCAAGCACCAACGCGGAACACCAGCGGAGGAAGTCCGCCAGATCGTCTGCCGGTTCGTGAGCGAAGTAGAGTTCTGAGTAGCGGCGCACCGCATCACGGTTCCCAGATTTGGTCGCCCACACCAGCAATGACCGGAGGGTTTGTACGTGCGTCGAGTCCAGGGCGAATGCCCGACTAAAGGCCACCCCCGTGCGCGCTCTTGAATCGGCATAGCCTGTGATAGACCCGAACCGCGCAAAGTTTTCGCCCGCGATGAACCACGCCTCAGCCCAGAGAGGGGCTACCTGAGTCGCCCTTTCGCCGGCGGCGACGAGCTCGCCGAGTGTCGCCACACTGGGGTACCGGGGTCCGAGATGGGCCACGAGCAGGGCGCGCCCGGCAGGGCCGAGTCGATCCCTCTCCTTCCACGCAGCGTCGTACTTCCAACGATCATCTACTGTCGGCCCGGTATTCTGCCGCAGGGCACTGATGGCCGCGAGCCAAAGAGCCGGGAGAGGAAACGTCGAGTCAAGCGCGACGGAGCGCTCGAAGCTCTGGTTCGCCTCGTCGAAGCGGCCGCGCCGAAACAAACTTCGGCCGGCGAGATATCCGCGGAGCGCGGGCAGGGAGGTTGCCGCCAGTGCAAGACTGTCGTCTCCCGTCTCCGAAGTGAGCGAGGCTAGTAGGCGCACGGTGAGCCGGTCGGCCATCTGCGGAAGGCTGTCTGCCGGACCAACTTCACGTGCCTGCGCTTTCGGAGAATCATGCGACGCGAGCACCACCCTGGCATCGAGTGAGAGTCGCTGCGGCGTGCCGCTGATTTCGGCGATGAGTGAGTAGCCGGAATACCGCTCCAACCCTCTTGGAGCGCCGTGCCCGATGAGCCTCGCCGACATGAGGTCCTGAAACCAGTCTCGCATGTCCGCCAAGCCGGGATCGGTGTTCGTAATGCGGAAAGGGAGGACGGTGAGCGGGCTCGTGCCTTCGACGCGCGTTCGAGCCGAAACCTCTTGGGGCTGCTGCGCCAGGGAACGGGCGCCCGCGCCCTCTTGCCGACCGCGAAATCTTGCGGCCTCGTTTGGCTGGCGTAAGGCCTCGTACAACGCGAGCAGACGGCGCCGCGCTGCACGCGTTCGGGGATCGTCCTCACCGTACGCGGCGCGCAGCTGCTCGTGACTCGGCAACAGGTACCGCTCGGCCTCCCCGTAACGATGACGAGCAAGGATGGACGCACCGACGAGTTGTTCGGCTTGCGCGTTGTGTGGATGTTGAGGCGGCAGTACTGATCGGCGCATCGCGAGCGCCTCCCGGGCGAGTGGCTCCGCGCGATGAGGGTTGCCACGATCGAGCTCGAGCTCGCCCAAGCCGGCAAGCATCGTCGCTGTGAGTGGGTGCACCGGCCCGAGTTTGCGTCTGGCGATTGCAAGTGCGTGCCGGTACAGACTTTCCGCTTCGCTGTCGCTTCCGCGGCTGTGCAGCAAGCGCGCGTGTTCGGTTTCATCGGCGGCGACATCGAGGTGATCGTTGCCGAGCGCGCGACGCTCGATTTGCAACCCGCGCCGAAAGAGCGAATCCGCGACCGACTTTTGGCCGGCGCCGCCGAGTGCCGCGGCGAGACGAACGAACGTGCGACCAACTTCCGGATGCGTCGCGCCCAACGATCCTTGCCGGAGTGTGAGCACGCGCCGGTACAATCCTGCTGCCCCCGCGAAGGTTCCTCGCTCATATACCGCTTGCGCGAGACCATCCAGGCTCTCGGCCAAATCGATGGGATTCTTGCCAAGGCTCGCTTCGTCGATCGCCACCGCTGCGCGTGAAACTGAGTCTGCGTCGCGGAAACGACCTTGGGCCCGTAGCACGCTGGCCAGTCCGTTGAGAGTACGGGCGACCTCGCGGTGCCTGGCGCCGAACAACTCAATGCGCACTCGGAGGGCATCGCGGTATGCTTGCTCCGCCGGGTCGAGCTCACCTTGGTCACGCAGTACGACCCCAAGAAAGTCGAGCGTCTTCGCGATCTCGATCTTCGCCCCCGGCGATACGCGCCGTCTGATTGCCAGAGATGTTTCGACGAATCGCCGCGCACGATCCCGCACACCCAAACCGAAATAGGCCCGCCCCATCTCGAACAACATCTGTGCTCGTGCATCGGGTTGGCTCGCCAGCTCGCGATCGATCCGTACGGCACCGCTGTCGAGGATTTCGCGTGCCGTGAGGTTCCCGCCTCCACCGGCGTAGGGATCGGATGTTCGAAAGAGTCCGGCGAGGAAACCAGAGACTTGCTCCGCGCGATCGCGCTCGACTGTTATGCGCGCTGCTTGAGCGCCGATTCGGATCGACTGGATCGTCGCCACAACACCGATCGCGACAAGCAGCAACGCCACAGCTGCGGCGGTTGCGACTCCGATCCGATGTCTCCGGACGAACTTTCGCGCGCGTGAAAGTCGGCTCTCCTGGTGCGCCGTGAGCGGCATCCCTTCTAGGTGCGCCCGGACATCCGCTTCGAGCTGCTCGGCAGATCCATAGCGACGGGCCGGCTCCTTCTGCATTGCGGTGAGGACAATCGTGTCGAGATCGCCTCGCAGCGCCCGGGCAAGGTTCGGTGGGACGGCAAGCGACGGGCGCACCGGCTCCTGCTCGAGGATTGCGCGCGCGACCTCATGTGGCTCGCGTGTCGTCAACCGGTACGGATATTTCCCCGTCAATAGCTCATTGAGCAGGACGCCGAGCGCGTACACGTCGCTCGCGGTGGATATCGGCTCTCCACGTATTTGTTCCGGACTCGCATACATCGGCGTCATCATTCGCTCGCCCGTCGAGGTAAGCGACTGCGCCGAGTCAATCGCATCGTTGCCGAGCAGCTTCGCGATCCCGAAGTCGAGCAGCTTCACGCCGCCCTCGGGTGTCACGAGGATATTCGCCGGTTTGAGGTCGCGATGAACGACGAGGTTGCGATGCGCGTACTGAACTGCGGCACACACGCGACAGAACAGCTCCAGGCGTCGATCGATCGGCAGTTCCCCTTCTTTGCAATACCGGTCGATCGGTACACCTTCCACGTATTCCATCGCGAACCACGGCAGACCGTCCCCCGTTACACCACCGTCGAAAAGACGAGCTATGTCGGGGTAATCGAGCGCCGCGAGAATCTGCCGCTCATCGACAAAGCGGCGAACCAGGCGTTCGTTTCTCGCGCTCCATGCCGGTAGCAGTTTGACTGCTACACGCTTCTGATACTGGTTGTCAGCGCGCTCGGCGAGGTAGACCGTCCCCATGCCGCCGCGTCCGATCTCGCGAAGTATGCGGTAGGATCCGATCTGAAAACCGTCCGTGGCTCGGTCGAGGTCGAGCGGAAGATCTCTGAGGAAAGGCGCGGCAAATTCCGCTGCAGGAAGCTCGAGGAACGTGGCAGCTTCGGCATTAGCGAGCACAGCTGCGGCGGCGGCGCCCATATTCTGATCGCCGCCAAATGCGCGTTCGACATGTGCTGCGCGCTCGTCAGGTTCGAGCTCGAGCGCTTCGTCGAGAACTTTGAAGACTTGCCGCCACCAGGCAGCAGGAGCAGTAGGCGTCGCGTCCTCCCGGACACTGACAGCGTCCAAAATGCAAGGCGAGCTGGTGCCGCGCAAACCGCCGGTGCTTTCGCCTATATTCCTGTCGTGAAACCAGCCACGACATTCATCATCAGGCCTACGTGATTCTCGTAGGTGAGCTATCGCTCTGGGTCGCGCTCCTCATGGCGGCCTGGGCGGCCACAGTTTCCTTCGCCGGCGGTCAAATGCGCCGGGGCGATCTCATCGAGAGCGGTGAGCGAGCGATCTACGCGACCCTGGCGATGGTCGTCCTTGCGTCGATCGGACTCTGGACCGCGCTGCTCACCCACGATTTCTCGATCAAATACGTCGCGTCTTTCACGAGCGCAAATCTGCCCAAGGTCTACACGATCACTGCGTTCTGGGGCGGGCAGTCTGGATCGCTGCTCTTCTGGGCGCTGATCCTCTCGATTTACTCGGCGATAGCGCTCTGGACCAATCGCACGCGCAACCGCGAGCTGATGCCGTACGTGTCCGGCACGCTCGCGCTGATTCTCGTTTTCTTCCTCGCCACGATCTGCCTCGGCTCCAACCCGTTCGAGCGGCTCGACTGGATTCCACCCGACGGGCGCGGCCTGAATCCGCAGCTCCAGAATCCCGGAATGGCGATCCATCCGCCCAACCTCTACCTCGGCTACGTCGGCACATCGATCCCGTTCGCGTTCGCGATCGCCGCGCTGCTGACGCGACGACTGGACGCAGAGTGGCTCGCGGCCGTGAGACGGTGGGCGCTCCTTGCGTGGTTCTTCAACACCGTTGGCATCGTGCTCGGCATGTGGTGGGCGTACGTCGAGCTGGGATGGGGCGGATACTGGGCGTGGGATCCCGTCGAGAACGCATCACTACTTCCGTGGCTCGTCAACACGGCGTTCCTGCACTCGATCATGGTGCAGGAGAAACGCGGGATGCTCCGCAAATGGAACGTCACGCTCGTCGTGTCGGCATTTCTGCTCTCGATCTTCGGAACGTTCATCACGCGCAGCGGCGTGATTTCGAGCGTTCACTCCTTTGCACAGTCGCCGGTTGGCATGTGGTTCGCCGCGTTCCTCGTAGTCTCAATGGTCGTGACGGCGTATCTCGTGTCTACGCGCCTGAGCGACTTGAAATCCAACGCGCAGCTCGAGAGCATGATCAGCAGAGAAGCCGCGTTCCTCTACAACAACCTGGTCCTCGTTGGAATCGCGTTCTCAGTGCTGTGGGGCACGCTCTTTCCAATCATCAGCGAGGCAGTGCGCGGCAACAAGATCACCGTCGGTCCGCCGTTCTTCAACACCGTGAACATTCCGCTCGGCCTGTTGCTGCTGCTTCTCACGGGCATCGGGCCGTTGATCGCCTGGCGCCGGGCGTCGGTGGCAAATCTCAAGCGGCAATTCATCGTGCCCGTATCCGCCGCGATCACGATTGGAGTTCTCTTCTTCGCCTTCGGCGTGCACAACCTGCCGGCGCTTCTGTCCTATACGTTCGGCGCGCTGGTGCTGACTACGATTGCGCAGGAGTTCTACAAGGGTGTAAACGCCAGGCACCACATGTATGGTGAATCGCGAGTGATCGCACTGCCGCGGTTGGTCGCGCGCAATCGCCGCCGCTACGGCGGGTATATCGTACACCTGGGTGTCGTTGTGGTGTTCGCGGCGTTCGCTGGCCTCGCGTTCAAGCGCGAGTTCGATCTCACCTTGAACGCCGGCGACACCAAGGCGGTCACTGATGCGTGGGGCCACAAGTGGACTTTCCTCAGCCAGGGAATCTCGCGCTACAACGTTCTGAATCGTGAGGTCACGGCGATCGCGCTCGACGTCACACGCGACGGCAAACCCGCAGGTGTGATCACGAGCGAGAAGCGGCAGCACGTTGACTCGCGTGGGGCGCCGACGTTTGAGCCGTCGACGGAAGTCGGAATCCAGGGATCGTTCAAGCAGGACGTGTACGTGGTGCTCGCCGGAGTGCGAGGAGTGGATGCGGCTGAGATCCGGGTCACGTTCAATCCACTCGTGCGCTGGGTCTGGCTTGGGGGAGCGCTGATGGCGCTCGGTGGTCTCGTCGTGATGTGGCCGCAAGCGGACAGACAGCGTGTGCAGAGTGGATACGCCGCGGTGCTCAAGCCGCAACACGTGCCCGAGCGCGTGCCGGACCTGGTGGGCGCGTGATCACGCGGCGCCAGTTTCTGCTCGCGATCCCCGCGCTTGGTCTCAGCGCCGCTGCATTCCCCCGCCGCATCCGAGCCGCGCAAGTTGCGGTGCAAACGTTCAACGGCCCCATGGCCGACGCGGGCGACGTCTATCGTGCGGTAACGCTGCCTGCTAAGCCCGGCGCGACGCCGTCGATGACGGATGCACAACGTGACGACCTCGAGCACCAGATCCATTGCCAATGCGGATGCAATCTCGACGTCTACACCTGCCGCACGACGGACTTCGCGTGCAGCGTGTCGCCGGCGATGCACAGCGATGTCATGGGCTTGGTCGCAGGTGGACATTCGGCGCAGGAGATTCTCGCGGCGTTCAAGGCGATCTACGGCGAAAAAGTTCTCATGGCTCCCGTCCGGAGCGGATTCAATCTCCTCGGCTACACGGTTCCGTTCATCGCGCTTGGAACCGGTGCGGTGGTCGTGGCCGCCCTGATGCGGCGCTGGAAACGCACTGCCGTCGTTTCAACGGCTCAAGTTCCACACATCGATGCGACTGAAGGAGAGATGGCAGCTCTCGATGCAGCGGTGAGGAAAGACCGGTGACCGCGCTTCTCGTCGGCACCGCGCTCGCTGTTGCGTCGCTGCTCTACGTCCTGTATCCGCTCTTTCGCGCCGACATAGCTGTCGCGCCGCGACGCCCCGAAGATGCGACAAGGCGCCAGACCCCCGCGGTTGATGCGCTTCGCGAGCTCGAGTTCGACCGCGAGACAGGAAAGATCTCCGACGCGGACTACGGACCGTTGAAGGCGCGCTACACGGAGCAGGCATTGGCCGTAATGCGCGCCGGTGACGCCCGCGTTTGCGCGGGATGCGGACCAAGACCCGAGCGGGATGCGGAGTTCTGCTCCCAGTGCGGAGCACTTTTAATCAGCTAGCACCAAGAGACCCAATTGCAAACCCTCAGACTTCTTTCATTGGCTCTGGCCATGCCCGTTACGCTGGCCTCGACGACGTTCGCACAGTCGCTGCCTCCCGTGCGTCAGCTGGGCCGGATCATTACGAAATCGCCGGCGGTAATGGGCGGCATCGCCTCGACACGCGAGCTGCCCCACGGGAGGGTGCTCGTCAACGACACGGCCACGCGTCGACTCTATTTGTTCGACTCGACTCTCCGCGCGCGCATGGCTGTGCTCGATTCGACTGAGGGCGGAAAGCACTCGTACGGATTTTCCCCGGGCGGGGTGATTGCCTATCGCGCGGACTCGACGCTCTTCGCCAGCCCGTCGCTGGCCTCGATGTTTCTGCTCGATCCCGACGGGAGAGCCACTCCTCTGGTACTAGGTCCGCCGCCGGTCGAAATGCTGTTCATTGCAGGCGGTCCGTTCGGAAATCCCGGCTTCGATTCGCGCGGCCGGCTTGTTTACCGCGGCAGCGCGCGTGATCTCACCGCGCCCCGTTCCCCTGAAACGCGCAGTCCCTATCCGGAAAAGGACTCCGCACCAATCCTTGGGCTGAATCTGATCACGGGGAAGATGGATACGATCGCGCTCTTCAGAATTCCGAAAGAGTTGGTCACGATCACGGAAGGACCCGACCGCACGTTCAGCACAGTTGTCAAGAAAGACCCACTGCCGACCGTTGACGACTGGGCAGTTCTGCCGAACGGTTCACTCGCAGTCGTTCGTGGCCGGGATTTCCACATCGATTGGATTGACCAGAACGGGAATCGTTCATCGACCGGCAGAATTCCGTTCCCGTGGCGGAAGCTCACCGAGACTGCCAAGGCCGCGTTGATGGATTCGGTTCGATACGCGGCCGACACCGCAGCCGCGGCGCAAGAAATCCGTCTGGCGGAGCGATTCAAGGGCACCGACAACGAGCCGCCCGAGCCTGTCGAGATGGATTACGGGTTGCCGAGCGAGCTGCCTGATCGTTTCCCCGCATTCGAGACGAATTCGACTCATGCGGATCCGGACGGAATTCTCTGGATCCGCACGACGCAGCGGATTTCTGGGCGTCCGGTCTACTATCTCGTGAACCGAAAAGGAACAGTGGTCGACCGCGTTCAGCTCCCGTCCGGCCGGACAATCGCCGGGTTTGGACGCAATCATACGGTCTATCTTGCCTCTGCTGACCCCGCCGGAGGGACTCGCCTCGAGCGCGCGAGATTGCGCTGATTGCAGATTCGGTCTTGACGCTCCGGCGGGGTAGGCCGCACTATCGGGGAGGACCCTAGCTACTCATTCGCGTGCTCACCCCGTCGGACCACGCCAATGTCCCAGCCCCAACGATTCGAGCAGTCCGAAAACTTCGACCCGTCCGCTGACGCTAGCGGTCCGGAAACGCGAAACGATCCGGCCATCGCCAGAGCAATCGCGGTGCTCGATCTCACCTTCGGCCCGGGCCCTGAGAGGAATTACGACATCCGATTGTGGGACGGCACCACCCTGCGTGGGGAGGTTTCGCCGCCGGCGGATTTCACGCTACTGATTCGTCGCCGAGGCACGCTGAGAAGGATGCTACTGCGGCCGTCGGAGCTGTCGATCGTCGAAGCGGTTATCTCCAACGACCTAGACGTCGATGGAAATCTCGAATCGGCAATGGGACTCGGCGATTCCATCGGCAAGCGGATTCAGTCGGTCGGAGGGATCGCGCGGCTGATTCCGAAGGTGCTCGCGCTCCCGCGCGACGATGAAGCTCCGCCCCTCCACGAATCCAGATACGGGCGCTCGCTCCGACTTCTTACACCGCGCGCGAGGAAGAGCACCGAAGCGGAAATCCGTTTCCACTACGATGTGGGCAACGACTTCTACGCGCTCTGGCTCGACCCGAGCATGGTGTACACCTGCGCATACTATAGGAAGGAGTCTGACGACCTCGCTACGGCCCAGATCAACAAGCTGAATCACATCTGCCGGAAGCTCAGACTAGAGCCCGGAGATCGCTTCCTGGATATCGGTTCGGGGTGGGGCGGATTGGTGATGCACGCCGCTGAGCACTATGGAGTTCAGGCGACCGGCATCACTTTGAGCGCGGCACAAGCGGAATGGGCCCAGAGACGCATCGCGGAGAGGGGTTTGGCCGACAGGTGCAGGGTGGAGGTGATGGACTTCCGCGACCTGCCGATTAATGCGCGCTTCGACAAAATCAGCTCAGTAGGCGTCACCGAGCACGTACCGGAGAACCGGCAGCCCGACTATTTCGCCAACGTGTTCCAGGCCCTCGAGCCCAGTGGATTGTTTCTCAACCACTGTGAGGTCAGCATCCGCGCGGCGCGGCGTACTTACAGCGTGGGCGAGCGGATCAGCCGCTGGCTGTGGAAGCGCGATCAATTCATCGACAAATACGTTTTTCCGGACGCCAAACTGGTTCCTTTGGCGACCGTAATCAGAAGCGCGGAGAGCGTTGGATTCGAGGTTCGAGATGTCGAGAGCCTGCGCGAACACTACATGATGACCCTTCGCGCCTGGGTGCGCGGTCTCGAGCGGCGTAAGGCGGAGGCGATCAAGCTCGTTGGGGAAAGGACCTATCGGGTCTGGCGCCTTTACATGTCCGCGGGGGCGTATGGATTCCGCACCGGGGGCCTGAACATCGTGCAGACTCTCCTCGCCAGGCCAGGTGCGCACGGGAAGTCAAATGTTCCGCTGACGAGGGACGATATCTACTCGTAAATCGTGTCGTAAATCGTGCGCTGGCGGCGCGCGCTTTGCCTCATCTATTCTTTGAGAATCGGGCAAAGGGGGCTTCGGAATGGCAGTTCGGGACGTGGTGGCTGAGGATGGGACCAAGTGGAAGGTGTGGGCCGTGACCTCGTCGGCCATTCACCCCAAAACCGCCGCTGAAGACTATCTCGGAGAGTACAGCGAAGGCTGGCTCTGCTTCGAATGCGCGAACGAGCGCCGCCGGCTTGCGCGGTTCCCACAGGATTGGGACAGACTTCCCGACAAGGAGATATTGCGCCTGCTCCAATCGGCCCAGCCGGTACAGCACCGGAGACACACTCCTCCAAAGCCAGGGGACGCCGCCAACCCGTAGCGGCCGATCGGCGCCAAGTCGAAAACGCGCCGTAGCAACCTTCAGCGCAAACTGAGAGTCCAACGTGATAACGCCGGCGGCATTTGGCGCTATCATGCAATCAACTCCAGCCCGTTTACTAATGCGTTCTGTGATCCGAGCGTTCGTTCTTGCCTCGCTCGTAACGCTGGCTCTCACACTCCCGCTCTCCGCCCAACAGCTCGATGTGATTCGCGGCCAGGTTATCGGCCCCGAGGGCAAGCCGCTGGAGGATGCGAAGGTCATCGCGACTTCGCTTTCGGGGAACGTCAACCGTGGCGCCCGCACCGACAAGAACGGCCGGTACACGATCACGTTTCCCGGCGGGGAGGGAGACTACTTCGTCGAGGTCTCCGCGATCGGCTACGCCGCGCGCAGATTCGAAGTGAAGCGCACAGCCGATCAGGAAATTCTTGTCGCGGATGCGAAACTGTTGCGGGCTGCCGGCCTCCTTGAGACGGTAAAAGTCGTCGGGCAACGCGACCGCGTCGACCGGAACGATGTCACGCCGGATATCAGCGGCAGTGAGCGACCCGTGGACAACAGCTCTCTCCCCGCCGGCCAGCAAGGCGATCTCGCCGCGATGGCGGCATCACTTCCTGGCGTGACACTCGTGCCCGGACAGGACGGGGATCCTTCGGGATTCTCCGTGCTCGGGCTCTCACCGGATCAGAACAACACCACGCTCAACGGGATGCAGTTCGGGGGATCCAATCTCCCGCGTGACGCTGCGGTGTCGACATCGCTCGTCACGACGCCGTACGACGTCTCGCGCGGCGGATTCAGCGGCGCTCAGTTCCAGATTCGCGGCCGGCCCGGCTCCAATTTCATGACACGCACGATGAGCCTCAACGTGGACGCGCCCCAGCTGCAGTGGACCGATCGCGCCGCGCGTTCGCTGGGACAGCAGTACAACAACGTCTCGGTCGGCGGTCTTCTGTCCGGTCCGATCAAGTTCGATCAGTCCTTCTACAACTTCTCCTACCAGCTTGGCCGCCGCTCCAACGATCTCCGCACGCTGCTCAACACCAACTCGATTGGTTTGCAGACGTCTGGCGTCGCGCCGGATTCTGTAGCGCGACTGCTTTCGATTCTCCAGCAGCTGGGAATCCCCACTGTCACGAGCCAACTTCCCGGCAGCAGGCTCGGGCAGCAGGGATCGTTTTTTGGAACACTCGATATTGCTCCGCCATCATCGGCCACCGGGCAGTCGCTGAATTTCGTGATGAACGGAAGCTGGAATCAACAGACTCCGGCCTCGTCTCTCACCAACGAGCTGCCTGCGCACAGCGGCGACAGGACAAACTGGAACGGCGGGCTTCAGGGGAGGCACACGAACTACTTCGGCTTCGGGATTCTGAGCGAGACTTCCGTCGGACTGAATCGCTCGCGGAACTACGCGAACCCGTATCTCCAGATGCCGAGCGGAACCGTGCGCATCACGTCGTTATTTCCGGATGGATCGACTGGCCTCAAGACCATCGCATTCGGCGGAAGCTCGTCGATGAACACCAACCAGACCAACACCGGCTCCGAGTTCAGCAACCAGCTCTCCTGGTTCAGCGGGAACAACAAGCATCGCATCAAATTCACGAGTGAGCTGCGCCGCGACGCGCTCAACCAGAATCAGCAGACAAATCTCCTCGGCTCCTTCACATTCAACTCGCTGGCAGAGCTCGAGGCGGAGCAGCCGTCGTCGTTCACGAGGCAGCTGTCGCCGAGGGTCATCACCGCAAGCCAGTACGTTGGCGGTCTGTCGCTTGGCGACTCGTACAAGAGGAGCGACGACTTGCAGCTGCAGTACGGTGTGCGCCTCGACGGAAACAGGTTCAACTCGAGGCCGGACGCGAACCCGGCCCTCGAACAGGTGTTCGGCGAACGGAACGATCAGGTCCCCAATCATCTCTACTTCAGTCCGCGCGTTGGATTCTCGTGGAGCTACGGAACCGCGCCCGAGATCGCCGGTTTCGCGGGCGCCGTGCGTGGACCACGCGCGGTTGTGCGCGGTGGAATTGGGATGTTCCAGAACACGCCCAATACGACGTTGATCAGCGGCGCGATCGACAACACGGGCCTGCCGAGCGCGCTGCAGCAATTGATTTGCGCGGGTGCGGCAACGCCAGTGCCTGACTGGGCGGCTTACGCCAGCGACCCTTCGTCGGTGCCAACGCTGTGCGCCGATGGAAGCATCTTCGCGAGCACGGTGCCCAACGTCACCTTTTTTGCCAAGGACTACGCCGCGCCGCGCAGCTTAAGATCGAATCTCAATTGGGCGGGCCCCATCCTCAACAACCGTCTCACCGCCCAGATCGAAGCGACGTACTCGCGGAATGTGAATCAATCGGGGTTCGTCGATCTCAACTTCAGCCCAACGGTTCGTTTCACGTTGGCCGATGAAGATCGTCGTCCGGTTTTCGTCAACACGACGAGCATCGTTCCGACGACGGGCGCAATTGCGTCGCGGGACGCGCGCGTGAGTCCGCTCTTCTCGCGCGTAACCGAGCTCAGGTCCGACCTGAGATCCGATAGTCGTCAGCTCAGTTTCCGATTCTCGCCCACGAGCTTCAGCACCGACTATAGCTGGGGAGTCGCTTACACCTATTCAAACTTGCGCGAGCGAATTCGCGGCTTCGGCAATACCGCCGGCAATCCACTCGATCTCGAGTGGGCGCGGTCGCCGTTCGACTCAAGGCACCAGATCAACTACAACGTCGGGTACAATTTCTTCGACGCCGTGCGCGTGAACTGGTTCGGCAGTTTTCGCTCGGGTATGCCTTTCACGCCTCTCGTCTCCGGCGATATCAACGGCGACGGTTACTCGAACGACCGCGCGTTCATCTATGATCCGTCTCAGACGGCGGATCAAGCGCTCGCGGCGTCGATGCAATCGCTATTGAACAGCGCGTCTGGCAACGCGCGGGACTGCCTCCAAAAGCAGCTCGGTCGGCTTGCTCAGCGCAACAGCTGCCAGGGTCCGTGGACTTCTCAGGCGACGATGTCGATCTCTTTCAATCCGGTGAAGTTCAGGATGCCTCAGCGCGCGACGCTCTCATTCCAGGTCGGCAATCCGCTCGGCGCCGCCGATCTATTGCTGCACGGCAACAACAAGCTGCGCGGATGGGGGCAGTTCGCGTTCCCCGACCCGAATCTGCTGGCGGTGCGCGGCTTCGACCCGCAGACGCTCCGCTACACATACGATGTGAACCAACGCTTCGGCTCGACGCTTCCCGCACTCACTGCGGTGCGAGCGCCCGTCACTGTTACTGCCATGATGCGCTTCGACCTCGGACCGACGCGCGAGAAGCAGATGCTCACGCAGCAACTCGATCGTGGTCGGAGCACCCGAGGAACGAAAGTCCCCGAGCCGATGATCAAGGCGATTTACGGCAGCGCAGGCGGTGTGGTGAATCCGCTTTCGGCGATTCTGCGGCAGGCCGACACGCTGGGTCTCACCGGCGCTCAAGCGGACAGCATCGCCACGCTCAACCGCTGGTACGTCGTTCACCTCGATTCCATCTGGTCGCCGGTCGCGAAATATCTCGCCGCGCTCCCCGACAACTACAATCGGGACGACGCCTATCACCGCTATCAACGAGCGCGCGAAGGCTCGATCGACATGCTGATCAGGCTCGCGCCAGCCATCAAGGGACTCCTCAACCCGGAGCAAAAGCGGAAGCTGCCGTCCCTGGTCGCCAGCTATCTCGACACGAGGTACCTCGCCTCGATCCGCTCTGGTACGGCGGGTGCCGCTGGGCCGATGATGATGGGTCCGGGCATGTTCATGGGCCCCGGTGGCGGTGGAATCAGAACCGGCGGCGGTGGCGGGGGCGGAGATGTCATCATCATCCGGAATTGATTTTCAACAGCGACACTCAAGGAAACCAATCATGAAGAAGACAAACGCTGCTCTGATTGCGATGACACTCGCTGCCCTCTCCGGCGCGCTACAGGCGCAGTCTCTGCCGCCGATTCGCCCGCTGGGGCCCGTCACCGCCGTCGCAAAGGAGCCGCTGGGCGCCGTTTCGTCGGTGCGCCATCTCCCCGACGGACGCGTTCTCGTGAACGACATCGTCGCGCGAAGGGTCGTGATGTTCGATTCATCGCTCTCGACAGTGACGTTGGTCGCGGACACCACGAGCGCCACGGCGAGCGCTTACGGAACGCGCCCAGGCGGCTTGATCGCCTATCGGGGGGACTCGACGCTCTTCATCGATCCCGCGTCGCTCTCGATGCTGCTCATCGATCCGAACGGGAAGATTGCGCGTGTGATGTCCGCGCCGCGCGCTGGCGACATTGGATTCCTGATCGGCGGACCGTTCGGCAATCCTGGCTTCGATCAGCAGGGCCGGCTCGTGTACCGTGCTCCGCCGCAATTCCTCATGCGCGGTCCGCCGCCGTCGGGCGGCGGAATGCCGGAAATGCCTTCTCCTCCCGATTCGGCCGCTCTCGTCCGCTTTGATTTGGCGACCAGGAAGCTCGACACGGCGACCTTCTTCAAGACGCCGAAGATGAACATGAACATCACACGGTCACCCGACGGCGGTATTCGCATGACGTCGACCGTGAATCCGCTGCTGCAGGGAGACGACTGGGCAATTCTTTCCGACGGGACGATCGCGCTCGTGCGAGCCAAGGACTATCACGTCGACTGGCTCAGTCCTCAGGGAACGCTTACGTCGTCGCCGAAGATCCCGTTCCAGTGGGAGCGCCTGACCGACGAAGCAAAGGTCGCGCTCATCGATTCCGCCAGAACTGCAATCGTGAAGGCGCGGGCCAGCGGGCAACCGGGTGGTGGCGGCGAGGTGATGATACGGACAATTGGTGGTCCTGGCGCCGCGGGAGCCGGGGCCGAACTACCGCCTCCCACGATGATCTCCCCGAGCGAATTGCCGGATTACAAGCCGGCATTTCCGCCCGGCTCCACCCGCGCTGACGCCGAAGGGAATCTCTGGATCAGAACCAGCCAGAACGTCAACGGCATTCCGGTCTACAATGTCATCAATCGCAAAGGCGAACTGATCGACAGAGTACAGTTGCCGAAGAACCGAGCGCTCGCTGGTTTCGGGCCGGGAGGCGTCGTCTATCTGGCGGTTCGCGACGGCACTACCGCGCACCTGGAGAAAGCACGGGTTAAGTGAGGGATAACCCTCACCCTCCTTGCGACCAAGACGCGGCGAGAGAATGTTAGGGCAGCGAGGAGGAGAGAATCTTGGCCGGTTACGACTTCACCACCAGAGTACGCGGTTCGCTGATAAAGGCGCGGGAGGATGCTCTGCGCCGAAATCACGACTACGTGGGAACCGAGCATCTTCTGCTCGGTCTCCTCGCGGAAGAGGACGCGCTGGTCATGGACGTACTCGATAATCTCGCGGCGAATCCGATGGTGCTGCAGCAGTCTGTCGAACAGCGGTTGACTGACGGACAGCCCGGGCGCCGCGTGAGAATTACTACGGATTTGCCTTACACGTCGCGTGCGAGAGTAGTTCTCGATCAGGCCATAGCGACCGCCCACGAGTTCGGTGATGGTTACGTGGGCACCCAACACCTGCTGCTCGGTCTGATTCGAGAGACCCACGGAATCGCGGCGCAGTCGCTCGTCGCCGCCGGGTTGACCGAGCCCAGACTCAAACGCGAAGTCGTCCGAATCCTTCAGGGTGAAGGCGTGGCGGCGATGTTCGACGACGGTACATCCGAGCCCGCCGAGACTCAGGTGCCGCTCAGTATCGCGGTGGAAGTGCGATACGAGGATGGGACGCTGGCGAAGAAAATTTTCGCCTCAAAGGACGCCGCCATCGGATTCCTTCGCGAAAACTCGGGGCAGTAGCTACCGCTCCAGCTCCTTCATCCGCGTCACCGCGATTTGTATCGGAACGAACGTCGCGGCGAGACACACGAGCGTCGCTCCCCCAAAACCGAGCACCAATCCCCACATGCTCGGATCCGTCTTGAAGAGGACCGAGCCGGCATATTCGTAGACGGGCCTCGCTTCCAGAACGATCACGATGCCGATCAGCGTGACGGAGGCCATCATCAGGACGAGTCCACCGAACGACGTCGGTATCTGCGCCGCGTTCTCGGTGTTGAACTTCGGAAACAGGGCGCCAAATCCGAGCGCGAGCCCGGCGATCGCGAACGTCATCATGGTGATGGTGAAGATTGACACGGCCATCATGAATCCGCTCACCTGCAGCAGCACGTCGGTCACGAAAACCAGAATGAGCGCGAGCCCTAG
>Ga0193699_10000409_pt1 | contig 19080 bp, 23 predicted proteins | sample L3c2metaG_FD_160095 | JGI IMG/M metagenome (GOLD analysis project Ga0193699, IMG submission 160095) | Soil microbial communities from a riparian zone of the East river system, Colorado, United States - L3c2 | ecosystem: Environmental > Terrestrial > Soil > Riparian zone | place: USA: East...
CTTCGACGAGCAGCCGATGCCGGAAATTTTGGCGACGCGGTGCGGCTCGATCGACAGCTCGAAGCAGGCCTGGATGATCGAGGCCGTGATCGAGTCATGGCCGCAGCCGGCGCACAGCGTCGAGACGGTGCCCTCGTAGTCGCGGTGGGTGTAGCCGAGCTCGTTCTTCGGCAGGTCCGGATGCTGGAATTTCGGCTTGGCGAGATAGGTCATGTTTTCACCTTCAGCGGCTTCACCTTCAGCGCTTCGAGATGGTCGCCGATGGTCTTGGCGATGAAGCGCGCGGTGATCGGCGTGCCGTCATAGTGCAGGATCGGAACCAGCCGCACCGGATCGATGCCGCATTCATTGACGATCAGCGAGCGCATCTGCGCGTCGCGGTTCTGCTCGACCACGAACACGAAATCATGGTCGGCGACGAAGCTGTTGACCGACGAGTGGAATGGGAAGGCGCGGATGCGCATGCGGTCGAGCGAATGGCCGCGCGCCTCGATCATGTGGATGGCTTCGTCCATCGGCGGCGAAGTCGAGCCGAAATAGATGACGCCGTATTTGGTCGGCTTGCCGGCATTGGCCGTCAGCGGCCGCGGCACCAGATCCTTGGCGGTGTCGAACTTGCGCACCAGCCGTTGCATGTTGTCGACGTAAGGCCCGGCTTCCTCGGTGTACTTGGCGTAGCGGTCGCGCGAGGTGCCGCGGGTGAAGAACGAACCCTTGGTCGGATGCGTGCCCGGATACGTGCGGTAGGGGATGCCGTCGCCGTCGACGTCGAGATAGCGGCCGAATTCCTTGCCGGATTCGAGGTCCTCGGCGGTCATCACCTTGCCGCGGTCATAGGCGCGCGTCTCGTCCCACGTGAAGGGCGCCGCCAGGTGATGGTTCATGCCGATATCGAGATCGAGCATGACGAAGATCGTGGTCTGCAGCCGGTCGGCGAGATCGAAAGCCTGGGCGCCGAATTCGAAAGCCTCGGTCGGGCCTTCAGGGAACAGCATGACGTGCTTGGTATCGCCATGCGAGGCATAGGCGCAGGAGATGATGTCGCATTGCTGCGTGCGCGTCGGCATGCCGGTCGAGGGCCCGGCGCGCTGCACGTCGAAGATCACCGCAGGAATTTCCGCGAAATACGATAGCCCAATGAATTCCTGCATCAGCGAGATGCCGGGGCCGGAGGTCGCGGTGAAGGCGCGCGCGCCGTTCCAGCCGGCGCCGATGACCATGCCGATCGAGGCCAATTCGTCCTCGGCCTGCACGATGGCGTATTTCGCCTTCTGTGTTTCCTTGTCGACGCGGAATTTGGCGCAGTGCCTGGTGAATGCGTCGGCGACGGAGGAGGAGGGCGTGATCGGATACCAGGCGCAGACCGTGGCACCGCCATAGACCGCGCCGAGCGCCGCGGCATTGTTGCCTTCGATGAAAATCCGGTCGCCGACTTTGTCGGACTTCTTCAGGCGCAGGCTAAGCGGGCATTCGAGATTGAGCAGCGCATAGTCGCGGCCGATATGCAGCGCCTTGATATTGGGGGCAATGAGCTTGTCCTTGCCCTTGTACTGCTCGCCGATTAGCTGCTCGACGACCTTGACGTCCATCTCCAGCAAAGCGGTGAGGGCGCCGATATAGATGATGTTCTTGAACAGCTGGCGCTGGCGCGGATCGGTATATTCGCGATTGCAGATGGCCGTGAGCGGCACACCGACCACCGAAATGTCGCTGCGGAATTTCGAAGCCGGCAGCGGCTTGGTGGAATCGTAGAACAGGTAGCCGCCCGGCTCGATTGCGGCGATGTCCTTGTCGAATGTCTGCGGGTTCATCGCCACCATCAGGTCGGTGCCGCCGCGGGCGCCGAGATGACCGGCTTCCGAGACGCGCACTTCGTACCAGGTCGGCAGACCCTGAATGTTGGACGGGAAGATGTTGCGCGGCGCCACGGGGATACCCATGCGCATCACGGCGCGCGCGAACATCTCGTTGGCTGAGGCGGAGCCCGAGCCGTTGACGTTGGCGAAGCGAACGACGAAGTCGTTTACGCGGCTGATCGGCGTGGCGGTCGACATGAATTCCCTGCGTAGGTCATATCCAGGAAGAATTTCTGCATATCCCAGGCGCCGGTCGGACAACGCTCGGCGCACAGGCTGCAATGCAGACAGACGTCTTCGTCTTTGACCATGACGCGGCCGGTCTTCAGCCCGTCTTGGACATAGATATCCTGGGTGAGATTGGGCGCCGGCGCGGTGAGGCGCTTGCGCAGATCGGCTTCTTCGCCGTTCTCGGTGAAGGTGATGCAGTCCATCGGGCAGATGTCGACGCAGGCATCGCACTCGATGCAGAGCTGCGCCGAGAACACCGTTTCGACGTCGCAATTCAGGCAGCGCCCGGCTTCCTTGACGGCAAGCTGGATGTCGAAGCCGAGTTCGACCTCGGCCTTGATGTCCTTGAGCGCCACGACGGTGTCGCGATGCGGCACTTTGTAGCGCTTATCGGGCTCGATCTCGTTGTCGTAGGACCACTCGTGGATGCCCATCTTCTGGCTCATCAGGTCCACCGCCGGCATCGGCCGGTCGGTGAGGTCCTCGCCATTGAGCAGCTTGTCGATCGACACCGCGGCCTCATGGCCGTGCGCCACAGCCCAGATGATGTTCTTGGGGCCGAAAGCGGCGTCGCCGCCGAAGAACACCCGCGGATTGGTCGAACCGAAGGTCACCTTGTCAACCTTCGGCATATGCCATTCGTCGAACTCGATGCCGCAGTCCTTTTCGATCCAGGGGAAGGCGTTTTCCTGACCCACGGCCACCAGCACGTCGTCGCAGGGGAAGTGCTGATCCGGCTCGCCGGCGTTCACCAGCTTGCGGCGGCCCTTGGCGTCGAGTTCGGCCTTCACCTTTTCGAAGACGACTCCGGTGAGCTTGCCGTTCTCGTGGGTGAATTCCTTCGGCACCAGGAAGTTATGGATCGGGATGCCTTCGTGCTGGGCGTCCTCTTTTTCCCAAGGGCTGGCCTTCATCTCGTCGAAGCCGGAGCGCACCACGACATTGACTTCGTCGCCGCCCAGACGGCGGGCGGAGCGGCAGCAATCCATCGCCGTGTTGCCGCCGCCGAGCACGATCACGCGCTTGCCGATCGAGGTGATGTGGCCGAACGATACGCTCGACAGCCAGTCGATGCCGATGTGAATGTTCTTGGCCGCTTCCGTGCGGCCCGGAATGTCGAGGTCGCGGCCGCGCGGCGCGCCGGAGCCGACGAAGATCGCATCCCAGCCTTCGGCCAGGAGCGCCTTCATGCTGTCGATGCGTTTTCCGGCGCGGAAGTCGACGCCGAGATTGAGGATGTAGCCGGTCTCTTCATCAATCACGCTGTCGGGCAGGCGGAATTTCGGAATTTGCGTGCGGATCATGCCGCCGGCTTTGTTGTCGCCGTCAAACACGGTCACCTGATAGCCGAGCGGCGCCAGGTCGCGCGCCACCGTCAGCGAGGAGGGGCCGGCGCCGACCAGTGCGATGCGTTTGCCGTTCTTGTGCTGCGCCGGCTTGGGCAGCCGCGCGGTGATGTCGTCTTTGTAATCGGCGGCGACGCGCTTCAGGCGGCAGATCGCGACCGGTTCGTCCTCGACGCGCACGCGGCGGCACGCCGGTTCGCAGGGACGGTCGCAGGTGCGGCCGAGGATTCCCGGAAACACATTCGACTTCCAATTGATCATGTAGGCGTCGGAGTAACGCCCCGCCGAAATCAGCCGGATGTATTCGGGGACCGGCGTGTGCGCGGGGCAGGCATATTGGCAATCCACGACCTTGTGAAAATATTCGGGATTGGAAATATCAGTGTTCTTCATTGCTTCCTCGAAACGCACCCCGCGCTACGCGAATGACTGACACGGTGGTCGCGTCAGAGCCGCTTTTATCGATGGCGAGGCGGCTACTCTCCCTTGGTCGGCTTTTGTGATCCTGCTCGAATCCAGAGGTGATATTATGGCTTAGAAAGGCTCAAAGCTACATATCCTTGTGTCCGTCAACCGCATGTCAGGCCTTGGTTTTTCGCTGCCTGAAAGGGTGACTTCATCGTCGCGTTCCAGTAGTTGGAATGGCACGGATGAAGTGCTGATTTGATGCGGCAATCGCGCCGCTGTTCCGCCGTATTGCGGCGCACAATAACGGCGGCTTAATGCGCGACATATTTACCGAGATTTACGAAAATCAGCCGCTCGACCCGATGGTGTCGGCGCGGCAGGGTGCACGCGCGTCCTTGCGCAAGCGATTCTACGAGCGCGCCTCGGTCGCCGAGGCGGCGGGCGAGGGCGGCTTCGCCATCCTGCTCGACGGCAAGGCGGTGAAGACGCCGCAGCGGCGCGCGCTGGCCGCGCCGGTGCAGGCGCTGGCCGATCTCATCGCGCGGGAATGGGACGCCCAGGAAAAGGTGATTGATCCGGCGGCGATGCCGCTGACGCGGCTGGCCAACGCGGCGATCGACGCGGTCGCGGATCATGCCGCCGCCGTGGCCGATGAGGTGGCGAAATACCTCGGCTCCGATCTGCTGTGCTATCGCGCCGATGCGCCGCCAGGTTTGGTGGCGCGACAGGCGCAGCATTGGGATCCGATGATCGCGTGGGCGCATGAAAAACTTGGTGCGCGCTTTATGTTGATCGAAGGCATCGTCTTCGCCGCGCAGCCGGATGAAACGATCATCGCCGCGCGCGCGGCGATCCCGGCGGATATCTGGCGTCTCGCCGCGGTCGCGTCGATCACGACGCTGACCGGCTCGGCGCTGTTGGCGCTCGCGTTGGCGCAGGGCGCGATCGAGAAAGACGCCGCCTGGGCCGCCGCGCATGTCGATGAAGATTTCCAGATGGAATACTGGGGCCGCGATGATCAGGCGCTCGACCGCCGCGCGTTTCGTCTGGCGGATTTCGAAGCGGCGGTGAGCGTGTTGAAGCTCATAGACCCGTCATCCTGAGGTGGCTTCGCGCAGCGAAGCCCTCGAAGGATGAACGGCCGCATGCCGGGCCGTCGCCCTTCGAGGCTCACCGCTTCGCGGTTCGCACCTCAGGGTGACGGCAATTCTAATGCCCGGTCGGATCGCCCCTGCGGCCGATCTCGTAGAGGAACCAGACGCGCTTCTCGGCGGCATCGATGTAGTTCTCGAGCAGGCTGGCGGTGGCGACGTCGCGGTGCTCGTCGCACAGGTCGTGCGCCTCGCGCATCGAGGCGATGACGCGCTGATTGTCCTCGCGCAACTCGGCCAGCATGTCGTCCGGCGAAACGTAAGCCGCGTCGTTGTCGGCCAGGCGCTGCTGGCGCGAGATGTCGCCGATGGAGCGCAGCGTGTTGCCGCCGATCTTGCGCACGCGTTCGGCGATCTCGTCGGTGGTCGCGAAGATTTCCGCGCCCTGCTCGTCGAGCAGCAGGTGATAGTCGCGGAAATGTGGACCGCTGATGTGCCAGTGGAAGTTCTTCGTCTTCATGTAGAGCGCGAAGGTGTCGGCAAGGATCGCGTTCATCGCGCCGGCGATGTCCTTGGTGGCATTGGCTTTGAGATCGGTCGGCGTCGCCAGACGCGGCGTGGTTTTGGCTGCAGCGGTCATGAAATATCCCCTATTGGAATGGTTAGAGGTCCGTGAAGGGGGAGGAATTCCCTGGAGGTACGAAGGTTCCACGAAAGTTCTGTGTCGGCGCCAAAAAACGAAAAAACCCGGCAGTGCGCCGGGCTTTCCGCTGGAGGCTTTAGTGAAGGCTACTTCTGGGGCTGCTGCTGAGCGGGCTTGTCGCTGTGCTTGTCGCCCTGCTGGCCGCCCTGGCCGGGGCTCTGGGTCTGCTGACCGGGCTTCTGCGTCTTATCGCCCTGTTGTCCGCCCTGTTGGCCACCTTGGTTCTGTTGGCCGCTCTGGTTCTGGTTCGCATTTGTCATAAAGGAACTCCTTTGGTGATTTCATCGAACGTAGACCAACCGCGCGCGGCGAGGTTACGTTCCGAAATCGGCGTCTGTTTCTTTTTTGTTTTGGGGCTTGTTGATTTGACTAACGCGACGCGCGCGCGAATGCATGAGCGCGCCGATTTTTCAACTGCGGCTTTGAAGTGTTTGTGACGAACGGCGCTTAATTCGTCGTCTGGCCGGGCTGGACCTTGGCTGCGGCTTCGATCTCGTTGGCGCGATCCAAACTCACCTTCGCTTCGTCGTTGCGCGCCAAGGCGATGAGCGTCGCGGCGCGGGCTTTGTGCGCCACGACAAACGCCGGATTGAGCTTGATGGCGCGGTCGAGAGCCTCCAACGCGTCGTCGAGCTTGCCGAGCCCCATCAGCGCCACGCCGCGGCCGGCATGCCCTTCGGGCAGATCGGGCGCCAGCGCAAGCGCGCGGTTGTAGCTCTCGACCGCCTCCGCAAGCTTGCCCATGTCGTGCAGCAGCGTGCCGCGATTGAGCCAGTCGGCGCCGGAGTTGGCGTTGAGCGCCAGCGCGCGGTCGTAGCTCTTGAGGGCTTCGTCGGGAAGGCCGGTGTCGGCGAGAATGCTGGCGCGGTTGCCATGCGCGGCGGCGAAATTCGGATCGAGCGCGATCGCCGCGTCGTAAGCCTTGATCGCCTCGAGCGGCTGCTTGAGCCGGTCATAGGCCTGACCCATCAGATTGTGCACGCGGGCCTGCGGCTTGCCGACCTCGATGGCGCGCTTGGCCAGATCGACGCCCTGCTGGTACTGCCCGTCCTCGCAGGCGACCACGGCGACGTAATAGAGAGCGTCGGCGTTGGTCGGGTCGCCTTGCAGCACTTCGACATAGCGCTCCATAGCCAGGTCGAGCTGGCCCTGGCGGTGGTGGAACAGGCCCTGCTGCAGCAGGGCTTCGGCCTTCGCGGGTTCGGTCATGCGGTGCTTGTAATCAGGGTTTCGGCCCGATGCCAAGTCGCTTGCGCCCTGGTATGGCTTTTGCACCGCAATGCAGCAATGATAGCGCCAGATTCAGGCGAGGGGATCAAGCGGCCCATGAAAGACATTCTCGACAGGCTGGCGGATCGGCGCGCGGAGGCCCGCCTCGGCGGCGGCGAAAAGCGCATCGAGGCCCAGCACAAGCGCGGCAAGCTGACCGCGCGCGAGCGCATCGAGCTCTTGCTCGACAAAGGCTCGTTCGAGGAATTCGACATGTTCGTCGAGCACCGCTCGTCCGATTTCGGCATGGAAAAGCAGAAGATCCCCGGCGACGGCGTCGTCACCGGCTGGGGCACGGTCAATGGCCGCGTCGTCTATCTGTTCTCGAAGGACTTCACCGTGTTCGGCGGCTCGCTGTCGGAAGCGCACGCGCAGAAGATCATGAAGGTGCAGGACATGGCGATGAAGGCGCGCTGTCCGGTCATCGGCCTGTTCGATGCCGGCGGCGCGCGCATTCAGGAGGGCGTCGCGGCCTTGGGCGGTTACGGCGAAGTGTTCAAGCGCAACGTGCTGGCCTCCGGCGTCATCCCGCAGATTTCGGTCATCATGGGCCCGTGTGCCGGCGGCGACGTCTATTCGCCGGCCATGACCGACTTCATCTTCATGGTGCGCGACACGAGCTACATGTTCGTCACCGGCCCCGACGTCGTGAAGACGGTCACCAACGAAGTCGTCACCGCGGAAGAACTCGGCGGCGCGTCGGTGCACACGACGAAGTCGGGCGTCTCCGACGGCGCCTTCGAGAACGACGTCGAGTGCCTGCTGCAGATGCGCCGGCTGATCGACTTCCTGCCGGCCAACAACGAGACCGGCGTGCCGGAATGGCCGGCGGCCGACGATCCCGACCGCATCGATGAATCGCTCGACACGCTGATCCCGGACAATCCGAACAAGCCCTACGACATCAAGGAGTTGATCCACAAAGTCGTGGACGAGGGCGACTTCTTCGAGATTTCGGCCAGGCACGCCATGAACATCGTCATCGGCTTCGGCCGCATCGCCGGGCGGACCGTCGGCTTCGTCGCCAACCAGCCGCTGGTGCTGGCTGGCGTGCTCGACAGTGCCGCCTCGCGCAAGGCCGCGCGCTTCGTGCGCTTCTGCGACGCCTTCTCGATCCCGATCGTCACCTTCGTCGACGTGCCCGGATTTCTGCCTGGCACCGACCAGGAATATGGCGGCCTGATCAAGCACGGCGCCAAGCTGCTGTTCGCCTACAGCCAGTGCACGGTGCCGCTGGTGACGGTGATCACGCGCAAGGCCTTCGGCGGCGCTTACGATGTTATGGCGAGCAAGCACGTCGGCGGCGATTTGAATTACGCCTGGCCGACGGCGCAGATTGCCGTGATGGGCGCCAAGGGCGCTGTCGAGATCATCTTCCGCGCCGACATCGGCGACAAGGACGCCATCGCCGCGCGCACCAAGGAATACGAGGACCGCTTTCTATCGCCCTTCGTCGCCGCCGAGCGCGGCTATATCGACGACGTCATCATGCCGCACTCGACACGCCGCCGCATCGCCCGCGCGCTGGCGATGCTCAAGAACAAGCACGTCGAGATGCCGGCGCGAAAGCACGACAATTTGCCGCTTTAAACCCTCGCCCTTGTGGCGAGGTCGCTCGCCTTACACGCCCCAGTAATGCGCCTGCGATTCGGGCAGCAAGCGTTCGCCCCAGTCGAACGTGTCGTCGCACTCGGACGGCCCGCTGCGAAGTTCGTCGAGCGTCAGGTTCGTATCGTAGGACTGGCGCTCCGCATTGTATCTAAGCGTATCCCAGGGCAGCGGGTAAAAATGATGGGCGGCGGCAAATATTCCGCCGCTTCTCACGACGGCGTAGACGACCTTGCCGGTCATCTTGTTGAGCATCAGCCGCTCGATGGTACCGAGCTTTTTGCTGTTGCGATCGTAGACCGGCGTTCTCTCCACGCGGTCGCTTGGAACCAGGGGGTGAGCCATGGCGACCTCCGTATGCTGTTAATTTATGGCTCATTCTAGCACAGGGGCCATCCGGCGGAAATCGCCTCCGGTGACGTCATCATGCCGTATTCGACACGCCGCCGCATCGCCCGCGCGCTGGCGATGCTCAAGGGCAAGAAGGTCGAGATGCCGCCGCGCAAACACGACAATTTGTCGCTCTGATCGCCGCGAAATAAAGTCGGGATCGCCGCCGTCATCCTCTTGCCGCCGGTGGGCGCGCTTGATCTGATGCTCGTCTTACGTGCGTGCCAAAAGGTGCGTGATGGGGGCGGCGAGAGCGATCACAGCGTTGCGGCTGCTGGCGGCGATGGTGGCCGTGGCCTTGGCCGGTTGCGCGCAATCGCGCGACGACGTCGCGGTCGGCATCGGCACCGCGGCCTATCAACAAAAGTCCGCCAAGCCCTTCGCGCATCTCTATCTGCCTTACGCGCAGATGGCGACGCTGGCTTATACCGACCCGCCTTTTCTGGCGAATGGCTGCCCGAGCGCGACGAGGCTGCGCGCTTCACCCACCGAGGACAAACTGGTTGCCGCGGCGCGGATCGACGGCCTGCACACCGCCGGCTGGCAGTGCCTGTTCGGCCAGTTCGGCGCGGTCGGCTGTCCGCCCGGACGCCGTTGTGCCGACGGGCTGGAGTACCACGTCTGGCGCCGCAACGGTTGCGGCGAGGCGGTGATCGCGTTTCGCGGCAGTGACTCCGGCGATGTCGGCGACTGGCTGTCCAACTTCCGCTGGTTCGTCTCGCGTTCGGTGTTCGACCAATATGACCAGGTGCAGGCGGCCATCAGGGACGTGATCGAAGAAACCTACCGGCGCGGCTGCCGTCCGCGCGTCATCATCGCCACCGGTCATTCGCTCGGCGGCGGCCTCGCGCAACACGCCGCCTTTGCCGACAGCCGCATCAATTATGTCTACGCCTTCGATCCGTCGCCGGTGACGGCCTTCTTCGGCGTGCCGTTTCCGACGCGCAGCGAGGCCAGCGAAAAGCTCGGCATCGACCGCATTTACGAGTCGGGTGAAGTGCTGTCGCTGCCGCGTTATCTGGTGTCGGGCGCGGTGCCGACCTCGTCCTGCCGGCCGCGCGTGCGCGTCGTGCGCTTCTCCACGGCGACGTCCGCGAGCATCCTGGAGCGCCACCGCATGAGCGGGCTGACGAAAGGGCTCGCCGAACTGGCGACGCCGCCGCCGCCGAAGCAGTTGCCCACCGGCTTCACCTACGCGCGCAATTGCGATTTCTCCGGCAACGATCCGGAAATGCAGGGAAGGTGAGCGGTGCGCGTTTACGGCCGATGACGGCGCGCAGACATGATACTGTGCAGCGTTCCTCTCTCACCCCTCGACGCGATGGCCCCCAAAATGTCACCTCCAGCGCTGCCCTACGTCCCCGTTGCTGAATCCTTCAAGCTGCCGCCCGGCATGAATTTCGGCGGCACGTCGGGCGTGGCGTTCACGTCCAAGGGCACCATCTTCGTCATCCATCGCGGGCCCATGCCGCTGATGGAATTCGATGCCGACGGCAACTTCTTGCGCGGCTTCGGCGACGGCATGTTCGACCGGCCGCACGGCCTGCGCATCGATGCGCAAGACAACATCTGGACGAGCGACGTCGCGTCGAACCTCGTCTACAAGTTCAATCCGGAAGGCCGGCTCGAGATGGTGCTCGGCGTCAAAGCCTGGACCGGCGAGTGGCACCCGTACGGCCATCTCAAGCTCTTTCAGGAGCCGAGCGAAGCGGTGGTCGGTCCGACCGGCGACATCTACGTGCTGCAAGGCCACGGCAAGGCGGAGTCCTGCGTCCACAAGTTCGACAACGACGGCAACTACATCAAGACCTGGGGCAAGAAGGGCAAGGGGCCGGGCGAGTTCGACCTGCCGCATTCGCTGGTGTTCGACGCAAGCGGTTTGCTCTACATCGCCGACCGCAATAACGGCCGCATCCAGGTGTTCGACGCCGACGGCACGTACATCCGCGAGTCGGCGCACCCCGGCACGCCGTGCGGGCTGTTCATGGGTGCCGACCAGCACATCTGGCTGGCGCACGGCCACACCGGCGAAATCATGAAGCTCGATTTGAAAGGCAACGTCGTCGGCACAATGGCAGGCGCGGGGCAGGGCAAGGCGCTCGGCAAATACGGCGAGGCGCATTACATCGCGGTCAGCCCGCGCGACGAGATCTTCGTCGCCGACACGCTGAACTACCGCGTGCAGAAGTATGTGAGGGGGTAGTTCGATATCGCTGCCGAACGGCACGACGATAGCGGAGAGCATATGCATCCGCGCCGGACGACTGTTGTAAGTAAGTAAGTCCCGCGCTACTTAGAGTTGTTCTAACAGCGCGTCGCAATGGTTGTTGAGGGGCCGATGAACATTTTCGACTTTATTACGCAGGAAGAAATTGATGATTTGCCTGACAACGATCCTCAGGCGGCTTTCATAACGTTCGTGCGAATTGCCCAAAGACGTTTGGGCGATCATGTTAGAGAGCTCGACAACACGGAAGAAAGTTGGCGCGCTATCAATGAAGCGCAGCAAAGCTTCATGAATGTTGCTGTTGCCGCAGCAAAGAAATTTGGAATTGAGCCATTCGCGACAATGGAAGTGCCGCGTCTAAAAGACTTTAGTTCGGATGATAATCGCCAGTTTCGTGCCGATCTTGATCATTACATGACGCAGCTCGTTCTTGACGCTAGTTCTCGCGCTCGTCGGGATTCGGTGTTCATTACGCCAGATCTAAAAAGCACCATTCGCACCTATGTCCACCACCTCCGCGAACTCATCGAGAAGTCAAATGACGTCAGTTCAGAGAAACGCGAGGTGCTTTTGCGACGTTTGGCGGAATTTGAGGGCGAGTTGGAAAAGAAGCGACTTAACCTTGTTTCTGTGTCGATCCTAATCATTGCGTTCGCAAGTGCGCCTGGCGGGATCGGAGCTTCAATAGAAATGGCGAACAAGTTGATATCCAATATCACGCGGGCTGTCGGTGACGCCAAGGCGGCTGATGAGGCGACGAGGAGGTTGCCATCAGCGGAGCAACCATTTGCAATTTCTGGCCCGCGGACGAACGATCTTAAACCCGCACGCCAATCACGCCGCGATGATATGGATGACGAAATCCCCTTCTAGATGCTTAGAGTTTCCACTGTGGATGGTTTGACCCCATGTCCACTCTTTTCGCCTTCCTCCACCACCTCGCCGCATTCACCTTGGTGTCCGCGGTGGCGATCGAGGACAAATTCAAACAAAGGATGCGACAACAGGCGAGGGCCTGTCGATCCCGGTCGCCAAGCGGCTGGTCATCACCGACGCCGTGCTCGGCGCGGCACGCAGCCGAGTGTGGCCCCTCACAACGCCCTTACCTCAATCCTCTTTATCTTCTTCGCAGCCGCCATCAGCCGCTTGTCGGCCGTCACCAGCGGGCAGCGCTCGCGCTCGGCCAACGCCAGATAGAAGCAATCGTAGATTGGATGGTTCAACTCGATTGCGAATTCGAGCGCGCGGCTTCGCAAGTCCTCGATGGGTATCAATGCGTCGAACGGAATAAGAATGTTGTTTATCGCGGCAATGGCGTCGGCGCTCTGAACGGCACCTCGCCTGACGGCCTTCCACAATGCGCTGCCGATTTCGGAAGCGATCAGTGAGGGGGCAATGAGTGCTGTTTCGTCGCGCAGTGCAAGCGCCCGCCCGCTACTTGGTTCGTTGAGTACCCATTGTGCCGCGACACTGGCATCGACGACTGTCGTCATCGATAACGTTCGTTATTGTCGCGGTCTTCGCGAATGTCGGCGGTAGAATCTCCCGATACTTTGCCGATCTTGGCGCGGAGGCGGTCAATTTCGGCCCAGGCTTCCGCCTTGCTCGGCTTAACGTAAGCAGCGAGTGCCTTTCGCGCGGTTTCATTCACGGATGTACCGTTCGCCTTGGCCTTTTCCTTCAGCCGGCGGGCGATGTCATCGTCAAGATTGCGGACCAGAATGTCGGCCATAGCCGTGCTCCAAATATGATATCAAAATGATATCATAGCGAGATCGCTAAATTCAAGCCCTAAACTAAGTTTGGCTCTGGCTTGGCCGTGCCTAAAGGAATGCCGCTTTGTCCACACTCTTCGCCTTCCTCCACCACCTCGCTGCATTTACCTTGGTGTCCGCGGTGGCGATTGAGTTCATCCTCATAGGACAAGCGACAACAGGCGAGGGACTGTCAGTCCCCGTAGCGAAGCGTCTTGTCATTGCCGACGCCGTGCTCGGCGCCGCGGCCACCATCCTGCTCGTCGTCGGCCTGCTGCGCGTGTTCTTCTTCGAGAAGGGCGCGGCGTATTACTTCCACAGCCACGCCTTCATGGCGAAGTTCTCGATCTTCATCGCGGTGGCGCTGCTCGCCATCGTCATCATCCTGCTCTGCGCGGCGATCATGGCGCGCGGCGGGTGGATATAGGCGTCTTCCGCTCATTTCCGCGCTCTCTCCCGGCCTCATCCTGAGGAGCCCGCGTAGCGGGCGTCTCGAAGGATTGAGGCCGCCCCATCCTTCGAGACGGGCGCAAGCGCGCCCTCCTCAGGATGAGGCGGAGAGGGGCTTGACAACAATCCTATAATAACTAGGATTATATCCGTCCTGCTCATCGAGGGCGCTCTCATGAGGCGTCGTGATGGTGGAGCAGGATGCGGCGCCCGCGGGCGAGGTTCGCAGCCTCGCACCCGGGCGGCGCCGGGGCTCCGCCCGGAGGCACTAGGACCTCCTGCGAGGAGCTCGCTGACGCCAGGGTCCGTGGACCTTGGGGAAAAGCGCGGCCCGGCGTGGCGAAAAATCGCCGCGATGGAGCGCCGAGAGGCGCCCGCGTTCTCCAAAAGGGAACGCGGCAAGACGGAAGACTGGTGCGCCGCTCGGTGCTCCATCCCCTCGATTTTCGAGGGGGACGAAAAGAAACTACGGCGTACCCGGCGCCGCAAAGAACACGGGCGATTTCGCATGCCCGCGCGTATGATCTCAGGCCTCAGGGAGAAACAAATGCTCAAAAAATCAATTATCGTCGCCACGCTTGCCGCGCTCGCTCTCGGCACTGCCGCGCTCGCGCAAAATCCGCCGGTTTCGCCGTCGCCGATCAAGCGCACGCCGATCGGCAAGACCGAAATACCGGGCGGACAATACGAAGTCATTTCGGCCGTGGTCGAAATCGCGCCGGGTTTCAAGGCCGGCCGCCATTTGCATCCGGGCACCGTGCAGGTGCAGATGCTCGACGGCGAATTCTGGCTCGCGCTCGATGGCCAGCCGGAGAAGACCTACAAAGCGGGCGAGGCGTTCGAAGTGCCGTTGAAGGCGATCCACAATGAAGGCTCGGTCGGCGCCACGCCGGCCAAGTTCATCGCTGTCTATATCGTGGAGAAGGGCCAGCCGCTGGTGCAGCCGGTGAAGTAGTGCATTCCACATGCCACATACGCGGTGTCATGCCCGGGCTTGACCCGGGCACCCATAAGCGGCCTCAGCATGTGACGAACTTACGTAAGTCTGCCGACGCCGAAATGTTTCATGGATTGCCGGGGCATAGGCGTCGCAAAGCGACGCCGTCCTTTGGACGGCTAAGCCCGGCAATGACAGATTGTGTTCTACGCCGCTCTGTTCTTCTGCTGTTTGACAAACTGATCGGCGCGTTTCTGCAGCTCCTGCGAGCTCAGCTCTTCCTTGTGCGTGGCGATGAACCAGCTATTGCCCGAGGGATCCTTCACGCCGCCGGAGCGATCGCCGTAAAACATGTCGGACGGCTCCATGATCGACTTGGCCCCGGCCTTGATCGCGGTCTGATAGACGGTGTCGGCGTTCGGCACATAGAGATAGAGCGCAGTGGGCGCAGCCTTCGCCTGTGCGCTTTCTTCCGCCAGCATCACCATCGAGTCGCCGATCTTGAGCGTGGCGTGCATGATCGCGCCGTCCGGCCGCTTGACCGGTTCGTGGTCAAGCTGGGCGCCGAAGGCCTGCTTGAGAAATTCAATGGTCTTCGCCGCGCCTTTGACGGTGACGTAAGGCGTCACGCTGTGGAAGCCTGCCGGAATTGGTTGTGTCATGGGGGTTCCTTTCAATTGACAATAACAAGTCAATCACGGAACCCCGGCGATAGTTTGCAGGCGCCATGAAGATGTCGTGGCAAATAGGTCAGGCGGGGTGTCGTACTTATTTTCCCTGAACGACCTTGTTGCGCAGCGTGCCGATGCCGCTGATCTCGATCTCGCAGACGTCGCCGGGCTTGATGTTTTCCGGCACGCCGTCGGTGCCCATCCACATCACGTCGCCCGGTTCGATGGTGCAGTATTTCGACACTTCCGAAATGTACGTCGGCGCATCGAAGATCATGTTGTTGGTCTTGAAGCGGTCGGTTTCGCGGCCGTTGACGCGGATGACAGTCTCCATGTCGTTTGGGTTCAAGCCGGTGACGATCCAGGGTCCCATCGGCTTGAAGGTGTCGGAATTCTTGGCGCGCCAGAGCGTGCGGTCGACCTTCTGCCAGTTGCGCTCGCTGACGTCGTTGCCGATGGTCCAGCCCAGCACGTAATCCAGCGCTTCCTCTTTCGACACGTTGCGGCAGCGCTTGCCGAATACCGCGACCAGTTCGCCTTCGTATTGGAACGCGTCGCCGGCGTCGGCGGGTTTCACGATGTCCTCGTCATGCGCGATCAGGGCGTTGTTGGTGCGATAGCCGATGTCGGGCTTGGGCGGGAATGACGGCTCGACGCCGCGCTTCTTCGCCATCTTGAGGATGTGGTCTTTGTAGTTGATGCCGACGCAATAGAACGTCTCGGGCCGCACCGGAATGTCGAGCTTGACGCTGGCGAGGGGATAGCTTTGCGCGGTGCGCTTGTGCTCGCCGAACGGCGTGCCCTCGACGGCGATCACCTGATCGCCCTCGACGATCCCGTAGCTGGTCTTACCGGCGGTCTTGAAGCGGCACCACGTGGTCATTGCCATTGTCCTTGGTTGGTCGTTTCCGAACTCGTCTCTTGGCGTATTTCAGCGAAAGCCCGCCATTCCCATAGACGGAATGGCGCAGGTCCCGCAACGCTGGTATTCACACGGGCGGAGCGACAATGACACGCGATCACATCGGAGTGCTGGCGGCGGTGGCTTCGAGCGCAATCGGCGGCATTGCCGGCGGCGCCACGCGCTTCGTCATTCATGCAACCGATCCGGTGACGCTGGGCGTATTTCGCTTCGGCACCGGCTTTTTGATCCTGCTGCCGATCGCCTTGCTGACGAAAAGCCGTTGGCCAAAGGGCCGGGATTGGATCGCGGTGGTGCTGCTCGGCATCCTGTTCTTCTTAGCCTTCTCGGTGCTGTTCAATCTGGCCTACAGCTACACGACGGCAGCGCGGGGCGCGCTGACGCTGTCGACCATGCCGCTGATGACCATGCTGGTCGCCGCCGCGCTCGGCATCGAGCGTATCAGCGCGCGCAAGACCGTCGGGGTGTTGATCGCGATGGCGGGCGTGGCCTTGGCGCTGATGCTCGGTCTGGCGCATGCGCCTGAAGGGGCGTGGCGCGGCGAACTGGTGATGCTCGCGGCTACGTTTTGCGTTTCGCTCTACAATGTGTGGTCGCGGCCGTTCATTACGCGCTCGGATCCGCTGGCGTTTCTGACGGCCGGCATGGGCGCGGCGGCTTTGTGCTTGCTGATCTGGGCGCTCGCGATCCGTGGTTTCGACGCCGTGCCGCAGTTCGGCTCCCCGGAATGGATCGCGATCGGTTATCTGGGCGTCGTCGGCAGCGCCGGCGCTTTCATTCTTTGGGTGTTCGCGCTGGGCCGTACCAGTCCGACGAAAACGGCGGTCACCGTCACTGTCAATCCGGTGTTCGCGTCGATCGTCGGCGCGCTGGCGATCGGTGAGGGCATCGGCCTCAATCTGATCGCCGGTCTGGCGGCGGTCCTGGCCGGAATCTGGATAGCGACAACCGGGGTACCGGACCGTAAAATCTGATGGCCATTGCCAGGAGACGCCTATGCCCACGCCCATCGAATATGCCGACGCTTCGCCGCACGTGCGTGCGGTCTATGACGACATCAAAACGTCACGCAACGTGCCCGACGTGAATAATTTCTGGAAATATCTGGCGCATGATCCGGCTGCCCTTAAGCGCACTTGGGAGAGCATCAAAGAGATCATGGCACCGGGCGCGCTCGATCCGCTGACCAAGGAGATGGTCTATCTCGCGGTGTCGGTGACCAATGGCTGCGCCTATTGCATCGCCAGTCATAGCGCCGCCGCGCGAAAGGCAGGAATGACCGAGGCGATGTTCGGCGAGTTGATGGCGGTCACGGGGATGGCCAACGAAACCAACCGGCTGGCCAACGGCTATCGCGTGCCGATCGATCCGGCGTTCCAGACCTGATGATACGCATGCGAGTTCGCCCCGGCGCGTGAGCGCCGGAGCGAATGATCAACTCAACTTAACGAAACGCTTACTGACGGGGAGCCGGCGGCGTTGCCGGCGAGGGGGTGCTCGGTGCCGAAGGCGACGTCGAGCCTGAGCCGGTGGTGCTCGGCGGCGACATGCGCTGCGAGCTGTTGCTGCCGGTGGTGACCGGCGGCGGGTTGGTGTTGTTGGCCGTGGTTGAGCCGTTGTTGTTCCAGCCGGCGACCACGATGAACGCGATCAAGGCCAGGACGGCGACGCCTGCGACCCAGCCCCACATTCCACGGGAGCTTTCGTCGCGGCGCAGCAACGGGTCATTCAACCGCGGATCGCTGTCGCGCGGATCGGTAAAACGCGGATCGGACATGGTATTCCTCCTTGGTCGGGGACAACTTAATGTCGTCTCGACCAGGAGAACCCGCCAGCAGCGCCGCTGGTTCCTAAAATTGCGGAATACGCAACTTTGTTATGCAGCTTTGTGCTTAGCCGCTACTTTCGGCTTGGTCAGGTGCACGGCGAGAAGCCAGGCAGCCCAGAATACGAAAAAGAAACATCCCAAAAAGACCGGCAAACCGGCGGACATCGACCAATGTTCCACCGTTCGACCGATCAAATAAGCCCCGAACTCGCCGATGACGACCAATACAAGGTAAACTGCGATGATTTGCATGAAGACGTTTCCCCGAACGATGTGTTTGAGATTTACGCGGACGTTAGCACATTGAAACGCAGAAAAAACGGGCAAGTACCGTTTTTACGGAAAATGCTATGCCTTTTCTTCCGCCTGTAAATTCATCACCCCCGGAATGGACTTTGAGACCCCATGCGCCTGAGCAAAATGGCGATCGCGCTAGCGCCTGTGCTGTTCGTCATGCTGTGGAGCACCGGCTTTATCGGTGCCCGCTACGGTCTGCCGTATATCGAGCCGCTCACCTTTCTGGCCGTGCGCATGGCGTTCGTGGTGCTGATTCTCGGCAGTATTGCGCTCATTTGGCGCGCGCCGTGGCCGGCTCCCGGGGAGGCCGGCCATAGTCTGGCGGCCGGCCTGATGGTGCACGGGCTCTATCTCGGCGGCGTCTTTACCGCCATCAGCCAGGGCGTGCCCGCCGGTATTTCCGCGCTGATCCCGGGATTGCAGCCGATCCTGACCTCGACCATCGCCAACCGCTTCATGGGCGAGACGGTAACGCGCATGCAGTGGTTCGGTCTGGCGCTGGGCCTGGCCGGCGTCGCGCTGGTGCTCCACGACCGCACTATGCTGGCGGCGGCGACCCCGCTCGGCTGGGTGGCGAGCGTGCTGTCGTTGATCGGCATCACGCTCGGTGCGCTCTATCAGAAGCGCTTTTGCGGCAACATCGACTGGCGCACCGGCAATCTCATCCAATATATCGGCGCCGGCACCGTATTCGCGCTCGGCTCTTTTGCGTTCGAGACGCGCGTCATTCACTGGAGCGGCGAACTGGTGTTCGCCATCGCCTGGCTGGTGATCGTGCTGTCGCTCGCCGCGGTCGGCTTGATGTATTGGCTGATCCGCCGCTCGGCCGCGACCGGCTTTGCCAGCCTGTTCTATCTGGTGCCGGTCGTCACCGCGTTGATGGCTTACATGCTGTTCGGCGAAAAGCTCGATGCGGTGTCGGTCGCCGGCATGGTGATCTGCGCCGCCGGTGTCGTCATCGTCAATCGCGGCGGCCGCGTTACGCCGGTAGCGGGAAATGCGGCGGCGTCGGTCGTCGCGGAGAATTAGCGCGCGATCTTTCTCTCGCCCCCGCCCAGCACCCCCGCTTGTCCTCGCCCGTGATTGAGTTAC
>Ga0193699_10000410_pt1 | contig 19066 bp, 21 predicted proteins | sample L3c2metaG_FD_160095 | JGI IMG/M metagenome (GOLD analysis project Ga0193699, IMG submission 160095) | Soil microbial communities from a riparian zone of the East river system, Colorado, United States - L3c2 | ecosystem: Environmental > Terrestrial > Soil > Riparian zone | place: USA: East...
GTCATGAACCACGCGTTTCGCTTGGATTCGAGACCGAGTCTGGCGAGAAGTGCGTCGGTGTCTACGACGCGGGTGTAAAGCGACCGCCAGAGGTCGACCGCCTCCCAAACCTTGATCCGCTTCTGGAGGTGCGCTTCCTGATGCTGCACTCCGATACGCTGGCGAAGCGCATTGCCGTCGCGCCGTGGGTCGAGGCCGAGCACCGAGATCGTTCCCTTGTCGGCGACGCGGTTACCCTGCACGCACTCCATTGTGGTGGTCTTTCCCGCGCCGTTCGGACCTATCAGCCCGAAGATCTCGCCCTCGAAAACTTCGAGGGAGACGTCGTCCACCGCTACGGTACGGCCGTAGCGCTTGCCAAGGTGGGAGACGGAGATGACGGGATTCAATCAGCGCCGCTCGAACAACGATCTCAGTGCGTTCCTCGCCGTGATCCGTCGGAGATACTGGAGCTCGTCCGCCGCGAACGGTATCGGCACGACCTTGAAGAACTCCGTGAGAGCATTGTTCGAGACAGTGTTGTCGAGTGCGAGTAGATCGAGCAGGCTCGACGTCACGGGAGGGTTCGGAAGAAGCCGCTCGGCCAGCGCGACGAGAGGGCGAAGCATCTTCACCGGCACTGGCACCAGCTTCCTGTGGGTGTTCATTGCCGTGAGGATTCGCTCTGTCATCTCCCTCAGCGTCAGCGGGACCGCTCCGCCGAGATCGTACGACTGGTTGACGGTTTCCTTCTTCTCCAGCGACAGACGGACGACCCGCGCGACGTCGTCGGCGGCGATCGGCTGGAAACGCGCGGTACCGCCTCCGGGTAGCGGAAAGATTTTGGGAGTCAGGCGTATCAGCCGCCCGAGAACGTTCACGAACTGATCCTCCGGCCCGAAGATCACCGACGGCCGGAGCACGGTCCAGCGCAAGCCGCTCGTTTTCACCGAGTCCTGTGCGACTCCCTTGCTGTGGAGGAAGGGATAGGGCGAGCGGCTGTCGGCGCCGTTCTGGGACATGAAGATCAACCGCTGAACGTTCTGAGCTCTCGCGGCGGAGATGAGGCGCTCTGTAGCCGCCGTGTTCGATTCGGTATAGCTCTCGCCTTTTTTCTCGATCGCGATGGCGGCGAGATGCACCACCGCACCACAGCCGGCGAGCGAGCTCCGGAGCGCGGTGGCGTCGCGCACATCGCCGACCCGAAACTCGACCGGTAGCTGGCCGAGCGCCATCGCCGCTTTCGCGGCATCCCGGATGAGGGCTCTGACCTGCCAGCCGTTTTTTGACAGTTCCCGACACGTATGCGTGCCGACGAGCCCGGAGGCGCCGGTTACCAGCACCGGTAGCTTCTTGTTCGCGGAGTGGGGTTGCGGCTGCTCGGCGACAGCGGTAGCGGGTCCTTCGCTCCCGTAGGAGTACGACCCGCGGGGATCCATCAACCTTTGCCGCCGCGGTCAACGCCGCGGGTCCCGCGGACGACGATGCGATAGATCAGAAGAAACATCCCGAAAGTGAGGAGGATATGGATCCATCCGGGGGCCGTGGTGGTGAACGTTACGAACGCCCACACCGCGAGCATTACGACGGCTGCAATTATGCCTATGTCCATGGGGAAATCGTTGACCTTGTATGTGACGACCGGTAAGTTCAGACAGTCAGTATTGCACTAGCGGCAAAAAAATTTTCGGCACCATCGTTGGGGCGGAGAACTCACTTTTTGAGCCAACAAGTCCTTCGAGTGGGTCCAATAAACTTTGCTGACGTCATGCCCCAGTGCGGGGAAGACGGTAGGCAGGGTGAGGGCCTCAAAAATTCGACCGGGCTTCAAAAAACCTCTCCGTCCCATTTTCTCTGAAGCTCCGTCGCTTATCCGCGGCGGGGCTTCTTAGTCTGCGATATCTTACCCTAAACATGTCGCGCGTAACAGTCACCCGCCGGGTGCGGTTCAATGCCGCCCATAGAGTCCACAATCCCGAGCTTTCCGAAGCGGAGAACTCGAGGCTGTTCGGGAAATGCAACAACCCGAACTGGCACGGACACAACTACACCCTGGATGTTTCCGTCGAAGGCGAGATAGATCCAAGGACCGGTTACGTGTGTGATCTGTCGCTGCTCAAGAAGATCGTCGAGCGCGAAATCGTCGATGTCGTCGACCACAAGAACTTCAATCTCGACGTGCCGTTCATGAAGAACGTCATCCCGACTTCCGAGAACATCGTCAGCGCCTTCTGGAGAATACTCGACCCGCAGGTGAAGCCCGGCAAGCTTGCCCGGCTCGTGCTGTGGGAGACCGAGAACAACTATGTCGAATACACCGGAAAATAAGGAGTTCGAGGCGCTCGTCCGCCGCGAGCTCGAGCTCCTGGGGGAAGACCCGAAGCGCGAGGGCCTGCAGCGGACTCCGGCGCGGGTGGCCGCCGCCCTCAAATGGATGACCCAGGGTTACGGCTCGTCCGCGGAGGAAGTGGTCGGGACCGGCATCTTCAAGGAAGAGCACGACAACATGATCATGGTGCGCGACATCGAGCTCTACTCGATGTGCGAGCACCACATGCTGCCGTTCTTCGGCAAGGCGCACGTGGCCTACATCCCCAACGGGAAGATTGTCGGCCTCTCCAAGATTCCGCGAATCGTCGATGTGTACGCACAGCGGCTGCAGGTGCAGGAGCGGCTGACCGAGCAGATTGCGGAAGGACTCTGCCGCGTCATCAATCCCGCTGGAGTAGGAGTCGTGATCGAGGCCTACCACCTCTGCATGATGATGCGTGGCGTGCAGAAGCAGAACTCGAAGACTATCACCTCGGCGCTCAGGGGTGCGTTTCGGGAAGACCCGAAGACGCGCGACGAGTTCCTGCGGCTGGCTCACAACGGTTCGAATTGACGACCAGGCTGAGCGGCCGTACCGCGGTTGTCACCGGTGCGTCGCGCGGGATTGGCGGGGCGATCGCGTCAGCACTCGCAGGCAAGGGTGCGCGCGTGGTTCTCGTCGGCCGCAACGAATCCCGACTGCAGGAAGCCGCCAAGCGCCTCAAGGGGTCGATCCCGATGACTTGCGACGTCTCGGATCCAAAGAGCGTGGAGAAAGCGGCGAGACAGATCAAGTCCGAGCTCGGCGGCGCGCCCGACATCCTCGTCAACAACGCCGGCATCTTTGGAGTCTCCGTCATCGAGGAGACAACTACCGACTTCTTCGTCGAGACGATCAACACCAATCTCGTCGGTCCGTTCCTCTTCGTTCGCGCCTTTCTCGCCGACATGAAAAAGCGGCAGAGCGGTCACATAGTGACGATAGGCTCGATTGCCGACAGAAGCATCTTTACCGGAAACGCCGCTTACTCGGCGGCCAAGTTCGGGTTGCGGGCACTGCACGAAGTGCTGAGGGCTGAACTTCGCGAAAGCGGCGTGCACGCGTCGTTGATCTCCCCGGCGGCGACCGATACGGAAATATGGGATACCGTTACAGTCACGGATCCCGCAGGGAAGCCGCATTCGAAGCGGCCAATGCTCGACCGCAACGATGTCGTCGCTGCAGTGATGTTCGCGCTTACCCAGCCGGACAGGGTGAACATCGACGAGCTGAGACTTTCGCACACCTAATGCATGCTTGTGTCGCCATGAGTTCGACCGTCCGCATGGTTTCGGCCCCGTGTTCATAGAGTTGATCGATCTGCTGCGCTGCATCAACGAGCACGAGGATACGTGGCTCGTGGCGTCGTTCAAGACGGTGTCCCACCGATTCGTCCTCGAAGCAAGTCTGGGCTGTCCGACATGCTCGGCTCAATATCAGGTGCGAGACGGCATTGCCGATTTCAGCGCGGGCGCAGAGCTGGAGGAGTGCGAGACTGAGCGCTCCGCGGCGAGTCACCGTCGGGAGGAGCTGGCGACCCGGGCCGGCGCCTACCTCGACACGACGGAGCCGGGTGCTACGATCGTGCTGGGTGGCGTCTGGGCATACGCCGCCCAAGAGCTCAGCCAGATGGCGGAAGTCCGGGTGCTCGGCCTGAACGCGCCTGCTGAAGTGAAGGAATCAGAGACCGTGGGACTTCTCCGCGTCGGGTCGAAGATTCCCGTGGCTCCGGGCAGCGTGTTCGGCGTCGCGCTCGACGCGTGGTTTCCCGCGACGATCATCGAATCCGCCGTGAGAGCGGTTCGTCCCGGCGGAAGGATCGTCGGGCCCGCGGCTATCCCGGCTCCGGCGGAGCTATCGGTGCTCGCGCGCGACGACAACTACTGGGTGGCGCAGAAAGCGCCAGAAGTCGTCACAATATCGCGTGCGAGTCGGTAACTCCGGACCGCTCGGCCTCATCGTAGAGTGAGTCGATGAGCTTCTTGTAGTTCTTGTCGATTGCCCGGCGTTTCACCTTCTGCGTCGGCGTCAGCTCGCCTTTCTCGATCGAGAAATCGTGCTCGATCAGCCCGATCTTCTTTGGGATCTCGAAGTGCGCGGCTCCGGCGAGCTCCTTGTTCACCTCCTGCTCCATCTTCGCCTGGATCGTCGGCATTCGGAGGAGCTGCGCGCGATCGGTCCAGATGATGCTCCTCTTGGTCGCCCATCTCTCCAGCTGGTCGAAGTTCGGGACTACCAGCATCGAAGGGAATTTGCGCTTGTCACCCAGCATGACCGCCTGTGCCACATACTTGTTGGTCTTGACTTTGTTTTCGAGTGGCTGGGGCGCGATGTTCTTGCCGCCGGCGGTGACGATGATGTCCTTCTTGCGATCGGTGATGGCGAGAAATCCGTCGCGGATCTCACCGATGTCGCCGGTATGAAACCAGCCATCGGGCTCGATGGCCTCGCGAGTCGCCTCGGGCTTGTTGTAATAACCCTTCATCACGTGGGGGCCGCGCGTCAGGATCTCTCCATCGGAGGCGATTTTGACCTCGACGCCATCGATGGGCTTGCCAACCGTGCCGATACGGAAATTCTCGGGAGTGTTCACTGCGATCACGGGCGAAGTCTCGGTAAGGCCGTAGCCCTCGAGAATCTCCAGTCCGGCGGCGTAGAAGAATTTGTTGATGTCGGGCGAAAGCGGCGCGCCGCCGGAGACGAAGTAGCGGAGTCGTCCACCCGTCCGCGTCTTTAGCTTCGAGAAAACCAGTTTCTGGGCGATCGCGTACTGCATCGCGAGGAGGCCACCAGGCTCCCGGCCCGCGAGCTTCTCGTTCGCCCAACGCTCCGCCACGCCGCGAGCCCAGAAAAAGATCTTCTTCTTGAGGAACCCGCCGGTTAGCGCTGTCTCGAGAATGCGCGCGTACATCTTTTCGTAGAGTCGCGGCACGGAGAGCACGAGTGTCGGTTTGACTTCACCCATGTTGGCCGCCACCGTATCGATCGACTCGGCGTAGGCGATCGATGTTCCGGTGGCGAACATCATGTAGTGACCGGCCATCCGCTCGAAGATGTGCGAGAGAGGGAGAAAGCTCAATCCGACATCCCGTCCCTCGAACGGGATCGCCTTTCGTGAGGCGGCGACGTTCGAGTAGATGTTGTCGTGCGTCAGCATCACCCCTTTGGGCTCGCCGGTGGTGCCGGACGTATAGATGATCGTCGCCACATCGTCGGGCTTCACGAGCAGCGCATCTTCCTTGTAGGTGGCAATCGAGGTAGTCGTCTCCCCCTCGGCGCCCCGCTTCTGGAGGTCGGCCATCGACATGTTGGCGAGCCCCGGAATCTCGTCGAATCCGATGACCGTCTTGAGCGCCGGAAGCTGCGCGCGGATCTCGCGAATCTTCTCGGCCTGGGTCTTGGTGGAAACGAAGATCGCGACCGCTCCGGAGTCCTTGAGGACGTAGGCGATCTGGTCCGCCGGCAGCGTCGGGTAGATTGGAACGTCGGTAAGGCCGGCGGTGAGGCAGGCGAAATCCGCTATCGCCCACTCGGGCCGATTTTCCGAGAGAATTCCGACGCGGTCACCGCGCCTCACGCCCAGCGAGGTCAGTCCACGAGCGGAATGACGCACGCGCTCGGCGACTTCACTATGCGAAATCGGCTTGTACGCGCCCGCAACTTTTACCTGGAGCGCGTCGGGACGGTTGAATTGCGAGACGGCGTCGAAAAAAAGACTGGTCAGCGTTCCAGGAGCTGGTCGCGGTCCCCCTCGTGCTTCCATCAATGCTTCCCCCTGCGCAATGGTCTAGCTGCGCGGTTTAATCTTCAGAACAAGTCGCACAGGACTTCCACTTACCGCGATCCCGCGGTACCGGGCCGTCGCGCTCACGATGATCGAATCGGTTTCGGAAACGAGAAAGACAGGATGCAGACGAATCGCCCGTCCCGCTACACCGTTCGTGTCCGTGGTGTCGACAACGGATGGCCTTCCGGCGTCATTCACCAGAGTGCCGAGGCCAGGGTCACTCTGGGAAACGATGGCGAAACTGACGATGTACGATTTGACGGCGCTGTCATTGGGCGCCACGCCATGGGTCAGCTTGACGTCCAGGCGGGGTGAGACGTTGAGGGTCGAGTCGATCACCGAATAGGACAGCGAATCCCGACCAGTCACCGCGGCCAGGAGATCCGGGCGGAGTGTAACGTCGACCTTCTGGACCGCCTGCAATGAGCCGACGCTCGCCACGATCCGAGCGGCCGTAGACCGGAGGCTGTCGCCGAAAACAATTCCGGTGACGCTGTCAACGACGACCCCCGAATCAGGAGATTGAAAACGTACCGGCACCGAGGTGATCTCTTCGCCCTTAAAATTGAAGGCGTGAACAGCCGGTACGACGACCGCCCCGGTCGTATCGCGGAGGGTGTCGCCGAGGACTACCGATGGAGCGGCCAGACTGTCGAACTGGATTGACAGTACGCCCGTCGAGCTACCACTCAAGTCCGTGCAAGCCACAACTGCGATACCGGCTGACGCGCAGAGAAGGACGAGACTCCCGCGGAGCTTCATACGAGGCGATCGGATAGCATCGTCGCGAGATTGACGTACGCCTGCGATGCGGCATCGGCTGGACTTCGCACCACCACCGGCTGGCCGGCGGCAAAAGCGTCGGCCGTGGCAACAGTGCGCGGTATCACCACGTCGAAAACGATGTTGGCGGGGAGATGCTTTCTCACGTAATCAACTACCCTGTCGCTCGCCGGATTGTTCGGCTCGTACATGGTGAGCAGAATTCCGTCGAGCGTGAGGCGCTCGTTGACCGAAACGATGTCCTGGATTGCCCGCAGAATCTGGGGAGTCGTCTGTAGAGCAAGCGGCTCGCACTGGAGGGGCACGATCACGTGCTCGCTCGCTGCGAGCACCTTCCGGGTAATCGATCCCAGTCCGGGCGGAGTATCCACCACCACGACCTGACACCTCTGCTCCGCCATCATCAGCAAGTCCTGCAGCACGTTGGTCTCTCGGACGAGCTGCGAATACATCGCGTGATCGGCTTCATCGGCGACGGAGCCGGCAAGAATGACGCGGAGCCAGGGAAGGGAGGTTGGGAGGATGATCTCTCGGAGTGTGCGCTCGCCATTGAGGTAATCGGCGAACCCGGCCGTTTCATGACCGCGCGCCAGTCCCGAGCCGTAGCGCACCGAGCCCTGGGGATCGACGTCGATCAGGAGAGTCTTCATCCCCCTGCGGGCAAACGCGGCGGCGAGATTGACTGCGGTGGTGGTTTTTCCGACTCCTCCTTTCTGGCTTACGACTGAGAGTACGGCCCCCATCTACTCTGCAATCCCAGGGTACTCACTGGTCTTAAGCCGGTGGCCGGGTTGGGAACCGGTCGGAGGCCCCGCGCCCTTCATCTCGTCGAGTGTTTTCTGGGCGTGCTTCACCCATCTCTCCGCTTCGGGGCTGCGGGGAGGATCCATCAGAAAGGCTTCGAGGTGAAAAGCCGCGTCGCTGACGTCGCCGCGCCTGAGAAGCAAAAACGCCAGGCCATAGTGCGCGCCGGACAGCTTGGGCTCGATCGCCAGCGCGCGCCGATAGCAACGAACGGCCTCGTCCATCTGTCCCAGCTTCGAGTAGGCGATCGCCATGTTCTGCAGGACCTTGTGATTGTTCGGCGTTTGCCGCAGGGCGAGCCGGTAGGACGTCAGCGCGGCGTCGTAATCGCCCTGGCGTTCCAGCGCGAGCGCCTCGTTCAGATAATCGAGGTTTGCGCTCGGCGGTTTCGGCTTTCCGCCTGTCAGACGGTCCCAGAATGACATTTGGTCGAATCTACCGACTATGATGTGGTAGGGCTAGCTTAACCTAACTGCTTTTCCACGAACGCTTTGAGAGCGAAATGTCACCTCGTAAACACACCGTCGACGCCTCCAAAGGAGTGCTCGAAATCGAATGGCCGTTTTTCGGGGAGCTGTCGCGCGGACTGGCGCTCAAAGTCGCGCGAGCCTACGACCCCGAGCTTGTAATCGGGATCGCGACGGCGGGGGTCATCCCGGGCGCGGTGATCGCCGCGATACTTGGGCGCGAGTTCCACTCGTTGGTCGTGAGCCGCAAATTCCAGGCATCCCGCGCGCGAGAGAATCCGCAAATCTTCGGAACGGCGCCCACGGAAGCGCGCGGCAAGCGCGTGCTGATCGTGGATGAAACCTGCGATTCGGGAGATACCATGCGGCTGGCGGTCTCAGCCGTCAACGAAGCAGGCGCTTCAGAAATACGCACGGCGGTCTCGATCCGAACGGGTATCTACGCTCCCGACTTTCATGCGATCGCCACCGAGAGCACCATCATTCTGCCCTGGGATCGCGAGATACTCGTCGATGGCGAGCTTCGGCCGAATCCGCTATATGCTGCGGCGATCGATGCGGCGCACTAACTGATCGCAGTGCAGTCCTAGAACTCTCCTGCCCCAATCGTCTCCCATTCCTCTCCCCGCGACAGCCGCTCGTAAGCGTGCTCGAGCATGTCGGCGTTTCCGGCGAGGAACCGGCAGCGGGAATTCGCACTCGTACCGCACTCGATCTCCATGACCGCGACCGGATAGTCAGCCAGACAGCCAAGGAATCCGGCCAAGGTGCCGGTGGTGAGATGACACCCAGTCTCGCCCTGCCCATGCAGCTGCGATTCCCAGCAATCCTCGATGTCGATCACCGCAAGCGCATCGTGGAGCGATCTGAAGGAGACACGCCCCCATCCCGCGTGCTGGAAGAATTCCGCCGCGCGCGAGGAGAACTGATCGATGGGAAGATCTTCCGCCCTGTTGGAGCCGCGGTCGTTGAGCCACGTCTCGAACGCATCGAACAGCGAAGTCGCGCCCGCATAGCCGGCCTCGCGGAGCGCCTCGGGACCGCCGCCGCTGGCCCCGGCAACGCGCAGCCGCAGATCGCGCAGCGTTCGCTGCGCCAGGCCGATCAGCTCGGGTGCTTCGGAAGTTGCCATGCCGTTTAGGACGATCTCACTATGAAGATGTTGCGGAAGAAGCGACTCGACGCAAGAGCTCGGCCTCGTCAATTATCTCGACGCCGAGGGATTTCGCTTTCTCGAGTTTGCTCCCGGCTTCTTCGCCGGCGACGAGAAAGTCGGTTGATTTCGAGACAGAACCTGTAACCCGTCCGCCCGCCGCCTCGATCACGGCTGTTGCTTTCGCTCTGCTCAAAGTTGGCAGGGTGCCGGTGATCACGGCAGTCTTGCCGCTGAATGGTCCGCCGGCTACGACGGCGCGGGGCTCGGTGAAGCTCACGCCCATATTCCTCAGTTTCTCGACGAGTGCGTGTCCGGCCGGATCAGAGAAGTATGCGACGACCCCATCGGCGATCGTCGCACCGATTCCGCGAACGTTCAGAATGTCGTCCGCCGATGCGGCTATGAGCGCGTCGAGCGTGCCGAAGTGCTGCGCCAGCAGCTGCGCCGCAATTGCGCCTACATGTCTGATGCCGAGCGCGCCAAGCAGCCGCGACAGCGGCTGCGATTTGGACGCGGCGATCGCTGCGATGAGCGCATCCGCGCCCTTGTCGGCGTAGCCTTCGAGCTCCAGCAGCTGATCGCGCGTGAGCGCGTAGAGATCGGCCGGGTCCTTGACCAGTCCCGCTCCGACTAGCTGCTCTATTCGCGCGTACGAGAGCCCGCGAATGTCCATCGCCCCGCGCGAGGTGAAGTACACCAGCCCCTCGAGCTGCCGTCCCGGGCAGGCGACGTTCGGGCAGTAGATCGCGGCCTCGTCCTCTTCGCGGGTAACCGGCGTTCCGCACACGGGGCATTTCGCCGGCATTCGCCACGGCTGCTCGGCCCCCGTCCGCTTTTGCGGAATGGGGGCGATGACTTGCGGGATCACTTCACCCGCTCTCTTGACCTGCACCCAATCGCCTTCGCGCAGGTCCTTGCTGATGATCAGATCTTCGTTGTGGAGGGTTGCCAGCTTCACGATCACTCCTCCGATCTCGACGGGCTCGAGCTCCGCGTATGGATTCAGGGCGCCGGTTCGACCGACGTTGACCTTGATCTTCAGCAATCGCGTTTCAGCGATGTCGGGCGCGAATTTGCGCGCGATCGCCCAGCGCGGCTCCCGGCCGCCGACGACGCCCAGCTCTTCCTGCAGCCGCAGCGAATCGATTTTTACCACGCCGCCGTCGATTCCGAAATTCAGCTCCCCGCGGATTTTGTGCTCGACGTCATGCGCCCACTTCTCGACCTCAGCGAGTGTTTTCGCGCGTGCACGATTCGGCGCGACGGGTACGCCCCATTCGACCAGCGCGTCGAGCAGCTCCGATTGCGTCTCGAAGGGAAGCTCTTCCCCGTCGGGAGCCGCGACCGAGTACCCGAAGAACCGCAACGGCCGAGACGCTGTTATCGCCGGGTCGAGCATCCGAAGGCTCCCCGCAGCGGAATTGCGTGGATTCGCGAAAACGGGATCGCCGGCGCGCGCCCGCGCCGCGTTCATCTCCTCGAATCGATCGAACGGGAAATAGACTTCGCCGCGGACCTCTATGCGACCCTTTGGCGCGCTCTCGCGAAGTCGCAGCGGAACGTCCCGGACTGTGCGAAGGTTGACGGTGACATCCTCTCCGATCGTACCGCTGCCGCGGGTCGCTCCCATCACGAAGACCTGATCCTCGTAAGTGAGGGCGACGGCGGTTCCATCGATCTTGAGCTCCACCGTGTAGCCGGACTTCGCGACGTCGTCGCCGGCCATTCGCACGAGTCGCTCTTCCCACGCCCGGAGCTCCTCGTCGTCGAATGCGTTGGAGAGAGATAGCATTGGCCGCAGGTGCTCATGCTTGGCCAGCTGGCTCTGTGGCTCGGCACCCACTCGAAGAGTGGGCGAATCAGGCGTCAGAAGCTCCGGAAATTCTCTCTCGAGCCCCTGGAGCTCGCGGAACAAGCTGTCGTACTGGGCGTCCGAAATCGTCGGACTGTCGAGGTTGTAGTACTCGTGGGACGCGCGCGTGAGCAGCACGCGCAGCTCGGAGGCCCGGCTACGCGCCTGCTGGCTGCCCGTGACTGGGGGCTGCGGATCGTGGCGTTGAGCCGGTGGTTGCTGTTCCTGTTTTTCCTTCCGCTGCCGGCTTGTTGCCATCAGTCGTACCGTTTCCTTTGCCCTGCGTATGTGCGTTGAAATCGGCGCTGTCGAATCGCACGACGCGGTTGCGCCCGGTCTCCTTCGCCACATAAAGGGCATCGTCGGCCGCCCTCAGCAGCGCTTCCTGATCCTTCACTCTCGGGTGCGGCGAGGCCGCGACTCCGCAGCTCATGGTGCGGCGGAGCGTCCCGCCCGTATATGAAAATGTATGACCCTCCACCTTCTCCCGCAGCCTCTCCGCGAACGTCACCGCCGCATCGAGCACGGTGCCCGACAAAATGAGAAGGAATTCCTCTCCGCCATATCGGCCGACCCGGTCGATCTCCCGCGCCTCCGACTTCAGGAGCTGCGCAAACTCCTTCAGCACCGAGTCGCCTGCCTGGTGCCCGTAGTTGTCGTTTACGAGCTTGAACTTGTCGATGTCGCAGATGATGAGCGCTATCGGCTCGTGGAGCCGCATCGAATGCTGCCACATCTCGTGGAGATGCATTTCCAGGGACCGCCGGTTTTCGACCTCGGTCAGGCCATCGGTGAGGGATATCAGCCGCAACTTGTCGTTCAGGTCCGACAATTCCCTTTCCCTGGCGGCGAGATCGGACTGCAGCGTCTTGATCCGCAGCAGCGAGTTCACCCGGGCTTCGAGCTCGGCGAAATTGATCGGCTTGGTGATGTAGTCGTCGGCGCCGGCGTCGAGCCCTTCCACCTTGTTCTCGGTGGAATCCAGCGCTGTCTGCATGATGACGGGAATGAAGGGAAGCCCCTTGTTGGCCTTCAGGCGCTTCACCACTTCCATGCCATCCATCTTCGGCATCATCACGTCCAGCAGAATCAGATCCGGGCAGGTTCGCTGGACCGCGTCCAGCGCCGCCTGTCCGTCGCTCGCGCCTTCTACCTCGTAGCCGCGGGCCTCGAGTCGGGCGCGAAGGAGCTCAATGTTGTCCTCGTGGTCGTCAACGACAAGGATCCGCTTTTTCTTCTTATGCTCCATTGTTTTTGCCGAGGAATCTCTGGACTTCCGCCACGACGGCTCTCGGCTCACACGGTTTGGCCAGGTATCCATCGCACCCGACTTCCATCGCCTTCTCGCGGTCGGACGCGAGGGCGTGCGCCGTCAGCGCAATGATCGGAATATTCCTGGTGGATGGATCGTGCTTGAGCACTTGCGTTGCCTCCCACCCGTCGATGATAGGGATGGAGATATCCATCAGGATCAGATCCGGCTTTTCTGACCGTGCTTTGGCGATACCTTCTTCTCCGTTCAATGCTTCGGTTACCTCGTAACCAAAGTGCTTCAGGATGGTGGAGTAAACGATGCGATTGTCCTCGTTGTCTTCCACCAACAAAACCATCTTACCTGACTTGCTCACTCAGTATCCTCGCACGGCTATTGCTGGGCAAGGTATCAGGGCAAATTTCTTACCACCCTTGAGCTAAGCCTTCATGTTTATCTCTACCAGCCCTGGCGATCAGACGGCCGCCACCTCCAAAGCCCCGCCCCCGGGGTCGATCCCGCAGCCCGGATTGGACGGCCTCCCCTATGAGACCGTTCCCGACTGGAACAACATCGGACTCTTCACCGCGGGCATTGCCGTCGGTGCGATCCTCGGGGCGACGGTCGCGCTTCTCCTCGCGCCCGCGAGCGGAGAGGAGACGCGCCACGGCATATCCCGCCGGGTGAGACACCTCCGCGGCGATGACGACCTGTGGGACGAGCTCGCTCAGGAGCTGGAGCTGGCCGCCGCGGAGAGGGAAGAGGAAGCCGCTGCCAAAGTGACGACCGAGAGCTAGCCCTTTCTCAGGGCCGCGTCGGCCTCGCCCTTGTAGTGACGGTCGTTGAAATCTGCGTTCGGCAGCTTCATTACCGCCTCGTACTCGGCGCGCGATTTCGCCTTGTCACCGGTGTCCCGATAGACTCCCGCGAGATCGAGATGGTGTACGATCCGGTCCGGCTCGCTGGCGACTGATTCTTCCATATAGCGCTTCGCCTCGGGCCAGCTGGCCGATCCGAACACCTGCCCGCCGAGGAAGTTTTTCGCCATCATGCGGGTGAAACCACTGAGCCGCATTACTTCGGCGTTCCACATCCCCATGACGTGAAGGCAGCCGGCGTGCTTGGGATTGATCTTGAGGCAATCGAGAGCCTGGGCGCGAACGTCCTTGGCGTACTTGATCCGGGCTTTCGGTCCCTGGCTCAGGGCATTTTTCCCGAGGGCGCGGGCAAGGTGGAAATGCCCTTCGGCGTCGGACGGATTGGCCTCTACCGCGCGGCGCGCGTATAGCTCCCCGTTCTTGTAGTAGACCCCGCGCATCTCATCGTTCTTATCGTAGGATCCGAGGTCGACGTCCGATCTGGCTGCTTTCCAGAGGGCCTCATAGTTCTTCGGATCATCGGCGATCGCCGCCTCGTAGTGCTTGAGAGCAGCGCCGGCGTTCATGGCGACGTATTCTTTGTCGCCAAGAGCGATGTGATTGGCTGCGGTCTGGCCGCCCGCGAGTGAAGCGGTGAGCAGCATTCCTGCAGACAGGTACCCTAGAGCGCGCATACGGACCCCTATGGCGACGGAAGTTGATCCTGACAGATACACCGGCTGAGCATAAATGATCGTACCCCGTCTGATCGAACGCAAACGCGACGGCGAGCGGCTCGAGCCGCGCGAGATCAGGGACCTCGTTCTCGCCTACGCCGAGGGGCAGGTGCCCGATTACCAGATGGCGGCGTTGCTCATGGCGATCTACTTCCGCGGGCTCGACCGGGATGAGATGAACGCCCTGATGGATGCGATGCTCGAGAGCGGGAAGAGACTCGATCTGGGCCGCCTTCCAATGCCTCGAATCGACAAGCACTCCACCGGCGGAGTCGGCGACAAGACATCGCTGATTCTCGCTCCACTCATTGCATCGCTGGGAATCGCGGTACCGATGATGTCGGGGCGGGGGCTCGGCCACACGGGCGGGACACTGGACAAGCTCGAATCGATTCCAGGATTCCGAACGGCATTGTCCCTGGCCGATGCTGAGAGGCAAATCGCGAGAATCGGCTGCGCGATGCTGAGTCAGACGGACGAGATAGTCCCCGCTGACCGGAGGATATACGCGCTGCGCGACGCGACGGCGACCGTGGAAGTGATTCCACTCATAGCGGCGAGCATTATGAGCAAGAAGATCGCTGAGAGCCTCACAGGTCTCGTGCTCGACATCAAGCGCGGCTCGGGCTCATTCCTGCCGAAGCTGGACGACGAGCTGGAGCTGGCAAAGGCGATGATCGATCTGGGAGAGCGCCATGGCTGCCCCGTGGTTGCTCTGGTCACGGCGATGGACCGCCCACTCGGCCACGCCTGTGGAAACGCGCTCGAGGTGGCGGAAGCCATCGATGTCCTGAAGGGCGGCGGACCGCCCGATCTCGTCGAAGTGACGATGGCGCTTGGAGCGGCGATGCTGATTTTGGCGGCGGCCGCAACGAGCACGGAGGCGGCGCACGCCCTGATGCATGACGCAATCTCTTCGGGTAAAGCGCTGCTCAAGCTGGAGGAGATCGTAAAGGCTCAAGGTGGCGACGTGGCAGTAGTGCGTGATCCGACCCGACTGCCGCAGGCGGCCCACCAGTCTTCGTTCAATGCAAAGCGTGACGGGGTGGTGAGATCAGTCGACCCGCGGGCCATCGGTTACGGGGTCATCGCGCTCGGCGGTGGCCGAAGGAACATGGAGGAGAAGGTGGATCCGTCGGTTGGCTTCGTTATCACGGCGAAGCCTGGTCAGCATGTCACAAAAGGGCAGGTCCTGGCAACGATTCACGCCCGCAGCAGGGCGGACCTCGACGTCGGAAGATCCACCCTCGAGCGCGCGATCGAAGTCGGTGATTCCGCTGTTCCTCCACTCCCGCTCATTTCACATCACGTTACGGTGCGTGGAGTGGAGCGAATCGCCTAGCTGGAATCCGCCGCTATCAGTCTTTCAGCAACGCCAGCAGCTTCTTCGGCGCTGTCATTCTGTACGCGTCGCGCAGCAGGTCTGTCAGCTCGCTCCAGTCGACTTTCCCGTCGAGCCACACTCCGATCCAGCCGGACGGTCCCACATACGGCGGTTTGAAGAAACGATCGGGTGCCGCGTCGATCATCAGCGTCTGGTTGATGGGCGCCGCCTTGCACCAGACGGCGTGCCTTCCTCCGCCATGATGATTGTTGGCGTGCGCGTACATCGCGAAGATCTTGTTCTTGACCCGAAACGTAGGTTCGCCCCACGCCTCGACCTCGTGGGCTTCGGGGAGCTTGAGACAGAGTTTGCGCAACCGGGCGACGGGACTCGGTGCCACGGTCAGCCAGCAGCCTCTTCCGCCTGATCGATGTGCCGGTGTTGGTGACGCGCGATGATAACCAGCGCTGAATAGGCGCTGTATTTCATGCGGCCGCCAAACGGCGAAACGATTTTCACCTGATCGAGCGGCAATCCATCCCCCGAGCGGATCACCGCGGCGAGCTCGGCCTGCAGTTTGACGAAATCCGACATGATTTGTTTTGGAGATCGCCCGCGCTTGGGCACGAACGCGGTCGTCGTCTTGACCGGCACGATCCGAATTTTGCCGACATGCCGAAGCGGCCCGATCATCTGCGTCATGAACCAGCCGAGCGGATCCTGACGGTAGTGCTTCTTCCTGGGACCGCCGCGCGTGCGCGCACGGACAACCGCATCGGGCAAGAGCTCCAGATAGGCTCGCGAGGTGAGATTCAGGTGCTCCACGCATTCCGCGGCGGACCACCTGGCCTTGCCCGGACGCTTGCTCCATTCCTCGGCAGAGAGCTTGTCGTCGAGCCGGCGCAGTCGCGACTGCGCCGACCTGAGCGAATCAGTTACCGCTTTGAGCTGATTTTGCACCTTGCTCTCCGGACGGCTGGCGGTCAGGGGGCAGCGCCGCCGTCCTGCCGTTCAGGTATTTGTCGAACCAGTAAAGCTGCCAGTTCAGGCTCTCGACGAGGTGCTTCGGTTCCCCCGTCCTCGTGAGATTGTGATTCTCCCTCGGGAACATCACGATCTCCGCGGTCTTGCCAAAGTGCCTGAGCGCCCGGAACCACTGCTCTCCCTGTTCGAGCGGAACACGGAAATCGTTGTCCGAATGAAGAATGAGAATGGGCGTAGTCACGTCCTTCGCGTACTTGAGGGGCGAGCGATCCCAGTACAAGTCGAATTTCTCGAACAGGTCTCCACCGAAATCGCGGCTGTGTCCGTACGCGCCGTCTCGCGTTCCCTCATCGCTGATGAAGTTCACGACTGAGCGCAGGGTCACAGCGGCCTTGAATAGCGAAGTGTGGCCGACGATCCAGTTGGTAAGGTATCCACCGTAGCTTCCGCCGGTCACGCCCAACCGCGCAGTATCGAGCCACGGGTTTGCTCCGAGAACCGCGCGCACTCCGCTCATCACGTCGATGTAGTCGTTGCCGCCCCACTGGCTGGCGATCCCGCGCTCGAACTTCTGTCCGTATCCGGTCGATCCCCGTGGATTGGAAAAGAAGACTGCATAGCCCTTTGCAGCGTCGACCTGGAACTCATTGTACCAGTCGACGCCGTATTGGCCGGCGGGTCCACCGTGAATGCTCAGGATCATCGGATACTTCGTTCCGGGCTTCCACCCCAACGGCTTCACCAGGAATCCATCCACGTCCCAACCCTCGGCGCCCTTGTAGGTCATGCGCTCGACGGACGCCAGGTCGAGGTGCTTCCACAGCTCTCCGTTCACGTCGGTCAGCTTTTTCTCGGCCTTTCCGTCGACGCCAGCTGAATAGACGTCGTCCAGATGCTGGAAGTCGTTTGCGAGATACACCATGCGGCCACGGGCGAGATCTACCGATCGAACCGCGCGCGGACCCGACGTGACCACCGACGCTCCGCCCAGCTGGACATCGATCCGGTAAAGGTGATTCTCTCCGCGGATCACCGTCTCGAAATAGAGAGCGCGTCCGTCATCGCCCCATTGGAGGTTCGTAGGGTTCAAATCGAGTCCGTCAGCTGCTCTCCGAAACGATCCGCCGCCTGCGGGTGCGAGGAGAACGATCGGCGCGGAGTCTTCGTCCTCGCTGTTCAGGTAGGCAATGGTGCGCCCGTCGGGCGACCATTCCGGAGACGTGTTTCGCCCGGGCGCCGAAGACACTTTGGTCAGAGCGCCACCGCCAGCCGGAATTGTCCACACGTCCCTGTTTCTGCTCTCGTCGTATTCCTTCCCGGATCGATCCGAGACGAAAGTGAGACGGGTGCCGTCGGGCGACCACTGGGGATCAGTGTCGTTCCAGTCGTCGCCGCTCGTGATCTGTCGTCCCGACCCGCTCGTCGCGTCGATCACCCACACGTGCGACCTCTTGTCGTCGAACCAACCCGTGTCGTTGAATTTGTAGCTGATGTGCGAGTAGTGCCTGACATCGCTCCGATTCTGACCCGTGTTCACCGAGTCGCTTGGGCCCGTTCGCACGAGGCACACGAAACGGTCGCCAGTCGGAGCCCACGAACAACTCGATACACCGTTGGCGATGTTCGTAATGCGACGCGGCGTTCCGCCCGCGGCCGGAACTGTCCACACCTGGGATTTGCCGGGGGCCGACTCTTGTCTTCCGGTGGCGCCCGCGCTGTCGGACGACACCCTTCCCGATGAGAATGCGATCGCCCGCCCGTCGGGGGACCACCGCGGCGAGCCGGGACTCCACGCTTCTCCGACCAGCTCGCGCGGTGCGCTCCCACCATCCGTAGCGGTAATCCAGATCGAAGGCACGCGCCGGTTGCGCGCGCGGTCAACGCGCGAGACGACGTAGGCAACCTGCTTTCCGTCGGGCGAGATGCGCGGGTCCGCGGCGAAATGGTACGAGTAGTAGTCCTCGGCGGTTATCCCGCGACGAGCGATCTGTTGCTGGGCGCCAACCGGGAATCCGCTCGCGATCACGCAGAGGGATGCAAAAGCGAAGCTGATACGAAGTTTCATCGTTGAGAGAAGAAGTTCGGGAAGGATACTGGCGATGGAGTTGACTCTCGCAGCCCGCGACTCAATGAAACCGGGGCGTCGACGGCGCGAGAACCAGCGTGTTACCGGAGAACTCGAAGCGCTCACTGAGCTGCGCGTTCGAATTGGTGCCGACGTACAGCGTGAATGTCCCCGGCTCGACCACGCGCCGCATCTGCCGGTCGTACAGCGCGAACGAATCGGGCCCGAGCTTGAACGCAACGCTCTGCACTTGCCCGGGATCGAGCGTCACCCGCCGAAAGGCTTTGAGCGCTCGCACTGGTTGAGCGACGCTCGCGACGTCGTCGCGGATGTAAACCTGCACGACTTCGTCGCCGGCCCGGTCGCCGGTGTTGCGAACATCCACCGTCATGGAGAGTGAGTCGCGACCGCTGATGCTCTGTGACGAGAGGCGAAGATTGCTGTAGGCGAAGGTGGTGTAGCTCAAGCCGTACCCGAATGGAAAGAGCGGCGTCCACGGCAGATCGAGGTACTTCGAGGTGTAGCTGTTTGCGGAGTCGGGCGGCCGGCCGGTGTTGCGGTGATTGTAGTAAATCGGGATCTGGCCTGTAGCCCTTGGAAACGTGACGGGAAGTTTTCCACTCGGGTTGTAGTCGCCAAACAGGACATCGACCACCGCACCGCCATGCT
>Ga0193699_10000411_pt1 | contig 19052 bp, 17 predicted proteins | sample L3c2metaG_FD_160095 | JGI IMG/M metagenome (GOLD analysis project Ga0193699, IMG submission 160095) | Soil microbial communities from a riparian zone of the East river system, Colorado, United States - L3c2 | ecosystem: Environmental > Terrestrial > Soil > Riparian zone | place: USA: East...
CTTTCGCCGCTGGCGGACCATGCGCGAGCCGACCTGGGCGCGCGTCGACTATCCCAAGATCGATTACCAGAACGCTTATTACTTCTCGCAGCCAAAGAAGAAGCTGGCCTCGCTCGACGAGGTCGATCCGCAAATTCTCGAGACCTACAAGAAGCTCGGCATCCCGCTGGCCGAGCAGGAATTGCTGGCCGGCGTGGTGCGCCCGGAAGGCGAGCGCCGCGTCGCCGTCGACGCCGTGTTCGACAGCGTGTCGGTCGCCACGACGTTCAAGGCCGAGCTCAAGCGCGCCGGCGTGATCTTCATGCCGATGTCGGAAGCGATCCAGGAACATCCGGACCTGGTGAAGAAATATCTCGGCTCCGTGGTGCCGGTCACCGACAACTATTTCGCGACGCTGAATTCGGCGGTGTTCTCAGACGGCTCGTTCGTCTACGTGCCGCCGGGCGTGCGCTGCCCGATGGAACTGTCGACTTATTTCCGCATCAACGAGGCCAACACCGGCCAGTTCGAGCGCACGCTGATCATCGCTGACAAGGGCGCCTACGTGTCCTATCTGGAAGGCTGCACCGCGCCGATGCGCGACGAGAACCAGTTGCACGCCGCCGTGGTCGAACTCGTCACGCATGACGACGCCGAGATCAAGTACTCGACGGTGCAGAACTGGTATCCGGGCGATGCCGACGGCAAGGGCGGCATCTTCAACTTCGTCACCAAGCGTGGCGACTGCCGCGGTAAGAACTCCAAGATCTCCTGGACCCAGGTAGAGACCGGCTCGGCCATCACCTGGAAATATCCGAGCTGCATTCTGCGCGGCGACAATTCGCGCGGCGAGTTCTACTCGATCGCGATCTCGAACGGCCGCCAGCAGGTCGACTCTGGCACCAAGATGATTCATCTCGGCAAGAACACGACCAGCCGCATCATCTCCAAGGGCATCTCGGCCGGTAAGTCGAACAACACTTATCGCGGCCTCGTCACCGCGCACCGCAAGGCGACTAACGCACGCAACTTCACCAACTGCGACTCGCTGCTGATCGGCGACAAATGCGGCGCGCACACCGTGCCGTATATCGAGGCGAAGAATTCGTCCGCGGTGTTCGAGCACGAAGCGTCGACCTCGAAAATCTCCGAGGACATGCTGTTCTACTGCCGCCAGCGCGGCATGTCGGCGGAAGAGGCGACGGCGCTCGTCGTCAACGGCTTCGTCAAGGACGTGCTGCAGCAGTTGCCGATGGAGTTCGCGGTCGAGGCGCAGAAACTGATTTCGATCTCGCTTGAGGGTTCGGTTGGATAGGTTTCACAGCCCTCATCCTGAGGAGGCCGCGAAGCGGCCGTCTCGAAGGATGGCGGCAAGTTCAATGCCCTTCGTCCTTCGAGACGCCGGCTGCGCCGGCTCCTCAGGACGAGGATTACAGACGGAAGATTGAGTTATGTCATTGCTTGAGATCAAAAATCTGCATGTCGAGGTCGAGGACAAGAAAATCCTCAACGGCCTGACGTTGACGGTCGAGAAGGGCCAGGTCGCGGCCATCATGGGGCCGAATGGCTCCGGCAAGTCGACGCTGGCTTACGTGCTGGCCGGCAAGGATAACTACAACATCACCGAGGGTGAGATATTGCTCGACGGCGAGAGCATCCTCGACATGGCGCCGGACGTACGCGCGGCGAAAGGCGTGTTCCTGGCGTTCCAGTATCCGGTCGAAGTGCCGGGCGTCGCCACCATGACATTCCTGCGCACCGCGCTCAACGCGCAGCGCAAGACGCGCGGCGAACCGGAATTCTCGACGCCCGATTTCATGAAGCTGGTGCGCGAGACCTCGGCGAACCTCGGCGTCAGCCAGGAGCATTTGCGCCGTGCGGTCAATGTCGGCTTTTCCGGCGGCGAGAAGAAGCGCAACGAGATTCTGCAAATGGCGATACTCCAACCCCGCCTGGCCGTGCTCGACGAGACCGACTCCGGTCTCGACATCGACGCGCTCAAGACCGTGGCCGACGGCGTCAACCGGCTGCGTTCGCCGGAGCGTTCGATGGTCGTCATCACCCATTATCAGCGGCTGCTCGATTACATCGTGCCGGACGTGGTGCACGTGATGGCCAAGGGCAAAGTGGTCAAGACCGGCGGCAAGGAGCTCGCGCTCGAGCTCGAAGCCAAGGGCTACGCGCAATATTCTGACGAGGCGGCGTAAGCGATGAACGCGGAAATTCGCGCCATCAAGACGGCGGCAGAACAGGGACTGGCGACGTCCTTCGCGAGCGCGCGCGCCACGCTGCCCGGCCAAGGCGCGGTCGCGGCGCTGCGCGACGACGCCTTCAAGCGTTTCGAGGTCGGCGGGCTGCCGCACCGCCGCGTCGAGGAATGGAAATACACCGATCTGCGTGCGCTGATGCGCGAGGTCAAGCCGCTGGCAGGGCCGGGTGACATCAAGAAGCCGGCCGACCTTGCAGCCATTCTGTCCGGCGTTGACACTTCGGTCGTGACCATCGTCAACGGCCGCTACGCGCCGGAATGGACCGATGCCAATGCGCATGATCCGGGCATTACGTTGCTCGAACTGTTCGCCTTTGTGGCCGAAAATCCCGACTACAAGCTTGGGCAGATGCCCGGCCATGCCGATCAGGCGGCGCTGCTCAACACCGCCTTCATGAGCGGCGGCGTCGGCATCCGCATCAAGCGCGGCGCGGCCGAGCGCAAGCCCATTCATATCGCGCACGTCTTTTCCGGCGATACCGCCGCCGCGATGTATCCGCGCTCGGTGGTGGTCGTGGAGCCGGGCGCGCATGTGACGCTGGTGGAGTCGTTTTCCGGCCCGGACGGCATCGACTATCAGGTCAATTCGGCGCTCGAACTGGTGATCGGCGACGGTGCGCGGGTCGATCACATTAAGATCGGTTACGACGGCAACGCCGCGCTGCGCATCTCGACGCTCGGCGTGACCGTCGGCGCCAAGGCCGTCTACAAGGATTTCTCTTTCACCACGGGCGGCGCGGTGGTGCGCAATCAAACCTTTGCGCGATTTGCCGGCGAGGGCATCGACGCCTTCATCGGCGGCGCCAGCCTGTTGAAGAACAAGCAGCACGTCGACAACACGCTGTTGATTACGCACGCTGCTGCGCATTGCGACAGCCGCGAATTGTTCAAGACCGTTCTCGACGACCAGAGCCACGGCGTGTTCCAGGGCAAGATCATCGTCGATCCGCACGCGCAGAAGACCAATGCCAAGATGATGACGCGGTCGCTGCTGCTGTCGGACGAGGCCGAGGCTTCGCAGAAGCCGGAGCTGGAAATCTTTGCCGACGACGTGGTCTGCGGCCACGGCGCCACTGCCGGCGCGCTCGATCCGGGCTTGAAGTTCTATCTGATGTCGCGCGGCATCCATGAGAAGGAGGCCGAGGCGTTGCTGATCCAGGCCTTCATCGGCGAGACCATCGAGGAAGTGGCGCATGAAGGCATTCGCGCCGACTTGAATCTCGCGGCGCTGCGCTGGCTGGGAGCGCGCCACAAATGACGACGCATCCCGCAGTCAGCAACGGCTCCTACGATATCGCCAAAATCCGCGCGGATTTTCCGGCGCTGGCCATGCAGGTCTATGGCAAGCCGCTGGTCTATCTAGACAACGCCGCTTCGGCGCAGAAGCCGACGCAGGTGCTCGAGCGCATGCACCGGGCCTATACCGAGCAATACGCGAACGTGCATCGCGGCCTGCATTACCTCGCCAACGAGGCGACCGAGGCTTACGAAGGCGCGCGTGAGAGCGTGCAGCGCTTCCTCGGCGCCGGGCGCAAAGAAGAGATTATCTTCACCCGCAACGCCACCGAGGCGATCAATCTGGTGGCGTCGAGTTTCGGCGGTCCGCGCATCCAGGCGGGCGACGAGATCGTGCTCTCGATCATGGAGCATCATTCCAACATCGTGCCTTGGCATTTCCTGCGCGAGCGTCAGGGTGCGGTGATCAAATGGGCGCCGGTCGACGACGAAGGCAATTTCCTGATCGACGAGTTCGAGAAGCTGCTGTCGCCGCGCACCAAGATGGTCGCGATCACGCAGATGTCGAACGCGCTCGGCACCGCGGTGCCGGTGAAAGAGGTCATCAAGCTCGCGCACGCCCGTGGCATTCCGGTGCTGGTCGACGGCGCGCAGGGCGCGGTGCATCTCTATGTGGACGTGCAAGACCTCAACGCCGATTTCTATGTGATGACCGGCCATAAGCTTTACGGTCCTACCGGGATCGGCGTGCTGTACGGCAAATACGATCTGCTGGCCGCGATGCAGCCGTTCAACGGCGGCGGTGAGATGATCCACGAAGTGTTCGAGGACCGCGTCACCTATGGCGAGCCGCCGCACCGCTTCGAGGCCGGCACGCCGGCGATCGTGCAGGCGATCGGGCTTGGCGCCGCGATCGACTACGTCAATTCGGTCGGCAAGGCGCGAATCCGCGCCCACGAAGGCGCGCTGGTGAAATACGCCCATGAGAGACTGGGCGCGATCAATTCGCTGCGCATCATCGGCAAGGCCAAAGACAAAGGCCCGATCGTGTCGTTCGAGATCAAGGGCGCGCACCCGCACGATGTCGCGACCATCATCGACCGCTCGGGAGTCGCCGTGCGCGCCGGAACCCACTGCACCATGCCGCTGCTGGCAAGGTTTGGCGTCACCGCCACGTGCCGCGCCTCATTTGCGATGTATAATACCAAGGACGAGGTCGATACCCTGGCGGCGTCCCTGGTGAAGGCTCAGGAGTTTTTCGCATGAATAACGACATGAGCGATGACACGACCAAAGATGTCCCAGTCGGAACGCCGGCGTCCGAGTTCGTCAATGATGCGCGCGAGCCGAACGCCGCCATCAGCGGCGCCTCGACACTGCCGCAGGCCGAGCTCAACCGCATGACCGACGACATCATCGCCGGCATCAAGACCGTATTCGATCCGGAAATTCCGGCCGACGTCTACGAGTTGGGGCTGATCTACCGGATCGATATCGGCGACGACCGGGCGGTGAAGATCGATATGTCGCTGACCTCGCCGAACTGCCCGTCGGCGCAGGAACTGCCGATTATGATCGAAAATGCGGTCTCCAGCGTCCCGGGCGTCAAGGAAACCAAGGTGGAAGTGGTCTGGGACCCGCCGTGGGACCCGAGTCGGATGTCGGACGAGGCCCGACTCGTGTTGAATATGTGGTGACTTCTTTTTAGCGGATGAGAGCTTAGATAGAGCGACAGAGGACGACCAAAATGGCTAACTTGGCCACTGCACGACCCCGACCCCAGGTGATGCGGCTGACGGACGCCGCGGCGCTGCGCATCAAGGACGTGATGGCGCGGGCCGACCGGCCGATCGCCGGTGTGCGTGTCGGCGTGAAGAACGGCGGCTGCGCCGGCATGGAATACACCATGGAATATGCCGACAGCGTCAAGCCGTTCGACGAAGTGGTCGAGGATAAGGGCGTCAAGATTCTGGTCGATCCGAAGGCCGTGTTGTTCCTGCTCGGCACCGAGATGGACTACAAGACCGAGAAGCTGTCGGCGCAGTTTGTGTTCAAGAATCCGAACCAGACGTCAGCTTGTGGCTGCGGCGAGTCCGTGCAAATCGAGCCGGCCAAGGAAGACGGCGCCGAGGCGCACTGACGGCTAGGCGACCTGCGTGGCGTTGGCCGCGACTTCCGGATCGGTTTCGCACATCACGCGATTGCGGCCGTGCCGCTTGGCGGCGTAGAGGCAGGTGTCGGTGCGCTCGATGAACGACGCCACCGTATCGTTCTTGCGCCAGGTCGCGACGCCGACCGAGATCGTGACGCGGCCGAGATGCTCGCCGGTCGAGCGCTTCATCAGTTCCTTGGTCATCACCGCGCGGCGGACGTGGTCGGCGACGGTGATCGCCGAGCGCAGCACGGTGTTCGGCAATATGACGGCGAATTCCTCGCCGCCGTAGCGCGCCGCGGTGTCCAGGCCCTTGACGTTCTGCTTCACCGACATCGCCACCAGACGGAGCACCTGGTCGCCGGTGAGGTGGCCGAAGCTGTCGTTGAAATTCTTGAAATGGTCGATGTCGGTCATCAGCAGCGACAGCGGCTCGTTCTTGGCGCGCGCCTCGGCGATGGCCTGTTCGATGGTGGTGTCGAAGTATTTGCGGTTGGCGAGCTGGGTCAAGGGGTCGGTCAGGCTCTCGGTGCGGACCACCTCGAGATTCTCCTGAAGCTGGTCGATCTCCTGCTTGGAGGCGTTGAGCCGCTCTTCCAGCTTCTGGTTGGAGACTTCCATCTCCTTGGCGGTCTGCACCAGGCTTTCGACGATGGTGCGCAGCCCTTCGCGGTCCTTCGAATTGCCGAGCTTCTCGGTCATGTCGGCGAGGCTCTCGGTGTAGCTGTTGGCGGAGCCGGCGGCGGCGTCGATCATCGCCATGACCTGCTCGATCTCGCCCATCACCTGGGTGCCGACTTTGTCGATGCGCTCGGTCAGCCGGCTCGGCGACAGATAAGTCTCGTAGATCTCCTCGAGATCGGTGTCCGAGAGGCCGCCGCTTTGCTGCAGCGTCTCGTTGATCTTCTGGTTGAGCGACGGCTGATAACCGGTGGCGTAGGCGTACCAAATTTCATAATTGCGCGGGGTCGCAGCCTGCCGGAGTGCCTTGATTTGCCCGAGCGCGATCTCACAGAACGCCATCGTGCGTTCGTGCTCGTCGGCGTGCCCAGTCATCGGAAAACCCCCTTGAGGCGTTCTGCCTGTAGGCTTTCAAGCGCGCGGCCGGGTTGGCCGCACCGCGTCCCTGCTAGAACGGTATTCGACGGAGGTGAACCGAGCGTAAATATGGTACCACTCAACCTATATATTACGTGGGGGTCAAAGGATTAGGAAAATCGGGCTCAGGCTTTGACGGTGATCGGCCGGAGCAGGAAGGCCGGCAAGTGGCTGCCGTCGGAATCGCCGTCGTGATCCGACTGCGGCTGCGGCTTATTGACGTGCGGCGGCGGTCTGTTTGAGGGGCTGGCCTGCGGAGGGCGCTGCTGAGGCGAACGATCGGCATGACGTTCAGGTTGCCGTTCAGGCTGACGCTCGTGACGCTGGCGCGGCGGCCTGGCGTGATTACGCTGGCCCTGCGGGCGCTCGCCGTGGTTGCGTTCGGGTTGCGCAGGCTGTTCTTGTGCCGCCGCTTGCGGGCTTTCGCCGAGCGGAGCGGCGACGGGACCGTTCATCGACGGGATCGGCATGCCCATCAGGCGCTCGATCGCAGCGACCGACTTGCTGTCGATCGGCGCCACCAGCGTAATGGCAGTGCCGGTCAGGCCGGCGCGGCCGGTACGGCCGATGCGATGAACGTAGTCGTCGGGGTGGTGCGGCACGTCGAAATTGAACACGTGGCTGACCGCCGGAATATCGAGGCCGCGGGCGGCAACGTCGGACGCGATCAGCAGCTTGGCTTCGCCGCTGCGGAAGGCTTCGAGTGCTGCGGTGCGCGCCGACTGGTCGAGATCGCCGTGCAGGGCGACGGCGTTGAACTTGTGACGCTGCAGCGATTTGTGCAGCAACGCGACCTCGCGCTTGCGGTTGCAGAAGATGATGGCGTTCTTGAAGTTGTCGGCCGAGCGCAGCAGGCGGCGCAAGGTTTCGCGCTTGTCGGCCGGATCGCGGCCGGTGGGAACCTGCATCTGCGCGATGGTGGTGGCGGCGGTGGCGGGCTTCGAGACTTCGACGCGCACCGGATTGTGCAGGAAGTTATCGGCGATGCGCTGGATTTCCGGCGGCATGGTGGCCGTGAAGAACAGCGTCTGGCGGGTGAACGGCACCAGTTTGCCGATGCGTTCGATGTCGGGAATGAAGCCCATGTCGAGCATGCGGTCGGCTTCGTCGATCACCAGCAGTTCCACGCCGGAGAGAAGCAGGCGGCCGCGTTCGGAATGGTCGAGCAGGCGGCCCGGTGTCGCGATCAGCACATCGACGCCACGCACAAGCTTGGCGTCCTGATCGCCGAACGACACGCCGCCGATGATCAGCGCGACGTTGAGCTTGTGGTTCTTGCCGTATTTTTCGAACTGCTCGACGACCTGCGCGGCCAGTTCGCGCGTCGGCTCGAGAATGAGCGTGCGCGGCATGCGGGCGCGGGCACGGCCCTTTTCGAGCATGGTGAGCATCGGCAGCACGAAGGCCGCGGTCTTGCCGGTTCCGGTCTGCGCTATGCCGAGAACGTCGCGGCGCGCGAGCACGTGGGGAATAGCTTGGTCTTGAATGGGGGTGGGGGTCTTGTAGCCGGCAGAGTCAATGGCGGCGATAACTTTGTCGGATAAGCCAAGATGGGAAAAGGACATATAACCTCGAGGACCGTCCGGGGTCCGCGCGGGACATGAAAACCAGTTGCAATGCGCGGGAGACGGTCGAATCTATGTTCGCACCGGTTAGCCGGAACATAGGCCCGAAAGGGCCAAAGTCAATGCTCCAAGAGTGCAATAAGTAGCTTAATTCTTAGGGTTTTTCGTTATTGGAGGGTCATAATGCTGCAATCTTTGCCACTCGTTCTGGTGCCCGGACTGCTGTGCAGCGCCAGGCTTTATGCCTCCCAAATCACGGCGCTCTGGCCGCTGGGGCCGGTCACGGTGGCCGACCACAGGCGCGACGACAGTATGGAAGCGATCGCCGCGCGCATTCTTAAAGACGCGCCGCCGCACTTCGCGCTCGCCGGCCTGTCGATGGGCGGCTACATCGCTTTCGCCATGATGCGCCTGGCTCCCGAGCGCATCGCCAAACTGGCGCTGCTCGATACCTCGGCGCGTCCCGATCTGCCAGAGCAGAAGGCGGGCCGCGAGAAATTCATCGCCATGGCGCAGGCCGGCAAGCTCAACGACGTGGTCGAGACCTTGACGCCGAAGTTCCTGCATCGCGATCACGCCAAGGACGAAGGCTTGAAGAAAATCGTGCGCGATATGGCGCACGACACTGGGCCCGACGCCTTCGCGCGCCAGCAAAAGGCGATCATGAATCGCCACGACTCGCGGCCGCTATTGTCCGAGATTGGCTGTCCGACTTTGGTGCTGGTGGGTGAGGGTGACGAACTGACGCCGCCGGAGTTGGCGCGAGAGATTGCCGCCGATATTCTCGGCTCCAGGCTGGTGGTCGTCCCTTCATGCGGCCATCTGTCCACCATCGAGAAACCGGAGGCGGTCAACGCCGCGATGATCGAATGGCTCAAGACATGACCGAAGGGCATGAAACCGCCGGCGTCATCGCGCCGCCGCCGCTCATCGCGCTCGCCGCTGTGCTCGTCGGACTTTTCTTGGACTGGCTGGCGCCGGCCTATATTTTGACGCTGCTGCTGTCGCTGGAGACGCGGGTGCCGCTCGGGCTGCTGCTGATCGTGCTCGGTTGTCTGCTGGGTTATGGCGGCGTACGCAGCTTCCGCCGCGCCGCGACCGCCGTGAATCCCTACGCGCCGTCAACGACGCTGGCGACCACCGGCGTCTACGCCTATCTCCGCAATCCGATGTATCTCGGCCTCGGACTGATCGTCGGCGGTCTGGGCATCGCGCTGGCCTCGGACTGGATGCTGGTGATGCTGGTGGCCGCGGCGCTCACCATTCATTTCGGCGTGGTCAAACGCGAAGAGCGGTATTTGACCGCCAAATTCGGCGAAGCCTATGTGCGCTATCGTGCGGCCGTACCGCGTTACGGCCTGCGGGCCCGCTGACGGCTTTACGCCGCGGCGGGATTAATTCTATACCGACGGAATGGTAGGGGACCCAACGATGCGCACGCAGGTCGGAATTATCGGAGCAGGGCCCGCCGGCCTGATGCTGGCGCGGTTGCTGCACCTGCAAGGCATCTCGTCGATCATCATCGAGAACCGCAGCCGCGACTATATAGAGAACCGCATCCGTGCGGGGCTGATCGAGCACTGGGCCGCCGATTTTCTGGTCGAGCTCGGCGTCGGTGCGCGCATGAAGCGCGAGGGCCTGCTGCACTGGGGCATCAATATCGGCATCAACGGCGCGCTTCACCATCTCGACTTCAAGGCGCTGGTCGACAAGCGCGTCACCATCTACGGCCAACAGGAAGTGGTGAAGGACCTGGTGATGCAGCGGCTGGCCGATGGCGGGCCGCTGCTGTTCGGGGTCGACAATGTCAGCGTCCATGACGTGACATCGAAGCAGCCGACCATCCGCTTCACGCATGACGGCAAGGCGCAGCAGATCGAGTGCGACTTCATCGCCGGCTGCGACGGCTTTCACGGCATCTGCCGGCCGAGTTTTCCGGATGACGGCATCAGCATCTTCGAGCGCGACTATCCGTTCGGCTGGCTCGGCATTCTGGCGGATTCGCCGCCGCCCGATCACGAACTGATCTATTCCTACACCGACCGCGGTTTCGCGCTGTACACCATGCGCTCGGAGACCATTTCGCGGCTCTATCTGCAATGCGGCCACGACGAGGACATCGCCGACTGGTCCGACGCGCGCATCTGGGACGAGTTGCACCAGCGGCTCGGCGGGGCGCGCAAGCTTATCGAAGGCAAGGTGCTGCAAAAGGGCATCACGCCGATGCGCAGCTTCGTCGCCGAACCGATGAGGCACGGCCGTCTCCTTCTCGCCGGCGATAGCGCGCATATCGTGCCGCCGACCGGAGCGAAGGGCATGAATCTCGCTTTCGCCGACGTGGTGTTCATGTCACGCGCCATCGATGCGTTTTTCAAAAAGAACGACAGCGCGTTGCTCGATGGCTATTCGGCGAAATGCTTGCGCCGGGTGTGGAAGGCGCAGCGTTTCTCGTGGTGGATGACGCAGATCATGCACCGCTTCCCCGACGAGACCGCGTTCGACCACCGCCGCCAGCTGGCCGATCTGGATTATCTCACCGGCTCGCAGGCGGCGATGAAGTCGCTGGCTGAACAGTATGTCGGGCTGCCGCTCGACTAATCCCGCAGAATGCCACGCAACGGCCGGATGAGCAGCGTAATCGCCGCGGCCGCGATAGCGGAGATGATCGCCAGCATCAGGAAAAACGGCGCCGGCGACGTGCTCGACCAGAACGTGCCGAGGTAGCCGGCGAGAAAACCGCCGAAGAAGCTGGTCGCGAGCCACACGCCCATCATCATCGACAACAGGCGCACCGGCGCGACTTTCGTCACCAGCGACAGCCCGGTCGGCGAGACATAGAGTTCGCCGACCGTGAGAAGGACGAAAAAGCCGAACAGCCACAGCCAACTGGCTTGGCCGCCGGCGGCATTCCAAGCCGCAACGACCAGCACGAGATAGGCGAGGGCGTTGATCCCACAACCGATCGCCATCTTGGCGACGGTGGACGGCTCGCGCGCGCCTTGCCGGCGCCAGAAGGCGACCACGAAGGGCGTGAAAGCGAAGATCATGAACGGATTGAGCGACTGAAACCACGTGACCGGGATTTCGCCGCCGAGGACGTGGCGGTTGGTGTATTGGTCGACCCACAGCGCGATCGTATTGCCCTGCTGCTCGTAGGTGCCCCAGAACAGACTGACCGGCAGCATCAGCGCGATGATCGCGCCGATCGCCAGCCATTCGTCGCGGCGCATCGGCTCTTTTGTACTCGCGCGCGTGACAAAGGCATCTGGCGGCAATACTGGCGCCGCCAGCACATAGATGACGAGGCCGATGGTCATGCCGACGCCGGCGGCGGCAAAGCCGTAGTGCCAGCCGAACTCCTCGCCGAGCGAGCCGCACACCAGCGGTGCCATGAACGCGCCGAGGTTGATGCCGACATAGAAGATCGAGAAGGCGCGGTCGCGGCGCCGGTCGCCGGGCGCGTAAAGGTGGCCGACCTGCGTCGAGATGTTCGGCTTGAACGCCCCATTGCCGAGAATAAGCACCAACAGCGCCAGCAGGAACAGATGCTCGAAGGCCATCATGAAATGGCCAACGGCCATCAAAGCGGCACCCAAGATGACGGTGCGACGCTGTCCGAGCACACGGTCGGCCAGTAGGCCGCCGGCGATCGGCGTGAGATAGACGAGGCCGGTGTAGAAGCCGTAGATCTGCGAGACGAAAGGCTGCAGCGCCAGCGGGCCGAACACGAGTTCCAGCACGCTCTTGAAGCCGGCAAGCCCGACGACGCCTTCGGCGTGGCCCGGCAGCAGCAGATATTTGATCATGTAGAGGACGAGCAGGGCGCGCATCCCGTAATAGGAAAAACGCTCCCACATCTCGGTCGCGAACAGGAACGTCAGCGCCCGGGGGTGCCCGAACAGGTCGCTGCCCACTGGCGGGCTACCGGCGGTTGTCGGGAGGGTCATGCGGTCCGCGTTGTTGCGGTGGAAACTGTAGCACAATGCGGACCATGTCGCGGCGACAAGGCCATTTCCGAACGCGTTTCGCCGGTGTACGCTTCGACCAACGCCCGAACGGCGGTTGAAGCCGTCGGGATCTGGGGGGAATCATCATGAAACGACACAGCGCAATCTGCCTGCTGACGATGGCCCTGCTGGCGTTCGCCGGGTCCGCGCAGGCGCAAACCGACTATCCCAATAGGCCGATCCATTTCGTCGTCGGCTTTGCCGCCGGTGGCGGCAACGACCTTTTCGCGCGCGTCGTCGTGCAGAAATTCCAGGAAAACACCGGCGCCACCACCGTGATCGACAACAAAGTCGGCGCCGGCGGGCGCATCGCCGCCGACTTTGCCGCGCGCCAGGCGGCCGACGGCTACACCGTGCTGGTCGGCGCCAGCGGACAAATGTCGATCGCCGCCGCGATCTATCCCAATCTCGGCTATCACCCGACCAAGAGCTTCATCCCGCTCAACATGATCGCATCGTTCCCGCTGGTCCTGATCGTGCCGGAAAATCATCCGGCGAAGACCGTCAAGGAATTGGTCGCTTGGGCGAAAGCCAATCCCGACAAGACGAATTATGGCACCTCGTCGCCGGCCTTCACGATTGCCAGCGAGTTGCTCAAGTTCAAGACCGCGATGCCCGGGCAGGCGATCCCGTACAAGAGCAGCAACGAGTCGAACCTGAGCGTGCTGCAGGGCCAGACCACCTTCACCATTTCCGACGGTCCGCCGGCGATCCCGCTGGTCACCAGCGGCAAGACCCGTGCGCTGGCGGTGACCGGTTCCGAACGCTCGCCCGAGTTGCCCAACGTGCCGAGCATGGCGGAAGCGGGCTTGCCGGAAGTCGACACGCAGTTGTGGAGCGGCTTCTTCGTGCCGGTTGGCACGCCGGCGCCGGTGGTGGCGAAGCTCACCGCGGAACTTGGCCGCGCGATTGCGGACACCGCGGTGCAGACGGCGTTGAAGAAAATGGCGGTCAAGCCGGGCGGGCTGGTCGGCGAGGCGTTCCAAAAACGCATCGACGCCGAAATCAAGAGCTATGCCGACGTTGTTAAGGCAGCAAAGCTGACCTTCGAGCAGTAGCCGAAGGCCGAACTTCGTCGCGCATGCGGCGTTGAACATTCATCAATTGCCCACGCGGATCGTGCTGCTATGGTTGCAGACGGGGCATCGAGTCGGCGGGGCGAAGTTCAATGCGAATTGTTGCGTTTGTCGTTGCCTTATTGACTGCCAGTTCCCTCTGCGTCGCCGGTTCCTCGCCTGCCGCCGCGGGTCCGTCCGTCGAGGACCTCTTCCGGCAGTTCGACCTGCTTGGCAACTGGGCGATCGATTGCGAACAGCCGGCCGCGCCGGCCAACCCGCATGTCCGTATCTTGATATCGAGTCCCGGCACGGTGCTGGAAGAGCACGACCTCGGCGATGAATTCGCCGTTAATCGCTACAGCGTTGTGGCGGCGTCGCGGCTGTCAGCCGAACGTCTGTCGGTCGAGGTGAATTTCAAGCCGAGCGATGGCGACGAGCAGCGCCAGAAGCTCATCCTTCTGATCCGCAAGGCTACGCGCCGCACGATGTTCAATCAGCCCGACGGCGGCGAGGTGCGGGTCAAGGATGGCGTCGCGCTGGCGCACGGCGTCAAGACGCCGGTGTTGAGAAAGTGCGGGTAGGGCGTCTTTAAACGTCCAGCAATTCCTCGCCGGCAAATTCCGCGTTCTCCTGGATGAACGCGAAACGGGTTTCCGCCTTGGCGCCCATCAGGTTTTCCACCGACTTGGCCGTCGCCTTGATGTCCGCTTCCGCCAGCATGACCTTGAGCAGCATGCGCTTACTCGGGTCCATGGTGGTTTCCTTGAGCTGCGCCGCCATCATCTCGCCGAGACCTTTGAAGCGCGATACCTCGACCTTGGCATTGGCGTTGAATTCGGCTTTCAACAGCTGATCCTTGTGTGTGTCGTTGCGCGCATAAAAAATCTTGCCGCCGTGCTGCAGCCGGAACAGCGGCGGCACGGCGAGATACAGCCTGCCGGCATCGATCATCTTCGGCATCTGCCGATAAAAGAACGTGATCAGCAGCGAAGCGATATGCGCGCCGTCGACGTCGGCGTCGGTCATGATGATGACCTTCTCGTAGCGCAAGTCCTTCTCGCTGTAGTGCGCGCCGGTGCCGCAGCCGAGCGCCTGCACCAGGTCGGATAGCTGCTGGTTCTGCGCCAGCTTGTCCTTGCCGGCCGAGGCGACGTTGAGGATCTTGCCGCGCAACGGCAGCACGGCCTGCGTGCGGCGGTCGCGCGCCTGTTTGGCGGAGCCGCCGGCGCTGTCGCCCTCGACGATGAAGATTTCCGAGCCTTCCGACGCCGAACTCGAACAATCGGCGAGCTTGCCGGGCAGGCGGAGTTTGCGCACCGCGGATTTGCGCGCGATGTCTTTTTCCTGGCGCCGGCGCAGCCGGTCTTCGGCGCGGTCAATGACGAAGTCCAACAGCCTGTTGGCCTGCGTCGGGTTGCCCGACAGCCAGTGGTCGAAGGGATCCTTGATCGCATTCTCGACGATCTTCTGCGCCGCCGCGGTGGCGAGGCGGTCCTTGGTCTGGCCCTGGAATTCCGGCTCGCGGATGAACACCGACAGCATGCAGCCCGAGCCGACCATGACGTCTTCGCTGGTCACCGCGCTGGCGCGCTTTTCCTGGCCGCCGCGCGCGGCGTGATCCTTCAGCCCGCGCAGCAGCGCCGTGCGCAGCCCGGATTCATGGGTGCCGCCGTCGTGGGTCGGGATGGTGTTGCAGTAGGATTGCAGGAAGCCGTCGGCGTCGGCGGTCCAGGCTATCGCCCATTCCACGGTGCCGTGGCGTCCGGTCTTGCCGACCGCGCCCGTAAAGATGTCGGGATGCACCAGCGTTGAGCCTTCGAGGCTGCTGGCGAGATAATCCTTCAGACCGTCGGCGAAATGAAAGACGGCGTTTTCCGGAATGTCGCTGCCGGTGAGCAGTTCCTTGGCGCAGTGCCAGCGGATTTCAACGCCGCCGTAGAGATAGGCCTTGGAGCGCGCCATCTTGAACACGCGCGCCGGGTCGAACGCGGCTTTGGCGCCGAAGATTTCCGGATCAGGATGAAAACGGATCTTGGTGCCGCGGCGGTTCGGCACGCGGCCAGCTTTCTCCAGCTTGCCCTTCGGCTTGCCGCGCTCGAACGCCATTTTGTAGAGCTGCTGCTCGCGCGCGACCTCGACTTCCATGCGGTCGGACAAAGCATTGGCGACCGAGACGCCGACGCCGTGCAGACCGCCCGAGGTCTCGTAGACCTTGGAGTCGAATTTGCCGCCGGCGTGCAGCGTGCACATGATGACTTCGAGCGCCGATTTGTTCTTGAATTTCGGATGCGGGTCGACCGGAATGCCGCGGCCGTTGTCGGTGATGCTGATGAAGCCATTGGCTTCCATGTCGACTTCGATCCAGCTGGCGTGGCCGGCCAAAGCTTCGTCCATCGAATTGTCGATCACCTCGGCGAACAGGTGATGTAGCGCCTTTTCGTCGGTGCCGCCGATGTACATGCCGGGGCGGCGCCGCACCGGCTCCAGGCCTTCGAGCACCTCGATGTGCTTGGCGGTATAGCCGGACTCCGCGCTCGAGCCGCGCGAGGCTTTTTCGCGGGCGGGTTTGGCGCGCGCGGCCGGCTGATGCGCGGCGGCCTTGGCCGGGCGCGAGGCCTCGCCGAACAAATCGGGCTGTTTGGTCTTCTTGGTCGCGGACTTCGCCATGGGTATTTTGCTCACGCGCGTAGATGGGGTCTTAGCGAATCAGTTGCCAGCACTATGCCACGGCGGCGCAGTACCGGAATTGCGGGGGAAAGGCTGCCATACCAAGGGTTAATGGCATGCTGAAGGCAACCAAATGGAGGCTGGGCCGTTATAGCGGGTTACGGCGCCTTATCGAGGCGCGCGGGGAGGGCGTGTGGACAAAGAGCAAAAGCGCGGCGAGACGGCCGAGATCGCCCGCAATGCGCGCCGGGAGCGGGCGATCCTGGACGTCAGCGATCCACAGCCGATCATGGAAGTCTCGCGGGTCTGGCGGACCACGTCGCAAGTGGCGACGATCGGCATCTTCGTTATCCTCCTGATTGCCGCGCTTGAATTCGCTCGCCCGCTGTTGTTGCCGCTGGTTTCCGCTTTCGTCGTCACGATGATGCTGGGGCCGCTGTCGGCCCGCGCGGAGCGCGCCGGCATTCCGTCACTGCTGACCGCCATCGTGTTGTGGCTTCTGGTAATCGCGGTGTTCTACGGCGTGATCGTCCTGCTGGCCGGTCCCGCCGTCGATTGGATTGGCAAGGCGCCGGAGATCGGCAAGTCGATACAAGACAAATTGCGCGTATTGGATCGGCCGTGGGCGATGATGCAAGATCTGCGCAAGGCTCTGTTACCAGGCGACGACGGCAAGGCCGGCATTGGTGTCGATATCGCAGCCTTCGTCCAGCCCATATTCTCGATCGTGACGCCGGCGGTCGGCGAAGTCTTCATCTTTTTCGGCGCGCTGTTCTTTATGCTGATCGGCCGCACGCAATTGCGGCGGGTGACGGTCGCGTTCTTCGAGGATCGCGAGGCGCGCCTGCGCACGCTCAAGATCATGAATGATATCGAGCACAATCTGACCGGCTACCTGAGCATGGTGACGGTCATCAATGTCGCTGTCGGTATCGCCGCCGGCGTCATCGCCTGGGGCGTTGGCCTGCCGGACCCGGTGGCCTGGGCGGTGCTCGCGTTCCTTCTCAATTTCATCCCGTACATCGGCGCGCTGATGATGGAAGCGGCGCTGTTCCTGGTCGGGCTGGTGACGTTTCCGACATTGACCCATGCCTTGGCCGGGCCGCTGCTGTTTCTGGTGTTCGCAACTGCCGAAGGACACTTCATCACGCCCGCCATCATCGGCCGCAGGCTGACACTCAATCCGCTGACCGTATTTCTGTCGCTGGTTTTTTGGAGTTGGCTGTGGGGCCCGGTGGGCGCCTTTCTGGCAGTGCCGTTATTGATCATGGGTTTGGTCGCGGTGAGCCATCTGTTTCCGCGCGACGAGCAGCCGGCGTTGCCGGAATAGCGCGTGCGCCAATTGGCGCGCTGGCGCGTCCGTAAACGCCGGGCTAGATACCACGCATGGATTTCCAGGCTTACGTCGACATGATCATCGCCTTCGTCCGCGACAACGCGGCATGGGCGCCGCCGATCGTGTTCGCGCTCGCCTTCGGGGAGTCGCTGGCCTTCATCTCGTTGCTGATCCCGGCTTGGGGCGCGCTGGTTGCGATCGGCGCGATGATCGCGGCCGGCGGCATCAGCTTCTGGCCGGTGTGGGTTGCTGGCGCGCTTGGCGCCGCTTTCGGCGATTGGCTGTCCTACTGGATTGGCCTCAAGCTCGAACATTCGGTCGCGAATATCTGGCCGTTGTCGTCGCATCCCCAATTGTTGCCCCGAGGCGAAGCTTTCATGAAGCGGTGGGGCGTGCTCGGCATTTTCATCGGCCGCTTCTTCGGGCCGCTGCGCGCGGTGGTGCCGTTGATCGCGGGAATTTTCGAAATGCCGTTCTGGCGCTTTCAACTGGCGAATTTCAGTTCGGCTTTTGTCTGGGCCGCGGTGCTGCTCACCATCGGCGACGTCATTTCATTCACCGTCAAATGGCTGTGGGGCTGACAAAAAAATCCGCCGGAATTTTCATCCCGGCGGATTCGTTTCAGTTGCTCTGAATTATTTCGCGGCGGTCGCCGTGGCGAGCGCCGCGGCGCCCGCGACCGAGACGACGTCATCCTGCGCGCCCGAACCGCCGCTGACGCCGATGGCGCCGACGACTTTGCCGCCGGCCATCAGGACGTTACCGCCGCGCGATGCGATCACATCGTCGAGTGTCGTCAGGTAGGCGAAGTAGGGGCCTTTGCCGATCAGGTTTTCGAAGGCCAGAGTCGGACGCCGATAGCGCGCCGCCGTGCGGCCCTTGTGCTGCGAGATCGTCACCGACGCATTCTGGCAATTGTCCTGCTTCTCGAAATAGACGAGTTCGCCGGCCGGATTGACGATGGCGATGCAGAACGCATTCCAGTTTCGCTTGGCCGTTTCCGCGAGCGCGGCTGCGGCGACCTTCCTGGCTGTTTCCAGATTGATCGCTTCACCGTACGGCGGCGGGCTTGCCGCGTCGGCAACGGTATCGTTCGGGTTGTTTGGGTTCGGCGGCACTTGAGCGAAAGCCGCAGTGCCGGTCAGCAGCGCGACGCACAGGGCACCCGCCATTACAGTAATACGAAGCATCGTTAATCCCTCCCAGGAATAGAGCCGGTTAATCCGGCCCGTTGATTTGTGCACCGCACGCTTGGGGCACACGGTGTTCACGCCGCGGAGCTTAGCGAACCAAAAGGCCTTCGCCTATACGGGTGTGTCAGATCATCTGATGAAGACAGCCCCGGAATAATTTTGTAAAATTGGTGTTTACATCGGCAACGCGTGAACTCGCGGCCGGCAAAAAACAAAACATGAGGGAGACGATGACCCATTTCACTCGCCGCCAGGCATTCACCGTGGCCGCTGGTGCCGCTGCGGCCGTGACCATGCCTCTCGGTCATGAAGGGCGAGCGGCCGTGCCGCCGTCCGGCAGGCAGGCCGCCGGCTGGTATCGCTACAAGATCGGCACCATCGAGGTTACGGTCGCGACCGACGGCGTCGCCCGCTTCAAGATGGCGGAAGACCACGTCATCAACATCAAGAAGGATGTGGTGAACGCAGCGCTCGCCGAAGTCTTCATGGAAA
>Ga0193699_10000412_pt1 | contig 19032 bp, 18 predicted proteins | sample L3c2metaG_FD_160095 | JGI IMG/M metagenome (GOLD analysis project Ga0193699, IMG submission 160095) | Soil microbial communities from a riparian zone of the East river system, Colorado, United States - L3c2 | ecosystem: Environmental > Terrestrial > Soil > Riparian zone | place: USA: East...
TGATGTTGTTGCTGGAGAGAATAACCGCGCGCGCCGGGCCGGAGCGACGCTGGGGTATATCGAGGGCCCCAGTGCGCGCATGCCGCGTGTTGAGTTAGATCGGAAGATCACTCAACCTTCGTGCGTGCAATTTCAGCATCGCGTGAAGCATTGAGCCTTGCGTCGGGGACCGGACATTATATACTTTAGTTTCATATTTCCAATTGGAGGCCTCTACGGTTGCTCGCTGATTAAAGCCGCTAGGTGAGATCGGTCTTTCGAGACGCGATCGGAGATGCGACGCCAATGCCAGATGCAAAACGCTTCAATAAATCGGTTAAGGCTGATACCGCGCGAAAAAGCAATGCGTCGGCTGAAGAGCTTCTCGCGTTCGAGCGCATGCTCGCCGATCTCTCCGCGCGATTCGCCAACGTTCCTTTCGAAAAGGTCCAGTTTGAGATCCAAGTTGCTCAGGCATTACTCCGGCAGTTTCTGGGGTTCGATCGCAGTACTTTTGCTGAATTCCAGGAGGACGGCTCCCTTGTTGTTCTGTCTTCCACAGCCGTAGCAGGGGTCGACACCACGCCGTTAGGTGCCCTTCCTCCGCAGCTTGGGTGGTTTGTCGCCAAACTCCGTGCTGGCGAGATTTTCAAAGTACAAAATCCAATCGATGATCTTCCCCCGGAAGCGGTGGGCGAGGCTGAATATTTTCGGCGGACGGGACTTCATTCGCATTTGAGCATCCCGCTCCGTATTGGCGGCCACATTATCGGGGCTATCGCTTTTGCAGCCTTCCGCGAAACACGCGCCTGGCCGGACGATTTGATTGCCCGGCTGCAACTCGTGGGCGGAGTGTTTGCGCATGCCATCGCGCGAAAGCGGGAGCAGGAAAAGCTTCTAAGCGCAATGGCGGAGATCAAAGTCCTGAAGGACCGTCTCGAGCGAGAGAATAGCTATCTCAAGGACGCTGCAAAGATCAGACCGCCGCAAGGGCTTGCGGGTAAGTCGCCGCGCTTCCTGAGCGTGCTTGAGGAAATCGGGCAGGTTGCGCAGACCGGCTCAACCGTCCTGCTATTCGGCGAAACCGGAACCGGCAAGGAGGTGCTGGCGCAAGCAATCCATGATGCGAGCGCCCGAAAAGACCGGCCGATGATCAAGGTGAACTGTGCCGCGCTCCCCGCGACCCTGATTGAATCCGAGTTATTCGGTCGTGAGAAAGGTGCCTTTACTGGAGCACTGGCGCGGCAGGCCGGCCGATTCGAGATCGCCGACGGGTCGACCATCTTCCTTGACGAGGTCGGAGAACTGCTACTCGAATTGCAGCCGAAACTGTTGCGCGTGCTTCAGGAGGGCGAATTTGAACGGTTGGGTGGCTCACGGACGATCAAGGTCGACACTCGCGTAATTGCGGCGACCAACCGGCAGTTGGCGCAAGCCGTGAGCGAGGGCAGGTTTCGGCAAGATCTGTTCTATCGACTTGATGTGTTCCCGGTCGAGGTACCGCCCTTGCGCGAGCGCCGTGAGGACATTCCTATGCTGTCATGGACCTTCGTCAAGGAATTCAGCAACTCAATGGGCAAGGCGATCGACGCGATCGCCGACGACTCAATGGCGGCTCTGCTGGCCTATCCATGGCCCGGCAACATCCGTGAACTTCGCAACGTGATCGAACGCGCCATGATACTCACCCGAAGCCAGACGTTACATATCAAGCTTGGCCATCCGACGTTGCGACCACAAACCGCGAATACGGCGGGTACACTTGAAGAAGCCGAACGCGAACATATTTTGCGGGCCCTTGAACGATGCAGTTGGCGTATTCGTGGGTCGAATGCAGCAGCCGAGTTGCTCGGCGTCAAACCGACGACTTTGGAATCACGCATCAAGAAGCTCGGGCTTGTCCACAAGCAATAACCTTCCCGCAATTCGCGCGTCGAGATGTCTCGGCGCAACAGGTCCCAAAGCAACAGTTCGGCTTTGTCTTGATCTATTGTCCTGGTGCATGCATTCGTGCTTTTCTGCTGGCGACTTCCGCGGGACAGCGGGCGCGATTGATGCTGCCGACGGGCCTGCTGTCAGGTGTAGAGTTGCCCGTGACATCAAAATATATCGCCTCGCTCGCTTCCAACGACAACTGCGAGTTGCCTATTAGAGCAAGCCTCGCAACCTTGTGGAACGACGCCTCGGCTTCGTTCCATTCCACGCTCGCATTTTCGATCCAGAAATTGGCGTCACGAGTCTTGCCCCAATATGTCATTTTGCCGACGTCGAGAAACTGAACGGCAAAGTCGAACCAGCTCAACTGGCTGTCTTCCTTGATATGCCGTGCCAGTTCATTCTGCAGGCCCTTGGGGTTGCTTTTTTGCAGAGGGCGCGCCGGATTGTCCGGCGATGGTATTGCTGAAAACTTCACGACATCATCCGGCCCGTGACGAAATGGAACGGTGCTCCAATAGCGGAGCTGCTGATAGGGTTTAATTTTCTGCCGCGCCTGCAATTCGGCCAGGGCGAGGGTTCGCACCACTTTCAACTTGTCTTTAAAGGGCAGCGACAACAGGCCGGCGACCGGGTTCGAAGCCGTCAGTACCTTGATGGTCGCCAGAAAGGCGGGAGAGTCGTTGATCGGCAGCGTGGTCGCATTCTGCATCGAGAAGTCCTGGCGCGAAGGCGCTGCGCCGGCCGTGTCGCCCTGAGTAAGGTCGACCGAGAACGACAATGACCTGACATCCGGCTTGAAGTCGGAATTGATGTTTGCGTCCGCATTCGCGAACCGCACGACCGCGGAATATACACCAGGCTTCGCAAAAATGCCCTTTGCAAGCCGCGCTGCCAGCTCCGGCGCGCGACCGACGGTGAGGTCAAATATTTCAAACTGAGCGCGGACGCAGATGCCGCTCGCATGGGTCCCGCGACAGAGCGGCCGGTGTTGTTGGGCCGCAGCGTTGGCCTGCATCAAAAGAGATTTCTCGGCGATCACCTCGATATCGGCCTTTTCGCGGGCCGGGTTCCGGTCAGCGTCGCTCTCGGTCACTCCGAACCATCTGGTCAGGGACACCATTAAGGCCTCCTAAGGGAAATCGGGGTCTTGGCGCTCATCCCAACCTGGCCATGAACTTAATCGCGGTGACGCTTGGCAGAAAGCAGTAGGCAGCGGCTCGTGTCGTAACGAAGCTGGAAAATCCCGTGATCTTGATCGGGACGCCATTGCTCTGGGGAATTACGAAGATGCTTTCCGCCGGATCCTGGGTCCCGATCATCGGATCCCTGGACTTTGGATTCAGCCTAACCGATCCGGCAAATTGGCTGTCATTGACCCAATGTCCCAGCACGAATTCGTACTGGTTCTCGATACTCGAGTTGATGAAATAACCGAGTAATCCACGTTCAATGCCATCATACGGCTGCTTGGGATCATAGACCGGTCCGTATGGCAGGCCGCGGCGGATCAGGCGGTGCGTATTGTTGCTCCCGCCGGGTTGACCCTGGCCCGTAACTGGCTGGCCGCGTGGATTGATGCGGCGCATATGCGCGCCGACGGGGCAGCGCAGGCCCCTGGGATCGCCCGAGCCGTCAGCATTTACATATTCGAAATTATTGAGTTGCTCGGAAGATAGTCCACCCTCGGGGCTATCGCTGTCCGGTGACAATGCAAGCGGAACGCCGTTGCGCCACCGTCCACACATCTTTGCGGCAAGCAGTTCCGGATCGACCTTGTCCTTGTTCGACTGGAGAAATTCTTCGAACCCGACGACATCAGTCCTGATCACCTTGAAAACGGCGAAGCTGCCGTTCAACCCGAGCTCCCGGGGCTCCGGTATTAAATAGTTCTCGGCGGCCGCCCGCAACACGAATAACCAAGGTTCGCACGGCTGCTGATGATCCGCTGGATATCGCTCCGGACCGCCGCGAATGGTGGTCAGGCTGATGCCGTCGGTGTAGCCGAAGTGAACCTTGAAGGTGGGGACAGCCTCTCCGTCCCTGATCTCCATCAACGCCATTCCGTCGGCACGCCAGATTTCACGAAAGGCACCGCCTTCGGCAAACAGAGCGCTGAGGCGGTTGCTATAGGCTTCCATGGCTTCGGGACTGAGGGCGTGCAGCGTGACCAGGACGTGATCGCCGCCGGCTCCAAAGCCGCCGATCCAGTGTTGCGGGCCGCTCTCGCCGGTATCGCCCACCAGTTTCGCTCGCTCGGCGGCGCCCTCGACGAAAGCGCCGAACGACTTGAACGAAAGCGTCGGGAGACGATCCCTGATCTCCAGCGCCAGCATTCCTGGCCAGGTAATGCCGATGTTGAGGCAATAGTCGGGCTTGCGGCGCGGGGCGTCGCCGGGATTGTCGCCCGGTCCCGGTTCGAACCCGACGTGCCAGTCTTCAGCTGTGGTGATCTGTGGCGCGTCAGCCTCATTGCCGCTGACGAACCGGCCGAGCAACTTGCGGGCTTCGGCGGGGACACGGTCAGCAGGAAATGCCGTACCATCGGCATTCTGTACCCGCGCAAGATGAACCCTTGAATATCCGCCAGATCCAATGCGCTCTTGGTGTCTGTCGAGGTACCTCGTCCGAACAACCGGCTGAAAAGCCCGCCGCTCCCACTTGCCTTGCTGACGCCTTGCACCACGTTATCGCTCCTGCCCCGCGCCTGCTTACCCGGCTGCGGCAGATGATGATTTGCTGTCGGCGATCAGGGCATGGATGTCCTGAACCGACAGACCGGGATAGGCCTGATAGAACCCGATGGGAGCGCGGTTGGCTCCTGCCGCAAAGTCAACGAACTCCTGAAGGTACTTTCGGCATGGTGACGGCGGCGGGTTCTTCGTGAATTTGAAGATGAGATCGAAAACCTCTCCGATGTTCTTGGTGAAGTCGGCGATGTATTTGTCGAATGAGCCGTCGTAAACGGTGAAGAAACCAATCTGGTTGTCTTCGAGAGGAACGAACTGAGCGAAGTGCGGCGTGCCGACTTTATCCAGGTCTTTCGTGGTTCCGCTACCACGCGCCCGCAATATCAACTTCACCGCAATGAAATGGAGATACGATCTGATGGGCAGTATCACCAGGAACGGATGCAGTTCGCCAACTCCACCGATGTCCGCAGCCGACGCCAGGGCCTTGATCTCCTTGGCGGTGACCTCGGGATAGGCTGTGTAGAGATTCACAGCCTGGATAAGGTGCGACTTCGTCCATTTGACGAAGGCGTCCACATTGGCAGCGACCGGGGTGGACGGCGGATCATCGACATGCTGGAAGATAGAATCGAACACGGGCCCCGCGTGCTTCGCGAGATCGGCCATGAGCTCGCCAAACTCGCCGTCGAAATCGCCAAGAAACAGCAAGGTCTTTTCGCTCAGAACCGTGAAGCGCGAGTAGTGTACCCGGCCGATGCTATCCGCTGCCTGGAATAAACCAGGCATGAGATTTGGCAGCTGCTCCCCCAGCGCCTTCGCATCGGCTGGCGATTTCAGGGGAAAGCCAAGGGTAAAGTGGTTCTGGCTCATTTGGATGTTCCTTTTGCGCTCGCGCGATAGCGCAGTCGAATATTCCTGTTCGGAACCGGTGTGGCGAGCCTATTGATGCGACCGAAACCCAAGTGTCGCCGAAAGTCGCGATGCATTCCGGTGGCGCCGCACTGTCCGGCGCCACCCTTCTGGCGGCTGGTGCTCCGTCCTAGTCTCGCGCTTTGGCGATTGCTTCTTGCGCTTTCTTCTGTTCTGCGGCCGCCAACTGCATCGGACCGAGCTTGACGGTCAGCTTGTCGATCTTGCCGTCGAATGCGAACGGCACCTGATAGTCGCCGTTCACCCCGGTGCGAGTGTCGAGCCCGACGTCGAAGGTCTCGTCGGCGATCTGCAGGAAAGCGATCGAGTTGGCTTGGTTGCCTGTGGCGACAACCTTGCCGTCCACCTTCAGCTCACCGCTGCCTCCCTTTGCAATGCCGGGGCCGGCATAGGTGTAGTCGAACCCGATGGTGTGCTTGCCCGGCGTGAGCGCATCCGCGCCTTCCCAGTGATACTGGGCAAGGATCAGCATGTTGTAGTGGAACACCGGCTTGCCCTTGAGCAGGTACAGCGCCCACCCGCCCCAGCGTCCGCCCATGGTGGCGAGCATCCCGTCGCCGCCGCCCTGGGGCACATCGACCTCGGCACTCATCGAGTAGGATCTGCCCAGGATGTTCGGTGCGTTACTGGAATTGATACCAGGATTCACGCCGGTATAGGTGAAGACCGTTTTGCCCGCCGTCGCGCTCGGTCGCGGTGCCAGCGACCGAGCGAAAGTGTCGTTGTTTAGCGGAAGCACATTATATTTGGCTGCCTCTTTTTCGAATAGCGCCTGCATTTGCTTGAGCTTGTCAGGCATCTTTGCTGAGAGATCGTTGGCCTGAGAGTAGTCTTGGCTCAGATTGTACAGCTCCCACTTGTAGTCTTTCGGAGCCGGCAAGGGCGCGTTCAGGACCCACGGCCCATGCGGCGGTGTCGTGTTGGCGTACCAGCCGTCGCTATAGATTCCGCGGTTGGCGATCATTTCGAAGTACTGGGTCTTGCGCTTTGAGGGCGCATTCGCGCTGGCCTTGTCGAAGGTGTAGGCCATGCTCACGCCTTCGATCGGCTTTTGCTTGATGCCGTCGACCATCTGCGGCGCCTTGACCCCCGCGGCCTCGAGGATGGTCGGTACGATGTCGATGATGTGGTGGAACTGGTGGCGTACGCCGCCGGCGTCCTTGATGCGGTTCGGCCACGAGATTGCCATACCCTGGCGTGTGCCGCCGAAGTGCGAAGCGATCTGCTTGGTGTACTTGAATGGCGTGTCGAATGCCCAGGACCACGCGACCGCCATATGCGGGTAGGTCCCTGCCGAACCCCAGGCGTCGTAGAATTTGAGCTGCTCAGTGATGGGAAAGTCCAGCACACCGTTGTACGAGGTGTACTGATTGGGCGTTCCCGAGAGCGTACCTTCCGGACTGGTGCCGTTGTCGCCGCAGATGTAGACGATCAGCGTGTTGTCGAGCTGGCCCATGTCCTCGACCGCCTGGATCACGCGGCCGATTTCGTAGTCGGTATAGGCGGTGTAGCCCGCATACACCTCAGCCTGTCGGGCGAACAGCTTCTTCTGGTCGGCCGACAATGTCTCCCACTTCGGCAGGCTGTCCGGCCAGTCGGTCAGCTTGGCATTGTCGGGGATCACGCCCAGACGCTTCTGGTTGGCGAAAATCTGGTCGCGCATGGCGTTCCAGCCCATATCGAATTTGCCCTTGAACTTTTCGACCCACTCCGCCTTCGGCTGGTGTGGCGAGTGGCTTCCGCCGGGAACGTAATAGAGGAAGAACGGCTTGTCGGGCGCAGCGGCATTAAGCTCCTTCATGTAGCCGATCGCCTCATCAGCCATATCCGTGATGAGGTTGTAGCCGGGCTTGCCGACCCACGGAAAGATCTGCTTGTTGTTCTGGAAAAGGTAAGGCGTCCACTGGTCGGTCTCGCCGCCCATGAAGCCATAGAAGTAGTCGAAGCCCATCCCGACCGGCCATTGGTTGAACGGGCCGGCCATGGTGTATTGGTAGGCCGGCGTGTTGTGGTTCTTGCCGAACCACGACGTGGCATAGCCGTTGTCCTTGAGGATCCTGCCGATCGTCGCATTATCCTCACCGATGATCGAGTCGTAGCCTGGAAAGCCTGTCGACAACTCGGTGATTACGCCGAAGCCCGCTGAATGGTGGTTGCGGCCGGTGATCAGGGCCGCCCGCGTCGGCGAGCACAGCGCGGTAGAGTTGAATTCCGTGTAGCGCAGCCCCGCCTTGGCGACGCGGTCCAGCGCCGGGGTCGGGATGACGCCGCCGAAGGTACCGCTGACGCCGTAGCCCTGGTCGTCGGTCATGATCAGCAGCACGTTAGGCGCGCCCTTGGGCGGCACGATGGCCGGCGGCCACCACGGCTTGGAATCCGTGGCATTCTCCTTGATCACACCGCCGAATTTCGGCTCGGGCGCCGGGATTTGATTCCCCTGGATCGTCGTCGTGGCGCTGGGCGAACCTGGAGTGCCCGTGATCTGCTGGGCCATGGCTCCAGGCAGATAGCTTGTTCCGAGAAGAAAGCTTAGCGAAAGCGTCGTCGTGATTTTCATGGCACTGCGCTCCTCGTTGATCCAGCCAACAGCCGGTTTTGAGATTTCAGCTCAATTCAATGGCGTCCTCGCCAAGGTGCCGACGCCCTCCTCCCGTTCAACCGAGTCCACGCGAACCACGGGCGCTTCGTCTGAAAGTTCGATGGCGGCGACGATTGTGTTGATTTTGGCAGTATCGAGATTGCGTTCGAAATGTTCGCGCGACTCCCATTCCTCCACGAAAAACAGCGTCTTGCGTTTGTCGAGATCGGCGTAGAGTTGAGCTTGCATGCAGCCTGCGGCCGCCCGCGTCGGACCGAGCAGTGAGCCGAGCGTGCGCAGAATTGCCGTGCGCTTCTCATCTGGTGCCACGATCTGCATCGAGAAAACGATCAAGGTTCGGTTCTTTCCGTCGTCTCCACGACGAACAACACAGACGCCTCGCTCGTCATCGCAAGAAGCGCGCCAAGTCACGATGCGAACCGCATCCAACGGGAAAGATCCGTCAAAACAGCGAGCTAGGAAATCAAATGGGCGGGAGGACTATGCGTTCCGACGCTTCCTGTCCTCCGAAACTTCGGAGGGGACTCCGAAATTTCGGAGTCGCTTGAATAGAAATGAGCACGAAGCGGGCTGCCTTTCGAAATTTCTACGTGACTGATCTATCGAACAATTCCTTCCGAACGAGCGTTGTGCCTTTCCTTGGCCCGGTTCTTGCGTTGCTGAAATTTGTCGGTCGATTGATCGGTTCGAATTTCAGGAACGAACAAGGACACATCGATGTTCAAACAACTTCTCACGACGACGGCCCTCGCCCTCCCGCTTACGTTTGGCGGTCTTGCGTCGGCGCAGACGGCTGCCGGAAAACCGAACATCGTCGTGATCATGGCCGACGATGTCGGCATCTGGAATATCAGCGCCTACCATCGCGGCATGATGGGCGGAAGCACGCCCAACATCGATCGTATCGCAAAGGAAGGCGCTCTCTTTACGGATTACTACGCGCAGCAATCCTGCACGGCCGGCCGTGCCGCCTTTATCCTGGGGCAGACGCCTTTCCGCACCGGGCTGCTGACCGTCGGCTTGCCCGCCGCGAAGCAGGGAATCCAGGACAAGGATCCGACGATCGCTGAACTCCTAAAGCCCTACGGCTACGCAACCGCGCAGATCGGCAAAAACCATCTTGGCGATCGCAACGAATTTCTTCCAACGGTGCACGGCTTCGACGAGTTCTATGGCATCCTGTACCACCTTAACGCCATGGAAGAGCCGTATGCATATGATTATCCGAAGACTCCCGGCTTCCGTGCCAATTTTGGCCCGCGCAACATCGTGGACACCACGGCAACCACGGTGGACGATCCGACTACCGATCCGCGCTGGGGTAAGATTGGTAGGCAAACAATCGCCGATGGCGGCCCGCTGCCGCCACACCCGAACATGGATCCCACTGCCAAGACCAATATGGAAGACGTCGACGACGAACTGGTTCGGAGATCCGTCGATTTCATGGACCGTTCCGCGAAGGCCAACAAGCCGTTCTTCCTTTGGCACAATTCCACGCGAGCCCATGTCTGGACCCATCTCTCGCCGAAATGGAAGGACCAGAGCGGCTACGGTCTCTATGCCGACGCGATGGCGGAACTGGACGCGGCCGTCGGCAGCATCCTCAAGAAAGTCGATGACCTCGGCATTGCCGATAACACTATTGTGGTGTTCACAAGTGATAATGGCGCCGAGACGTTCACCTGGCCGGACGGTGGCAACTCCCCGTTCCGCGGCGAGAAGGGCACGACCTATGAGGGCGGCTTCCGCGTGCCTATGGTGATTAAGTGGCCGGCATCATCAAGCCCGGTCGTGTGATCAACGATATCGCCGCGGGCGAGGACTTCTTGCCAACCTTCCTGGCCGCCGCCGGCGATCCCGACGTGACAACGAAACTGCTGATTGGCTTGAAGGTCGGCGACAAGACCTTCAAGACCCATCTCGATGGTTACAACTTCATGCCGTTCCTGAAAGGCGACGTGGCCGAGGGGCCGCGGAAGGAATTCTTTTACTTCACGGACGGAAGCGACCTGAACGCTGTCAGGTACGGCGAGTGGAAACTCAGCTTCAAGACCGTCAAGGGCAACCTTTTTAACGGCAAGGAAGAAGAGACTAACGTCCCCATCGTCACCAACCTGCGACAGGATCCATGGGAGCGCTATCAGGACGCGTCCATGAACTATGGGAAATGGTGGGGTGAGAAGCTTTGGACCATGGTTCCTACCGTCGCCATCGTCGGAGAATTCCTCAAGACGTTTAAGGATTATCCGCCGAGCCAGGTGTCCGGGACGCTGACCGTCGACAAGGCGGTGGCGGCGATCTCAAGAGGAGCCAGCGGCGCCGGCAAATAGAGGACGTACCCACCGGATCGGCACCGGTCCGTTGCTCCTTGCTAGACGTTCCAATTCTCGGGGATTGCAGAGTGTGCACAGTTCAGCTTGATAACGATACCGTTAATGCCAAGGCGCGCGAGCATTCCGCGCACGTTGGAATGATCCTGATCCCGGGCGGCACCTTCCGCATGGGATCGGACAAGCACTACCCGGAAGAAGCTCCCGTCCATCGCGTCACGGTCAATTCATTCTTCATCGACTGCACCCCGGTCACCAACCGTCAGTTCAAGGAGTTCGTGAAGGCGACCGGCCACGTCACCTTTGCGGAGATTCCGCCAGATCCGAAGGATTATCCCGGCGCGCTACCTCATATGCTCTATGCCGGCTCACTGGTGTTTGCACCGGCCTCCCGCCCGGTCGATCTGCGCAACTGGGGAGAATGGTGGACGTTTTTGAAGGGCGCCGACTGGCGGCATCCCTATGGACCCAAGAGCAATATCAATAGTCTCGACAATCATCCCGTGGTGCACGTCTCGTTCGCGGATGCGCTGGCCTATGCGCACTGGGCCGGCAAGGACTTGCCGACCGAGGCCGAATGGGAATTCGCGGCGCGGGGCGGGTTAGATGGCGCCGAGTATGCATGGGGCGATGAGTTCACGCCCGGCGGCAGGCACCAGGCCAACACCTGGCAAGGCGAATTTCCCCGGCAGAATCTGAACGACGACGGCTTTGAGCGGACCTCGCCGGTCACCGCGTTCGCGCCGAACGGATACGGCGTTCACGACATGATCGGCAATACCTGGGAATGGACCACCGACTGGTACACCCAGAAGCACGATGCCGATGCGCCAAAAGCCTGCTGCATTCCGGAAAATCCGCGCGGTGGCGCCGAGGCGGCAAGCTACGATCCCTGCCAGCCCAATATCAAGATCCCCCGCAAGGTGATCAAGGGCGGCTCCCATCTCTGTGCGCCGAATTATTGCCGGCGTTATCGCCCCGCCGCGCGGCACGCCGAGGCTGTCGACACATCCACCAGCCATGTCGGGTTTCGGTGTGTCGTCCACAGCAAGGAATGAAACAAAAACGGGCAACGGGAAAACTAATGAGGAGCCGACCCATGACATCGAGCGACAGGTTTTCCGAGGTGGGCCGCCGTGCGATATTGTCTGCGTTGGCGACGCTTCCAATGCTTCTTCCCGTCTCCGCACTGGCGCAAACTGCGGTCACCGACCCGCTGCCGACGTGGAATGACACGGCGACCAAAAAAGCTATCGTTACGTTCGTCGAACGAGTGACGAAGCAAGGCTCGCCCGACTTTGTCCCGCCCGCCGAACGCATCGCCACCTTCGACAACGACGGCACCCTGTGGGCCGAGCAGCCGAACTATTTTCAACTTGCCTTCGCCCTCGATCGTGTGAAGACACTCGCCCCGCAGCATCCGGAGTGGAAGGACAAGGAGCCGTTTGCGTCGTTGTCCAAAGGCGACCTCAAGGGTGCGCTCGCCGGCGGCGAGCCCGCCATCTTCCAGATCGTCACGGCCACGCACTCCGGAATGACGACGGAAGAATTCGAGACGATCGTGCGGGACTGGATCGCCACCGCCAGGCACTCCACGACCGGAAAGCCCTATACCGAAATGGTCTATCAACCGATGCTGGAGTTGCTCGCCCACTTGCGCGGCAACGGCTTCAAGACGTTCATTGTCTCCGGCGGCGGCATCGACTTCATGCGCGTCTTTGCCGAACAGCTCTATGGAATTCCGCCCGAGCAGATCGTCGGAAGCAGCGGCAAGCTGAATTTCGAACTGCGCGACGGCAAGCCCGTGCTGGTGAAGCTGCCCGAGCTCAATTTCAACGACGACAAGGCCGGCAAGCCCGTCGGCATCGAGATGCACATCGGCCGTCGCCCGATCCTCGCCTTCGGCAACTCCGACGGCGATCTGCAGATGCTGCAGTGGACCGCTACTGGCAGCGGCGCGCGCTTCATGGGCCTTGTGCATCACACCGACGCGGAGCGCGAATGGGCCTACGACCGCACGTCCTCGGTCGGGCGCCTGGACAAGGGGCTAGACGAGGCGAAAGCGAACAACTGGACCCTCGCGAGCATGAAGGACGACTGGAAGCGCGTATTCCCGTTTGAAGGAAAATGAAACACACGACCGAAGGCAGCCATACGCAGTGACGGCAATCGGTCGGCGCATTGGGAGTAACGAGCATGACTTCGCTGAAGTTGCCGCTCTGGCTTCGTTTCGTCCTACTTGTTGGCGTCGTCGGCCTTGTGTCCGGCGCGAGCCTCGTTGCCTATCGGTACTATACTCGTCCGGTGACCCTGAGCGTGGCGGCGGGCTCGATCGATGGCGAGGCCGCCAAGGCCATGTCGGCCATTGCAGGCCGGCTCGCTTCGACGAACGCCCAGGTGCGGCTCAAGGTTATCGACAGCGGAACCGTACTTGAAGCCGCCAAGACTTTTTCGGCGGGCAATGCGGATCTAGCAGTGGTTCGCGGTGATGTCGGCGACTTGTCGAAAGCTCAGGCGGTCGTCGTCATGAGCCATGTGGCTGCACTCATCGTCGCTCCGCCAGGTTCGAACATCGACAGCGTGAGCAAATTGAAGGGCCACCGCGTCGGGGTGATTGGAGGGGAAGCGAATGCCAAGATTGTCGATGTGCTGAGCAAGGAATATGGGCTGGACCGCGCGAAAGTGTTCAAGGACATCGCTTTGTCGGACGCCCGGCAAGCCATTCAATCCAAAGAGGTCGGCGCGCTGCTTATCGTGATCCCCCTGACTCAAAAATATCTGACTTTGGTGCGAGGCTTCTTTCAGCAGGCGAAGGCGCTGCCCGTACTGATCCCAATCGACTCCGCCGGGGCAATCGCGGAGGCCGAACGTGCTTACGAAAGTTTCGACGTGCCCAAAGGCACGCTGCGAGGAGCCCCGCCGGTCCCGGACGATGACCTGACCACCTTGAGAGCCTCCCTATATCTTGTCGCGAACAAGAAGCTTGGGTCCGATTTGATCACTACACTCACGCAGACGATCATGAGCGTGCGCCGAGACCTTCTGCACGAACAGCCCATTTTCGCACAGATCACCGCGCCCAGCACCGACCAGGATGCCTACCTTCCGCTGCACCCTGGCGCGGCGGCCGTCTACAACAGTACCACACAGAGCTTTATGGATGAATACGGCAACTGGATCTATCTGACGCCAATGGTGCTGGGTGGTATCGCCACGGCGTTTGCAGCGGCCTGGAAATTCCTGGGCATTGGAAAGTCCGAACTCCAGCAGGGCCCGCTCGATTCTCTCTATGCCCTGGGGCGCCGGATACGGACCGTCGGCACGGAGGCTGAACTGTCCGATATCGAATCAGAAATTGACGAGATTCTCAAAGCGCAGCACACCAAGGCCGCGAGCGGGGACGAGAACGCGGTGGATGAGGTTACGTTGAATGTGGCAGCCCATCGGCTGGAAAGCCTGATCCACGATCGACGAACGACGCTCGCGAAGAGACCGGCAATTTTCTCCGCGGCCTAAGCGGCCGCCAAACGACGCTGAATTGCAATTGACGGAATTACGACTTCAACCCTGGAGAACGATCATGAAACATCCAATTATCTTGCTATTGCTGGCAGGAGGCTTCACGGCATTTAGCCCGATGGACGCAAGCGCCGTGGTCTGCGCCCGCGGAGTGTATCGCGCTGGCTGCGTCAGCGCCGGCGGGGCCGCCGCCGTCGCACGGCCCGTTGCGCCGGCAGCTCGCGCCGTCGCGACCCCTGGTGTTGGTGCGCCGGGCGTCGGCGTGCGCCCCGGTACGCCGGCCAACCGTGGTGGTCCGGTCAATCGCGTCGGTCGACGCTGATGCACCCACTTCCATAACAACTAGCCGCTGTCGGACATCAAGGCGACGAAGGGAGCGCTGGCAGCGGGCCGCGCCGCATGGAGGACCGACGATCCTGCCAGACATCAGTTCAAGACCTGCCGCGTCACCGGCACTGTGGTCGGGGCGCACGACGCGCTATCGAGCATTCACCGAAAATGGCGGAGAGACCTCATGAATGATTTGTTGATCTCGCTCCTTGTGTTCGCGCTGATCCTCGGCGGTGCTTTCGTTGGCATGGTTGTCCGATCACTGTTGTCGGAAACGCATCTGCATCCGGACTCCAGGGACGCTGTAAAAGTGGCAACGGGCCTGATCGGCACACTGGCCGCACTTGTGCTGGGCCTGTTGATCGCGTCCGCGAAGAGTACGTTCGATCAGAAGACCGGCCAGGTGAGGCAAATGACCGCCACCATAATCCTTCTCGACGATGCGCTTGCGCAATATGGTCAGGAATCAACTCCCCTCCGAAATCTTCTGCGGCAGAGCCTTCAGCCACTGGCCGATCGCATTTGGCATGAGGGAGAGAATTCGGCCGGCAAGCTCGCTCATTTCCAGTCGAGCGCCGAATCGGCGGCCTTCGAACGTGAACTGGAACGCCTGTCGCCGAACAATGATGCGCAACGTGCGCTGCAATCACGCGCCATTCAGGCTTTCACGGACGCCGCGCAGACCCGTCTGCAGTTGTTCACGCAGACCGGCGGCTCGATTCCGACTCCGTTTTTGATCATTCTGGTTTTTTGGCTTTGGGCAATCTTCGTGAGCTTCACTTTGTTTGCGCAAGCCAATCTGGTCGTCATGGCCTCTCTGTTTGTATGCGCGCTTTCGTTTGCTGGTGCGATTTTCCTGATCTTGGAACTGGACAACCCCTTCAAGGGGCTGATGGGTATTTCAAGCGCGACGCTGCGGAGCGCGCTTTTGCCCTTACCTGCCTCTTGAATCGATCGCGGCTCACAGCGATCGGGCGGGCTATTGCGCGCGTGGCGGCCGACGGGCCGCATTGTGAACACCGGAAGCCTTTCGACATGAGAGGCGTTCGTTGACGTAAAGGCAACTTCCGGCAAGGGGGGTGCCGCTTTGCAAAGGAGAGGGACAATGCTGATCTCAGTTCCAATAATAATCCTTGGATCGAACTTGGTGGTTATGGTGGCTGATAACGTACCAAAGTTTGATATCGCGCGGGGCTGCCGCCTTGACAGCGCCGCTTCGTCGGGCCTCACCGAAGAACAGCCGTTGAAGAAATGTATAAGTGACGAGCAGCAGGCACTTCAGCAGCTTCAGACCCAATGGTCTCAATTTGCCCCGTCGGACAGGGCAACCTGCACTACCGCAACCAGTAGTGACGACACACCAAGCTTTGTCGAATTGCTGACATGTCTCCAGGAAGCGAAAGAGGTCCGGGGGCCATCGAAAAAATAGATGCCGGGAGACGTGGCGGGGTAGCGCGGCAACCCCACGGCAAGCCTACCTTGCTAGACCGCGCCGCGGCGCAGATGCGCTCGAGCCTACAGGATCATTCCGCTGACCGAGGCGCCCATCATGAACAAGCCGATCACAAACGGACTTTACGCAATAAGCACAGAATTGCTGGATGGCGTCAAAGGTGGTGCAGCGGGCATCTCGCTGCTGCGCGACGGCAAAATGCTCGGGGGCGGCTCGGTCCTTTATCATGTTGGGAGCTATCACTGTTCGGACGGCAAGTGGAAAGGTGAAGTGACATCTCAAGAACATACGCCGACTGTCAAAGTTCGGCCGTTTGCGGGACACATCGCCAGCATGGGATTTGCCGGAACGTACTCGGATGAGGGTGCTGAGTTCGAGGCTACAGCACTCGTCGGCAAGCGAAGCCTTCGATTGAAAACAGTCTTTCGGCTGCTGATAGCGGATTGAAAGAGCTCTTTTGCTTGGCTAAATTTTCTCAGTTGTGACCAATTCGCCACGGATTTCCAGCGTCGCTTGTGACCTACTGTCTGAAACGGCTCGACGACCGGGCAAATCGTTTTCGTGAGAGTTCGAAAAGCTACCGTTCTCTCGCGTGCCGCCTTGATGACCGCCCTTGTCGCGAATGCCGCGTGGAGGTTTGCAATGGCACGAATTGAATCGAGATTTCGGTCGATTGGCTTCGTGGCAGCTACCGCGGCTCTTGCGTGTTCACCTGAAATCTCCCGCGCAGACGAGAGCGGAATTTCGTTCTGGCTTCCGGGATTATACGGCAGCCTCTCGGCAACTCCCGCGACGCCCGGCTGGTCCGTGGCAGCAATCTACTATCACACCACCGTGAATGCGTCGGGGGCCGCCGCAGCGGCGCGAGAATTCCAGGTCGGAAGATTCTCCCCGACCGTCAATATCGATCTAAATCTGGCTTTGAGCGGCCAAGCCGATCTCATGTTGATCGCGCCGACCTACACCTTCGCAACGCCGGTGCTCGGCGGCCAGTTGTCGGCAACCTTGGCCGGCATCTACGGCAGAAACTCGGCGAGCATCGCCGGCACACTGACGGCTGCCGCCGGGCCGATTGTAACCACGCGCAACGGCTTCCTTGAAGACGCGCTCGTCTCTTATGGAGATCTCTATCCGACGCTGAAGTTAAAATGGAACAACGGCGTCAACAATTACATGGTTTACGCCGCCGGCGACATTCCCGTCGGCGACTACAATCCGAATCGTTTGGCGAATATCGGCATCGGTCATGGCGCCATCGACCTCGGCGGGGGCTACACCTATTTGAACCCCACGACGGGCACAGAATTCTCCGGCGTCGGCGGCTTCACCTACAATTTCAAGAATCCTGATACTCAATACCAAAGCGGCATCGATTTCCATTTCGACTGGGGCGTGTCGCAGTTCTTGTCGAAGCAGGTCTTCGTCGGCTTCGTCGGCTATGCCTATCAGCAGATCACCGACGACTTCGGTCAGCCGGCCGCTTTCGGCGGCTTCCGCTCGCGCGTTCTCGGCATTGGCCCGCAGATTGGATATATTTTTCCGATTGGGGACAATCAGGCATTTCTGGGCCTGAAAGGATATGGCGAATTCGATGCGGCCAATCGCCCGTCCGGCTGGAACACGTGGCTGACGTTCTCGATCTCGGAGGCCACCCCCGCCAGCACGGTGACGCCGACCAAGCATGTGGTAAGGAAGTAAACTTCCACCCAAGCTTGTTGCGCGACAGCTGCCGCCGTCTCTCCCTGGGCCGCACATCAAGCCTGAGTTCAGGATCGGCCACCTGCGGCTTGCGAGTAATCGGACATCGGACTTCGTTCGGCCGAAATACCGCAATTGTGATTAAACAGCGCAATACCGGACAAGCGATTGCAGGTGCCCGTTCATAGATTTTAAACGTCGACCGGAACCACTCGTGCGGGCAGCCGATCGACAAGGTCCTTGAATCGAGGCGGACGCAGGAAGCATCTCAAAGAGGTCGAATTGTTGCGCAACGCCATGGTTGTTCTTGCAACTGTGCTTTTTCTCGGAAGTTCCGGGCTTTCCACCAGCGCATTCGCCCGCGGTGGCGGAGGTGATGGTTTTCGCGGCAATCACTTTAGCGGCGGCTTCGGCGGTGCTCCCGGTGACGGCTATGGCGGTTACGGTAACCGCGCCGGCGGTTTGCGCGGCCGATTCAGCGGGTACGGGGGCCGCGATGTGTGGGGCCACTGGGGCGCCTACTATGGGCCCATGATTCCCATGATTTGAACTGGGACGGTCACGACAATTACGTGTTGTCGCGGCTAGCGCCGCCCGTTCATTCCGGCGGGAATGTCTTGACCGCGTTGTCGTTTTCGGCGAGCGGCATCTTCGCCGTCTGCTGCGATCTTACGCGACATACGCCGCATGCGTCAGGCTGCGACGTCCCAGAGCCGAGGTGAACCTCGCAGCAGTACGCAGCGTCCTTTCGGCGTAATGGTCGGATGAGCGCCGGTCAGCGCCGCCAATCCAAGGGTGATGAGGTTTTTTACAGCCAGTCGATCGAGAATACGGCGTTTCGCTGCGGGCAGCCGAAGCGCCTTGAGTGCTTCCCATTGATCGCGTGTGAGGTCGTAATCGAATTCCACGTTCATGTCGCCTCGAAGCGGTTGTTTCGCGCGGGTCTTACATAGGCAACATGAGCTGGTTGCGACGGCAATGCGTCGGTAGTTCGATTAAAATGTTCTTTAAGATTGCTAGGTGTGGGAGACGCCATGCGGCGATCTGCGGTGCCGGGGGTTTACCCCCGGACCCAACTTTGAACCGGGAGCGAAAGCTGGCTATCTCGCCAGCCGCTCCAACACTCGCTTCACCTGGGGCGCGGTCCACGCGCCCTCGCCCCGCGCAGTCGGGATATCCTTGGCGTGGAGCCCGGCTGCGATCTGTCTTAATGACGTAGTGCCGTCCGCTTGCAGCTCCGCTATCGGCGATGCGATATCAGCCGCCCTCGCCGACGCGCGCTGCTGGCGGGGCGCAGCGGACTGTATGCCCATCTTCACGGTTGGCTTGACGCCACGGTTAACCACGCATTGCGCGAACTGCTTGAGCCCGCTCTTCGTGATTTTTATGAAGCGCCAAGCGCTCCTCGCCAGATTCCGTTCGGCTCAGATTTGCGGGTTCAAATCGCGGGCTAGAGCGGTTTCCACTTGATATGGGTCACTACGCGTATCCGGCATGTCGAAAGTAGTTCGCGCATTGCTCGGGTGCAAATGTCTTGATGAGCTTGCCGATCAGCTTCATCAG
>Ga0193699_10000413_pt1 | contig 18996 bp, 18 predicted proteins | sample L3c2metaG_FD_160095 | JGI IMG/M metagenome (GOLD analysis project Ga0193699, IMG submission 160095) | Soil microbial communities from a riparian zone of the East river system, Colorado, United States - L3c2 | ecosystem: Environmental > Terrestrial > Soil > Riparian zone | place: USA: East...
GCTCGATCGCGCCGAGCAGCGCGTGCGCCAGCGCCGTCTGGTCGGGATCCCGGAGCGGCGACTCCCGCAGGACGATCGACCCCAATCGATCGCGTCGCTGTGCCAGCACGACACCCGATCCGGGGTCCCACTGCACGACATCCTCGCACACGATCTGGGATGCGAAGAGCCGCTCGACCTCCGCGCGCTCGAGGGGTGCCGCCAGATAGATCCGCGAGTGCGGCACCCGGCCGTCGAGATCCGCCACCGTGAGGAACGATGAACCGGTGAGCGCCCCCGCGTCGTCGAGCACCGCGCCAAGGCCGTTCCGCATCAGGAACCGCTCCCCGGCGCCGGCGCGTCGTTGGGCCACCCGGTCGGGATAAGCAAGCGCGAGCAGCGAGCCGGTAGCCGCGTCGTCCACCGCTTCGTCTCCACGCACGCCGAGCTGCGCGCGCCACGCGCGAGACTGCTCGCGCACGCGCCGCACCGCATCGCGATCGACGTCGTGATGTTCCGCCCGCCCATCGCCGGCCACCACGCTCACGCGCAAGCGCAGATCGGCCTCCCGGTGCACCGCGTCGCGCCGCAGCACGTCGCGCTCCTCGATCAGCGCCGCGACCACGCATGCTGTGGCACCCACGCCGAGCTCCCGAGCCCGAAGCAGCATGTGGGCGAGCCGGGGATGGAGCCCGAACGCCGCCATCGCTCGGCCGTGCGCGGTGATGCGGCCACCGCCATCGAGGGCGTCGAGTTGCCGCAACAGATCGCGTGCCTGTGCGAGTCCAGCGGCGGGGGGGACGTCCATCCAGCGAAGCTCGCGTGGATCGCGCACACCGGCGAGCGCGAGGTCGAGCGCCAATGGTGCGAGGTCGGTCTCGAGAATCTCCGGAGTCGCACGCTCCAGCAACCCCGCCTCCTCCTCTGCCGCCCACAGGCGATAGCAGACACCCGGTGCCGTCCGACCGGCCCGCCCGCACCGCTGCGCTGCCGACGCACGCGAGACCCGCACCGTCTCGAGTCGCGTCATCCCGGTGCGAGGCGCGAAGCGCGGAACCCGTGCCCGCCCGCTGTCAACGACGACTCGCACCCCGTCGATCGTAAGGCTCGTTTCGGCGATCGAGCTCGCAAGCACAACCTTTCGCTCACCGGCTGGTGCCGGCGCGATCGCGGCGTCCTGTGCCTCCGGCGGCAGGTCGCCATAGAGCGGATGCAGCGTCACGTCGCGAGGCAAGGCGCCGTTGGCCAACAGGTCGAGCGTACGGCGAATCTCTGCCGCCCCAGGCAGGAAGGCGAGCACGCTGCCTTCGTCACTCGCCAGTGCGCGCCGCACGGCCGCCGCCACGGCGCCTTCGACATGCGGCCCCTCGTGACGCCCGACATGCCGCACCTCCACCGGGTACTGCCGCCCCTCGCTCGTCACGATCGGCGCCGCGCCGAGCAGCGCCGACACCGCGGCTCCGTCGAGCGTGGCGGACATGACGAGGATGCGCAGCTCGGGGCGCAGCAGCTCCTGCGCCTGAAGCGCGAGCGCCAAGCCAAGGTCCGCCTGGAGGCTCCTCTCGTGGAACTCGTCGAACACCACGAGACCGATCCCCTCGAGTGACGGATCCGACTGCAGAAGTCGGGTCAGCACTCCCTCCGTGACGACCTCGATGCGCGTGCGGGCGGAGACTCGCGTCTCACCACGCACGCGGAAGCCCACCGTCGCACCGACTGACTCGCCGAGGGAAGCGGCCATACGCCGAGCCGCGGCACGCGTCGCGAGACGGCGCGGCTCCAGGACCATGATGCGCTGGCCAGCGAGCCAGGGCTCATCCATGATGGCGAGCGGCACGCGCGTCGTCTTCCCCGCGCCCGGCGGCGCTTGCAGCACCACCGAGCGGTGCTCGGCGAGCGCGCGTCGCAACGCCGGAAGGGCCTCGTCGATGGCGAGCGGCGCAGTCCGTTTGGAGGAAAACTCCATCGAGTGAAATGTACCATGCGCTGGCCCGCCGCCGTGCGATCAGCCACATTGTCGCCAAGCGTCAACGCGACGACCGCCGACCGATGCGCAAACTCGAGTTCTTCCGCAGCACCGACATCACCACCGACTGCGACCAATGTGGCGGGCGCGTCGACCTGATCAAAGGCGGGGTCTGCGTGCGTTGCCGGCGCATCCTCTGCTACCGGCACCTGCATGGCTCCTTCGTCCGCCGGCTGCTCACGGACCTGGGGGCCGAGACCATCTGTGTGAAGTGTCGTGCGTCCGCGCGCTGACGCCAAGGCGGCGCTGCTGCGGAGCGGGAGCGAGACGATCCGCGTAAAGGTGTGCTGCATCGCCTCGACCGAGGAAGCGGATCTCGCGATCGCTGCCGGAGCGGACGCGCTCGGCCTCGTGTCCGCCATGCCTAGCGGACCGGGTCCGATTCCGGAGTCGGACATCGCGTCGATCGTACGACACGTCGGCACGCGCGCGGCGACAGTACTCCTCACCGCGCAACAGCATGCGGCCGGCATCGCCGACCAGCTCGACCGGATCCGACCCACCGTGGTGCAGCTGGTGGATGAGCTAACCGAGCACGAGTACGTCGCGCTGCGCGCCGCGCACCCGGAGGTCGTGCTCATGCAGGTGATCCACGTACGCGATGCGCGATCCGTGAACGAGGCGGCCCGGGTCGCCCCGTTCGTCGATGCGATCCTGCTCGACTCCGGCAACCCGACGGCGGCGGTGAAGGAACTCGGGGGCACGGGGCGCGTACACGACTGGACGATCAGCCGCGCCATTCGCGACGTAGTGTCGCTGCCGCTCTTCCTGGCAGGTGGACTGCGCGCGACCAACGTGGCGGAAGCCATCGCCGCGGTGCGGCCGTTCGGAGTGGACGTGTGCAGCGGAGTGCGCACCGACGGACAGCTCGACCATGACGCCGTGCACGCCTTCATCGGCGCGGCTCGCAAGGTGCCATAGTCCGTGCTCGACGACTGGCGAGATCTCCTGGACGTACGCCACCATCGACGGACACTCGCTTCGATGCTAGCTTCGTGCAGCAAGGGGAAGACGATCGCACCAGACCAGGATTGACGCCGGGCGAGGAGTGAGGATGGATGAGACGAAGTTGACGCGGCGCGCGATGGTGGCGTCGCTCGCAAAGGTGGTAGCGTCCGGACTCGCATGCGGAGCGCTGTTTCCCGCGCTTGCGCGGGCGGACGCGCCGGCCATGCTTACCGTATACAAGGACCCGAGCTGCGGCTGCTGCACCAAGTGGGTCGACCACCTACGCGCGGCCGGGCTGCGGCCAGCCGTCCACGATCGTTCCGACATGGACGCGCTGAAGGACAGCCTCGGCGTGCCCGCGGCGCTGCGTTCCTGTCACACGGCCGTCGCGGGGAAATACGTGATCGAGGGGCATGTTTCGGCCGCCGATATCAAGGCGCTGCTGGTGCGTTCGCCGAGCGGCGTGCTGGGGATCGCCGTGCCGGACATGCCGGTCGGGTCGCCCGGGATGGAAATGGCGGATCGACGCGACCGATACGACGTGATTGCGTTCTCGACCAACGGCAAGACGTCGGTGTTCGCAAGACATTGAGGATTGAGGCGTTGAGGCATTGATGCGCCGCGCGCCATGGCGCCCGTCGGGTCTCGGCCTCGTGACGCTCCTCGCGCTGGCAGGATGGCCGGCAGCGGCCGACGCTCAGCGGCAACTGGCCGATTCGATGGACTCAACCCCGCCGTTCCGGGTCGGCGAGCGGCTGACGTATCAGGTGAAGTACGGGCGGATTCCGATCGGCCGCGCGAGCATGGCAGTGGTGGGAATCGAGGATGTGCGCGGCCGGCCGGCGTATCACGTGGCGTTCAGGATCGACGGCGGACTGCCGGGACTGCAGGTGCACGACAGCTATGAGAGCTGGCTCGACACTGCGACGCTTGCCTCGCGGCGGCATGTGCAGGAGATTCGCGAGGTGCGCTATCGGCGCTCAACGCGGTACGAGATCTTTCCCGAGGAACGACAGTACTGGGAGAACGACGAGGACTCGCTGCACGCGAGTGTCGCATCGCCGCTGGACGAAGGGTCGTTCGTGTACTTCATCAGGACGGTTCGCGTCCCCGTCGGGCAGACGCGGGCGTTCCACCAGTACTTCAAGCCCGATCGGAACCCGGTCATTATCCGGGCAATCCGGCGCGACACGGTCGAGGTGCCGTCCGGGCGGTACCCGACCGTCGTCGTGCGTCCCACGATTCGAGCGCGTGGAATCTTCGCGGAAGACGGTGAAGCCGAGCTCTGGTTCAGCGACGATGCGCACCGCATCCTCGTGCAGTTGCGAACGAAGTTTGCTGGCTTCTCCCTCTCACTCTCACTCACCGAGTTTCGTCCGGGCACGCCCTAGCCGCACCCCATGAGTGCCAGCTGGCCCCGTGCCGATGGCGCACGGGCGTGGGTGCGCCGACACCGCGTATTGCACACATCGCGGTCCGTTTCTCGCACAGAAGCGAACGGACCCTTTAGTGTGCGAGGGATGGCCTTGATGGGAGCGACGAACTCCGACCTGGCTGCGCAGCTTTGCTCGGCGATCACCAGGAGATCGCTCGTGATGTTCGAGTACGGCGACCTGATCCGCGTCGTCGAGCCGCACCGCTTCGGCGTGAACAGTGCGGGCCACGAGATGCTGAGCGGATGGCTGCGCGCCGGCTACAGCCGCTCGGATCCGGCCGGTGGATGGCGCAACTATCTGATGCGTGACATCCACGCACTCCAGGTGCTCGATGCGCCGTTCGCCGGCACGCGTCCGGGCTACGCGGTGCACGATCAGCGCATGCCGCGGGTCTACGCCGAGCTCACGCCCTCGTCGATTGAAGTGCCGCTGGAGGGGCCCTACGTCGTGCGCGAGCCGATGCCGACGTCCGCCGCGGCGCCCGTCGACGTCACTGCCCAGGCAGAGCGCGCCGCATCCCCTGACGCGACCAGGACGCACGACGGCGAGGCCGATCCGCCCGCGGCGTCGCGGCCACCTCGGGCGCCAACATCAGATCGCCGAGTTCGATGACCGCGGCGTGGGCGGTGGAAGGAGCGCCGCGCGTGCTGCGTCGATCTGCACCCGTACCGCCTCGGGACCGGTACCGCCTTCCACCTCGCGTTGCGCCACCGAGCGTGCGGCGCTGAGCGCGTCGTACACGTCGTCGTCGAAGCGTGGGTGCGCCCCGGCGAAGGACGTGAACGGTAGGGCGGTCATCTCGACGCCGCGCGACTCGGACTCCCTGACCAACGCGCCGACGGCGCCATGGGCCTCACGGAAGGTGGCGCCCTTGCGCACCAGATAGTCGGCGAGATCGGTGGCCATCATCGTGCTCGACAGCGCCGCCGCCATGCGCGCTGGACGGAAGGTGCACTCGGCCAGCGCACCGGCCGCGGCAGGAAGCACGAGCAGCAAGGTGTCCGTCGCGTCGAACAGGTATCGCTTGTCGTCCTGGAGATCCTTGTTGTAGCTGCTCGGCAGTCCCTTCAACGTCGCGAGCAGCGCGGTGAGGTTGCCGAGCATGCGCGCCGCCGAGCCGCGCGCGAGCTCGAGCGCGTCGGGATTCCGCTTCTGCGGCATCATGCTCGATCCGCTCGTGTAGCCCTCGCCGAACTGCACGAAGCCGAACTCGCTCGAGCCGTAGATGATCAGGTCTTCGGCGAGACGCGACAGATGCGTGCCGACCATCGCCGCGGTGAAGAGCACCTCGGCGATGAAATCCCGGTCGCTCACCGCATCGATGGAATTCGGGGTGATCGCCTCGAAACCGAGCGTGCCCTGGAGTAGGACGCGCGAGATGGGATACGCACAACCCGCCACGGCACCGGAGCCAAGTGGGAGCACGGCGGCCGACTTCGCGGCGGCGCGCAGGCGGGCGCGGTCGCGCTCGAGAGGCCAGAAGTGCGCGAGGAGCCAGTGCGCGCCCGAGACGGGAATCGCGCGCTGCAGATGCGTATATGACGGCATGAGCGCCGTCTGGAGCGACTCGGCCTGCTCGAGCAACACACCCTGTAGCACCCGGACGGCGTGGTCGAGCCGCTGGCAGAGGTCCATCGTCCACAGTCGCGTCGCGGTGGCGACCTGGTCGTTGCGGCTGCGGCCGGTGTGCAGCCTGCTGGCGACGTCGCCGACTTCGTCGTGGAGAAGGCGGTCGATCAGGGTGTGCACGTCCTCGTCGGACGCCTGCGGCAGCTCACCGGCGGCCAGGCGCGCGCCGACCGCGTCGAGGCCGCGCTCGAGCGCCCTGCTCTCCTCGAGCGTGAGGACGTTCGCGCCCCAGAGGGCGACGGCCCACGCCTTTGAGAGGCGGATGTCGTACGGCCAAAGGCGGAAGTCGACGCCGATGGAATTGTTGAGCGCGTCGAACTCAGGAGTGGGGCCGGTGCCGAAGCGGCCCCCCCACAACTTGTGCGACTTCTGGGTGATCGGACTGGCGGAGGGGGCATCCGTGGACGGGGAACCCACGTCGATCGTAGCGGGCATCGGAAATTCCTCCTCGTGTGCGGTCAGACGCCCGCGAGCTCGTTCGCCGGCGGGAACGCCGGCGGGGCCTCGGCCGGTGCCGCCGCGGCGTGTGCCGCGGCGAGCTCCTGATCCTTGATGGCACGAACGCGCGCCGGCAGCGCGAACAGGCGAATGAAGCCCGCCGCGTCGCTCTGCTGGTAGACGTCATCCTCGCCGAACGTGACGAAGCGCTCGTCGTACAGCGCGTGCTCGCTCTGGCGACCGACCACCTGCAGGCCGCCCTTGTACAGGCGCAGGGTCACCGTCCCGGTGATGCGCTCCTGCGTCACGTTCACGAAGGCGTCGTACGCCTCGCGCTCCGTCGTCCACCAGCGGCCCTCGTAGACGAGGTCGGCGTAACGCGGGGCAATGAGGTCCTTGGCTGCGAGCGTCTTGCGGTCGAGCACGAGCTGCTCCAGCTCCGAATGTGCGGCATACAGCAGGGTGCCACCCGGCGTCTCGTACACGCCGCGCGACTTCATGCCTACCATGCGATCCTCCACGAGATCAATGCGGCCGATGCCGTGCTTGCCGCCGATGGCGTTGAGTGCCGAGACGAGCGTGGAGGGGGTGAGGGTCTTGCCGTTCACCGACACCGGAGTACCGCGCTCGAAGCCGATCACGACATCCTCGGCGGCGTCAGGCGCCTGCGAGGGGTCGACGGTGAGCATGAACATGTCGGGCTTGGGCGCCGAGTTCGGGTCCTCGAGGTTTCCCCCTTCGTGCGACAGGTGCCAGAGGTTGGCGTCCCGGGAGTAGATCTTCTCCTTGGTCGCGGCGATGGGAATCCCCTTGGCCGTCGCGTAGTCGATCGCATCCTCGCGGCTGCGGATGTCCCACTCGCGCCAGGGCGCGATGACCGGGAGCTCGGGGGCAAGCGTGGCGAACGTCATCTCGAAGCGGACCTGATCATTACCCTTGCCAGTGCACCCGTGTGCGAGCGCATCGGCGCCGACGCGGTGGGCGACCTCGACCTGGCGCTTGGCGATGAGCGGACGCGCCATCGCGGTGCCGAGCAGGTACTTGCGGTTGTAGATCGCCCCGGCGCGGAGGGTCGGAAAGATGAAATCGCGGACGAACTCTTCGCGGAGATCCTCGACGTAGCACTCCTCGGCACCTGACGCCAAGGCCTTCTCACGCACGCCGCGCAGCTCATCGGCCCCTTGGCCGATGTCGGCCGCGACGCAGATCACCCGCGCGTCATAGTGCTCGCGTAGCCAGGGGACGATGATCGAGGTGTCGAGTCCGCCGGAGTAGGCGAGGACGATGATACGAGGCATGGGCGCTCCTGAGGAAGACTATGCAGAGACAATGCATATTTACTCAGTCGGCTGACCACCGTCAAGTGATCGAGGTCAGCCGGACCGCTCTCGGTGGCGCTCAGCTTTCTCCGGCGAGCTCGAGCAGGCGCGCCGTGAGGGCGGCGCGCGCCGCCGGCGAGCGGGTGACGATCAGGATTGTATCGTCGCCGGCGATCGTTCCCAGCACCTCCTCGAACTCCTCCTGGTCGATCGCTTCGGCGATGGGCTGCGCCCCGCTGCGGACGGTGCTGAGGACGATCAGTTCGCCAACGCCGTCGATCTTCGCGAAGAGTTGTGGCAAGAGATTGCCCAGCAACGGTTTGTCCTCGTCACTTCCGAAGGTCTCCGGTACCACATAACGCCCTCCCTCCTCGGTGGACACACGCGCCAGCCCGAGATCTCGCAAGTCGCGCGACAGCGTCGCTTGAGTCACGTCCATCCCCCGTCCCAACAGCAGCTGGCGAAGCTCCTCCTGACTGCCCACCACATGGGCGCCCACGAGGTCGAGAATGGCCGCTTGGCGCGCGTGCTTCTTCGTCATTGCTCCTCCAGAGGATCGCCCAGTTCTACCACTGACCGTGGCGCGCCGAAAGCAACCATTGACCAGCATGGCTTGCATGATTATGCATTATAACGTGAATACCATCCCCGTGGGAGTCCTTGGCGCCAGCGGCTACGCAGGCCGGGAGATCTGTGCCCTCGTAGCTCGGCATCCCCGTTTCGTGCTCGCGTTCGCTACAGCGAACGAACAGCGCGGGCAACGCGTCCGCCTGGGCGGCAGCGAGGTCACCTTCGTCGCGCCCGACGATGTCGAGCTCTCGGATGCGGCGGTGGTGTTCAGTGCCCTGCCCCATGGCGCGTCGCTCACGTGGGTGGAACGGGCCGTCGCCTCAGGGGCGCGAGTCGTCGATCTGTCGAGCGACCTCCGTCCAGGAAATGGCGGAAGATCCCATGGCGATTCCATCGTTCCCTATGGTATGCCGGAGCTGGGCGCGGCGACCCGGCAGGCCATCAGGGGTGCGCAGCTCGTGGCGAACCCGGGCTGTTATCCGACGTCGATCCTGCTCGCTCTCGCCCCGCTTCAGGCGGCCGGACTCATCGCCCCGGGCGCGACAATCATCGCCAACTCGGCGAGCGGAGTGAGCGGTGCGGGAAACTCTCCCAAGCGCGAGCTCCTCTTCGCCGAAGTGGCCGACGACTTCCGAGCGTACGGGGTGGGGAATACGCACCGGCATCTGAACGAGATGCGCGCCACGCTCGGTGCCATGGGCGCGGATGCGGACCTCGTGTTCACGCCACATCTGCTGCCCGTGGCGCGCGGCATCCTCTCCACGATCACGATTCCCCTGGTCGAGCCGCTCGCCGACGCGCTCGGCTTCTTCCGTCGCGCCTATTCGGGCGAGGTGTTCATCGAGGTGTCGGAGGAGCAGCCGACGCTGCGCGACGTTGTGCAGCGGAACGTCGTGCGGCTATCCGCGACAATGATCGCGGGCACGCGGCAGCCGACGCTGCTCGTCACGTCGGCGATCGACAATCTGATGAAGGGTGCGGCGGGACAGGCGGTGCAGAACGCCAACCTCATGTGCGGCCTCGACGAGTGCGTCGGGCTGCCGGCATGACGCAGGCGATTCGAGTCATCAAGGTGGGTGGGCGCCCGCAACTCGACCCGGCGCTGGCGACGGCGCTTGCCGTGGCCCATCGCGCCGCGCCCGGCTCGCTGGTAGTAGTGCATGGTGGCGGCGACGAGGTGAGCACGCTCCAGAAGTTGTACGGCGTCGCGCCGCAGTTCAGCAGCGGACGCCGTGTCACCAGCGCCCTCGATCTCGAGATCATCCGCATGGCGCTCTCGGGCTCCGCCAACAAGCGACTGGTCTCGGCCCTCAACGACGCGGGCGTGCCCGCCGTTGGTCTGTCGGGCGAGGATGCGGGGCTGTTGGTCGCCACGCCGACCGATCGCGAGCACTACGGCTTCGTCGGCACGCCGACGACCGTGAACGGCACGCTGCTCCGCCACCTGCTCGCCGGCCGGTACCTCCCGGTGCTCTCGCCGGTGAGCCGCAGCGACGACGCGAGTGCGGGGGCGACCCTGAACGTGAATGGCGACGACGCAGCCAGCGCGATCGCCACGGCGCTGGCGGCGGCGGAGCTGCTGTTCGTGTCTGATGTGGAGGGGGTGCGCGTGGGAGGCGCGTCGGTGACGCGGCTCGACGCCGACCAGGCGCGCGAGCTCGTGGATGACGGCACGGCGGCGGGAGGGATGGCGGCGAAGCTGCAGGCGGCGCTCGCCGCGCTGGCAGGAGGAGTGGCGCGGGTACGGATCTCTGACATCGCCGCGATCGGACACGCCGGTCGTGGAACGGTATTGACGCGAGTGGGGAGTGTGTGCGCATGACGGCATCGACGATGAAGCCCATCAACCAGGCGACCGACGGCTCGAATCACGCAGCGCAGCCCGGCAGCGCTGGACAGCCGGTGACGATCGAGAGCCCGATCCTGGGCACGTACAAGCGTGCGCCGGTGGAATTCGTGCGCGGCAGCGGCGTGCAGCTCTTCGACGCCGAGGGCCGAGGATATCTCGATTTCGTGAGCGGGATCGCCGTGAACGCGCTCGGCTACGACGACGCCGGCCTCAAGGCGGCGATGCACGCGGCCGCCGACGGCCTTGTACACACGTCGAACCTGTACAGCACGTCGCCGGGCGAGCAGCTGGCGGCGTCGCTCGTGGCGAAGTCGTTCGCTGACAAGGTGTTCTTCTGCAACTCCGGAGCGGAGGCCAACGAGGGCGCCTTCAAGTTCGCGCGTCGATGGGCCCGCACCAAAGGCGACGCGAAGCACGAGATCGTCGCATTGCGCGGCGCTTTCCACGGCCGGTTGTTCGGCACACTCGCGGCGACCGACCGACCTGCATATCGCCTTCCCTTCCGGCCGCTCACGCCGGGCGTGTCGATCTTCGAGCGCGACCTCGCGGAGCTGGACGCGGCGCTGAGCGAGGACACGGTAGCGGCGCTGATCGTCGAACCGGTGCAGGGCGAGGGTGGCGTACGCGTACTCGACGCCGGTTTCCTGCGCGAGCTGCGGGCCGTGACGAAGGCGCGCAACATCGCCCTCGTCCTGGACGAGATCCAGTGTGGCCTGGGCCGCACGGGGACGCTGTTCGCCTACGAGCGCGCCGGCATCGAGCCGGACATGATGACGCTCGCCAAGCCGCTCGCCGGCGGCCTGCCGATGGGCGCGGTCCTCATGACGCGCGCGATCGCCGACACGATCAAGCCGGGTGATCACGGCACGACGTTCGGCGGCGGCCCGTTCGTGGCGTCGGTCGCGCAGCACGTGCTGCAACGCCTGTCCGATCCCATGCTGCTGCGGCACGTGACGGAGGTGGGCGCCTGGTTCGGGCACGAGCTGACGGAGCTCGCGCAGCGTACCGGTCGCATCCGCCAGGTGCGTGGCGCGGGCCTCATGTGGGGCGTGGACGTGATGGGGACGTCGGCGCACGTCGTGAGCGAATCGCTCGCGCGCGGTCTGCTCGTCTGTTCGGCCGGCGACTATACGGTGCGGCTCCTGCCGCCACTCGTGGCGACACAGGAGGACCTGGCGCGCGGCCTGTCGATCCTCGAGGAGGTCCTCTGATGGCGCCCGACCTGTTCGTGCGTCGGGCGCGACCGGCCGATGCGGTCGCGATCTCGCGGCTGAACAACACGTTCGCGAACGAGGGCCAGATGTTGAAGCGCACCCCGGAGATGATCACGCTGGCGATCGACGACTACGTCGTGGTGCAGAACGCATCGGGTGCGCTGCTCGCGTGCGGCGCGCTCAAGGAGTACTCGCCCAGCGTTGCCGAAGTAGCGGCGATCGCCGTGTCGAAGGATGCGCACGGCAAGGGGCTCGGCCGCGCGATCGTCGGTGCCGTGGAGTCGCTCGCGCGCAAGCGCGGCATCTACGACGTCTTCGCCCTCACGCTGCAGCCCGAGTTCTTCGCGGCCATCGGCTACGAGCGCGTGGACCGCGCCCGTTACCCGGAGAAGATTCGCCGCGACTGCCTGGCCTGCGCGCGGCGCTTCGCCTGCAACGAGATCTGCTTCGCGCGGAACCTGATGGCGGAAGCGACAGTACCACGCGCGGCGTAGAAGCCTGCCGCCGGGTAAATTGTCCGGTGCACTCCGCCGACTCTCGAGCCACGATACCGATGCGCCGATTCGTCCTGCTGCTCACCATCCTCGCGACCGTTCCGGGCGCGCTGCACGCGCAGTACACCCGTCCAGCAGCAGAACGTCCCCGCCTCGTCGTCTTCCTCACGGTTGATCAGTTCCGGCCCGACTTCCTCGATCGTTGGGCTCCGCAGCTCACTGGCGGGCTTGCCCGTCTGTCGAAACATGGCGCGGTCTTCACCAACGCCTTCCAGGATCACGCCGTGACCGAGACCGCTCCCGGTCACTCGGTCACGATGTCAGGCCGTTTTCCGCGCTCCACGGGCATCGTGAGCAACAGTCTCGGAGTGGCGGATCCACAGTCGCCCCTGCTCACGTCACGCGACTGGGCCGCCTCGCCGTATCGGTTTCGCGGCTCCGTGCTCATGGACTGGATTCGCGCCCGCGACGCACGCGCTCGTGCGCTCTCCATCTCACGGAAGGATCGCGGCGCCATCCTGCCAATGGGGCGCGCCAAGCAGAGCGTCTTCTGGTACGCGACGTCGAATGGCGAGTTCACGACGAGCCGCTACTACGGAGACACGCTGCCTGACTGGATCAAGCAGGTGAATGCGCGTCGCGTCCCGCAACGGCTCGCAGGGCAGAGCTGGACCCTGTTGCTGCCCGCGAGCGAATACGCCGAGCCGGACGACGTCTCGATCGAGAACGCCGGCAGGGACTTCACCTTCCCCCACGTGATGTCCGCCGACACCACCCGCGCCGCGGCGGACATGGTGTCCACGCCCTGGATGGACCGCTTCACGCTCGACGCTGCATTGGAAGGGCTGCAGGCGCTGCAGCTCGGTCGTGGGCCGCAGGTCGACATTCTCGCGGTCTCGCTGTCGGCCACCGACTACATCGGGCATCGCTACGGCCCCGACTCCCGGGAACAGCACGACAACGTCCTGCGGCTCGACCGTGCCCTCGGCAGCTTCATCGACTCGCTCTACAAGCTGCGCGACTCCAGCACGATCGCCTTCGCGCTGACGGCGGATCACGGGGTGACGTCCTTTCCGGAGCTCGTGGCGGAGCGGGCCGGTCGTCCAGCGCCGGCCCGATATGACCTTCGGCCCGCGGTCGTCGGACTGCGGTCCGCATTGCGCCAGTTTCACGTCGACACCACCGCGGTGACACTCGACGGGCCACTCGTATCGGTCGATCGCGACGCCTTTGCGGAAGCGCGGGTGGATCCGGAGCCCATCCTTCGCCGCTTCGCCGACGTCGTGCGGACGTCGCGCGGCATCGCGCGCGTGGATCGGGTACGCGAACTGGTCGGCCGCGACACGGTTCGGGATGCGGTGACGCGCCGCTGGATCCACATGATCCCCGCCGACTCGCCGGTGGAATACGTGATCACCCCGCGTGAGGGCGCGTATCCGGTCGGAGCGACGATCGCCGAGCACGGCGCGCCGTATGACGACGATGCGCACGTACCGGTGATCTTCTACGGCCCCTGGTTCCGCGCGGCGCGGTTTACCGATCGCGCGCTGGTGGCCGACATGGCGCCGACTCTGGCGCACTTGATCGGTGTGCCGCCGACGGAGCGCCTCGACGGCCGCGTGCTGCTGCAGGCCATTGTGCCGGCCGTGCGGCACTGACGTGGCGGCGCGCCGCATCACCGGACTGGGCGGTCTCCAGCACGCCTTCGACGAGGTCCGATTCGGCGCGTCGCGCACGCTCAACCTGCGCACCTCGCTTCCGTCCGGCAGCGAGGCGGCGGCCCGCGTGGAGCGTTGGCTGCGTCAGCACCAGGTGCAGCAGTCGGGCGAAGTGCTCGTCATCACCGGCCGCGGCAACAACAGTGAAGGGGGCATCGCGGTGGTGCGGGAGGCGAGCATTCGCGTCTTCCATGAGCTGCGCCGCAAGGGCGTGATCGAGGGGTTCGCCGAGCACACCCCCGGCTCGTTCGTCGTCACACTGGCGCCGGTGCGGGCGATGTTCGACGCGGCTCGCCGCCGCCGCGAGCAGACTCCCGTGCCGCCACCGGCGGCGCCACCCACGCTCGAGGCACTGGGCGACGACACGCGGCAGCTGCTGCGCGCTCTCGCGGAACGATCGCTCGACGCACTGGGAGTGCGCGACCGCACGCCGTTCATGCAGAGCGAGATGCTCAAGCTGTTCGGATCGCTCGCCGCCACCGTGCCCGAGGGGCCAGACCGCGAGCGGCGGCTGCGCACCGCGATCCGCGCCGCCATGAGCGAGTTCGACTAGCGTGGATGGCCTCCTCCAGTTCGCGCTCGTGACCTTCACGTCGGTCCTCTTCATCGTGGACCCGATTGCCGTGGTGCCGACCTATCTCGTGATCACGCAGGGGCAGACGCAGGTGCAGCGGCGGGGGACGGCGCGCCGCGCGTGCATCGCCGCCACGATCCTGCTCGTGACCTTCGCCGCGGCCGGCCGCGGGATCTTCGGCCTGTTCGGGATCACCATGCCGGCCTTTCGCATCGCTGGTGGGTTGATTCTCTGGCTCGTCGCGATGGACATGCTGCACGGGACGCGATCGACCCAGGAGGGAACGGCGGAGATCAGCGAGGCGACGATCAAGGAGGACGTCGCGATCACGCCGCTCGCCATGCCGATGCTCGCCGGTCCCGGCGCGATCTCCACGGTGATGGTGCTCTCTGGCCAGGCGCGCACGACATCCCAGACGATCGTGGTCTACGGCTCGATCCTGCTCGCGTTGGTGATCGCCTGGGCCACGCTGCGCGCCGCGGAACGTCTGGTGCTGCGCATGGGGCAGACGGGAATTCGCGTCATGACACGGCTGATGGGACTCCTCCTCGCCGCGATCGCCGTGCAGTTCGTGATCACCGGGGTGCGGGAGGCGCTGGCGATGTGAGGCCGCGGTTGCGCCGGGCAGCACGCAGGGCAGATTGTGCTTCGCCGCCGTGCCCGTCCAACCTCATCCCGAAGGTCCATGTCGCACCGCTTCACGCTCGTGCTCTCCCTGCTCACGCTCTCGGGCGCCGCCTCGATCTCGGCCCAACAGGTCGCGGCGCCCCTCCCTGGCTTCACGCCAGCCGCGGCGGCGGCGGAGCGCACGCTCGAGGCCCAGGCGATTGCCCGTCCGAGCGCGACACGCGCCCGCGAGCATTCCCGTACGCTGTCGGCCGAGACTCACGTCTCGGGCACGCCCGCGCAGGCGCGCACCCGCGACTACGTGATCGCCCAGATGCGCGACATGGGACTCGAGACGGAGGTGCGGCAGTACGACGTCTTCATGCCGCACCCGACCGCGGTGCAGCTCTGGCGCGTTGCGCCACGCCCCCGGCGGCTCTCGCTCGCCGAGCCGCCCGTCGCCGGCGATCCGAGCTCGGCGCGAGCGCAGTATCCCGCCGTGAACGGCTACAGCGGTCAGGGTGACGTCACGGGCGACGCCGTCTACGTGAACTATGGCCTCATCGAGGACTATGCGCAGCTCGACTCGCTCGGTGTCTCGGTGCGCGGGAAGATCGCCATCGCGCGCTATGGACGATCGTTCCGCGGCATCAAGGCACGCGAGGCCGAGAAGCATGGCGCCGCCGCGCTGCTGATCTACAGCGATCCGCAGGAGGACGGCTACGTCCGTGGCGACGTCTATCCCGAGGGTCCGATGCGCAATCGCAACGGGGTCCAGCGCGGCAGCGTGATGAATGGCGCGGGCGACCCCGCGACGCCCGGCTATCCGAGCACGAGTGCCGCGCCGCGGCTGGCGGAAGCGAAAATGGACATCCCGCATATTCCCGTGGTGCCGATCTCCTACGGCAACGCCGGCGAGCTGCTGGAAGAGCTGGGCGGACGTGACGTGCCGGCGGGATGGCAGGGCGGGCTTCCCTTCCGCTACCATGTGGGTCCGGGGCCGGTGCGTGCCCATGTGCGCGTCACCGACGATCGTGCGACGAACGGGACGAAGCCCATCTACGATACCTTCGGCATCGTACGGGGCAGCGAGTTTCCCGACGAGCTGGTGATCGTGGGTGGCCACCGTGACGCGTGGGGGCCGGGCACCGCCGACAACGTGAGCGGGACGGTGAGCGTGCTCGAGGCGGCGCGCGCCGTGGCCGAGGCGGTGAAGGCGGGGCACCGTCCGAAGCGCACGATCTTGTTCGCGACGTGGGATGCGGAGGAGTGGGGGCTCATCGGCTCGACCGAGTACGTCGAGGACGACTCGCTGCGCCTGATGCACGGCGGGGTCGCCTACTTCAACCAGGACGTCGCCGCGCAGGGTGCCCGCTTCGGCGGCGGAGGCTCGCCATCGATGCGGCCCACCCTGCGCGACGTAGCACGTCAGGTGCCCGATCCTAATGGGAGGGGAAGCGTGTACGCCGAGTGGCGGCGTGCCGCCGCGGTACCAGACACCGCCGAGCCGACGATGGGCGATCCCGGTGGCGGCTCCGATTTCGCCGGCTTCTACAACCACCTGGGCGTGCCGATCGCCGAGTGGGGATTCGGCGGCGCGGGAGGGGTGTATCACTCGCAGTACGATGACTTCGCGTGGATGACGCGGTTCGGCGACACGACCTTCGTCTATCACGCCGCCGCGGCGCGGATCGCGGCTGCGATGGTGCTGCGGTTCGCGAATGCCGAGATCCTCCCGTACGACTACGTGGAGTTCGCGCGCACGATGCAGCACTATCTGCCGGCGCTCGACCGGGCATTGGCGGCAAAGCGGTGGAATACCTCCACGAGCCCGCTGCGCGACGCGATTGCAGCGATGGAGCGTGAGGCGACAGCGTTCACCGCAGCGCGGGACCACGCCCTCGCCGCCAGCGCGCCGCTGCGCGAGCGCCGCGCCGCGGTGAACGCCGCTCTGCTCGGTGTCGAGCGTGCGCTGGTGCGTCCGGAGGGCCTGCGTACCCGCCCCTGGTATCGGAACCTCATCTACGCCGCGGACGTCGACAATGGCTACGCGAACATGGTGTTCCCCTCCGTCAACGAGGCACTGCGCGCGAACGACGAGCGGCTCACGCGTGACGAGCTCGCCGATCTCGCCCGACGCTTCGGGAGCGCCACCCGCGCGCTCGCCGATGCCCGCGCCGCGCTGGGCGATGTACGCTGAGGCGACCGGCGCGCGCTCCAGCCGCGTGGCGCACCGTCTGCGGCTGAGTCCGCGCGCCGGTGCGTCGGCCCGCCAATTGCGAGGCCGCGAACGTGTTGCGGGCTTGGAGGTTACAGGTGTCGCAGAGAAGCGAGGCGAGCGGCGCGACCATTCCGCGCCTCTCTCTGACCGACCGGCTGGTCATCCAGGACTACGCCGCGCGTGCGGCGTGGCCGGCCGGCTTCCAGATTTATGAGCGTGGCACGGGCGCTGACGGCGTGTTCGTCGTTGTGCGCGGGCGTGTCGTGCTGCGCAGCCGCGTGCGCGCCGGCCGGGGCTTCGTCCCCTGGGTAGCGACACCGGGCGAGACGTTCGGTGCGGAAGGGCTCGCCCTGAACGGGATCTACGCCACCGAGGCGCGCGCCGACACGGAGACGGAAACGCTCTTCCTCAGCACGAGCAAGCTACGCGCATTCATTCGCGAGCAGCCCGCCCGCGCACTCGCCGTCATCGGACAGGTGATGGCCGAGCGCACGGCGCTGCTGGAGAAGCTCCGCGAGCTCACGACACTGTCGGTGGAACAGCGCCTGGTCGCCGCGCTGCGGCGCATGGCGGCGCACGACAGCTTCACCCGCAGCGATGGGCGCATCGAGCTGTGCAGCGCGCGGTATCGACTCCTGTGTGAGCTCGTTGGTGCCACGCGGGAATCGGTCTCACTCGTCCTCGGCCGACTCACAGGCGAAGGGCTCGTCGAGCGCAGCGGGAGCACGCTGTACGTCACGCCGTCGGCGCGCCTGTTCGAGCGGCTCGACGACGCGATCGGAAACGGCGACGCCCTGCTCGTCGGTGCCCTCGCCGACGTCGGCGACGTCACGGCTGCGCCGACCCTCCAGTAGGGGACCGCGGCCGCGCCGCGCGGCGCGACAACCGAACCGGGCACTGCCACGCGGGCTTATATTCTGGACGAGCCCGCGAGACCGCATGCCGATCCCACCCGAGTCACACTCCCCCCACGAGCTGCGACCGTGCCACCGCCACCCTCTCCCGCCCGACGCGGGCGCGGAGGAAGGGCTGCGGCTGACGGCGGCCCGTTCGGTAGCGCGCTGATGCTCCCCTGGCTGCTCGTCCCCATCGCCGCCGGCGCGGGCGCCGCGTGGCGAGCGTTCACGGCACGGCGTGCGGAGCGCGACTATGCGTCGCGCAACGTCTCGACACCCAGCGGCATCGTGGCCGGTGCGGAGTCGTTCGTGCTCGAGGGGACGAATGGCCGCGCGGTCCTCATGCTGCACGGCTCGGGCGACTCGCCGCAGACGCTGCGCTATCTGGGTGAACGACTCAACGCCGCGGGCTACACGGTGTCGGCGCCGCTGCTGCCGGGTCATGGCCGGTCGCCGCGCGAGTTCGCGCGGGTGAGCGCCGCCGCCTACACCGACGCGTCGCGAGCCGCACTCGACGCGCTCCGCTCCCGGCACGGGTGGATCGGTGTCGCCGGGCTCTCAATGGGAGGCGCATTGGCGGCGCAGCTGGCGGCGGAGGCAGCCGACGTGCGCGCGCTCGTGCTGCTGGCACCGTATCTGGCGCCGACGCCCGAGGTGACGTGGGCGTCGCGAACCGCGCCAGTCTGGTCGCTCCTGCAGCCCTACCTGGACGCCCGCGGGGCGATGTCGGTGCACGACCCCGTGGCACGGTCGGCGAGCTACGCGTACGGAATCGTGGCGCCCGAAGCGCTGCGGGCCCTCCTCGCGACGGCGGAAGGGGGGCGTGCGGCGCTGGCGCGGGTGGCCGTGCCGACGCTCGTCGTCCACTCGCGCGAGGACAACCGCATCTCCGAGGCGGTCGCGACGGAAACGACGGCGTCACTGCGTGCCCCCACCGAGCGACACTGGGTCGCCGGGTGCGGCCACGTCATCACCGTCGACTATTGCAAGGCCGTGGTGGCGGATCTGGTGCTGGCCTTCCTCGCGCGCCACGCCGGCTGAGTCAACCTCACCGGCGGGCGCGCGAGAACGGCCCGACG
>Ga0193699_10000414_pt1 | contig 18868 bp, 18 predicted proteins | sample L3c2metaG_FD_160095 | JGI IMG/M metagenome (GOLD analysis project Ga0193699, IMG submission 160095) | Soil microbial communities from a riparian zone of the East river system, Colorado, United States - L3c2 | ecosystem: Environmental > Terrestrial > Soil > Riparian zone | place: USA: East...
GTGTTCGTCGTCTCCTACGGGATCTTCTTCCTGATCAAGCGGACGATCGGCCTGCGGGTCAGCGCCGAGGAGGAGGACGCCGGCCTCGACATCTCCGAGCACGGGATGTACGGGTACCCGGAGCAGTTCATCCCGCGGCCGGAGTACTCGACGGGGCTGGAGCTCGGCGACGCGCCGCTCCCCGCGGGGAAGCCGGCGCCGGCGGGCGTCAGCCAGATGACAACGACCGAGTCGATCTAGGAGGCTGGGCGCATGAAGAAGATAGAGGCGTTCATCCGCCACGAGGCGTTCGAGCCGATCAGGGCTGAGCTGCTCGACAGGGGATTCCCCTCCCTGTCGATCATCGAGGCCAAGGGCTCGGGCCGCCAGAAGGGCATCGTCGAGAAGTACCGCGGCTCGACCCTCACGGTCAACGTGCGGCCGAAGCTGAAGATCGAGGTCGTGGTCGAGGACAAGGACAAGCCGCTGGTCGTCGAGACCATCCTCAAGCACGCCCGCACGGGCGAGGTCGGGGACGGCAAGATCTTCGTCCTGCCGGTCGAGGAGGCGATCCGCATCCGCACCGGCGAGGGAGGAGAGCCCGTCCTGCAGACCCACGAGGAGTCCGAGCTCCCCACCTGAGCTCAGGCCGTCCCGGTAGGGGTTCCACTTAACTTTTTCGGTGAATCGGGGTTGGCTGACGCCCCAAGGCACCGACGAAAAAGTACAAGACGTTCCACCCCTACCGGGACGGCCCTAAGCGCACCGGCGCAGCGTCGGCCTTGCTGTCTAGCCTCGATTGCTCGATGGCCGAGGAGCGCATATCCCTCAGCGAGGCGTCGCGGCGCTCCGGCGTCCCCGCGAGCACGCTGAAGCGCTGGGCAGAGGAGAAGGTCCTGCCGGTGCGGCGCGGGCGCTGGACGGCGGCCGCCGCCGCCCAGGCCCGGGTGGTGGCGCGGATGCGCGAGCGCGGGCACTCGCTCGACGACCTGAGGCGAGCCGGTCGCGAGGGCAGGCTGGCCTTCGGCTTCGCCGAGGACCTCTTTCCCGAGCCGGAGGAGCAGACGACGGTGGAGGAGGTCTCACGCCAGACCGGCCTCGAGCCCGAACTGATCGAGCGCATCCTCGTCATCCTCGGCACGCCGCTTGGGCGTGAGCGCACACTGGGGCCCAACGACGTCGCCGCGCTGCGCCACTGCGCCCGGGTGCTCGCCGCCGGCTTCCCGCTCGTCGCTTTCCTCCAGCTCGTCCGCGTATACGTGCAGTCGCTACGGCGCATCGCCGACGCCGAGATGCGGCTCTTCCACCTCTACGTCCACGAACCGATGATCCGCGACGGCGTCCCGGAGTTGCAGATGGCGACCGAGATGGGCGAGCTGGCCGCCGACATCCTGCCCCTGGCGGCGCCACTCACCGAATACCTCCACATCCGCTACCTGCGCTTCTTCCTCGAGCAGGACGTGGTCGGCCACATGGAGAGCGAGCTGGGCGGCGCCGTTCCCGATCTCGGCCAGGTCCCGATCACCCTCTGCTTCATCGACCTCACCGGGTTCACCCGCTACACCGAGGAGGAGGGCGACCTGGAGGCGCTCGACGTGGTCGAGAACTTCGTCGAGACCGTGGAGGCGACGCTGCCGCGCGAGGCGACGATCGTGAAGACGATCGGCGACGAGGTGATGGTCGTCTCGCCGGAACCGGCTTCGCTGTGCGAGTGGGCGGTCGACCTGCTGGCGCGCCTCCCCGAGCGGCCGCAGCCACGCGTCGCCATCCACTGCGGCGAGGCCGTCTACCGCGACGGCGACTACTTCGGCACTCACGTCAACCTCGCCCACCGCGTCGTCAACCGCGCCCACGCCGGTGAGGTGATGGTGACCGAGCGCGTCGTCGCGGCGATCGAGGGGCGGGGGGCCCTCGCCTTCGAGCCGATCGGCGAGGTGCGGCTGAAGGGCTTCCCGACCCCGACGCCGCTCTACGTCGTTCGCGCCGCACCCGCCTGACCCTCGGGACGTGCCGTTGGTTATGTGCCCATATGGACATCGAATCGACGGCACGTCGCGTTAGGTACGTCGCGTCACACTGTGTGCGTGGAGAACGTGGCGATGCTCGAGGCGGTGCGCGAGGGCGCCCTGCTGGCGCCCGGCACGCCGGTGGTCGCGATGCTCTCCGGCGGTCGCGACTCGGTCTGCCTGCTCGACCTCTGCGCGCGCCTGCTGGGCGCGGAGGCGATGACCGCGCTGCACGTCAACTACGGCCTGCGCGACGACTCCGACGAGGACGAGGCGCACTGCGCGGCGCTCTGCGAGCGGCTCGGCGTGGGGCTGGAGGTCGAGCGGCCCCGCCGGCCCGAGGGGCCCGGCAACCTGCAGGCCTGGGCGCGCGACGCCCGCTACGCGGCCGCGGCGCGCCTCGCCCTGCCGGCTGGGAGGCTGATCGCGACCGGCCATACCGCCGACGACCAGGTGGAGACGATCCTCTACCGCCTCGCCTCCTCGCCCAGCCGCCGCGCCCTGCTGGGGATGCCGCGTCACGACGGCAGCCTCGTCCGGCCGCTGCTCGATTTCACCCGCGCGCAGACGACCGCCTACTGCGAGGAGCGCGACCTCGCCTGGCGCGACGACCCGACCAACGCCGGCGGCGGCTACGCGCGCAACCGCGTCCGCCACGGCCTCGGGCCGGCGCTGGCGGAGATCCACCCCGCGGCCGCGAAGAACGTGCTGCGGACCGCCGATCTCCTGCGCGAGGAGGCGGAGGTCCTCGACGCTCTCGTCATCGCCGAGATCGATGGTGGCAACGGCACCGACCGCGGCACGATCTCGCTCGAGCGGCTCGCCGAGCTGCCCTCGGCGCTGCGCCGTCTCGTCGTCCAGCAGCTCGCCGACCGCGCCGCGGGACGGCCCGTGCCCGGCGCCGCCAACCGCGCCGACGAGGTCGCGATGCTGCGCCGCACCGGCAAGGCGATGCTCGACCTCGGCGGCGGCGTCCGCGCGGTGGTCGAGCGCGGCGTCCTCCACGCCGAGCGCTAGAGCGCGTCCCCTATATCTAGACTGGCGCCCGTGACGGCGATCGGCGAGACCCTTGTCTCGGGTGAGGAACTGAAGCGGCGCGTCGGCGAGCTGGGGAGCGAGATCAGCCGCGACTACGAGGGGCGCGAGCTCTTCATGATCGGGGTCCTCAAGGGCGCGGTGCTTTTCCTCGCCGACCTGATGCGGAGCATAAGTGCGCCCTGCGAGATCGACTTCATGGCGGTCTCCAGCTATGGCTCCCAGACCGATTCCTCGGGCGTCGTGCGCATCCTCAAGGATCTCGACGCGCCGATCGAGGGACGCCACGTGCTGATAGTCGAGGACATCATCGACTCCGGTCTCACCCTCCAGTACCTGATGCGCAACCTGAGGGCGCGCAACCCCGCCTCGCTCGAGGTCTGCGCCCTCTTGACCAAGCCGGAGCGCCTGCGCGTCGACCTCTCGCCGCGCTACGTCGGCTTCGAGATCCCGAACCGCTTCGCGATCGGATATGGCCTCGACCACGCCCAGCGCTACCGCAACCTCGACTACGTCGCTGCGTTGAACGAATAGCGCGCAGGGGCCGAAATGGCCCTGGTACGCTGATTTTTCCCTGTGAAGCGTTTCTTCAAAAGCGCGGCCTTCCCGATCCTGCTGGTCGTCATCCTCGCCTTCGTCGCCCAGAAGGTGATCAGCAACCCGCCGGATACGGCAACGCCCACCTACAACGAACTGGTCGCGCCCCAGTCGGGTCTCATCGCCGAAAAAAAGATCGATGAGATCACGATCAACACGAAGGACAACACGCTCGACGTCAAGCGCACCAATGGCGAGAGCTTCTCCACCGGCTACCCGCCCAATACCGAGCAGTCGCTGCTCAACCTGATCGACCGCTACGACGTCCCCACGGAGGTGAAGGGGACCGGCACCTCCGGCCTGCTCTCGCTGCTCACCTACATCCTCCCCTTCATCCTCTTCCTCGGCTTCTGGGTCTTCCTGATGAACCAGATGCAGGGCGGCGGCTCGCGGGTGATGAACTTCGGCAAATCGAAGGCGAAGCGGATGTCGGTCGACGCGCCGAAGATCACCTTCCGCGACGTGGCCGGGGTCGACGAGGCGGTCCAGGAGCTGGAGGAGATCAAGGAGTTCCTCGAGAACCCGAAGAAATTCCAGTCGCTCGGCGCCCGCATCCCCAAGGGGGTGCTGCTCTACGGCCCACCCGGCACCGGCAAGACGCTGCTCGCCCGCGCCGTAGCCGGCGAGGCGGGTGTCCCCTTCTTCTCGATCTCCGGCTCGGACTTCGTCGAGATGTTCGTCGGCGTCGGCGCCAGCCGCGTCCGCGACCTCTTCGAGCAGGCCAAGCAGAACTCGCCCTGCATCATCTTCATGGACGAGATCGACGCGGTCGGCCGCCACCGCGGCGCCGGCATGGGCGGCGGGCACGATGAGCGCGAGCAGACGCTGAACCAGCTGCTGGTCGAGATGGACGGCTTCGAGATGAAAGACAACATCATCTTGATCGCCGCCACCAACCGCCCCGACATCCTCGACCCGGCGCTGCTGCGGCCGGGCCGCTTCGACCGCCAGGTCGTCGTCGATCGCCCCGACCGCAAAGGCCGCAAGCAGATCCTCGAAGTCCACACGCGCGGCAAGCCGCTCGCCAAGGCGATCGAGCTCGACGCGCTGGCCGGTCAGACGCCGGGCTTCACCGGCGCCGACCTCGCCAACCTGGTCAACGAGGCGGCGCTGCTCACCGCCCGCCAGGGCCGCCGCGAGATCTCCATGCATGAGCTGGAGGAGGGGATCATGCGGGTGATCGCGGGTCCCGAGAAGAAGACCCGCGTGATGAGCGAGAAGGAGCGGCTGATCACCGCCTACCACGAGCTCGGCCACGCGATCGTCGGCCACCTGCTGCCCAACTGCGACCCGGTCCACAAGATCTCGATCATCAGCCGCGGCCAGGCGCTCGGCTACACGATCAGCCTGCCAACCGAAGACAAATTCCTCACAAGCCGCGCCGAGCTGACCGACACGATGGCGATGACGCTCGGCGGCCGCGCCGCCGAGGAGATCATCTTCGGCGAGATCACGACTGGCGCATCCAACGACCTCGAGAAGGTGACCGCGACGGCGAAGCAGATGGTGATGCGCTTCGGCATGTCCGAGCGGCTCGGCCCGCGCGTCTTCGGCCACGACCGCAGCCAGCCCTTCCTCGGCCGCGAGTTCTCCTCTGAGCCCGACTACTCCGACGAGATCGCGCGCGAGATCGACGACGAGATCCGCCGCATCGTCGAGGCCGCCCACCAAACCGCCAAGGACCTGCTCACCGATCGTCGTGAGGAGCTCGACCGGATCTCGAAGATCCTGCTCGAGCGCGAGACGATCGACGCCGAGCAGTTCGTCGCCCTGCTCGAAGGCAGGCCCGAGGACGAGATCTTCGTCGACGAGGAGGAGCCGGCGCAGGCGCCAGAGCCGGCGCCCGAGCCCGAAAGGGCGCAGCGCGAGGGCGCGCGGCCGATGCCGCGTCCCCGCCCCGGTTACGCCGGCGGCGACGCCAGCTGAGGCACCCCGACGCCCATGGCCGTGAAGCTGATGGGCGTGGTCAACGTCACGCCGGACTCGTTCTCCGACGGCGGCCTCTATCTCGATCCTGAGGCGGCTATCGAGCACGGCCGGGAGCTCGCCGCGCAGGGGGCGGACATACTCGACGTAGGTGGTGAATCGACGCGGCCGGGGGCGGAGGAGGTCGGTGAGGCCGAGGAGCTGAGGCGGGTCGCGCCGGTGGTACGGGAGTTGGCCAAGGGTGGTACGGACGTCTCGATCGACACGTCCAAGCGGGCGGTCGCCGAGGCGGCTCTGGACGCGGGGGCGACGATCGTCAACGACGTGACCGCGCTGCGGGGCGACCCCGAGATCGGGCCGCTCTGCGCGGAGCGGGAGGCCGGCCTGGTGCTGATGCACATGCCGGGCAACCCGAGGACGATGCAGGACGATCCGACCTACGGGGACGTCGCCGAGGACGTCAAGGCCTTCCTCACCGAGCGCGCCGATGCCGCGGTCGCGGCCGGCGTCGCCGAGGAGCGGATCTGGCTCGACCCAGGGATCGGGTTCGGCAAGACCCTGGAGCACAACCTGGAGCTGCTGCGACGGCTCGGCGAGCTGCGCGAGCTCGGACTTCCGCTCGTGATCGGCACCTCGCGCAAGAGCTTCCTGGGCAAGATCGACGGCTCACCGGTCGGCGAGCGCTTGGGCGGCACGATCGCCTCTTCCGTGCTGGCGGCCGCCGAGGGCGCCGACGTGCTGCGTGTCCACGACGTCGCCGAGGCCGGCCAGGCGCTCGCGGTGGCCGCGGCGGTCCTCGGGTAGGTTGGCCTCCCATGGAGCCCGAGAGCAACGGAATCGAGTCGAGCGTCGAGGTCGAGCTGCGCGGCCTCTCGATCTACACACACCATGGGGTCAGCGACGCCGAGCGCGAGATTGGCCAGCGGCTCGAGTTCGACGTCTCCTTCGACGTGCCGGACTGCGACGCGGTCCTCACCGATCGGATCGAGGACACGGTCGACTACGGCGAGGTATGCGACATCGTCGCCCTGGCCGCCACCGACCGCAGCTACAAGACGCTGGAGCGGCTCGCCCAGGTGATCGGCGAGCGGCTGATGGAGCGCTACGGCTGCGATTCGGTCCGGGTGCGGGCGGCGAAGCCGGAGCCGCCCCTGCCGCTCGCGATCCAGGAGGTCGCGGTCGAGGTCGTCCACCAGCGCGACGAAGACGAAGACGAGGACGACAACGAGGAGTAAGCGGGTCGCTTTGCGAACCGGCTACCTGGGACTGGGCTCGAACGTCGGCGACCGCGCCGGGCACCTGCGGGCGGCGGTGGCGATGCTGCGCGAACGCGGCGTGGAGGTCGAGGCGGTCTCCTCGACCTACGAGACCGAGCCGGTGGGGGAGGTCCTCGACCAGCCCGACTTCCTCAACGCCGCGGTCCGGATCCGCACCGACCTCGAGCCCGAGGCCCTGCTCGATCTCTGCAAGGAGATCGAGGCCGGGCGCGGGCGCGCCCTCGAGGCCCCGCGCCACAGCCCGCGCCCGCTCGACGTCGACCTGCTGCTGCTCGGCGACCTGGAGCTCTCGACCGAGCGGCTGACGCTGCCCCATCCGGAGGCGAGAAGTCGCCGCTTCGTCCTCGCCCCCCTGCTCGAGCTCGACCCCGGGCTGGCGCTTCCGGACGGCGCCCGCCTTGCCGACGCCCTCTCTGCTCTTGGCTCGGGCCAGCGGGCGGAGCGGCTCGGTTCGCTCTAGGCCGCGGTGGCGCTCGTGTCCACCGGCTCGAGCCAGGCGGCGGGGAAGATCGGCGGGAAATCGCCCGGGTAGTCGGCGATCACGCGCCTGGCGAGCTTGCCGGCGGGCCGGGCGTCGATCAGCGGCCGCAGATCCTGGAAGGTCATCGCGAGACGCAGGCTTGGGGCGATTTGGAAGTCCGCCGCGTTGAGCTCCTCGCCGCCGATGACACCGGCCGCGATCAGCTCGTCGACCCGATCGAGGAGGCCGCCGAGGTCGGCGAGGTCGGCCTGGACGCTCTCGTCGCTCGTCTCGTTGAAGCGGGCCGCAAGCGCCACGATCGGCGCCGCGGTCTTCAGCGCGAGACCGATCGGAACGCCGAGCCTGGCCCCGTCGGAGAAGCTGCGCAGCGGCTCCTTGTCCTGCTTGAACGCCCACCAGATCAGCTGGCGCACGGGGTGCTGGAGCTGCTCGTCGCCGAAGCGCTCCGCCTCCTCGACCGCCGCCCGCTTCTCGGGGTCGGAGGGGAAGAGCGGCGGCTCTGGTCGCAGGCGATCGAGCTCGCGGGCGATCTCGCGCGAGCCCTGCACTTTGCGCCCGTCGATCTTCATCGCCGGCACGGTCTGCTTGGGGAAGCCGAGCGAGCGGACGACGACCTTGGAGATGACCGGGAAGAGGTCGGTTCGCTTGAAGGGAATGCCCTTGTGCGCGAGCATCGCCTGCGCCGCCACTCCCGGGTGCGAGCCGGGGATCGTGTAGAGCCGCACCTTCACCGCTCCGATCCTATTGGTCCGTGATAATCGCGGCGTGCTTCTCGCGGTAGACGTCGGCAACACCCAGACCCACCTCGGCGCCTTCGAGGGGGAGCGCCTCGCCGAGCACTGGCGGTTCCAGACCCGCTCGGGCGCGACGGGCGACGAGCTGGCGGAGCGCATCTCCGGCCTGCTCGCGCTCAGCGGCGTGGGCCTGGCCGACCTCGACGCGGTCTGCGTCTCCTCCGTGGTGCCGCCGCTCGGGACGCAGTACGAGCAGCTCACCGAGCGCTTCCTCGACGCCGAGTGCCTGACGATCGGGCCGGGGATGAAGACCGGGATGGCGATCCGGATAGAGAACCCGCTGGAGGTCGGCGCCGATCGTCTCGTCAACTCGATCGCCGCCTACGAGCGTTTCCAGAGCGCCTGCGTCGTCGTCGACTTCGGCACCGGGATCAACATCGATGTCGTCTCGGCCGAGGGCGAATACCTCGGTGGCGCGATCGGTCCGGGCCTCGAGATCTCGCTCAGCGCCTTGATCGAGCGAGCGGCTCGCATCACCCGGATCGACCTGGCCGCGCCAGAGTCGGCGATCGGCCGCTCCAGCAGCGCGGCGATCCAGTCGGGCTTCGTCTTCGGCTTCGCCGGGTTGATCGACGGCGTGGTGCGCAGGATCGAAGAGGAGCTGGGCGAGGCGAGCCTGCTCGCAACCGGTGGGCTCGCCCACGTGGTCGTCCCCTTCACCGAGACGATCGAGGAGGTCGACGACATGCTCACCCTCAAGGGGCTGAGGCTGATCCATGAGCGCAACGCATGACCTGAGGGAGCCATTCGAGATCGGCGGGGTGCCGATCGCCAACCGCGTGTTGCTGGCGCCGTTGGCCGGGATCGGCAACTGGTTCGTGCGCCTGCAGGCGAAGCGCCACGGGGCCGGGCTCGCGGTCTCGGAGATGATCTCCAGCTTCGGCCTGCACCACCGCAACGAGCGCACCCTGCGCGAGCTGATGCGCATCCATCCCGAGGAGCACCCGGTCTCGGTGCAGCTCTTCGGCCACGACGCCGAGGTGATGCGCTCCGGCGCAGCGGTCGCCGCCGAAGCGGGGGCGGACCTGATCGACATCAACATGGGCTGCCCGGTGCGCAAGGTGCGCCGCACCGGCGCCGGTGCCCAGCTGCTCGCCGACCCCGACCTCGCCCTGGCCCTCGCCCGCGGCGCGGCCGAGGGCAGTGGCCTGCCGGTCACGGTGAAGCTGCGCTCCGGCCTCGTGCCCGGCGACCGCTCCGGGCTGGAGCTGGCGGTGCGCCTGGTCGAGGAGGCGGGGGTGGCGGCGATCGCCTTCCACCCGCGCGCCGCAGCGGTCGGCCACAAGGGCAGTCCCGACTACGCCCTGGTGCGCGAGCTGGTCGGGCGGATCGAGGTGCCGGTGATCGTCAGCGGCGGGCTGAAGACTGCCGCGGCCGCGCGAGCGGCCTACGAGGACTCGGGCGCCGACGCGGTGATGATCGCCCGCGGGGCGCTCGGCAACCCCTGGGTATTCGAGGAGCTGATCGGCCGTCGAGTCGATCCGCCGGGGCGGCCGGAGGTCGCCGCCGAGCTGCTCTGGGTGGTCGACCGCGCCGAGGAGCACCTGGGGACCGAGCGCGCGACCCGCTACCTGCGCAAGTTCTACCCCTGGTACACGGAGTCGCTCGAGGCGCCCGCCGAGGTCGCGGCCGAGCTGCAGCGCAGCGCCGACCTGCCGCGGGCAAGGGACCTGATCGCTTCTCTGGGCCGAAACGGAGATGCGCGGAAAACCCTGATTGCCGGCCCCGGCCCCTCGCTATAATTCCGCGACTTCCGGCCCTGGCATGGCGTGCGACAGCCGTCATGTCCGGGCATTTTTGAGTCTGGGAGCGGTTGTCCCCTTCCAATCGAGCAAAGCGAGGTCTAGGAGAAGTGAGCCGCCAGTCCGTCATCACCCCCGAGGGTCTCGAAAAGCTGAAAGAGGAGATCGAGCAGCTCTCGACCGTCAAGCGGCGTGAGGTCGCCGAGCGGATCAAGGAGGCGCGCGAGTTCGGCGACATCTCCGAGAACGCTGAGTACGACGACGCCAAGAACGAACAGGCCCTGCTCGAGCAGCGGATCGCCCAGCTCGAGGAGCGGCTGCGCCGGGCGACGGTGATCGACGAGAAGGACCTCGGCACGGACGAGGTCAAGTTCGGCTCGATCGTCCACGTCAAGGACCAGAAGACCGGCGACTCGCAGAAGTTCCAGATCGTCGGCTCGACCGAGGCCGACCCGCTCGAGCACAGGCTCTCCAACGAGTCGCCGATCGGCAAAGCCCTGATCGGCCACAAGCGCAACGACGTGGTCACGGTCGAGGTTCCGCGCGGGCCGCGGAAGAAATTGAAGATCACGAAGATCGAGAGCGCCTAGCCGGCGGGTAGGCTCGCCGCGATGAGCGAGCCCGACCAGCCAGAGCTCTCTGACGTCCTCCGCGATCGGCGGGAGAAGCTGGAGCGGTTGCGGGAGGCGGGGGTCGAGCCGTTTCCGCACGAGTTCGCCGATCGCGAGGATGTCGCCGAGGTGCGCGCCGCCCACGAGGGCCTGGCGCCGGGAATCGAGACTGAGTCGCGCCATCGCGTCGCCGGGCGGATCGTCGCCCGCCGCGGTCACGGCAAGGCCTGCTTCCTCGACCTCCGCGACGGCAGCGGCCAGATCCAGCTCCACGCCCGCGAGGACTTGCTCGGGCCGGAGGCCTACGAGCTGTTGGTCGAGCTCGATCTCGGCGACATGGTCGGCGTGGAGGGCACGGCGCTGGCCACTCGGCGCGGCGGTGAGCTCTCGCTCGCGATCGACCGCTGGCGCCTGCTGGCCAAGAGCCTGCGGCCGCCGCCCGACAAGTTCCACGGCCTCGACGACGTCGAGACCCGCTACCGCCAGCGCGAGCTCGACCTGATCGCCAACGAGGAGAGCCGCCGCCTCTTCGGGCTGCGCGCCCGCACGGTCAGCGAGGTGCGCCGCTGGCTCGACGAGCGCGGCTTCGTCGAGGTCGAGACCCCCGTCCTCCAGCCCCTCTACGGCGGCGCCCTGGCGCGGCCCTTCGTCACCCACCACAACGCGCTCGACCGCGACCTCTACTTGCGGATCGCCACCGAGCTCTACCTGAAGCGGCTGGTGGTGGGCGGCATCGACCGCGTCTACGAGCTCGGCAAGGACTTCCGCAACGAGGGCGTCTCCCACAAGCACAATCCCGAGTTCACGATGCTCGAGTGGTACGAGGCCTGCTCCGACTACATGGACACGGCCCACAAGGTGGAGACGATGGTGGCCGAAGTCGCCGAGCGGGTGCTGGGGACGACGAAGGTGGTGCGCGGCGACGTCGAGATCGACTTCGCGCCACCGTGGCGGCGGCTGACGCTGCGCGAGGCGATCCGCGAGCGGACCGGCATCGACGTCACCGAGCACCCGACGCGGGAGACGTTGGCCGCGGCGATGGACACGAAGCCGGACCCGCAGGAGGGCTGGGGCAAGCTGGTCGACGGCCTGCTCTCGCGCGAGGTCGAGCCGCACCTCGTGCAGCCGACCTTCCTTCTCGACTACCCGCTCGAGCTTTCGCCCTTCGCCAAGGCGCATCGCTCCGAGGAGGGGATCGCCGAGCGCTTCGAGGCGTTCGCCGGCGGGATGGAGATCGCCAACGGGTTCAGCGAGCTCAACGACCCCGACGAGCAGCGCCGCCGCTTCGAGCAGCAGGCCGAGGAGCTGCGCCGCGGCGACGAGGAGGCCCAGCCCTACGACGAGGCCTTTATCGAGGCGCTGGAGCAGGGGATGCCGCCGACCGGGGGCGTCGGGATCGGGATCGACCGCCTCGTTATGCTCCTGAGCGGAGCGCGGAGCGTGCGCGAGGTCGTCCTATTCCCGGCGATGCGCTCCTGATCGGGGCCCGAAAAGCCGCTGGCAGCGGATATTCGGGCCTCCGGAGCGGGTAGCAGCGGTCGGTATCGTTTAAAGGGCACATGGGCGCCTCCCGATATCGATAGGGCGTCTGCCGATACTTACCGCGACCGCCGGAGTTGGACTAGGTAGAGAGGCCTTTTGTTCGAGCGATTCACAGAGCGAGCCCGTCAAGTCGTCGTCCTGGCGCAGGAAGAGGCGCGGACGCTCAAGCACAACTACATCGGCACCGAGCACATCCTGCTCGGCCTGCTGCGCGAGGAGGAGGGCCTCGCGGCGCGCGTGCTCGAGTCGCTCGACATCACGACCGAGCGCGTCCGCTCGCAGGTGGTGCGGATCGTCGGCTCCGGCGAGGAGGTCACCTCCGGCCAGATCCCCTTCACGCCCCGGGCCAAGAAGGTGCTCGAGCTCGCCCTGCGCGAGGCGCTCTCGCTGGGCCACAACTACATCGGCACAGAGCACATCCTGCTCGGGCTGGTGCGTGAGAACGAGGGCGTGGCCGCTCGCATCCTGCTCGACTTCGACGCCGACTCCGACAAGATCCGAAACGAGGTGATCCGGATGCTCTCCGGCCCGGGCGGTCGCCGCCAGGGTGCCGGGGCGGGCGCCGGCGGCAGCGGCGAGGGCAAGAAGTCATCGAAGCTGCTCGACCAGTTCGGCCGCAACCTGACCAGGCTCGCCGAGGAGGGCAAGCTCGACCCCGTGATCGGTCGCGAAACCGAGATCGAGCGGATCATGCAGATCCTCTCGCGGCGGACCAAGAACAACCCCGTGCTGCTGGGCGAGCCGGGGGTCGGCAAGACCGCCGTCGTCGAGGGCCTCGCCGCCCGCATCGAGAAGGGCGAGGTGCCGGAGCTGCTCAAGAACAAGCAGATCTACACGCTCGACCTGGCGGCGCTGGTCGCCGGCTCGAAGTACCGCGGCGAGTTCGAGGAGCGCCTCAAGAAGGTGATGAAGGAGATCACCCAGCGCGGCGACATCATCCTCTTCATCGACGAGCTCCACAACCTGGTCGGCGCCGGGGCGGCCGAGGGCGCGATCGACGCCGCCTCGATCCTGAAGCCGGCGCTGGCGCGCGGCGAGCTGCAGACGATCGGCGCGACGACGCTCGACGAGTACCGCAAGTACCTGGAGCGCGACTCGGCGCTGGAGCGCCGCTTCGCCCAGATCAAGGTCGACCAGCCCTCGGTCGAAGACACCGTGAAGATCCTCGAGGGCCTGCGCGAGCGCTACGAGCAGCACCACCGCGTCAACTTCACCGACGACGCGCTGTCGGCCGCCGCCGAGCTGGCCGACCGCTACATCTCCGACCGCTTCCTGCCCGACAAGGCGATCGACCTGATCGACGAGGCCGCCTCGCGGATGCGGATCAAGTCGATGAGCGCGCCGCCGGTCTACCGCGACCTCGAAGAGGAAATCGAGACGACGCGGCGCGAGAAGGAGTCGGCGATCGAAGCGCAGGAGTTCGAGAAGGCGGCGAACCTGCGCGACAGCGAGCGCCAGCTGACGACGCGCAAGCGCCAGCTTGAAGACGAGTGGGCCGAGGGCGAGAGCGGCGACCGGCCCGAGGTGGGCGAGGAGGAGATCGCCGACATCGTCTCGATGTGGACCGGGATCCCGGTCTTCAAGCTGACCGAGGCCGAGACCAAGAAGCTGATCCAGATGGAGGAGGAACTGCACAAGCGCGTGATCGGCCAGGAGGTCGCGATCACCGCCGTCTCCAAGGCGATCCGCCGCTCGCGGGCCGGGATCAAGGACCCCAAGCGCCCCGCCGGCTCCTTCATCTTCCTCGGCCCCTCCGGGGTCGGCAAGACCGAGTTGGCGCGAACCCTTGCCGAGTTCCTCTTCGGCGACGAGGAGGCGATGGTCCGCATCGACATGTCCGAGTACATGGAGAAGCATGCGGTCAGCCGCCTGGTCGGCTCGCCGCCGGGCTACATCGGCTACGACGAGGGCGGCCAGCTGACCGAGGCCGTGCGGCGCAAGCCCTACTCGGTGCTGCTCCTCGACGAGATCGAGAAGGCCCACCCCGACGTCTTCAACATCCTGCTGCAGATCCTCGAGGACGGGCGGCTGACGGACGCCCAGGGCCGCACGGTCGACTTCCGCAACGCGATCGTGATCATGACCTCGAACATCGGCGCCTCGGAGATCGCCAAGAACACCTCGATCGGCTTCACCGTCGCCGACGAGACCGGCATGTCCTACGGCGACATGAAGAACCGGATCATGAGCGACCTGAAAAAGGTCTTCCGGCCCGAGTTCCTCAACCGGATCGACGAGGTGATCGTCTTCCACAAGCTGGCCAAGGAGGAGGTCAAGGAGATCGTCGACCTGATGATCAACCGGGTCCGCGTCCAGGTGGCCGAGCACGAGCTGCAGCTGGAGCTGACCGACGAGGCGAAGGATCTGCTCGTCGAGAAAGGCTGGGACCCCTCGATGGGCGCCCGCCCGCTGCGCCGCGCGATCCAGCGCTACATCGAGGACCCGCTCGCCGACGAAGTCCTTCGCCAGGGCGAGATGCCGCCCGGCTCGACCGTGATGGTCGCCCGCGACCCCTCCGGGGACGAGGAGGATCGCCCGCTCAGCCTGACGATCGTCAAGCCGAAGAAACGGCCGCCGAAGGCGAAGGCGAAGGCGGAGAAGCCTGAGCCTGAGAAGGTCGGGGCTGGCGCCAAGCGCGGCGGCGACTCGGCCGGCGACGAGCCGGGCGCGGACGACGTGCCCTCCGCGGGCGACGGCGACTGAGCTCCGATCGCGCGGGTCCTGTCGCCGCAGGGACCCACCGCCCCCTGCGGTAGCTGAAGCTTCCTCGGGGGCGGTCCACCCCTGCGGCGCCACCCGCGCGAGCGGGCGCCTATGGTTCCCTCCGGAGATGCGCAAACCGGACCGAACGGCGATAGGAGCGTGGAGCGGGGGCAGGTTCCTGCGGTTCGGCGAAGCCATATCGGAGGACCGGTTGGAGGCGCTGCTGAGGCCGGGTGGCGGGATCGACACGGTGCTCACCGCCGACGTCTATGGCGAGGGGGAGGCCGACCGGGTTGTGGGGCGGGCGCTGGGGGACCTGCCGCGGGACTCCTACTGCCTGGTGGGAGCGGTCGGCCACGACTTCTACGAGGGCGAGCGCGACGGGCCACGCGGCTTTCCCCGCTTCACCGACCCGCGCCTGCGCGATGCCGCCGGCTACGCCGAGTACCTGCGGATGGCGAGCGAGCGCAGCCTCGAGCGGCTCGGCGCCGAGCGCTTCGACCTGCTCCTCCTCCACAACCCGGATCGCACCGGCTACACAAGCGAGGCGGTCTGGGATGGGATGGCGGCGCTGCGCGAGGAGGGCCTGGCCGGCGCGATCGGGATCGCGCCGGGGCCGGCGAACGGCTTCACCCTCGACCTGATCGCCTGCCTGGAGCGCTTCGGCGGGCTGATCGACTGGGCGATGATCATCCTCAACCCGTTCGAGCCCTGGCCCGGCGAGCTCTGCCTCGCCGCCGCCGAGCGCCACGGCGTCAGGGTGATCACGCGGGTGGTCGACTACGGCGGCCTTTTCTGGGGCGACCTGCGGCCGGGAGTGGAGCTGGCGAAGGGCGACCACCGGGCCTTCCGCCCCGACGGCTGGATCGAGGCGGGGCTCGAGAAGCTGGAGCGCATCAGGCGGATCGCCGAGCGCCACGATCTGACGACGATGCAGCTCGCCTGCGACTGGAACCTGGCCCACCCGGCGGTCGAGTGCGCCGTGCCGACGTTGATCCAGGAGGCCGGGCCGGAGGCGCGGCCGATCGAGGCGCAGCGGGCCGAGCTCGCCGCCCTGCCGGCCGAGCGACGCCTCTCCGCCGAGGAGGTCGGCGAGATCCGCGCGGTCGGCGACAACACCGGCTGCATGGCGCTGAAGGGCGCCAGCCCCGCGCACGAGGGGGAGGAGCGCCCCGACCGCTGGCCGCTCAGCGAGGGGCTGGCGGCGGTCGGCGAGCGCTGGGGCATCGACGCCGGTCGCGACCTCGCCACCTCCCTCTGAGCTGCATCGAATTTCCGGTCTGCGAGGCTGGGGAACTAGATGCAGTTCGGGTTTTGGGGGTGTTTCGTGACGGGATTCCTTGACAGGCCTCATCCCGACCTTTCCACACGGATTTGCCCAGACCGCATTCCAGAGCGGCATTTGCCATCCTAGAACGCGATGTCCGCGCTGCCAGGGGATGAGCTTCAAGAGCTTTCTGAACGTCAGGATCCCCGTCTACTGAGGGCCCTCGACATCGTCGCGCCGGGTGGCGCCCTGCGTGAGGGGATCGACAACATCGTCCATTCGCGCACGGGCGGACTGATCGCGGTCGGCGATCTAGAGGACATCTCCCACCTGCTCTCGGGCGGGATCAAGCTGGAGATCGACTACACGCCGGCGATGCTCTACCAGGTGGCGAAGATGGACGGGGCGATCGTGCTCAACTCCGAGGCGACGAAGATCGCCTGGGCCAACGTTCAGCTGATGCCGGACCCGACGATCCTCTCCTCGGAGACCGGCACCCGCCACCGAACGGCGGAGCGCGTCTCCAAACAGACGGATGCGCTGGTGATAGCGATCTCCCAGCGGCGCGACGTCGTCTCGCTCTACGCCGGCGGGACAAAGTACATCCTCCAAGACATCCCGGCCGTGCTCGCCAAGGCGAACCAGGGCCTGGCGACCCTCGACAAGTACCGCGCCCGCCTCGACCAGGTCTCGACCCGGCTCACCGTGCTCGAGTTCGAGGGCGGCGGCGTCCTCTACGACGCGCTCGCGGTGCTGCAGCGCGCCGAGCTGGTGACGCGGATGGCGGTGGAGGTCGAGCGCTACATCGTCGAGCTCGGCACCGAGGGCCGACTGATCGAGATGCAACTCGAGGAGACGATGGTCGGCGTCGCCGCCGACAAGACGGCGCTGATCCGCGACTACAGCGTGGAAGACTCCGAGGGGAACCTGGCGACCGTGTTGCAGTCGCTCTCGCGAATGCCCCACGAGGACGTGCTCGACTTCGGCCGGCTCGCCGAGCTGCTCGGCTACGACCGCAAGCTCAACACGCTCGACTTCCCGGTCTCCCCACGCGGATACCGCGTGCTGGGCCGCATCCCCCGCATTCCCAAGCTTGTCGTCCAGAAAATCATCCAGGAGCTCGGCGGTCTGGAGGAGGTCCTCGCGGCCTCCGACGCGGACCTCGAGGCAGTCGACGGAGTGGGCCAGACGCGGACCAAGGACATCCGCGAGGGCATGCGCCGCCTCCAGGAGGTCGACCTGGTCGATCGGTACTTGCAGACATGACGGCGAACGATGCCGTCGCGAACGGAGAGGAGTCAGCAATTTCCGAGTCAGAGGTAGCGATGGAGGCAACGGGCCTCGAGGAGGGCGTCGAATACGTCTGCGATTTCGAGGAGGGGGACAAGGTCGTCTATCCCCACCACGGAGCCGGCCTCGTGCTGAAGAAGGAGAGCCGAAAGCTGATGGGGGAGGAGCGTGACTACCTCACGATCAAGATCCTCCACAACGAACTCACGGTGATGGTCCCGTGCGAGAACGCCGGCATCGCCGGGCTGCGGCGGGTGATCGACGAGGAAGAAATCAAGAAGGTCACGGACGTTCTCACCGATGACGTCTCGGAGATGCCGAAGAACTGGAACCGGCGTTTCAAGTACAACCGCGAGAAGATCAAGACCGGCGACGTGTTCGAGCTCGCCGAGGTGGTGCGCAACCTCGCCATCCGCGAGATGGAGAAGGGCCTCTCGACCGGCGAGAAGCAGATGTACACGCGGGCCAAGAAGATCCTCGCCTCCGAGTTCATGTACGCGCTCGACAAGGACGAGGAGGGCGCGGAGGAGTACCTCGATGGGCTGCTGGAGGAGCGCTTCGCCGCCACGGCGTAAGAGCCCATATGGGCTCTAGCCCAGCAGCGCGCGTCACCGCGGTCATCGCGGCCGCCGGCTCCGGGAAGAGGCTCGGAGCCGGCGGCCCGAAGGCCTTCGTCCCACTCGCGGGCAGGCCGATGGTCGAGTGGTCGATCGCGGCCTTTCGCGCCTGCGGGGCGGTTCGCTCGATCGTCGTCGCCTGCCCCCCGGGGCACGCCCACGAGCTCGGGGGCGACGATATCGGCCTTGTCGACGGCGGCGAGACCCGCGCACAGTCGGTTTCGAACGCGCTCGCGGCAGTCACGACCGAGCTGGTCGCGATCCATGATGCGGCGAGGCCGCTGGTGACCCCGGAGCTGATCGAAGGCGTGATCGCAGCCCTTGTCGCCGATCCCGACGCCGACGGCGCGATCGCCGCTACACCACTCACCGACACGATCAAGCGCGCCGCCCCGACCGTAATGCAAAGCTCGCCCAGCCCCCGACCCAAACGCCGACTGTGGAGTTCACCCCGCCATAACAAGGTCAATCCCACAGTCAGCGTCGAGCGGACGGTGGATCGAGCGGAGTTGTGGGCGGCGCAGACGCCGCAGGTCTTCCGCGTGGAGGCGTTGCGCCGCGCGCTCGACGCGGATCGCGAGCGGGACGAGGCGATGCTGGTCGAGGCGGCGGACGGCCGGGTGCTGATCCACGCCGCGCCGGCGGAGAACCTCAAGGTGACGACGCCGCTGGACCTGAAGCTGGCCGAGCTGCTGCTCGCGGAGCGCTCAGCGCAGTAGCGCCCAGACCAGCGCCGTCGCGAAGCAGAGCTGGCCCACGCCGAGGGCGACGCCAAAGCTGGCCGCGCCAAGCAGCGCGGCGACGACGGTTCCACTGGCGAAGGCTGCGAGGAGAATCGTCAGTTGGCGGATCGTTTCAGCGTATCCGCGGCCAGGTCGCTTAGGCTCGCTGGACGTGCTGACCGACTACCACCTGCACCTGCGCCCCGACGAGGACGACACGCCGCCCGAGCGCTTCTTCACCGCCGAGAACGTCGACCGCTACCTCGCGGCGGCGGCTGA
>Ga0193699_10000415_pt1 | contig 18724 bp, 16 predicted proteins | sample L3c2metaG_FD_160095 | JGI IMG/M metagenome (GOLD analysis project Ga0193699, IMG submission 160095) | Soil microbial communities from a riparian zone of the East river system, Colorado, United States - L3c2 | ecosystem: Environmental > Terrestrial > Soil > Riparian zone | place: USA: East...
GGCGGCATGCTGGCGCATTTCTTGTAGCTGCCTCTCGCGCGCCTGATCGCCGGCAGCCGCGCCTTTAAGATTTTTGCACCATGCCGAAAAACCGCTGGTTTCGTTGCGGTCGATGAGCCGTCGCTGCAAACCGCGGCTACGCCTGCGGGTTTTGAGGATGCAGAGCGCTTCGATGCCTTTGGTCACGATGACTTGTTTGGGATGCTCGGCCAAAATTGTCATGGTTTTGAGGATGGATGTCGGGCTGTCGCCTTGCAAGGCTTCGATAAAGACATAGTCACTAAGCACGGCAAAGTTCGATGGCTCGGAAAGATAATCGCGGAGCTTCGGAGATGTTAGATAATTTGTATCAACAACCATGCGCATTTTTGAGGATCCCACGGGGTGCGAGACAGATTTTCAAGCGTCAAAAAGAGTAGTCAACACGGGCCGCTAAAGATCGACAACGCGCAACTCTGCGGTGACGTTTCGAACACCTGGAGCTTCCCAGATATCATCTCGCAATAGAAGCCGGTGATTGTTGGTTCGCTGAACAAAAGTTGCGTTCGGCCGCAGAGACCAACTCGGTGGCGATCTATTTGCTACGAGTATGGTAAGGCAAGTGATTCGACCCATTTCCGGCTTCTCGACGAGAAACTGGAGCGGCAAGCAGGAGAAGCAAATGAGCGACGATTTGGCGAAGCGTTACATTGCAGACCACGTTAAGGTGGCCCGTCTTCATGTGACCATCGCGAAAGCGTTCATTCTGAAGAATTTTCACCCAACGACGTCCGAGCTCATCAATCGCTTTTTGCAGTCGGTTGACGCAAAAATGCCTCAGAAACTCGTACTGCATCCGTCGGTCGATCCGGTTCCGACACTCGATAGTGTTGTCAGTGCGATCTCATGGCAACTCGCCGCCTGCGAGGCCATTTGGGGTCTCATCGCGAATGCTGCCGTTTTTCCAGCGTCAACCGCCATGTGCGGTGGATTTGGGAGTTTGCAATGGACGACCGTCGTGCCTGGAAGTGGAGGCAGTTCGTCAGGATTTTCTCTCGAAGAATATTCCATCCAGGTCCCGGACAAGCTGGCGCTGCCAAAATCGTCAAACCCTGATGTCGACCTACCTCTTACCGATCCTGACCTTTATCTGAAGGAGCTAAATCTGCCCGGTCTCGTGCCAGCGGTCGAAATGGCGCTCCGCGAAGCGGTGCGATGTATCCGGCACGGACTCTATTTGGCGTGCCTTGCAATGCTTGGTCGCGCATCTGAAGCAGCCTGGATTGAGACAGGGATGGCCCTCGCCTCGGCAGTACCAGCGGGATCGTCGATCGATGGCACCAAGATAGGAGACCAACTTCAAGACCCCTTTGTCGGTATTGGCAGAAAGATAAAAATCGTCCTCGACTCATACTCTCACCAAGAGGTTTTCGGTGGCATCACCAAGGCGAGCGGGGTCAGGCTTCAGGACCTGAGGAACTGCGTTGTGTGGGCAGATTGTGTGCGCGAGTCCAGAAATTCGATCCACTACGGAGCCGAACCGGCGATGTCTAATTCTTATGAGAAAGTTGCTACACTTCTGATAGGCGCCGTGCCTCACATTCGCCTTCTGGCCGCACTTGCGGACGCCGCACGAAAGAATCCCTAGCAATGGGACTTGCTACGCGACTGCCCGAAGGTCGGCGGCAAGATGGTCACCAATACCATGGGGCTCTGCGAGCTGCTCGGGCTGAAGCCGTTCACGCCGCATGATCTGCGGCGCACGGCGGCGAGCCTGATGGGCAACATCGGGGTGCCCCGCTCGATCATCTCGCTCTGCCTCGACCACACCATCAAGGCCGACGAGCATGGCGCGGTCTCTCCGGTGACCGGCAAGCATTACGATCAGGACGAGCGCATCGATGAGAAGCGCGAGGCCCTGCAAAAGCTGGCCGATGAGATACGGCGCATCATTGACAGCCCTGTCGAGGCGACAACGCCTGACGCGATGATGCCGCTTGCTGCCTGACCTGATACAAAAGTTTAGTGACAGAGAGCCCGCCCGGTTGATCCGAGGCGGGTTTTCTGCGTGGGGAATGCAGGACTGAATAGGTCAGATCGCGTTTAGTGCTTCTATGGGCTCCCAGAAGGCCTGCCGCAAAAACCCCGGTACAACCTGCATGGCCTTGGGGATTGCAACTGCTGGAGCGTATTGTTGGCGTTACATTCAGCCATTGTTTAGGGCCGGGGAATGAAATGCTTTGTCTTGTGGTTTGGGACGTGCAGACCCGCGAATGCCAGTCGGTATACCCATTTGAAGCCGGAATTGATCGCTCTCAAACTGAGCAAATGTGAACCACGGTCCGATTAGCATCTCTGGTTCGCCAGCGAGCATCCTCAACGATGCTCCTGTCGCCGATAGTGGCAGCAGCGATGCCACCAACTAGGCAGGCAGAATGCTGCATAGCGGGAGACGGGGGGTACCAGATCGAGGAAAGCTTCTCCGCTTTTTGCTGCGCCCAGCCTCGAATCATATACACTACCAGTTGAGTTCTCCGCCTGCACCACCCCCCCCAGAATGACCCAGCGCCATCGCCCTAACCAGCGACTGCGAGCATTGTTCTAATCGCAGCTACTCGTGATTGACGGAAATCGAACTGCCATGAAAGTTCTGCACCTTTCGGACCTTCACCTTTCAACGAAGCACCAGCACGACGAGGAAATCGTTCTAAAAGCTGCAATCGAAGCAATCGAAGCGCGTCGGGATGAGGCAGGTGCGTTTGATCTTGTCATCTTCTCAGGCGACCTTGTAAACCGTGGCGGGGACGAGCACGTTTTTCAGACCGCAAGGTCGACTTTTATCAAACGCTTCCTAGAGGCTGCCAGTGTTAGTGAAAGCCAATTTGTCATATGCCCAGGCAACCATGACATCGATCGAGATGTCGTCCGAAAAGTTGGTTATGTCGAAACGGGTCTTCTGAAGACGCTCACCAACCGAAGCGATATTAACAAGTTTATCGACGATCATTGGTCTCAGCCGATTTCTTCCGTCCCCATGCCATTTGCACGGCTTTCGGGTTTTTACGGCGACGTCTGGTCTGTTGGCTCAGATAGCTGCACATCGACTAACCTCTTTCTAAAAACCTATACCATCAAACAAAGTGATGGCGACATTGGCGTCGCGTGTTTCAACACCGCATGGCGCTGTACGGGCGAGGCGGGTGACGTTGACAAGGGCAACCTTATTCTTGGCGAAAGAGTTGTCGATCATGCCATTGACCTTTTACGTTCGGCTCGCATAAAAATCGGCGTTTTCCACCACCCCCTCTACTGGCTTAATGAATCGGACCAAGCTGCTGTCGAGGCGCGGCTCCAAGCGGAATTTGACTTACTCGCCTGCGGTCACATTCATAGGGCTGGCCCCGAGTTACGCAAAACAACGATGGGCGACGCGATACTTTCTCAAGCCGGCTGCCTATACGGGCATCGCGAATGGTTCAATGGCTACAGCATCGTTGAAACTGACGGCAGTGACACCGCAATAGTACGGCTTTACGAATACTCGGATCAACGCCGGAAATTTTTGCCGGCCACCCGAGTAGTCGACGACGGCATTGTCAAATACGCATTCTCCTCAGTTGGAGGCAGCTCGACAAACACACTTTCAGCAATACTTCGAAAAGCCCGCCCCAATATCCGAAGATTAGCAAACGATCAGATTTCGCTCGCCGGCACCGGCGAACAGGCGAGGGATATTGACGAACACTTTGTTTGCCCACCACTTAGCAAGCTTTCGCAAGCCATCCCAGCCGCGCAAGCCAACAGCACTGCAGATAACGACCGCGAAAATCTGCTAGGCATTCTGAAAAGCAAAGAAAACATCACCATAGTGGGACGTTCAGAGCTTGGTAAAACCACCATTGCTCACTACATGTCCGTCAAAATTTCCGAGGGCTTCGGCGACCAAGCGCGACTCCCGTTAATTGGAAAGCTGGCCGAGCTTGACGCGAAAGATGGCAGTCTTTGGCGACTTGTCCGTAGCTACGCAAATGAAGTGTCGGACGGCTCCACAACAAAGGCCTTCGTAGAAGACAATCCGATATTCGCAATTATCGATGACGTAGATCTATTCGATGAGAGCCGCACGAAGGCGCTCGGCTTGTTGATTGCGAAGCACAAAAACGTCAGGTGGTGCCTATTTGTCCGGGCGTTTGCCGGCTCGGAGTCCTTTGCGAAGGCGTCCGACAACGCTTTTCCAAACACCGAACAGTATGTCATCCAAGAGCTGCGTCGCGGAGCGATAAGAGCTTTGTCTGATACTTACTTCGTCAGCAAAGATGAACAAGATCGGCGCTATCAGAGTTTAATGGAACAACTGCAACGTATTGGTCTACCAAGAAGCGGCTATGTAGTTTCGCTTATCCTCTGGGCGTTAAAGAACAGATCTCAAGGCGAACTGCTAAATGAAGCCGTCCTGCTGCAAAATCTGATCGATCACATATTGGGCCGCATGGACTACACTGGAGCGCTTCGCCGTGAATTTGACTTCACCATGAAGTCTTTAGTTCTTCAGCACTTGGCTTTCCGCTTTAAGACGACCAACGAAGTTCAATCAAAGAATGACGTAGTGGAGTTCGTAATCGGCCTCCTTAAACGTAAAGGTCTTAGATATGACGCAGCGGAGATTGTTCGCGCGTTCATCAAGTGCGGTGTTCTGTATGAAGTCTCTGAAACACTATCCTTCCGATACCGGCGTTTCCAGGATTTTTTCATGGCCGGGTATCTCCGAGATAATCCCGCTGACATTGAAGACATTTGCAAAGAGGAACGCTGGTTAGACTTCACAAAGGAGTTAGATATTTACACGGCGAGATTTCGCCACGAGGAGCAGTTTCTTAAATTTGGACAACGGATCATTGAAAGCATTCATCGTCCCGAGCCAGCCCTTTCGATCGATCAGGTCGAGGACTATCTTTCAGAGGGTCAAAACCTCGACTTTACACAGGCGCAACTTAGCAAAATGCGTAAGGAGCCCATGACGGCTGAGAAGATTGACGAACTTATGGATAAGGCGGATCAGCGCATCGCCGAAAAGCAAGAAAAGGAGGCGAGTGAAAAAGCGCAAACTGGGATCGACATCCGCAGCAACAGAATCATCAAGTTCTCAATGGCTGTTGAGATGTACAGCGAGTTCATTCGAAACCTTGAATTTGTCGACAAGGAAGTAAAGACAGCTCATCTCGAACATTGCCTGTCTTGTTGGGAAACGATTCTTCGAGGCTTTCTTTCCGGCCTGAAAGAGGTAATCGACGACTTCGTTCACGACTTACAGAATGGAGGCGAAGGTAGCTCAAAGGCCGTCGTAGCCAAGGTGAAAAAGAAAGCGAGCACGATTACACCTGAACGGCTCGCCCAGCTCTTTAGATTTATCGAGGGCTCGATCAAGCATATTATGCCGACCGTCGTTGCTGAGATCGCTTACCAAAACCTTGGAAGCGAGAAGCTAGTTGATTTTATCGATGAACAGATATGCAGTAAAAAGACATCTGCAATTCGCAAGATGTTGTGTTGTTTTATTCTGCTCGAAATTGATGCGACGCTAGCAATATCCAGGATCAGTGAGTTTTACGGCTCGGAAGATACGCCAAGGTGGATGACAGCCGTCATCACTCAACGGCTGTACAGCTATTATCAGCAGCGACCGTTGACTGGAACAACACGCGCAAACTTCGAGAATCTTGTTGTGAAGCTCGAAATGAGATTGGCGGGTGAATCTCGGCCACGAGCTAGGGGAAACTTTCTTTCCGCCTTGAAGAAAAAGGCATTCAAAGAGCTAAAAACCTAGGCTTTTTAGGTGCGTTGCGCCACGCGAGAAGCGACGGCAATCCGCGCGCCGAGAGGCGGCTTAAGAGCCGCCCTTTTTCCATCTGGCTTCGCGCTTTTCGCCTTTTGGGCCTCTAGGCACGCATCATCTCCCGGTGCTCGCGGATACGTGCGCCCAGTTCGCGCTCTCGCTCGCGGTAAGGTGAGTTGGCCATCTCAGCTAAAAACTGGTCGACCATTTTACCTCCATGCTTCCCGCTAAGCATAGCACGGAAATAGCGCCGGAACCCGTCCATCAACCCGGATTATTTTCAAACTGAGACACTACCGCCTGGTCAGACCTACGTCCTCGTCATCAACCAGTTTCGCGGCGGCCCTGCGTTCGTTTGAGACCGACTCAGGACATAGTAAGGCTTGCGCGTCCGATGGGTTCCGCTACGATTGCCAGCGGGGAGCATCACAACCATGCAGCAGTTTTTGCTCGCGGTAGCCGCTTTTCTTAGAGCGCGCCGATGAGACATTTCGCGATCCTGATCACACTGACTTTGAGCGCGTGCGCGCCGTCCGGCTACGTGTACGAGGTGGGCAACTTCGTTCGTCCGCATCCGACGCAAGCGTTGTGCGCTTCGCGCGGCCAAGTGCTCGATATGGCGAGAGAGGATTGCGTCGTTCCGGCATCGTCTCCGCCGAGCGCGCCCGTGATCGCGGCAGCGGCGTTCAATAACGAAGACGAAACGTATGAGCAAGATCGGGCTTGGACAGATCGGATCGAACACGGTGCTTGCACTCGGCTCCGCGACAGGCGCACGGACTTGCCAGCAGAAATTGCCGAGTGCCATCGCGACAACGCGACGCGGCCCCCTTGCATTAAGTTACAAAGGCTTCGCGAGCGTTTGGTATGACATGGCCGACCATCCGGTGCCCGGTGGTGTCAGCACTGTGGCGTTCCAGACAGATGTCAACAACAATCTCGGCCCGACAAAAGCGAACCCAGACACATCACCGTCCTACGAGCAGTCGCCGCAGTTTCGGGACATGCTCCATCGTTTGTTGAATGTCGCACTCTCGTCAAATCGCAAGAAATGGGGCAGTCGCGATCAATTTGCGGATTACGCTTACAAGATATGTATGGAGCGTCATCCGTTCTGATTGTCGTCAAAGAAGACCGGGGGCTGAGGCCGATGGATTATGCGGAACATCGTGCGCAATCTCCGACCCGTGGGGCCTGCGGCCTCCGGGACCGGCGCGCTCCGTGTCACTGGGATCAGTGGTTATGTCCGATCTAAATATAAACGCGCTTTGCCGGCGCTAAACCTAATGCCGCCGCGAGCGCCGCCTCGACGATCCACGGAAACCGCTTCGCCCAATCGATCCCACCCTTGGTGATCAGGCGCACCGATCTCTGCTCGCGGATCACCATCATCCGGTAGCCATCGTGCTTGATCTCGTGGAGCCAGTCCGGGCCAGCCGGGACCTTCGGGGCCTTAACCGGCAGGGCAAATTCCAATCCTTTCTGCATAGGTTGCAGATAGGCTTTTATGCTAAAAATGCGAGTCTTAAACCTCTCGCGCTCGGTGTAGCATCTGGCCGCAGAGCGGGAGTTGCGTATGCGTGAACGGATGCCGTCGATTGTTCCGGGCGTGCCCGATCAGGATTACCACATCGTCATATGTGGCTTTCGCAACGGGCCGTCGTTTCTTGAGACCGACCTCGACCACGCCGACTTTGAAAGCGTTGTTACAAACATGATGGTCGGCGAATACAGCGACCCCTTGCGGGTGGTGATGCTCAACCCCGAAACCCAGCGCTGCGAGGACGTTTCCCACGCGGTTGCCAACGAGATTTTGCGCCGCCTCGCCTTTGAAGGCCGCGAGGTGCCGCCCCTGCTGGAGGGATTTATCGACAGCCACGCCGGACCGGATCGCCAGCTGACGCTAAGGCTGGCCCCGCCGCCTAGCTCCCACGCGCCGACTTAACATTTGCAAATGCTAGCGGCTTCTCCCCCTTCAACGCAGCGCCGCGCGCGGCATCTCATCGAATGTGCGCCCGCGATAGTGCCGCCCGGTGATCTTCTTGCGAACGCCGCCCCACTGCTTGAAGAAAAAAGCCGCCCCTGACCTGCGACATGCCATCTCGATCTCGCCGACCCATTCCTCGGTCATAGGCCGCGCACGCGGACCGCTTTCGCCGCCGACGATGGCCCATTGGATACCCGTTAGGTCAGCTGCCGCTACAGAGCCCAGTAAAGGTTCGAACGAAACAAACCTCACCACAGCATTGACCCTACGCAGGTCGCTAATGCGCCCGAGATAACCGGCGTTTTCGACGCTTGTCCCGAGCCATACATTCGGCAGCACCGGCAGCGACGCGGTGATCTCGGCCATCCGATCCGGTCGCTTCGTCAAAATCTGATAGGTGTGCTGCGGTGTTGCCTGCATTGCACGCCAGACGGCTGCAACGAACTTTGCGGGAACGGCTTCGTGAAATAGGTCTGACATCGAATTCACAAAAATCCGACGCGGTTTTTTCCAACCTGCTGGGATGCTGAGCGCCTCGCGATCAAGCCTGACTTTGCCGGTCCAGACCGCTCGCTTGCCGCTCTTGCGCGTCAGACCGCGATATTTCTTCACACCCATCGCATCCAGCCGGGCTGCCATCCGCATCGCGTAGCAGTTCGTGCAACCGGGCGAGATCACCGTGCAGCCAGCGACCGGGTTCCAAGTCGCGTCGGTCCATTCGATTGAGGTGTCAGCCATCAGATATCCATCGCTGTCTGTCGCATGGGATCGCGGATCGTTTCCCAGAACTTTCGCGCAATGCCGTGCTCACTCGCAAACACAAGCCAGTACAGTCGCTGTCCCTTCGACCCCTCGATCAGTTCCACGCCTTTTGCAGGCAACTTGCCAAGCTTTCGAATTTCGGCCAGCCAGTATTCCATCAGTGCCGCCCGAAATGAATTTATCGATTGGTTCGGGTCAACTTGATTGCTCCACCCAGGAGCAAAGGTATCCAAGACGTCACCGGGCCTGCTGTAGTCGTCAAGGTTGCGCTGAAGATCATGTACGCTGACGTGAATGAGCAGGTCGACCTTCAGTTTCGACATCTTCCTGATGATGTCGAACGACAACCCTTCAAGGTTATACGGGTCCAAGAAGGCGAAATGGAGTCCCTTCGGATTTACTGCTGCAACGATTTTATCAACGGCGACATCAGCTGGGTCATTGTAGCAAACGGGAGCGCCGCCGAGAGCACGAATACGCTTCTCGACAGCAGCCGATTTCGCCGCATCAAAATCGTTGAGATGGATTGCCGTGAAAGGCACGCCGCTGAGCTGCGCCGCCTTGTAGGCGACCAGCGGACTACCATCAATGACGCGCTTAGTGCCCCTGATCAGAGAACGACCCGGACCTGAAAATAATTCGATATAGCTTGCCCCGGCGCGCCATGATGGCGGTGGCACATACTTGGCTCGCGTCGCGCTCGCGATTTTAATGTAGGCCTGCACGCGAGCATGCTTCTCAACTGCCCATTTTCCGACGTCGTCGACGATTAATTCGTCAGCAGGATCTAAAATGACTGGTTTTTTGACCATGCCTATTCCCAAAAAAGGGAGTTAAGCACATCGCCACAACCAGAGGGTTAACGCCGAGGGGTCTGATCAATCGCTTCTCGGCAATCCGCTGAACTTGCCGGGCGGCCGCCGCGCGTTGATCCCTGCAGCAAGGCCGAGCGCGCCAACGCGGTCAGGCAGCACTCGGCTGCTTAGCGACGGCCCGTTTTGCACCGGATGGAACTTTTCGACAGTCTCCGCTCAAGCAACCTTGCTCAAGGCTGCTAACACCTGACGGAAGTTCGTTAGGCCAGCTTCAAGATTCTCGATTATATCCTCTGCGAGTTCATCCGGTTCTGGCAGGTTGTCCAAGTCGGTGAGGCTTTTGTCTTTTAGCCAAAACACATCGAGGCTGGTCTTGTCACGGGCGATCAGCTCCTCGTAAGTGAACTTGCGCCAACGTCCTTCAGGGCTCTTGTCGGGGTGCCAAGTAGCCTTGCGCTTGTGCCGGTTTGTTGGATTATAGCAATTGACAAAGTCGGCGAGGTCTTCGAAACGCAGCGGCTTTTTCTTGAGAGTGTGATGAATGTTAGTCCGGTAATCGTAATACCAAACCGCTTTCGTCCAAGGAGCCTTGCTAGCTTCATGGTTATCGAAGAAGAGCACGTTCGCCTTAACGCCGTTTGCGTAAAAAATACCCGTCGGTAAACGTAAAATGGTGTGCAGCTCAGAAGTTTTCAGCAGATTCTGACGAACTGTCTCTCCCGCACCGCCTTCGAAAAGCACGTTGTCTGGCACAACCACGGCGGCGCGACCGGTCGTCTTGAGCATCGAGCGAATATGCTGCACGAAATTCAGCTGCTTGTTTGAAGTCGTCGCCCAGAAATCTTGCCGGTTATACGTAAGGTCGTCCTTCTCCTCCTCACCTTCCTCGTTGGTGAAGCTCATCGAGCTTTTCTTGCCGAACGGCGGATTGGCCAGCACGTAGTCAAAGTTCTGCCCGCTTGCGGTCACCAAAGCATCGTTCGGCGAAATCAGTACGTTGCCATCTATTTCACCGATATTGTGGAGAAACATATTCATTAGGCAGAGGCGGCGTGTGTTGGCGACGATTTCGTTGCCGTAGAATGTCTTATGTTTCAGCTGCGCTTTTTGCGTCTTGTCGAGCTCATAATTCTCGGGGTTCGTCAAGAAGTCATAGCAAGCAAGAAAGAAGCCGCCCGTGCCACAGGCAGGGTCGGCGATAGTCTTGCCTGGCTCAGGTCGGACACATTCCACCATTGCGCGGATCAGAGCACGCGGCGTGAAATACTGTCCTGCGCCTGACTTGGTGTCTTCGGCGTTCTTCTCTAGCAGGCCTTCGTAAATGTCACCTTTGACATCTGCTCCCATGGCAAGCCACTGCACTTCACCGATCATGTCGATGAGACGGTAGAGCTTGGCGGGGTCTTGAATCTTATTCTGCGACTTCGTGAAAATCTGTCCGAGCACGTCCTTGCGCTTACCAAGCTCGCGCAGCAACTCGATGTAGTGGCCCTCCAGATCCGCTCCACGCTTTGCCTTGAGGATCGGCCAAGTGTACTTTTCCGGTATGCCGACGTCGCGCTTGTATGGCGGCTTGGCGTACTCATCTGCCATTTTGAGGAAGATAAGGTAGGTGAGCTGCTCCAAGTAATCGCCATAGCTAACGCCGTCATCGCGGAGCGTGTTACAGAAGCTCCATACCTTCGAGACGATGGGTGCGGTGCTCATGCGGCCTCCTTCTTACCGTTCTTATTGTTCCTCTTCCGACGACTGCCGTCGCCGTCCGTCTCTGCCCGAATCCGCTGCAAGAGGGCCAACGCCGGCTCATCGTTGGGATCCTGAGCTACGAGCTGGCCTGAGAAAGCTCGTTTCAGGATCGAGTGTCGAAGAGCCGTTGTCCTGGAAAGTTCGTCGTCGATTTGTGAGGCCATGGAATCCGCGTATGAAAGCTGTGACGACAGCCGCGACACGATCTCAAATTGCTCTGCACGAGAACAAAGGGGAATCGGTAAGGCCTTCAGAATGGAGCTATTGAGCCCTGGCCTGGTCTGGCCTTGCGCGTTCTCGAACATCCGCAACCGGCTAACGGTCTGCGATTGAAGGAGCAGGTTGAAAAATTCAGGGAACAGCACTTGCTCTTCCATCGATACACGATAGACGTGCTTTGTGATTATAGCCTTTTCAAGGTCTCGCGGGACAATACAGGTTCGCCCTAGCGAGGCCATAACGGTGACTAAAAGGTCGCCGGGCCTAGCTTGATATTTTTCTAGGTCTTGGAACTTCTCTTCTGAGATACGGTTTTGGCTTCCCATCGAAAACGTACCATCGTGGACGTTATCAATGCCTAGGACTAGAACCCCGGACGCCTGAAATTCAGAATGAAGAAGATTACTTCCGAATGGACCACTCTGCATCGACCGAGGTTTGCCCGAGACCAGTTCGTGAAGCCCAGCCCAGCACCACTCGTCAGGTAAGGCAGGAAGGTCCTCAGCATCAAATCGCTCTGGTTCAGGGTAACGCGCCTTCCAGTCGTCATTCGAAGGTGGGCGCCCTTGCTCTTTTAGTCGTGCCTTCTCTGCCTTCTCCCACTCGTCCCGTCGAGTCTTGAGGACGCGCTGCCGGAGCGCCGCTCCGGTTTCAGTGTCCGGATTCTTTGCTCGCCATTCCGCCGTCAGCTTACCCTCAAAGGCGTACTTGAGAACGGACTGGCGGTACGCATTGAGCTGCAATCGCGCAGCCGTCAGGTTCTCGACACCCTTGTCGAGTTCGGAGAACAGCACCTCGATCTTGGCAACGATGCGACGCTGTTCGGCCTGCGGAGGGATCGGCACGCGGAGGGATCGGCACGCGGAGGTTTTTGAGCGTTGGAATTTCGATGCTGTGGACCGTAGTGCCATGCTTGGAGCACGTAGTTAGTATCTGCCGCTCGAGGGCTCGAAGTAGCCAAGCCAGGTAGTTATGATCGACCACTTCGACAGGTGTTATTGCCTTCAAGTCCTGATTGACGGTGACTTGAACCTTCGTCGTGGCCACAGGAAACGAATGAGCGAGGATTCCAGACCGGGTTACAAAAAGAACGGACTCTGCGGATATCAATTTCACAGCAGAATTCTGCACAGCAGCGACAGTAATTCGATCCTGCGTGGAAGTGATGCTCGCAACCTTCATGTCCTTGGGCGAGACCCATGGGATGTCACCATCCCAGAACTGTGCGTTGGAGGACGACGGCGTGCCACCGCCGAACCACTCACCTACATCAGCTAGTTGCCATTGTTCCCAGTTGATTGGCAGGGTGTCGCTCATGCCGCCAGCGCCTTATTGAGTTCGGTGATGACGTCATCCATGCGTTCGCCGAAGAGCTGGTGCATTTTCCCAAGCCCACCCCTCGCGTTAAATGGAGACATATCGAGATCGTCGCGCTCGATGTGAATCGACGTCGTAATGTGATCGCGTATCATGCGGAGCCAGTCCATCTGATCCTCGGTGAACTTTTCGCCCGCTCCACTGTGGCGCTTCAGAATCCAGCTCTGGAAGTTCCGACGTACGGTGTCTGCATAGGGCGCAACTTTTTCGTCGATACCGCAGACGCGGCGGATTAGAGCAACTAGTGCTGTCAGCTCGTTCGCCGGGTCGCTCCCCTTGTATTCGTCGAGCAGCGCATAGGCGCGCCATACTCGAAGAGGTGCAAGCTTTGGCCGATCTGTCTTGAGCGCATCAATTACTGCTTTAATCATCGCGTATGTAACTTCTGATCGACGCGCGGGTTGGCTGTAAAAAATCGTGAGCGCCTCGATCTGGTCCGAGTGGTCTTCTAGATAGGACGCAAAATCCTTCGCCAAAGCTTCGGCATTGGCCTTTGCATCACCACTCCAATCCGCGCTCAAGAGCGTATCCAGGTTCTCGTGATCGATGGTCTGTTCTTTCTCGCGGCGAATACCGTCGAGAAGATTGATAAGAGGACCGTTGAATATGTTGGCAGCTTGCCCCACGAGCTTATCGCGGGCTTGATCGCGCTGCGCGTCAGTCGGCTCCGCGCCAGCGGCCGTGATTATGGCTGCTTCTTCGATCCGATCTGCATCGATTGCATCGAACAATCCACGCACGATCTCTGCCAGCGTCGAGCCTCCGGCAGCGTCTTTGATACGCCCCTGATCCTTCTCGTCGAGTTCGTTGTTGAGTCGTGCAAGACGTCCGGCTAGGGAGCTGACGGTATCCTCATCGCGTGCGCCCATCATAACGCCAGTCGCGAGGTCCTTCAGCGGAACTGTTGGCTTTGTTATAAGCGGTTGGCTAGCGGTCTTGAGTGATTTCGTTACACCCACAGCGTCGACGATAACGTAGTGGGTCTTGGCGGTTGTCGCCGATGGCGTAACCTTCTTCAGGCTGTCGGCGTCCAACGTGCGCGTACCGCGTCCCTTCATCTGCTCGAAGTAGTTGCGGCTCTTCACGTCACGCATGAAGAGCAGGCACTCAAGCGGCTTTACGTCGGTGCCAGTGGCGATCATATCGACCGTTACCGCAATGCGAGGGTTGTAGTTGTTGCGGAACTGCGCGAGGACGGATTTTGGGTCCTCGGCAGCCTGATAAGTGATCTTCTTGCAAAAGTCATTGCCCTGCGCGAACTCCTCGCGGACGATCTGAATGATGTCATCGGCGTGACTATCAGTCTTGGCGAAAATGAGGGTTTTCGGAGTCTCCTCGCGTCCTGGAAAGATTTCGGGGAGCTTGTCGCGGAACGTACGGATGACAGTGCGTATTTGATCTGGATTTACGACAGCTCGGTCGAGTTGCGTAGCTGAGTAGACCTCGTCCTGATCCTGTAGTTCCCACCGCTTTTGCCGCGTGATGCGCTCGCGCTTTTCGACTTGCTGCGCTGCCTTGATCTTCGCGCCTTTCTTGGTCAGTTCGGTTTCGATAGCGTAGATCTCGTTCCCGACGTTGACGCCATCGGCCACGGCTCGCTCGTGGCCGTACTCGCTGACAACGTTCTTGTGGAAGAAGCCGTAGGTGCGGCTATCCGGCGTGGCGGTCAGGCCGATGAGGTAGGCGTCGAAGTATTCGAGAACCTGCCGCCAAAGATTATAGATCGAGCGATGGCATTCATCGATGACGATGAAGTCGAAGAATTCAGGAGGAATTTTCTTGTTATAGACGACTGGCACCGGGTCTTTGGGGCGCACTAGCCGCTCAGCCGGATTGTCCTCCTCAGCTGCTTCATCAAGCGGCTCGTCCTTGAGGATAGAAAACATTCTCTGGATTGTACTGATGCAAACCTGACTGCTGCCCGCGATGAAGGGAGATTTGAGTCGCTGAACATTGTAAAGATCAGTGAATTTCCTGTTGTCGTCGTTGGGCAGGTAGGACATGAACTCCTGTTCTGCTTGCTCGCCTAGATTTTTGGTGTCCACAAGGAACAAGATGCGCTTCGCATCGGCATACTTAAGGAGCCGATAGGCAGAGGTGATGGCCGTGAAGGTTTTGCCGGAGCCCGTTGCCATTTGTACAAGCGCGCGCGGTCGGTCTTCCCGGAATGACTTTTCCAGATTCTCTACTGCTGAGATTTGGCAGTCGCGCAGGCCCGAATGATTCAGTGCCGGGATATCGTGCAGCCGGGCACGGAGTGACTTGGGCTTGGACAGCCAGTCGGCCATAGTTTCGGGGCGGTGGAACGTAAAGACTTCGCGTGAGCGCGGGCGAGGGTCCCGGCCATCTGTGAAACGGGTGATAATCCCAGTGCTCTCATAGATGTAGGGCAACGGTTCATTGTTGTTGACCCACTTGAGCTTTGCGGCAGCATATCCGGCCGATTGCTCTTCAACAGTCGTGATCTTGTGGCCCCAATCCTTGGGCTTGGCTTCGATGACACCGACAGCACGCCTGTCTACAAACAACACGTAGTCGGCGGGGCCTGCGTCCGTCTGGTATTCGCGGACGGCGACGCCTTGTCCGGCGCTAAAATCCAGAGCATCCTTATTCTGAACACACCATCCCGCTTCGACCAGTTTGAAGTCGATTTGGTCACGCGCGATCTGTTCAGGATTTTGATTTTTGGTTGTCATTGCCGCCGCCCCATCTGACCTTTAGCGGGTCTTCTATCGCAGGGGTAGCGTTGGCCGGGCAGATTTTGAGATTTCCGCACTCTTTGCTGATATGGATTGCATGTTGCTACTTTAGGTAAAAAGCCACAATGGCTACTTTGGAGGCAGGGCACAATAGTCAGATTGGCTCATGCCGGAGCCGGACGCGGCCAGTTCAGGCGTGCAACTAACGCGGGGTTAATTGGACATATCCAAAAGTCTGGACCGGTCGCTTTTCACGGGGGCATTTCGCCGTTTTCCAGGTCTTCTGTGTCGAGGTCTGCCCCGTCCGTTGAGAGGATGAATAGCCCCCTTGCTTCGGCCGTAGCCGGGCTTGCCTTTAGCGCGGATGCTGGCATGAACCCTCCGGCCAGAGGCGCTGCTTCCAAAGCCAACAAATCGCCATTTAAGGGCTCTTTTCGGGAGCCAACGCGCCGACGAGCACTAGGAGGTTCGGAATAGTCGTCATTGCCGCATCCCTCGCACTGGCAGGATGCCGACCATCCGGCCTTCGGATTGCGAAAACCGCGCGCCAGCGGGGATCGATTTCGAACACGGGCGGACATCCGCCCCTGATTGCGCTGGCAGGGCCACCACGCAGTGGAGATCGAACCGGTCTCCGGTCGGAGTCTCCCAAAAACGGGAATATTTCAAACATCCGCCGGAGACTATCGGCGATTTCGCCCTGAGATTGTCCAGATTGGGAGTCTAGAGACGAAGCGCGGATTTGCAAGAAGCCGCCATTGGCGGGCATTTCTCTCATTTTTGAAGGCACAATCTCCAGTTGCCGGACTGCCTGGCTGGGGCGGGAGGATTCGAACCTCCATATGATGGAATCATCCGCTGCCGCTTTGAGCCGCCATTAGTGAACATGACGCCATCGGATTGCGATGCCCGTCCGACCGTCTAAGATCTTCATCAGTTCCGGTAAGCGCGGCTGTTTCAAGGTATCACTCTTCCATGCCGCCACCATCTTGATGCTCGTGGTGTTCGACGGTTTCACGTTGTCACCTCGCTACGAGACGAAGAGCCTACAAATTGGCTAGGTTGGCCGCGACGGCGTCCTCGTTCCATTCAAGGCCAACACCAGGCACGTCAGGAATGTGAAGCAATCCGTCACGGATTTCATAGGGCCTTTCTAGGACGGGATCAGCCCAGTCCTGCCATTCCAACCAATGCGCGGTCTCCGTGACGCGCATCACGTGAGCGGCCACCTCCGGATAAAGATGCGTGGACATCGGTATGCCCGCGGTTCCCGCTATGGCCGATGCCCTTAGCCAGCCGGTCACACCGCCAATGCGCATGAAATCCGGCATGACAAGGTCGCACGCCTTTCTCTGCAGCGCGGTGTGAAGATCGCGGGGGCCATAGAAATTCTCACCGATTTGGATCGGGGTCTTTAACTCGGCGGTCAACTGTGCATAACCGTCGAGGTTGTCGTAAACGATCGGCTCCTCAATCCAGGCAAGGCCCAGATTATCAATCATGTGGCACCGTTGCAGGGCTTCTCCGAGGTGTAAGCCCTGGTTGAAATCGGCCATCAGCTCCATGTCATCGCCAACAGCCGCCCTGATGGCATGAACGGCGGCCAGATCGTCGCTCGCGCGATCTCGGCCAAGCCGCAGCTTCAGCGCAGTGAAGCCTCCTTCATCGCGCAACGCGATCGCGTCCGCTGCCACTACTTCCGGCGCCTGAAGCCACAACCCGTTGCTGTTGTATGCCTTCACCGGCCCCACCGAACCGCCCAGCAAAACGCAAAGCGGCACACCGCTCACCTTTGCCAGCGCATCCCAGGCCGCCATGTCCAGTCCGGACACCGCGATCATGGAAAGCCCTTGATAGCCTACAAAATGCAACGACTTGCGTGCGAGGTCGTAAAGCTCGATCGGCGCAACACGTCGACCCTTGAGCATGACGCCAAAATCTTGCAGGGCCGGGATCAGATATCGCATCGTTTTGATGGTGTAGGGCTCAAGATAACTCCGCCCGACGATGCCTTCTTCAGTGACGAGGTCGATCAGAATCAGCGGCCATTCAGTAATGGTAGCGATCCGCGCGACCACCGGACGCTTCAGCTTGAGCACTACTGCTCGCGCCCTGACAGATTTAAATGTGAGTGCGGCAAGCTGCATTGCAAACATCTCTCGATTTGGTCGAATTATTGAACGGTGTCACTTTGCTACCGACCAGCGTTGGCGACATGAGACGGCACGGCGACGTCAGCCCTTCAAATCATATTCAACCTTGAGCCGCGCAGCGATCTGCTCGACCATTTCCCGACGATCGGCGTCGTCTACTGATCCTTCTTGCACAACCTTCACCTTCCAACTGTCGCCATCAGGCTGAACGGAAATCGTCATATCGGTCGGCCAGTCGCAGATATCCTCCATTTCTACTTTGATAGATGCTTCGAGTTCAGCCGCAGTCTTGCTCGGTTTTTTCATGGTGGTATCTCAAGGCCGGTACGATCGTGGGTTCGGAAATCCCGAGATCAAGTGAGGATACTGCTCGCCCCTCCAAACCTTAACACTTTCTTAATGGCCCTTTTCGACCCAGGGATATTTCTCAACCCCGTCTTCGCGCGCGCGAGACCGGGTGCCTGTCCATGGTACCCCGGGGGTAGATTTTGCGCCCATCGGACTGACCAAACTTAGAAGCCTCGCCCGACGCGCCTATGGCAAGCGGCCGATCGTGGTCGCGTTAGCTATAACAGCGAGGCGAGCTATGAAACGCGATCTCTACGCGGAGGTTTCGACGCGCATTGTTGCAGAGTTAGAAGCCGGCGCCGCCCCATGGGTTAAGCCATGGTCGGCAACCCCCGGCGCGAATACGCCGTGTAATGCTGTGAGCAATCGGCCTTACTCTGGATGCAACGTCGTTCTGTTGTGGATGGCGCAAGCGGCAGGTTATCGCACGCCGCGCTTTCTCACGTTCAAGCAGGCTTTGGAGTTGGGCGGCAACGTGCGCAAGGGCGAGCACGGCACCAAGGTCTATTTCGTGAAGCAACTCCAGGTTCAGGACAGGGGCGCCGACGATGGCTCCGCAACGCGCCTGATCCCGATGATGCGCGAATATACAGTTTTCAATGTCGACCAGTGCGAAAACCTTCCCGACAGCATCAACTCGGGAAAGCCGATGCGCGTTCGCAATCCTGACGCGCGCGACGAGGTTGCCGACGACTTCTTGCAATCAACTAGCGCGGACATCCGCGAAGGCCACGGTGAGGCCTGCTACATCCCGAGCCGGGATTTTATCTCGATGCCGGCATTCGCCGGGTTCAGGGGCGCGGACC
>Ga0193699_10000416_pt1 | contig 18706 bp, 16 predicted proteins | sample L3c2metaG_FD_160095 | JGI IMG/M metagenome (GOLD analysis project Ga0193699, IMG submission 160095) | Soil microbial communities from a riparian zone of the East river system, Colorado, United States - L3c2 | ecosystem: Environmental > Terrestrial > Soil > Riparian zone | place: USA: East...
CGCGCTCTTACAACGGACTCCATTGTGTCCGGGGTGAGATCGCCGAAGGTGTGAGCGATCTTCTTCCGAATATTCGTGAACGTAAGAGTGGCGATAGGCCCTATGACCATCAAATTGGTTGCCCCGGTGCAGATCACCTCTGGAACAGAATCCGGGTCGGACGGCATTGGTTGCTGGGGCTGCGTCATGATCGGGTCCTAAAACTGAACGATCCTCAGAACCCAAACTATACGGTAATGCCCTCTTGAGTGGCAAAGAGGCCTCAAGGAAGCGGAAGGGTGTGAGCGTGTGAGCGCAGGTAACCCCACAGGAGGACGTTGATCTCCTGAAGGAGACCTGAATGCGACGGAAAGCCGATAATTTTGCCATCTATGGGCTTATGGTCCTCGTAATAGTCGGGGCGTCAGCCTTGCTCGGCTGGCTGGCCCAATAAGCGCTCCTTATTTGCTATTGCAGTTGTTCTTATTTCGTTCGGTGATGCCCGAGACGAGCGAAAAACCGTCCTTCAAGACGCTATGGCAGCAGATCGCCATGGGGGCGTCGCGGGGAAAGAATGTCGTACTGACCCCGGCAATGGCCATGCAGGCCGTGGCGGTCCTTCGCACCTAAGAGGCGGCGAGCTGAAGGCAGCCTCTAGCTTGACTAGCAGCGTGCGGCCATAATCCGACCAAATGGCAAAGAAGTTTCAGAAGTCTATTGATCCGACAGACAAACACGTTGGTTCGCGGCTGCGAATGCGCCGTTTAACGCTCCATATGAGCCAAACGGCATTGGGCGAAGCGGTGGGCCTAACGTTTCAGCAAATCCAAAAATATGAGCTTGGCTCGAATAGGATAAGCTCCAGTCGCCTGCAACAATTCTCGAATATTCTTCAGGTGCAGGTGCCTTTCTTCTTTGAGGGGGCGCCAAATGCGGCAACTGGCGAATTAGGTAGCCCGGCCGCTGTATCGGGATTTTTGGCCACCTCCGACGGTCTGTCGCTGGCTCGATCATTTGCCAAGATTGAGAGCAGCAAAGTGCGCCGACAGATTATCGAATTAATCGAAGCCGTAGCGTCAATCGAAGACACGGTTAGTCGCCTTCGGACGAAAAAATGATGAAGCCGCCAACTGCTGGACCAGCCTGACCGACTTCTCCCCTGAGGGCCACGCTCGCCTCCTTCCTCTAGGAACTCTTTGCTTATATTGGGAGCATGTAGACAATTGCGAAGTTGCCTCACGGGTCGCCTTTTGTGATCCAAGATGCAGTAGAGGATGCGGATTATGACTGGCCCAGCATTACAACTGTAGAAATTGACCGTCGCGGCCGAAAAATCCGGGCCGCAAAAATGCAGTCCCGCCGAATTAGCATCGAGCCCGCAATCATGATGAGTAGCTGGAACCCCCGCACCCTGCGTCGATCAGTAACCGTTACTGTGGTGTGTTCGATATTACCGCTGCTTAGTGGATGTGGCGCCGTCAGCGGGTTCGTGGCCGACGCGTTGCCGACCTGGGCTGGCGGCCTCCCGGCTGAAGCACCACCCCGTCCTTCCGATCCTCGCTATCCCGAATATGAGCGAGCTATGCGTGCCCGGGCGATCGTTGAAGCGCCGGTCAATGGCGAAGCCGTCAAACCTGAACCGATAAAATGAACAAGAGAACGCGCAGTCTGTCGTCGACAGAATTGGCAGTCGGGGCTAGCTGCACAACTCTTCACTACCGGACCATGCCTACAATTCCGAAGTATTTTCCCAATGCCCGCGCGGAAAAGAGGCTGCTAAGGAGCACGTGACCTGCGTAGCCGGACGCCCGCGCCACCGCCGTTTTCGTCGATAAACTCCACACCAGCCGCTTCGAAAGCGCGCTTTATAACATCCATTGTGGCGCGACGCGGCTGACTGGTGCCGGCTTCAAGCTGATGAACTGTCACAACACCGATGCTCGCGTTGGTCGCCAGATCTTGCTGGCTCCAAGCAATCAAACCTCGTGCCGCTCTGCATTGCGCTGAAGTGATCATCCAGCGGGGGCCCATGCCGCGGCGAACCAGTTCACGTGCGAGATACAAAAAAATCGCCGGGGTCAACCGAGGCTCAACATTTTTCATTGAGCTCTAGGTCGTCGAAACGCGGTCATGGACGCGGAGCGACGATCCACCGCGCGCAAGGCTCCCAAATGCGATTTTGTGGGTGGCAACTCAGAGATGGCAGAGTTAGTGCCAGCAATTCGTTGTTCGCCTTTAGTGCTCACTTGCACGGGGACTGCTCGCGTATGGCGGCAGCCACACCCACAACTTGTGGAGCGGTCCAAAGCTCCGGGTGGCGCTCTGCCCAATTTATAAAGACCAGCACTGTTGCGCCGTATGTGAGGCGCTTCTCTCCACATGCCCCGAGAAATGCGGAGTTGTTCGCGCGTGAAGCGCCGACCATGCCCATTAGGTCAAAGACGCCAGCAACGTAGCCTACGCAAACGTTTAGATCAGTCGATCCCTGAGGGGATTTGCACCAGCTTAATAACTTCCGAACATCCGTCGTGTTGTCATCGGCGGCGGCGGGCTGCAATTGCGCCGTCAAGAGAAGTGCCAAGATTGTTAGAAATCGCATTCGTTGAAGTCCTCCTTACGGATGTGTCCGAACAGAGCGAAAGCTTGCATACCATACCATACTAGCGGTCGCATTGGTGCCTTGACCGAACTGTTGGCTGCTTACCGGGTCCGTGCTGCCAACTTGCGTCCATGCGAGCTTCGGGCAGAACCTAGTCGGCATTTGGTCTAGTTGTGCTTATAAGATGCCTGATATTGAAGGGATTTGGCGCATGTCATGCGAACAAGTTCTTGCCGGTGCTCGACAGAAACGGCAGTTGAGGGTAACGTTTGCTTCCTGGTTGCCGTAAGATGCTGAGTGCCGATGATGCTCGACTCGGTCGGTGTTTAGAAAGGATTCTGGATGGCCTGGCCCGAATTTCCGCTAGCATTATCGGACAAATTTCGGCTGGTGCTGGTGCTTGCGCTGGCCAGGCTGGTGCTGGTGCTTGCGCTGGCCAGTATGACTGCCGGATGTTTCCAGCCGCTGTATGGCGAAAGGACCACGGTTGGTGGCATCGGCGTCGTCGATAAGATGAGGGCGGTTGAGGTCGCGCCGGTCGTTGTGGCGCAACGCGGTAGACTTTCTCGCGTTGGCATCGAGATACGCAACGAGACAATTTACGGACTTACAGGCGGCGGCAATGCCAATACCGCCGATTACCGCCTTGTCATCACAATTGGATCTACACTCCTCGCAGTAGTTATTGATCCAACCACAGGCCGGAACGACACTCAAAATTATGGTATAGAGGCTTCATATCAACTTATTGAGGTTGGCACCGGAAAAGCGGTTTTTGGTGCCACAACATTTTCGCGCGTGACCTACGACATGCCTGGTGAACAACAGCGCTTCGCTTTTGATCGCGCGTTGCGTGATGCAGAAACTCGCGCGGCCAAGGAGATTGCGGAGAACATACGTTCCCGTTTGGCGTCCTACTTCACTGCAGGAACTTGAGCCTGTGTTGGGTGCTGGCCGTAGTAGGCCCATTCGGGAAATGAAACTAGGCCATTGGAGACCATAAATTCGCGCAATCTCGGCCTGCTCCGGCTTCATCTGACCTTGGCCGGGGAACGCATGTTGCGGATCGCCCGCAAAGGCCTTCACCCAATTGCGCAGCAACGTCCCATGAACACCCAGATCGCGCGAGGCTTGCGCCACGCTCACCCCGCGATCCTTGATCAGGCGCACAGCCTCAAGCTTGAACTCGCGTGTAAATTTCCGCCGCTCCATGACCTACCTCCCGTTCCATTAAAACACCTAACTCGGTGTCTTCGGAACCGGGTGCAGGCCATTCAGCCCGTAGTAAAGATCGGCGGCGTGGGAGTCCCCCAAGATCATGACAGCTTTCTGCGAGTGCTTCTGCGCGCCCGTAGCAGGAGCTGGAAGGGCTATTGGCAGCGGGCGGCGTAGTCGGGAAAGGCGCAAAGCCAACAAAGTACTAGCCGAAATAGGCCACCTGAAATCAAACTAGGCCACTAGCTCTTCGGCTGAGATTCTGCGCATGGCCTTGCCGCCATGGTGTCCCTCAGTGACCGCAATAGTCCGCCATTCTGGGCATACTCACTCTCGTACGCCATGGCATTGACAATGGCAGACCCGCTCTTTGCCATAAGCCCCTCTAAGACTTTTCGGCGAGCCGTTAGCCCTACGATTTGTGCCGCCATGTTTGCGCACGGCAACGTATCGAATGACCCAGGAACAACCAGAAGGCGTTCGCCAACACTGCCCCCACCAGACGAGCAGCCGCCAAGGGCGAGTAAAAGCAGGATCGATATTGTCCTCATGGAAGCAAGCTAATGGAGAGGCGGGGCTAAGGGAATGGCCTGTCGTCGGGGCAAACTAGGCCACTGCCCATATTTGGCGTCTTTATTCGGGTAGCTGCCAAATGATCGCGGCTTGCCGCTTCCCGGCGTTCAACAACTCGCCTTGCTGCTCTTGCCGCCGAAGCTGATGGATAATGTGGCGGCTCACTACCTTGCCGAGAACGTGGTCGCGAGTGTCTAGGCCCTTGGCCTGAATGATGTGAGCGGCCAATTCGCGGGTGGTCTTTGGGCCGCCTTCTAATGCCTGCCTAGAAAGCTTCATGCCCTCACCGTAGCCGAATACGGTGATGGGGTTCACTGCCAAGCAGATTCAGGAACTGCGCCAGGGGCTCGATCAGCGTTATGTTCGAACGAGAGAAATCGGGGGCCGCGAACTGTCCTTTATCGGGGGGTGGTACGCTATCTCCGAAGCCAATCGCATCTTTGGCTTCGACCGCTGGTGCCGCGAGACGATTGAATCCCGGTGCGTTCTCAATCGAGAGAACCGCGGCATTTTCCTCGCCGTTTACATTGCCAAGGTACGGATCACAGTGAATGTCGGCGGCACAACGGTCGTTCGCGAAGGCCATGGAACGGGCGAAGGCCGCGGCTCGTCTGCCGGCGAAGTCCACGATATGGCCCTCAAGGGCGCCGAAACCGATGCTACCAAGCGCGCTCTGGCCACGTTCGGTAATCCGTTTGGCCTGTCACTCTATGACCACGGCAAACTGCCGCCAGCACAGAGAAAAGAACAGGCGCCCACGCCATTGCCTGCTAAGCCAGCTCAGCACAAGCACGCCCGCGACGACACCACCCCTATTCCTCGGCCCTCTACATTCCACGGCCGGGAGCAGTACTTAGCGACCCGCGAGCAACCGCCTTACAACCTGGAACCTGTGCCCAAGCCGCCATCGTCATCGCCGGCCAACGTACCAATCGTGCCGGCCGCCGAGGACCTGCTTCCGGGACGAATCGACAAGAGCGTACTGACGATCTCCGAGCCCAAACGGCGGCGGAACAAAGCACACTTACGCTACGTTGCGACCCAACCATGCCTCATCTGCGGCCGTCAGCCGTCCGATCCGCACCACCTGCGCTTTGCTCAGCCTCGGGCCTTAAGCCTCAAGGTCAGCGACGAGTTCACCGTGCCGCTCTGCCGTGGCCATCACCGACAGCTTCACCAGGCCGGCAACGAGGTTGCATGGTGGGACGACCTCGATGTCGACGCGCTGGGGCGGCGCTTGCCATAGTTGAGGAGGGCGCCGTCGGATTGCGGCGCCGTGACGTTACTACGTGCATCGTCGTTACGTCGCACTCTGCGACCGTTCGCCGCAATCGGCAGGTAGCGGCGTTCTGAGGTGAGTCGGGACGCTGCTCACCTCCTGACTAATGGTGCACGCACAGTTCGATCTGCAGGTAATGCGCGCCCAATGCCACCTGTGCTGTGGCCGGGACGGAAAGCGGCACGCCATCGGCCTCAGTGTTCGCCAGCATGACGGCATTCGGGCTATCTGTGACAACGGTGCCCTATCTGCTCCACAGCATTGCCGTCGGCCGCCAACTGAGGGAGTTATGGTAACACCAGCCGCGCGTCCATGGTTCGCTGTGACCTGTCCGACGTGTCTGTGGTTGGGTGGGTCGCCGTGGTCGTTTCGGCCAAGCCGTTATAGGAATAAAGCTATATTCTGACGAGGAGGCTATTCAAGCTTCGGATACGACTGGCTAGCGTTTAGCTTGAAAATTCGCTTCTAAGTCCTTTGCCGTATGGTAAAGAATGGCAGACCGATTTCGAAAACGTGCACAAAACGCAAGGTGCCTAGTTTGCATCAAGACAAGTGAGCTTCGAGATTATTCGTGCAACATGAAAACGCAAAAGGTGGTGCCGCTGCGGAATATCTGTGGTCTCGAAAACCAAGAAGAGGCAGCCCGCATCGAAGGCGCATGAAGGGCGCATATCTGATGGACAGCTGCATTTCCCGCTTGCATCGATCAGCGACTGTGGTTTTGGTGTATATGGTATTGCCGCTGCTTGGTGGATGTAGCGCCGTCAGTGGGTTCATGGCCGACGGCGCTGCCGACCTGGGCTGGAGGCCTCCCGGCGGACGCACCACCCCGTCCTTCCGATGCTCGCTACCCGGAATTTGAGCGAGCGATGCGCGCTAAGGCGCTCCCCGAAGCGCCACCCATTTCCGAAACCGTCAAGCCTGATCCGGGGAAATGAAATTCCGAGATCCCTCGCCGAAATAACTACGCAGTTGCGATTCTTTCGAAGTTAAAGACGGTGCTCGGCGCACTACTCTTCTCTGTTATTGTACCATACCTACAATTCCCTAAAGTTCACCAATTCACACTTCTGGGAAAGAGGCAGCCGACGATCTATGAAATTTCCATTGAGCGCTCTAATGGCGGTTTTCCTTACCGGGTGTATGAGCCCGAATGAAGCCGCTGTATCGATTCGACCAGCTAACTACCGCCAATTGATAGCGAACAACCTGCCTGAGATTAAAGGCGTCTCGTTGGTCGGTGCGGAGATTTCGGAGCTTAACCCTTCGGTGGGCGCACAACGGGGTGACTGGACCACTTGCCTGAAAACTTTCGGTGGCGGGCGGCCTCGTTTCTTTGCGATATTTTTCTCGGACAAGCCGTCACAAGCTTCAGCCACGACTGAAAAGGTTGACGAGAATCCATACCTTATAGAAGCGCGCGAATCAGTCGTAACTGACCGGTGTGAAACCGCAGTCTATAGTCGACTGCCAACCAAGACACCGAAAAGTAAAAAAGCGATGCCGAACGAAAAGCAGCGCCGCCAATAAGTAAATTTGGCAGAGCTCCAAATACCCGATGTCCGCTGCTTTTAGGCTTATTTTTCCCAGAATGCCCCAGTTGACCTCGCTTATCTTCAAGTCGCGCGCCTGAAAAATGGCATTAAAAAAGCCGCCGAAAAGGCGGGCGACCGGTAGCGGAATTGCGATTGCTCCCCGTCAATGGTAAATCACCAGAATGCGCGAGGACCCATCAGCGCAGGCAGTCGTTAAACTCAATTCTGAGATACTTGCTTCGCGTGGCATCTCTCTGGCCCGCGATGCATCGATATTAGATTTTGGCTGCGGAACGGGACGGCATGCGATGGAATACGTCGCGGCAGGCTTCGGAGAGGTCCAAGGCTTCGACGTAGTTGATTACCTTCAAGTAGCAGACGACGAGCGACCGCGTTTTAAGTTCGGTCGGTCTCTGCCCTGGGATGACGCATCGTTCAATTTTGTTTTTGCAACACAAGTCTTTGAACACATCCCAAATCCAGAAGAGGTCTATCGAGACATATATCGCGTACTAAAGCCTGGAGGATGCTTCCTTAACGTTTTCCCATCGAAGTGGCGGCCCATCGAGCCACATACCGGCGTTCCATTCGCCGGCGTGTTCGCGCCGGATGCCTATCTGCGACTCTGTGCGCGGCTTGGTATCCGAATGACGCAGCAGCGTGGCTTGCCATCGGATATGGTCGCGGCAAAGAACAGAACGCAACTGGCAGAACAACTTCACTACCTAAGCGGCCGCGAGATCGACGAAATGCTGTCAAACATTTTCGACGACTATGAGTATGTTGAGGACACCTTTATCGAAAAAGGGCCGGGACGGTCTCGCTATCTTTCGGTCCCGGCGAGAATTGTTCCGCCGTTCCGGTTGCTGTATCGATTTGCCCATACGCGAGCGCTGCTACTGCGGAAGTCCTAAGGACAGCGTCAGGGATTCGACGCCGCCCGCCAAAGATCGTCTACTTTCGAGATGCTCCAGCCCATTCCCGAGGACGCGCCTGCCAGGCTCGTGTCGGGCAACGTTTACGGGACCCTCTACGACAAGAACAACGGCCCCGAGCCGTTCAACTCCCTCAACGTCGAGGTCAAGCCCATCGTCATCACTGAATAGTGATGTGCGACGGCGGCCACGAGCGCGCCTCAAATGAGACGTACGGACCCATCCGTGCGCAACTTCTCTTTAACTATCGCGTTCTTCGTTGCCGGAATTTCATGTGCGCAAGCGCAGAACGCGATCTGCCCGACGATGCCGCCCGATGACAGTTCGAACGCGTGCGCATCAACAGAGTTTGTACATAACGGATCGCCGGGAAGAATCCCGCTTCCGTCCGGTGATTTGCTGGTCGGCAATCCCTCAGGTGCGGCGCAGGCCCAGGCACTTAATGGCGATTGTACAATCACCTCATCTGGGGCCATCGCCGGCACTAAGACCAACCACGCTCCTTTCGGAACCTTTGCGACCAAGAACTATGCAGCTCCGCCGGTGATCGGCGGCACGACGCCGAACGCTGGCTCCTTTACGACACCGAACGCGACCGGCAATTTCACCTCGAATATCACAGGTTCGACCCAGCGCGTGCACGCTGACGCCGCAGGCGTTCTCTCAGGCACCGGCGTCGATAGCAATGTCGGCACACGCATCGTCCTCAATACCCCAACGATGTTCCGTGTCGCATTGACCGGCAGCGATGCCAATCCCTGCTCTGCCTTGGCGCCTTGCAGGACGGTCCTTCATGTCCTGCAAATGCTGCAGACCGCATACGATCTCGGTGGCCAACCCGTCACGGTGCTCACTGATGACGACGGTCCCTATAACGATAGCGTTCAGATCAATGGCCCATTCGTCGGTGCCGCCGGCCCTGGCTCTTTGATAATTCAAGGCCATTCGACGGCGACTATCTGGCAGCCGACGGCTGGGACCGGCTACTGCTTTAGCGCTGCCTACGGCGCCCAATACAAGCTCGTGAACATCAAATGCGATATGAGCTTGAACAAAGTCAACGAGGCGGCGGGGGACGACAGCTTCGTAGCCGCCCAGAATGGTTCGATTATCTTCGGCTCGGGCATCACCTTCGGCTTCAATGCCAATCCGTTCAACCATGTAACCGTTGGCTTTAAGGGCTATGTTGAGTTCGACAACAACTTTACGATCGATTCGGGCCAGGTAGTCACGACCTCGAATTTCTCCTCCGGGGCGACCACGATCACAGTGGCCAGCGCCACCGGCATCGTAAAGTATATGGGCGTCGTCGGTGCCGGCATTCCGTCTGGTGCCTATGTGTCGAACATCGCCGGCGCTGCCGTGACCTTCGCTTGTTTGCAGGGCGCCTGCACGACGTCATCGGCGGGCTCCGGCGTCTCGACATCCTTCAATGGTGGCGGCCAGACCTTCATCGATCTTGGCAATGCAGGCCAAGTGTACTTCAACACCAACGGCGACCCGGCGGCGAGCATCCATGCGACCTGCAGTGGATTTCCGCTGTATTACACCAGCTTCATTTTCTCCAATGACCTCTCCTCTGCGAATGCCCAGGCCATCACGTTCAACAATAGCTGCGTGACCCAGGTCGTCGGGGTGCCGTTCAAGATCACCAATCAGAGCAACATCGACACCGGCCTTCTGGGAGTGCCGTATTTCCCCGGCGGCCTCCTCGATGCCACCTCGAGCTCCAACACCACGGCGGGGGCCGGCTCCATCACCATGGGGTGCTCCGGTTGCGGCTTTGCCGTGGGGCAGGGCATCAATGGCTGGGCGGTCGCTTCCTCGACGTTCTCGTCGGGTGCCTCTACCATCGTGTTGAGCACTGTCGCGAATATGGCGATTGGCAATCGCGTGACCGGACCGGGCATCGCCAGCGGCACCAGCATCACCGCGATCTCTGGCCCCAACATCACCTTGAGCTTTCCGACCACCTCTTCGCAAACCGGCGCGAGCATCATCGTGACCGGTATGTGCGTCGCGAACGGGAATGTGATCACGTCCGTCAGCGGCACGACCATAGGGCTGCGAGATCCGGTGAAAGGGGCTTGCAGCGCCGTCGGCATTCATGCCGGCGGCTCAGTCACCGGAAATTCGCTCTATCAGTGAGCGCAGTCGTTATGGCCTGCACCCGGTTTCGTTGACACCCGCCTAAGCTAACCCAGCCGCCGCGCTGAAGGGATCCCACTCGACAGACCGCACCCGTCCTACCGGCGGGTGCTGCCCCGCGCTGTGGGGGTAATGGTGTCCCCATGGTGATAGGCGAAGGGTCTCGCCGACCCTTTTTTATGCAGTGCATGAGTCCGCTGCTGGCAGATTGTGTTGCAAAAGTCCGGTATTATGGCGCAAACGCCACAAGACCTACCGAGCATCCACGCCCCAGCGGTCTTAGGTAACCGTCGTGGGGTTACTGACCGGTGCAATCACCTACATATTGTTCGTTGTTTCGATCACCTGTGCAAACGTCAGGCTCGCCGGACCTCACACTTGGTCCGTCATACCAAAAGCAAATATTTCTTCGAATCTTGCAATTGGAAGCATCGTTGAACTCCAAAACGCCCCAGAGAGCTATTCTAGTTGAGTTTGAACGCGAGCTTGCATACTTGCAGCCAAGTGGGACGAGAAATCTCATACAGGATCATTATAGATTTTGACCAGGCTGTCCCACCGAAATAGATCGGTGGGGGCATGTCCGACCGCCCAATTTTCTCGCCTGCCGAAATCGAAGTCGTCGCCGAACGCGTAGAGAGGCACGCGGCCGGAAGGTCCAGCTCTTGCCAGGCACCGCGCTGGCGGGCTCCGGATGAAGGCGCGACCGTCACGGCGGGAGGGGCGCGTCCATCCCGCGATGACGCTCGCTGCTCTTACGAGATCGTTGCTTGCGGCATCAGAAATGCGCCAGGCCCAGTTCGATTTCGATCGCGCCGCAAAGCATTTGACCGAGCAAAATATGCATCTCCTGAATGCGCGCGGTGGTGTCCGATGGTACTATTAGCAGGTGATCGGCTGCCATCGATCCACCACCTTTGCCTCCGAAGGCGGCGGTCACAAGCCCCATCGATTTTGCCTCTTTAAGCGCGGCAATTATGTTCGGACTTGTGCCAGAGGTCGAGATCGCGAGGGCGATGTCGCCAGCTCGGCCAAGCGCTTCAATCTGCCGGGCGAAAACTCGCTCGAAACCGAGGTCGTTTCCGGCAGCGGTAAGGGCTGACCCGTCGGTGCATAGCGCAATCGCGGCAATCGCGCCGCGATCGCCCTTGTAGCGAATTGTCAATTCGGCGGCGAGATGCTGTGCATCGGCCGCGCTGCCGCCATTGCCGAAGAACATTAATTTGCCGCCGGCTCGTACCGACCTAGCGCAAGCTGCTACCAGTCCGTTGAAGGCGCCAGACAACATCGTCTCGGTTTTAAGCGTAACATCGCGATGTTCGGCAAATTCAATTTTGAAAAATTCAGTGAAGTCCAAGAGCCTCGCCCCTTGCTTGATGGGTCCTCTGCCACGTCATCCACGGTACTCGACGAACAGACTGTAAAAAGCATAACCAACAGTCAATAAGGTAAGAGACGTTATTAGACGGCTTTAGCCGAACGGAGGCGGCCGCTAGCCATAACGATGTTCATTTCATTCGATCATCCGAACTGATCATCAGCCGTCGTCTGTAGCGTCGGAATGGTGAAAACATGAGGCCGGGATAATTGTTGTGCCGGATTTTAGGTTACCCCCCGGGCTCTCGAAACCGGCGGGAAAGCTCACAGTTCTGTTAACTTGGGTGTGTCGCGCATTAGCCGAAGCCCTCAAATTCCGTCCCGTTAATCCTTAGGCGCGTTACCTGATGTCCGGATTAGTACATACGATTCGTACACTTTCGCATTTTCCCATCGATCCAGCTCCCGATTGCAGATCTGGCATATGGCAACCCCGGTATCACCCAGCGGCGCGTAACGGGTTGTCACCTTATAAACGGCTCCACATTTGCATGGTATCTGGATTGCCGTCATTGAATCGCGATTCCTCGATTTCACGACAGATCTTCGCAAAGAGGTAAACCAGCGACATCTAAGGGTTGCGCCTCAAGCGAAGAGCCAATGATCGTAAGATGGCCTGGGCAATTGGGCAAGTTCCTGGTTACTCGCGCCGTCGACAGTCAACATCTATGTCTAAGTTGGTACGGTCTGCCCAGGGCATCATGGTCAAACGGCCTGATTGCTGCACTGTGTGTCCTAATGCCAACGCTATCGATTGCGAACGCAATGCGGACGGCGCAACTTTACGGTTGCATTGCGGCAATGGTCATTCTCTATTTGTGCCCATGGGCTTACTGAGAACGCTGCTCGCCATTGCCGTCTTAGCAAGCCACTCCGGCCAACTCATCCCTGGGATGGAGATGGTTCAGGGCAATGCGGCCGTAGAATGCTTTTTCATCATCTCCGGATTCTACATGGCGATGATTCTGACCGAGACTTACTCGGGTCAGCCGGGCAATTTTTTCAAAGCCCGTATTCTTCGCATTTTCCCGATGTACTGGATGGTCTTGGCCACCGCTGTGATTGGTCTGTGGATGCGCGGCTATCAGCCCGACGTCTCGCCGATGAGCGCCGGCACATGGCTGGCCGTGGTCGCATCGAACGTATTGCTATTTACTCAGGATGTTTTTCAGTTTCTCCAGGTTGGCCAGGACGGCAGCCTGCTCCTCGATCTCAGCCGCTCGCAGAGCGGCAAGACCACCGGGTTGTTTCCCGTGCCGCAGGCGTGGACGCTGGCGTTGGAGGTAACGTTCTATCTCGTGGCGCCGCTGCTCGTGAAGGTTCGCACCCGCTGGCTGATCTTGATCATGCTGGCGAGCTTTGGTTTGCGGGAAGCCCACCTCTACCTGATGATCTTTGACGCCTGGACGTACTACTTTTTCCCGTTTCAGGTTGGCTTCTTCGTCGCCGGCATGGTCAGTTATCGCTTGCGCGGGTTTCTTGCTATCGGTCATCGGCCGGCCATCGGGATTGCCGCAATCGTCGTGACGTCGGTGATGATCTTCCTGGGCGACGCCCCCCGAATCAATTCGCTGCTGTATCTAACCGTGGCGGTTTCGCTGCCCGCGATCTTCAGCGCCAGCCGCGGATGGAACTGGGACAACGCCGTTGGACAGTTATCCTATCCAATCTATCTTTGTCACATCGAGGTTATCACTTTTTGGGCTGGGGCCAACCCGCGGGCGGCGCTGATCGCAAGCGTTGCGGTTTCGATTTGCTTGATCGTTCTCGCGATGCCCATCGAGCATATCCGGCACCGTTTTCGCATGCGGCCTCATTAGAGCCATCCCAACCGCCAGCGATCTGAATGAGCCCAAGAAATCGGGCCTTTGTGACTTGTGCCGTCTCCCCCAAATGCGCTAAATGCCGGGCTTAATTCCCAGTGTCGCCTTTTGCGGAGCGCGCCCATGAGCCTGGCAGAATCCTTCTACAGCAACGAAGACCCGGCACTTGTCGATGAATTCATGTCGCAGGGCTATATCATCCGCGACGTCGAGAACCGCCCGGGTCTCGACAAGATGCGGCATGAATTGGTTGTGATTGCCGCCCGCCTGGCGGGGCAGGACCTGCCGGAAGACGACGGCAAGTTTCTCGACAATCTTCACACCATTGTCCCGATCGACAAGCTGAACAATTTCCGTCTCGGCATCTACCGCGAGATGAACGCCCACTCCTGGTTCCGTCCGACCTATTTCAGCCTGACCCGCACGATGATCGAGGGTTTGGTCGGCAACGAGCTCGCGATGCAGAACCGCATCAATTTCTCCATTCAGATGCCGAAGGAGCAGACGTCGCTCCTCGATATCCACGCCGACGTCTTCAGCGGCGAGACTCCATTTCAGGTGGTGCAGTGGCTGCCGATGGTGGACGTGTGGGGAACGAAGTCGATGTTTATCCTGCCGCGGTCAAAATCGGAGGAAGTCGTCGCCAAATTCAAGGATTTCGGCGATGGCGGAATGCGCGCGCTCTATGACGCCGTCAAGAAAGATCTGATCTGGCTGGACATCCCCTATGGCAAGGTTCTGATTTTCTGCCCGAACTTTCTCCATGGCAACATCGTCAACGAAGAGGCCACGACGCGCTGGTCGATGAACTGCCGGTTCACCGGTCTGTTCACGCCCTACGAGAGCGCGGAAAAGTCGCTCGGTTCTTTTTATCTTCCGATAACGGTTCGGCCCGTTACGCGGGTGGGGATGGCCTTCCGCCAGCCCGGCGGATTTGAGGAGTAATGAATGGCGCGTAATCGTCTCGGCTTCAGAGGCTACGTCACGTCACGTCCCTTCGGCCAATACAACATCCCGGTGCCTTTGCAGTCTCTGGCGTTGCGCGATTACTGTGCGCGCACCAACGTGACCTACGTGCTGCCGGTCAACGAGAACAACTTTCCGAGTTCGTATATGGTCCTGGAAGGCATGATTCAGAACCTGGCGGACTACGAGGGTATCGTCCTGTACAGCATGCAGATGCTGCCGCAGCGTTCCGAGCGCCGTCGTGCGATTTTCAAGCGCATCCTGGAGCAGGGCTGTGCGGTCCATATCGTGCTTGAAGGCATCATCATCAAAACCGCAGTAGATGTCGACAAGCTCGAAGAGTTGATCCAGTTGAACCAACTCGCGACGCGGTCCCCCAAAACCGTTCCGCTCAGCTAAAGACGCGATGTCATTTCACGTCATCGTAACGGGTGCCGGAGGATTTGCCGGGGGGGTCATTGCGAGATCTCTCTCGTCCAAAGGAATGACCGTTACTGCGACGACGCGGTCCTCAGAGCTGCCTCAGGGCCAAGAGCGCCTCACGTGGCTGCGCGCCGATCTTCGCGAACAAAATTGCCTCCCTAAGCAATTCGACGCCTTGGTCCACTGCGCCGCTGAAATACCGGCCCGCTGTCCCGATCCGGTCGAACTCTATCAGCGCAATTACGAGGCGGCCAACAGCGTCTTCGCGCAAGCAGCGGCGGCCAAGGTCCGCACGGTGATTTTCCTGTCGTCAATGTCGGTCTATGGCGCGATAACGGTGCCGGAAGTGTCGGAAGACACGCCCCGGCACAATCCCGATCCTTACGGCCGCGCCAAGTTCGACGCGGAAGTGGCCTTGTCGTCACTGGTCGAAGCCGGGCTCAAATCCGGTCTGAGCGTTCGTCTCCCAGGGACGGTCGGCCGCGGTTCGCACAACAACTTCCTGTCTGCTTCCCTGGGCCGTATTCTGGCGGGCGAGACGGTTCGAGCCCGCAATCCTGACGCCATGTTCAACAATATCGTTTATGTCGGCGATCTCGCAGACTTCATCGCCGACAGCATTGTGACCCTGCACCCTGGCTATGCCGTCACCAATCTCGCGGCCAGCGAGCCCGTGCGCGTCCGTGACGTCTATTCGCTGCTGTTTCGAAGTGCTGAGCTGCCCGAAAAGATCGAGTATGATGGCGACGGCAAGGGAGCATTTACGATTTCAATCAAGCGTGCCCTGTCTTTGGGCTATCGTGCCCCGAGCGTGCGGCAAAGCGTTACGTCCTTCGTGCGGGACGTCGTCGCGACTTAAAGCCAATCAGAGCCGGCCTCGCCGAGCATAACTCAAAGTCAAAAGAGATCATCATGGCGGGCAAGCAGTCATTCAACCGGTGCATGATCTGCGGCTCATCCGAGTCATCGTCGCTATTCGATGTGGCCAAGGTTCCCATTCACCCGTTCTGTCCGCCCGCGGCGCTAGGCATCAAACCGGGCTTCGGCTCGTTGGCGATCGTCAGTTGCGACGAATGCGGTCACGTCTACAATTCGGCGTTCGACACGAACCAGGTCGATGAGCTTTATGCCGCGACGGTGCTGACCAATACGCCGGTCAGCGATTCCATGGTCAAGGGGCTCAAGAACACCGCCGACTTCATCTTGTCCCGCGCGCCGGCCAATCCAGTCGTGGTGGACATTGGGGGCGGCACGGGCGGCCTAGCGCGCGCCATGGTCGATCGTGCGCGCGAGGTGCATCTCGTCGAGCCCAGCCGAGCGCTGACTTCGGCGCAGTTCGAAGGCACCGGCGTCACACTGCACCAATCGATGTTTCCGGCGCAGAGCCTGGGCGATCGCAAATTCGATGTGATTGTCAGCCGGCAGGTGATCGAACACATCCCGGACCCGCTGTCGTTTCTGGTCGCACTCCGGTCGCGCCTGAACGATAACGGCATGGCCTATATCGAAACGCCGAGCATGGAATATGTCCAGAACAATCTGTCGGTCGTCGATTTTCACTATCCGCATGTCCACTACTACCGGCTTGCGGCGATGGAAGTGCTGTTCGCGCGCAGCGGCTTTGATCTGGTGGAAACACTAGAGATTAAGGACGGCCACGATGTCGGGTTTCTTCTGCGCGCCAGTGCGGTGCAGCCGGCGGCCAAACCTGTCAAGAATTTGACACCGGGTGCCCTGGCTGGGGCGTTGGATGAGCGCCGGAAAATCGGCGGTGAGCGCTTGGCGAAACTGTTCGGCAAGAAGCTTGCTCTGTATGGTGCGAATGCCTACTCGCAGGCCTTGCTCGGTCTGTACCCGGGCGCGGCAGACTACGCCATCATGTTTGACGATACGCCGATGTATGAAGGTCAGCGTGCTTACGGACCCGGCATCGACATCGAAATCTTCCGCCCGCGCAGCGACCTGCTGACCGGCATCGAAGCCGTCATTGTAACCGCGTACCTGCACGACGTGGTCATCAGCAAGAACCTGAGAAACCTTGGCTTCAAAGGTGCGATCTATACGGTGCGGGTAGACAAGCACGCCGGGCAGGGCGACGTGCCGCCGAGCCTGTTCATCAGCTAAAAAAATACCCGCCTTTCGACGGGTATTTTTCAGCGTTTGATTTAGAGCGTGGCGCTCGGCTTGTCGCCCGAATAGGCGACGTAGGAGCGGCCCCACCAGCTGATATCCAGATGGCGGCTGAAGCTCCACTTCGAGCGCTTCTGGAATTCCAGGAATGCGCGGGCGACGCCGACGTTCGGATTGCCTTTGTTGCCGACGAACAGATCGTCCATGTAGATCACCGAGCCGGCTTGCAGCAGCGGCTCGATGAATTCGAACACCGGAACGGCCGACTCATACAAGTCGCAGTCCACGGTCACGAGGGCGATCTTCTGCTCTTTGGTTTCGGCCTGGTCGCGCAGCTTCTCGGTCAACGAGTCCGAGTAGAAGCCTTTCACGGTCTTCACCTTGTCGGTGTAGATGCCGTGCTTGTTGACCAGATCCAGGAAGGTGGTTTCGGACGTGGTGAGCGCGCCGCTGGTCCACTTGCTGACGCTCGTTTCCGTGGTCGGCTCGGGCAGACCCTCGAAGCTGTCGAAGGCCCAGAACTTCATGTCATCGAGATTGTGGCGGCGGGCTTCGGTCAGCGCCATGCGGAACGTGCGGCAACGGTGGCAGCCGAACTCGTAGTAATCGCCCTTGATCTCGTTCTCGTGCAGGAAATCGAAGGTGCGGCGGAAATAGAGATATTTCTCCCGCTGGCGGTTGCCCTGGTTGTAGCGAATTTCGTCCTGCTTGCTCCACTTGGCTAGCTCACGGCCGTCGGCGAGCCGCACCCAGGGTTCGTGATCCAATAGCGTAATGGCGTCGTTCTCGATTGGCGAGGCAGGGCGCGCGGCGGCCGCCTTCGGCTTGACCTGCTTGCGCAAGCTGGCTGCTTTGGAAGCCGCGGGCTTGCCACTCTTCTTCTTTTTCGGGCGTGTCGTCATCGAGTCCAGTCTCCAGATTCAAACCGCTATCAGGGCGGGGGTTAGGAATTTCACGTAGTTAAGTCAGGCGGCCTTTTTAGGCGCCGAGGCGGCTCCGGCGCCGCCTTCAGACTTTGGATGACGCATTTGATCGATCCGCTGGCGGAGCGAAATAACGTCGGCATCGGCGAAAGCGTCCCTGACCCCCCAGAACTTGACGTAGATCGCGATGGCGACCGTGGAGAGCCGGCGGCCGATAAGTCGCACAACGCGAATGCGCGCGAGCCGTGGCGCCACCGTTCGCCGGCCAAAGCGCCAGATCGGCCGGATAATCGCCTGCCAACGGGGGCTCAGCGTGTCGCCCACGTGCACCTTGTTGTCCTCGATCGAGCCGGGGATGCGGACCACGATGCCACGATAGAACGAGAAGTTTCGTACCGACGTTGGGACGGCATAAAAGCGCTTGTCGTGCACGACGATGCGGAAGCCGTTGTAGGTCTTGTGCGTGCGCATGCCGCGGCCGCTGAGGGCGCGCGATACCGCTTTCCAGTATTGGTCCAGCGCGGGAAAGATCGAGCCCTGCGACAGAAACAAGGCGCCGCGGACCAGCGCCAACTGGCTGGCGTCGACCGACGGGAACGCAATCACCGACGACAGGTTCGGTGGCGTCGGATTGATCAGAAATGCGCGCGCATATTGCAGCGACCAGGAATCGGCCTCTTCGCCGCCACCGTCCACGCCGGGGCTGTTTTGCATCGCATTGTGTCCAGGAGGCTCCGGCAACTCCGCCAAGAACGACGCGCGCAGGAAACTCATGCGCGCCAAGCTGAAGTTGCCAGAGCC
>Ga0193699_10000417_pt1 | contig 18704 bp, 15 predicted proteins | sample L3c2metaG_FD_160095 | JGI IMG/M metagenome (GOLD analysis project Ga0193699, IMG submission 160095) | Soil microbial communities from a riparian zone of the East river system, Colorado, United States - L3c2 | ecosystem: Environmental > Terrestrial > Soil > Riparian zone | place: USA: East...
CTCGTCCTCGACGCCATCTACGGACCCGATGGTCAGGACAACACCGTCATCCCGGCCGATTTCCATTGGGATGCCAACCTCTCGCCAAAGACCCTGCGGATTGGATACGTGAAATCCGCGTTCGACACCCCGCTCACCGATCCCGCCGATCCGAAGCGCACCCTTCACGGCACCAAGAAATTCGACGACGCCGCGCTCGATGTCTTCAAGCGGCTCGGGATCAATCTCATTCCCGTCGATCTGCCGGATCTTCCCTACGACGCGATGCGCCTGATTCTAAGCGCCGAGGCGGCGGCTTCGTTCGACGAGCTCACGAGGTCCGATCGCGACAAGCTCCTCGTACAACAGGGAAAGTTCGATTGGCCTAATTCTTTTCGCACGTCGCGTTTCATTCCCGCCGTCGATTACGTGAACGCCAATCGCCTCCGGTCCGTTGCCATTTTGCAGTGGGACGACTTGATGCGCAAAGTCGACGTGATAGTGACCCCGACCAACGTCACCAACCTGTCGCAGCTCGTGGCCACGAACCTTACCGGACATCCAGCCGTGATCGTCCCCAACGGATTCCGTGACGATGGCACGCCGGTCTCGCTCACGTTCCTCGCCGGGCTTTTCGAAGAAGGGAAGGCGCTCGCCGTTGCGCGCGTGTATCAGGAAGCGACGGGTTTCCATCTCAAGCATCCCGTGGTGCCGCTCACTCCACCGACTCCCGCGGGCGGGTAAGTGAGTCGGCCTGCCCCGCCACTCGAGCCCGTAGTACTCGAGGGAAGCTTCGTACGGCTCGAGCCCATGACACTCGAGCACCACACCGGCCTCTGCGAGATCGGGCTCGACCCGGAAATCTGGCGCCTCACCACGGTGATGATCAAAACCCCCGAAGAAATGCGGGGCTATATGGATTCCGCGCTGGCGCTCCAGCGTGAAAACACCACTCTGCCCTTCGTCACGATCGAGCGCAGGTCCGGACGAATCATTGGCAGCACCAGATTTGGAAACTATGATCCGGCCAATCGGCGGATCGAGATCGGCTGGACGTGGATTGCTCGCCCGTGGCAGCGAACCGCCATCAATACCGAAGCGAAGTACCTGATGTTGTCTCACGCCTTCGAGAAGCTTCACTGCGTCCGGGTCGAGCTCAAGACCGACGTGCTCAACGCCCCGTCTCGGAAGGCAATGCTTCGGATTGGGGCCAAGGAGGAGGGCGTCCTTCGCAAGCACACTTTGATGTGGAGCGGGCGCTATCGCGACAGCATCTACTACAGCATTCTCGACGAAGAATGGCCGGACGTGAAGCAGCAGCTGGAGAACATGCTGGTTCGCCGTCCCGAAGCCGCTGCTTCACCGCAATAAAAAAATCCCCGGGAAGACTCCCGGGGATTTTTCATTGCCACTGTCCTCAGCTGATCACGGCGAGAATGAGAATTCGAGCTTGAAGTAGGCCGCCGACTCTCTGCTGGGGAAGCTGCCACCGCCGACCGACTTGTAGCCGACGACGCCGGTAGTCCGGAAGTTCGGAGTCCACGCGTATTCCAGCGTAGGTCCTATCTGGAAAGAATTGCTGGTGTTGCCGTTCTTTCCCCCGCCTTGTCCGACAAGCTCCAGTCCGATGCGCGCCGGATGGGCCACGGAGTATCCAAACGGGACCGAGCCACGTGCGCGAGCCCACAGGTACTGGCTCCCGAAATTGTAGTTGGAGAGCAGCTGCGTGTGCATCGCCCGCCGGCCAGTTCCGTTGTGGTAAGCTCCAAAACTCGCCGTCACGCCATTACTGCCGCCGCCTTCCGCGCCCAGAGCCCCAGGATTCGGGTTGTGAACCCAGGCATAGCCGACTCCGAACGAGACGCCGCCGGTCCGGGCCGCATATGCCATCCCGATCGTTGGCGAGACTGCCGTGAGAGTCCTGTCCGGGTTGACGGCGACGCCCCGCAGACGATAGTGGAGCGCGTAGGCGTTGACGTTGAAGTACGGGGACCAGCCCAGCCCGCCCATACCCAGGTACATCCCCAGCAGATAGAACTGGGTATGCCGGGTGTCGACTTCCGCCGAACCGTAGAACGACGGGTGAAGCTGGCCCAGCTGCGCTTCCGCCGTGCGTCCAACCGCAGTGAACATCGCAAACGTCGCCACCGCGAGAACCGCATTCCGATGGTTGGTCAGTTTCATAATTTCTCTCTCAGTGTGTAGTTCCAGCTCCAATGCACAGTCCGCCCCGACGCGACCTTGTCTTCCGGGCGTCGTGCCTGCCTATGAGCGAGGGTTTGGGTATGCCAGATTCGTACCTTTGCAGGTATAAACCCGCTCACAAGGCGTGTTTTGACGCCCAAATCCAGCCCTTAGACTCGAGCTCCCATAAGCACGCAGGCGGGCGGCAAAGTTCCTGCAACAACCAGCGTAAAAGGCATTTCTTTCCCTACCGAGTGGTACATGCGATTTAAAAGCCGGTTATTCGCGATGATGGCCGTCGCATTCGTTGTCTTTGCCTCGAGCTCGGAGGCGCAAAAGAAGACCACCAGGAAACCCCCTACTCGTCCCACCAGGACGGTGATCCCGCCTCCTGACGTCCCCTCCCCTCCGAGCGCCAGCGTTGTCGATGAGCGGCAGCTCTTTTTGAACGGAGCGCGGAGCGCATGGGCGTTCGTCGAACGCAACTACCAGCCCTCCACGGGACTTGCCCGCGCTCACGATACCTATCAGTACGTCACCATCTGGGACGTTGCGAGCACCTTCGCGGCCAGCTATTCGGCGCACGAGCTCGGTCTGGTAAGCGACGCGGTTTACAACCAGAGAATTCAACGGGGGCTCACGACGCTCTCGACTATGGAGCTTTTCGACGGCGCGGCTTTCAATAAGTCGTACGACTCGAAGACCGGACGAATGATCGACCGCAACCAGCGGATTTCGTCCAAGGGTTACGGCTGGTCGGTCACGGACATTGGCCGGCTTCTCACCTGGCTCAGAATCATCGCCGTCAATCAGCCGCAATTCGCGCCTCAGGCGACCGCGATCGTGAACCGTCTCAACTTTGGCCGATTGATCGACGGTGACGGGTACCTAAAAGGTCAGGACGTTGAGCCACGAACCGGGCAAACTCGCGTCTACACCGAAGGCCGCATGGGTTACGAACAATACGCGGCGGCGGGACTCGCGGTCTGGGGACACCGCGCCGAGAAGGCGTTGGACGCACGCTTGAACGCCCAGCCCGTTAGCGTCTTCGGAGTATCCATTGTTGCCGACAAGCGCGGCGACGAGAGGATAACCAGCGAGCCGTACATAATGATGGGGATGGAAACCGGGTGGTACTCGCCGGAGCTGCGGCAGCAGGCGTGGCGCGTGCTGGCGGCGCAGGAGGCGCGGTACAAGAGCACAGGGACCATCACGATGGTGAGCGAAGATGCGCTCCCGGATCCGCCGTGGTACTTCTATTACTACGATGTCTACCGACAGGGCAGAACGTTCGCCGTCGACGCTCATTCTGGACAAGGGTACGTCGAAAATCCGCGCTGGATCAGCTCGAAGGCCGCATTCGCCTGGCACGCGCTGCTGCCCTCACCTTATACGATGCTCGTTCTCCAGGCGGTGCAGCCATCGTTGATTGAGGGCAAGGGCTGGGGCGCCGGCGTTTACGAAGGCACACTCAAGCCGACCGGAGATGCGAGCCTGAACACTGCCGCCCTGATACTCGAGGCAGCCGCCTACAACCTGCGCGGGCACCCTTTTCTCCAGAGTCGCCTCTAGCTCCTGATGTCCAAAAAAAAAGCCGGAGCGATTGCTCCGGCTTTTTTTCTTTGATGCTCCTGCTCTCAGGTCGGGCTGCGCTGCGCCAGGCCGAGCGCGTAGTCGGCCCACCAGACTCCGGCCGCGGGAGCGCCACTGCACGAGCCATCCGATTCGCCGGGCGCCTTGATCCAGAGGTAGGCATCGACAAGCGAATCCTCGGTCGAAGTAGAAGCCGGGGTTCCGAGCGCGCGGCCAGCCGGGTTGCACCACTGATTGTCCGGCGTGGGTCCAAGGCCGTTCCGGCTCGTATCGATGATGAAATGTTTTCCGCCGACGCGGTCGGAAACCGCTTTGCCGTACGCGATCGTGTTCGCGGTGTACTGAAAATTCGAGACGTTGAGAAAGAAGCCGTCGGCAGCAGCCACGTTGGCGCGCGTCAGGCGTGCAGCCTGGTCGCTCGCGGATTTCCACGCCGAGTTTCCGCCGTCGAGGTACACGACGCCGCCCTGAGCGCGCAGGAGCTGCACAGCGTACTGGATCAGATTCACTCGCGTCGTTTGATCCGCGGCCGAGAGACAATTCATGGCGGTCAACGCATCGGGCTCGAGAATGACAACAGACTTTCTGCCGCCTAGACCGTTCGCGAAAGCCTCGATCCACGCCATGTATCCGCCGACGGTCGTGCCACCCGCGGAGAGTCCGCCACAATCACGGTGAGGAATGTTGTAAGCCACCAATACGGGAATCGCCCCGGCGTTGGTGACGGTGGTGACCGCGTTGTTGACGGCAGCGAAGATGTCGGCGCTCGAGCCATCGAACCACTGGGCCTGCGCATTGGATGCGACTTTGTCCATCGCCGCGGCATCGGCGGGCCGCGTCGCGCGCCACGTATCAGCGGTCAGCTTCGCGTTCGAGCCGGGGTCAACCCAGAACGCCGCACCGACGATGGGATTGCCCGCCACTGGAACGGGGGGCGCATCCGTCGGACCAATTGTTCTGTCGTTCACGGCTCCATCCGGCGCAATGGCATCGCCTGCGCAGGCCGTCATGGCCACGAGTGCTACTATGAAGAGCAGCCCTTTTCCGCCCATACAATTCCTCTTTTTGCTGCGTTGCGCCAGGCTCTCGATCGGGATCGAGCGCCGCTGCTGCGTTGCGCCTGTTTGTTGACAGAGCGCGTTGTGACAGGAGATCATTCGGCAGCACTAGGGACTGCCGAACGGGGATTGGCGCGACGTGAAGCCGGCCTTATTTGCGCTCAGGCTCCGACCGGAACACGGCCGGTGCCTGCTCCATTTAGACGGATTATGGAGCTCGGCAGTAACACCTTCTTCGCTCGCTAATCGACGCGCTTTCACAAGGACACGAGGCACATGCCTTCGAAAACCGAATGCACTTTCTACCGGTGGGACTCGATGCGAAAAGAGCGCGTCTCCGACATGCTCGAGCGCAGGCTGATCACCGGCGACCGCATGATGCTTGCGCACGTGTATCTCAAGAAGGGATGCATCGTTCCCAAGCATTCGCACGACAACGAGCAGCTCACCTACATCCTCGAGGGAGCGCTCAGGTTCTGGGTCGGGGAAGACGGATCCCAGGAGATAACGGTGCGAGCCGGTGAGGTGCTGCTCATCCCATCGAACGTGCCGCACAAGGCAGAAGCCCTGGAAGAGACGCTCGACGTCGACGTCTTCAGTCCGCCCCGGCAGGATTGGCTCGACAAGAAAGACGACTATCTGAGGCGCTAGATGGACCTGGGTCTTCGTGGGAAAGTCGCGCTCGTTGCAGCGAGCAGCAAAGGCCTTGGTCGAGCGGTGGCCGAGGAGCTGGCTGCGGAAGGCGCGCACCTGGTGATTTGCGCGCGCGGACAGAAAGCTCTCGAGGAGGCAGCAGATTCAATCCGACAGAGGGCGCCCGTGAAGGTCATCGATGTCGCTGCCGATGTATCGGATCCAGAAGACGCAGCGCGCCTGGTGAAGGTCGCGCTCGAGGAGTTCGGTCAGGTCGACATTCTCGTCACCAATTCCGGAGGACCGCCGTCCGGGTCGTTCGAGACTCTGACCGCGGAGATGTGGGATGCGGCCACGCGACTGCTCCTCAAGAGCGCGGTCGAGCTGACCCGGGCGGTGTTGCCCGGCATGAAGGAGCGGCGGTGGGGAAGAATCCTCAACATCACATCGATTGCCGCCAAGCAGCCCATCGAAGGGTTGCTGCTATCGAACAGCTTGCGCGCGGCGGTGATCGGCTTCGCTCGCACGCTGGCGACTGAGGTCGCACCATTCGGTATCACGGTGAACAACCTGCTGCCCGGCTACACTCGGACCGACCGCGTTCAGGAACTTGCTCGCGCGGCCGGCGGGAAGGCGGGAGCCTCGGACACGGACATCGTTTCCAAATGGGAGAAGGAAATCCCCATGGGACGACTCGGCGAGCCACGCGAATTTGCCGCGCTCGCCGCTTTCCTCGCCTCAGAGCGAGCGAGCTACATCACCGGTAGCTCGATCGCTGTCGACGGAGGCTGGATCCGCTCGCTCCTCTAGCTAATCGGCTGCGAGAGGAACGCCTTTCCGAGTTTGTGGTACAGCACGGCTTCGAGGATCATTCCAGCGGTGTTCAAGGTCGCGTAGCCGGTCGGCTTGAGAGTGCCTTCGTAGACTCCGGCGCCCCATCCATGGCCAGGCATCGCCGCGGCCTGCACCGCGTTGAACGCCTTGAGGGTGTAATCACTCGGAAATATCGCGTGCCATGCGAACGCGGCCTTCGAGCTGACCCAGCGCGGGTTGGAAACCACCGTCCCGTAACCAGGCCCCTCGACCACGAATGTCTTTCCGCTGTGATAAACGCTGTAGTAGTAGAAGTAGTACGGCGCATCGGGCATCGCATCTTCGGTGACAATCGTGATGATGCCCTGCTGATCGTTTCGCGCCTTCTGGGCCGCCAGAACCGCCTGCGCCTGATCCTTCAGAGCGGACGCCCAAAATCCGGTCTCGAGTCCCATCATGATGTAAGGCTCGCTGGTCAAGCGCGCGTTGCCGCGTCCATCGATCCAGACATTCACCCCGAGGACAGTCGCTGCCTTCGCCGTCGCAGTTGGGTTCAGGGAATTCGATGCCCGGTTCCCCCAAAGCGCGAAACCACCGGCGGCGTATTGCTCGTACCCAAGCCCGGTCTCAGCGTAGGTGATCGTGCTCCCGTTCGCGTCGACGTCCACGCCCATCAGCGTTCCTCCGCTTATCAGTCGCCCCATATTGAGCCGGTTCTTGATCGCTGTAGCCTGGGCGGAGTACTGCGGTTGATTGACCGCCAACACGCGGAGCCAGGTCAACAGCCGGCCGATGTCGGTAGTAGACCAGCCAAAACCAGTCGTCGATGGCTTGAAGTTCCGGTCCACCATCTGGCCCGTCTGTGAATCGTAGAATCTGTTGAACGCTGCGCCTTGATACAGTGGGAGCGTAGTCAGGGTCGCGAGAATCTTCTTGATGCGCGAGTCATAGTTGGCGTCGTCGATGATGCCGAGCTCGTGCGCGGAGTACGTTGCCGCGATTTGACTGGCGATGTCCCAGGTCGTTACGAACTGGAAAGTCTCGTGTGACTTGGCCAGTCCCGTCGATGCCTGCGTATTGTTGGCGATAAAAGTCCACGCCGTCAAAGCGCCTGCCTGCCATACATCGGCTGCGGGAGGGTTCGGCACCTCGGGGGTGCCGCCGGAGTTGTCGGGAGCAGTTGAATCCTTGCCGCAAGCCGCGAGCAGCGTGACAAGAGCGATTGCGGAAAAGAATCGGATCGGATTTAAGTGCTGCATAAGATGTCCTTAGCGCCGCGAGCGACGTGCTGCCACGCAATCAATAGGTTGGTGTCGGCAATTTCCTTTAGTCGTTACTCGAAGTCCGTCGCTGATCATTTCCGGTCCAGTGACGGGAGCAGCGAGTTGGTCACCCAGGGGTAGTCGCGCTGGACGGAGAGCGCGTTGTTATACGCCGTTCGCGCTTCCGCAATTCTGTTCTGTTTCTGGAGAACTTGCCCGAGCCACACATACGCCTCCGCCTTACCCCATGACGGTGCGGGTGCGGTCGGGTTGTCCGTCTCGAAAAAGGCAATCGCCTTATTGAGCTGACTCTCCGCTGTTGGCAAACCGCCGCCGTACTGGAGCGGCGTATAGAACGATTGAATTCCGCGTAGGAGCCAGACGCGCGGGTTGGTCGGACCCAATTGCACGGCGGCGTTCATTTCCTGCGGGATCTGGGGGCCGAGCCTCGGGCCGCTGGTTTGATCCAGCCCGATGATTCTTCCCATCACCATCGCTACCAGGGCGTGGGTCTCAGGGATCGGCCCAGCAGCCAGTGATTGCTGCAACTTGGTTAGCGCAGTCGCTGAAACCAGTGGGACGTCCCCAGCCTCGGCGCCGCCGCGTCCATCAAGGAGATTCGCTTCGCGATAGAGCTCGTATCCCTGGTAGTGGAGCAGCAACGCGTCGTTCGGATAAGCGATTAGCGCTTTATCCAGTAACGATCTCGCCCTGCGCAGGCTTGGGAGATCGTTGGTGATCGTGGCCTTGTCGATCAAGCGCGCCGCGGAATCCGCCCATCCGGCAGCGCCCGTAAGCGTAGGCCCCTGAACCGAATAAACCGAAGAAACCGGAGCCGGTTCGGTCCTGACGGGAGCCGAAGCGCAGGCAGTGCAGACGAGCAGAAGGACGATGAGTTTGGTCATGGGCGGGGCAGGGTGAAGTCCTGGTATGAGAGGCTAATTTCGGGCCAGTTGAACCAAATGTGTGGAGCGACGGATGAGCTTGCCCCGAGCCGTTGGCCCGAGTAAACGCACTCGCCGGTGGTGGCATCATCTGAGAGTAGCACGATTGGAGAGAGGTAGTGAGTGCCAGATCAGAAGCTCCAGCCCTACAACGGTATATTAGCCCGCCCATGAAGCTTTACCGATCCGGCAAACACCGGAATGAAGGCACGTTCCCCGTGAGGCCGTCGCCGAGTCAGCTCGCGGTCTACGCCGTGGATGCTCAGCTGGCGTCGCTCGCGGCGGCGGGCGACGACGCCGCGTTTACCACGATGGTGACTCGTTATCAGCCGGCGGTATTCCGGTGGGCGCTCATGTTCGCGCGCGATCCGGACGAAGCGGAGGACGTCGCGCAGGAAGTATTCGTGCGAGCGCACCGGCAGCTGTCCCAATACCGCTCCGATGGATCGCTCGAGGCCTGGCTGTACGCGATTACTCGGCGTGCCGCGTATCAGATGCTTCGTACGCGGAGACGACGGAGCCGGTTGGCGCTTTCACCGGGGGCGCGACCGTCACGAGATGTCTACACGACCGATCCGGGCGGGCGCGTTGACCGCGAGCGCGCGGCCGCGGTCATTCGCGAGATGTTCTCGGAGCTGCCGCCGCGCCAGCGGGAAATCTTCGACCTCATCGATCTTCAGGGTCTCACGCCGGCCGAAGTCGCCGAGCGAACCGGGCTGAAGCCGGTCTCGGTGAGGGCAAATCTGTTCAAGGCGCGATCAACGATCCGGGCGAGATTCCTCGCCACGCACCCAAGCTACAGTGAGCTGCGCAAATGACTTGTGAAGACTGTCTGTCGGCTCTGGCGACCGTGTCGCTCAGGGACATGACGCCCGATTCCGCGGTGATGCAGCACTGCGCGACTTGTCCGGACTGTGCGCGGGTGACGACCGTGCTGCGCGAGAAGGAATACGAAACGGCGACCGTTCTCAATTCTCTTCCGCCAATGAGCAATCCTCTGACGGTGGCGGAAAACGCCATGGGGATTGCACGGCGGCGACGTATGGGTGGCGTAGTCGTGTGGATGACCGGCGCGGCGCTCGTCGGCACGATCTGGATCGTAGCGGCGACGCTCGTCATACCGGCGCTCAATCGGAGCGACATGCGCATCGCGTCGGAGCTCCGCACCGAGACCATGCCGCTTTCCTGTCTCTCTCCGCAGCAGGCCGCCGACATCATCAACCCATACGTCCGCTCGCACGGAAGCACTTATTATCTTCCGAGCTCGGGAATCTCCGCGATCACAGTGCGGGGCAGGCCCGACGAGCTCGCCAAGTCCAGAGATCTGATCGCGCACTTCGAGAGGGAACCGAGCGCGGCCTGCCATGTTACGGAGACATCGCTGCTCAAGCCCGGAACGAGTTTCCTGACGCCTGAGCCCTCATCCGGCGGCGTGGTCGTAACGAGCCCGAACCCAATGCCGACACCCCGGAAAAAGTAAGCGCGCGGCCCGATCGAGGAGCTGGCGCTACCAAGGGTGCTGAAACCCCCAACCATTCCATCCGTACCGTTGTCTAAGACTGGCAACAGCGACACAGGTCGCCCGCCACTCAAACCCGTCTGACCCTATGACATTAAACCGTCTGCAGGTGTGTGTCGCCACGCTTGTCTGGTTGACCGCCGTCATCCCCGCCGCCGCTCAGAACCCCACCAACCCGACCCAGCCGGCCGCTCAGCCACCGGCTGCGGCGCGGGCGGGTGCCGTTCGCGTCATGCGCGCGACTCGCACGTCAACCGGTATCGACATCGACGGAAAGCTCAATGAGTCCGCCTGGGCCTCCGCGATTCCGTCTGGCGATTTCACTCAGAGCTATCCGAACGTCGGAGCGAAGCCGACTGACCCGACCGAAGTTCGCGTTCTCTACGACGATCTCGCCCTCTACGTCGGCGTCCGGATGTTCGACTCGCGTCCCGATTCGATTGCCGCGCAGCTCGCGCGCCGTGATGCGACCGGCATCTATTCCGATTGGCTGCACGTGATGGTCGACTCGTACCGCGACCGGCGAACGTCGTTTCGTTTTTCCGTGAATCCGCGCGGAGTTCAGAAGGATGTGCTCGAGTTCGACGACAATCAGGGGGAAGACCTCAATTGGGACTCCGTGTGGCAGGTTGCGACTCAGACTGATTCAGCCGGCTGGACCGCGGAGTACAGGATTCCATTTTCCCAGCTGCGCTTCGGCAGCGCACCGGCCGGAGTGGAGCGGCTGTGGGGAATTCAGATCATGAGAGACATCGCTCGCCGGAACGAGCGAGACAGCTGGTCGCCGTGGAAGCAAACGGATCCAGGATTCGTTTCATTCGAGGGTGATCTCGCCGGCATCGTCGACATTCCGACTCCGCGCAGGCTCGAGGTCATGCCGTACGCGAGTACCAAAGTCACGCGCACGCCGGGAGATCCCGCGAATCCGTTCTATCATGCCACCGACACCAAGCCATCCGTCGGCGCCGATCTAAAGTATGGCCTTCCGAGTGGACTGACACTCACTGCGACCGTAAATCCGGACTTCGGCCAGGTCGAAGTCGATCCCGCGGTCGTCAACCTCTCCGCCTATGAGACGTTTTTTCCGGAGCTGCGCCCGTTCTTCGTCGAGGGCGCGAACATCTTCAACATCGGCACCATCACCGGCGGGCCTGGCTACGGCAATCAGCAGATTTTCTACTCGCGGCGAATCGGCAGGTCTCCGCAGCGCTTCCCGAACGGACAATTCATCGATGCGCCGGACGCCACGACGATACTCGGCGCGGGCAAGCTCACGGGCAAGGTTGGCGGCTGGACGGTGGGAATTCTCAACGCTCTCACCGCGGAAGAAAAGGCGCGGGTCATCGATTTTTCCAACGTCCAAACGACTACGCCCGTCGAGCCCCTGACCAACTATTTCGTCGGGCGCATTCGTCGCGACCTGCGCGAAGGCAATACGATCATCGGTATCGGCGGCACAGCAGTGAACCGCGATCTGAGCGACACCGTGTTCAAGGATCTCCTGCGCTCGAATGCCGTGGTCGGCAGCGCCGATTTCGTGCACCGCTGGGACGACCGCCAGTGGAATCTCACCGGCGCGCTGTCCAAGTCCAGGATTGGCGGCTCGAGGCCGGTGATCCAGGCTGCTCAGACCACGAGCGCCCGGTATTACCAACGTCCCGACGCCGACTATCTGGAAGTGGACCCGACGGCAAACTCGCTCGACGGCTATTCCGCCAAGCTCGGAATCAATAAATCAGGGACATGGCAGCTGGCCGGAACCGCCAAGGCGGTCAGCCCCGGATTCGAGGTCAACGACCTCGGCTTCATGGGCCGCGTCGACTACCGCAACCTCGGCGCGAGTGGCTCGTACAACAATCAGACGCCGGGCAAGCTGCTGCGGGGTTACAGCCTTTATCTCGGCACCAACCACGCCTGGAACTACGGTGGTGACAAGATCTGGACGAGCATTTTCAATCAGGTGACTCTCAATTTCAACAACCTCTGGTCCGTGTACGCCGGCGGAGAATACGATCCGAGCGCGATCGACGATCGCCTGACTCGCGGCGGACCTCTCGGACGCCAGCCGACACAGTACGGTGCCTGGATTCAAGCCAACACGAGCCAGAGAGGGATGCTGACTTACAATTTCAACGCCGACTACTACGGTGACACCAACCATGGATACGCGAAGGACCTGAGCGTCGGCTTCGAGGTGCGGCCAAGCACCTCGGTTCGCGTGACCTTCTCGCCGGCGTTGAACCTGTACCACAACTCCATTCAGTTCGTGAGCAGGACGACCGATGCTCTCGCGACGACGACTTATGGGCGTCGCTACGTTTTCAGCGATCTCTTTCAGACCACGATCTCGGCGACGACGCGCGTCGAGTGGACGTTCACGCCGCTTCTCTCTTTGCAGCTCTACGCGCAGCCCTTCGCCTCCGCCGGACGGTACAAGGCATTCAAGGAGCTGGCGACGCCTGGGACGCAGGATTACGCAGTGTATGGGAGAGACAACGGCAGCACCATAGCGCCCACGACCGATCCTGCCACGGGCCACATCGTGACATATAGCGTCGATCCGGACGGCGCGGCGGGTGCCGCGCCCGCTTTCACCTTTGACAACCCTGACTTCCGCACGCACTCGCTCCGCGGGAACGCGGTCGTCAGGTGGGAATACAGGCCGGGCTCCGCGATCTTTTTCGTATGGCAGCAGGAGCGGAGCGATTTCCTTCCGTTCGAGGGAGACTTCAGAACCGGACGGGATACGCGAGAAATCTTTGGCCGCCCGAGCAACGTCTTTCTCGTAAAGGCCACTTACTGGTTCGCGAGGTAGCGCTGCCGCCGCTCTGACGCTTCAGTACGATATCGTACTTGCCCGTGGCGAAGATTGCGGAATCTGGAACGGGGTGGAATATATAGTCACCCGTTCGTCAATCTTGCCTGTCACCCGGTACTCGTCCATGCGCTTGTTTCACTCGTATGCCGCGCTGCTATCCGCCGCCCTGCTGGCTGCGTGCAGCGACGTGCCTGCACCTTCGGACATGCTCAACGCTCCAACGGATGTGCGGCTCGCCAAATCAGCGGCCGACGGTCCGACCGTAAATTCGATCGCAAATGTCACCAGTGACACGACGGCTCAGAACGAGACGCCATTGGCGGTGAACCCGCGCAATTCGCAGAATCTCATTACTGGCAACAACGACTGGAACTACAACGATGGCTGCGGCGTGAATGCGTCCTTCGATGGTGGCAGGACATGGACGAGAACCTTGCCGAACGGCTTCATCCCTGGTGTCACTCGCTTCACCAATGATCCCGACGTTCCGGGAACGGGTGACGGAGATTTCGGCGGTGACCCTGCAGCAGCCTTTGCTCCTGACGGAACTGCCTACTTCGCATGCTTCTCGTACAACGGCACCAGCACGATGCTGCTCCTCAGCCGCTCGACAGACGGCGGCGCGACTTGGCAGGCGGGTGTACATGCCATTCCGAGCGATCCTCTGGCGCTCGTAAGCGCGTTCAACGGAAATGGAATTGGGAAAGGATCGAACGGACAGTTCCCGGACCACGAAGCGATGTGGGTCGGCGCGGACGGAACCATTTACGTGACCTGGGCGCAGTTTCACGGATTTGGCTCCAACTCCCCAGTGTGGATCTCCACATCGCGCGATGGCGGCCGCTCATTCGGGCGACCGGTAAAGGTTTCAAGTGGCAACGTTCGGAGCGATCAGGATCAGCGCATCGTCACCAACAGCGACGGAAGCGTCGCTTACGTCACCTTCGATAATTCGATTCAAGGTGGGAAGGGTACGGCGATTTACGTAAGCAAGTCTACGGATCATGGCCAGACCTGGGGCACGCCATTCCAGCTCGGTGTGTTCTCCAACCCGGTCTGTCTTTTTCCTCCGTATTGCTTCAACATCACCGGTGGACAGTTCCGCGGGCCCGGATCTTACCCCGCTCCCGCATACAATCCGGTCGATAACCGGCTCTACGTTGCCTACGCCGATATCGACGTCGATGGGCAGGCGAAGATCTTCATCACTTCCGCGGCTGCGAGCGATCTCACTAAATGGTCGCCGCGGACAGTCGTCGCGTCAGCTCCAAAAGGCGACCGCTTTGCCGCGGAGCTGGGAATTTCCCCCAACGGACGAATCGACGTCGCCTTCTACGACCGGAGCTACACCGCCAACTCAATGGTGGATCTGACCTTTGCGACCTCCAGCGATGGTGGCGCGACGTGGCGCTCCGTGCGTGTATCGAAGTCGAGCTTTGATCCTTCGGCGTGGGGAGTGCCGAGCGGCAGCGGAGTGCGGCCGTTCATCGGCGACTACAACGGCATCGTATCGCTCGCATCGAGCGCGGGGATGACGTGGACTGGAGCCGGCACCAAGAACTACGGGACTCTCCCGACCAACCTCGAGATCTACTTTGCGAGCGTTTCTCCGTGACACGAGACTCGTGGCCTAAGTAAAAAGCCCCGCCGATTGGCGGGGCTTTTTGCTGACTCCGGGTGATCGGTCATTTGCCTACCGCTAAACCTTTTTCGCCATTGGGTTATCTAAGGGTGGTACCCCCGCGATGCATCCCCGAACAGGACCCGCCCATGCGCCCAACTCGTCTCGTCCTCGCAGTGTTGATCCTTCTCGCACCACTCGTCGTCAGCGCGCAGGACGAAGACCGCGCCCAGAGGTGGCTCGAGAACTGTAAGTACCGCGGCAACCACGATCGCGCGATTTTCTGCGAGCTGCGCAACATCTCGCTTCGGCCGGAATCCACGCTCTCCGTTGATGGGCGCGAGAATGGCGGCGTTTCATTCCTCGGTTGGGACCGAAATGAGGTAAAGGTCGTCGCGATGATCCAGACCAATGCCGACGAGGACAACCAGGCCCAGGCATTGGCCAAGGAAATCCGGATCAGCACGACCGGCGGGCGGATTGTCGCCGACGGACCGTCTTTTCAGCGCCATAACTCGTGGTCGGTCAGCTATGAGATTTACGTCCCGAGACGGTCAAATCTGGCGGCCATTACGCGAAACGGCGGCGTGTCCGCAACGGATGTGGAAGGCGATCTCGATCTGCAAGCGACAAACGGAGGGATTCGCATCGAGAACGTCGCCGGTGATGTTCACGGCGAGACGACGAACGGTGGCGTCAGCGCCTCGTTGTCGGGCAGCTCGTGGCGAGGGAAGGGTCTCGACCTGCAAACCACGAACGGCGGCGTGTCACTCAGCATTCCGCGTGGCTACAACGCGCGGCTCGAGACCGGCACGACCAACGGCGGAATGAATATCGATTTCCCGATCACGGTTCAGGGCCTGATAGGCAAGCGAATTCACACACAGTTGGGCGCTGGTGGGCCCCTGGTCCGCGTGGTCACCACCAACGGCGGAGTGAAGATCTCAGAAAGGTGAAATAGCCAGACATCATGCTGCGGGCTTAGCTTCCCCCATATATTTCCCGGGAACGCAAACGGTCAAGGGTGATGCCGACAGACGAGAAGCCGAGCAGAAACGAAGACGAGTACTTCGCCAAACAGAACGCCGAGCTCATTCGCGAGATGCGCGCGAAGCTCGATAAGGAACGCAAGAAAACCGACCGTTCGGCGCACCACAACAAGTGTCCGCGCTGCGGCGCCGATCTGAAAGAACAGCACGTGGAAAACGTGAAGATCGACGAATGCCACGACTGCGGCGGAGTCTGGCTGGATCACGGCGAGCTCGAGCAGCTCGCGCGCGTCAATCGCGCTCGCGGCGTGTCCGGTGGAGTGCTGAGCTCGCTCTTCAAGAGAGGATAGTTTCAGGACCGACGCGGATTCCGGTCATGACTGATCGAGCGATCAGCTTTGTTCTCCAGGCGGGAGTCATTCTCGCCGTGGTTGTGGCTCTCCCCTATAAGATCTTCGAGCTGGATCGGTATTTCGTCCCAAAAGAGCTGGTGCTGCACGTCGCCGCGCTTCTCGTGGCGATCGTGCTCTTGACGAGACTCCGCTCGCTCTCGTTCGATCTCGTCGACGGTTTGTTGGCTCTTTTTGTCCTCTGGAGCATCGCGTCGGCAATCTTTGCCACCAACTACTGGCTGGCGCAGCGCTCGCTCGGCTTGACGGTCTCCGGCGTGGTTGTTTTCTGGGGCGCGCGATCGGTAGCTGAGCGAGGGTCTTATCGCCCGATTCTCGTCGCCGCGGCGATTGCGGCGGTCTGTGCCGCGAGCCTGGCGCTTGCGCAGGCATACGGTCTCGAGACCGAATACTTCAGCGCGAACCGTGCGCCCGGCGGCACTTTCGGCAACAGGAATTTCGTCGCGCACATGTCTGTCATCGGACTGCCCGCTCTCGTCTGGTCCACAGTCACCGCGCGCCGGCCCTTCGGCGCGTTGCTCGGCTCCCTCGGCGCTGCCGTGCTCGCGGCGGCGCTCGTGTTGTCGCGATCGAGAGCGGCGTGGCTAGCCGTCGCGGCGTCGGTGATCGTTCTGCTCATACCGATGCTGGCGTCGCGGCGATACTGGCGTGGCGGCCATGTCGGCGGACGATTCGCGCGATTGAGTCTGGCCGCGCTGATCGGCGCCATGGCCGCAATCGTGTTGCCCAACACTCTCAACTGGAACAGCGACTCGCCCTATCTCGATTCCGCGCGTGCGGTCGTCGATTACAAGACGGGAAGCGGACGCGGGCGTTTGGCGCAATACAGCAATTCGCTCGATATGGCGCTCTCGAATCCTGTATTCGGAGTTGGTCCGGGAAACTGGCCCGTCGAGTACGTGCGGTTCGCCCCATCGCGGGATCGCTCCATTGCCGACAACGGAATGACGGCGAATCCGTGGCCAAGCAGCGACTGGGTGGCCTTCGTTTCGGAGCGCGGGTTCGTGCCGACGCTAGCATTGCTCGCGGCGTTCACGATCCTCTTCTTCGGCGCGCTCCGGCACTGGAGCGAGCTGAAAGATCCTGATGCGGTGCTGGCACAGTGCGTTCTGGCTGGAACTATCGTGGCGACGATGGTCGTGAGCGCTTTCGACGTCGTGTTGCTTCTTGCCGCTCCGTCATTTCTGGTGTGGAGCGTGCTCGGAGCGACCAGCGGAATACGCGCCGCGACTGGAGAACGTCGCGGGCGCGAAGTGAAGATCTCGCGAAAAGCGTTGTCTCTTGCCGCGGTGGGAATCATTCTCGTCCTGCTCGCGTCAGTTGCGCGCAGTACGACTCAGACTGTGGCGATGTCGATGGTCGGCCGGGGCGGGATGACTGCCGGCTGGGTAAGCGGCGCGATGTGGGATCCAGGCAGTTATCGCATTAATCTGCGAGTGGCCGAGCTCTATTCGCGCCGCGGCCGCTGCTCGTTCGCGCGTGGATACGCGCGTCGAGCCGTGTCGTTGTTTCCGCATGCTCCGGAGGCACGGCGCATCAGACAAAGCTGCGGATAGACCGAGCACACGCCGCCATGCCCACTGATAATGCGAGGACGCCGGTTGCGCACTTTGAATCCTTCGCCGAGGGGCGTGGGTGGAACGCATCGTTCCGGGATCCGATCGAGCAACGCGCAGTGCACGCGTTGGATGAAGTCATCCCGCTGCTGCGACGCGCAGAAGCTGCTGCCGGGGAAGGAAAGTGGGTTGCTCTCGCCCTGAGCTACGAGGCCGCGCCAGCCTTCGACCGGGCTTTCGAAGTGAAGTCCTCTTCCGACTTTCCGCTCGCCTGGATGGGTGTCTTCGAGAAGCAGTCTGCCTCCGAATGGAACGCAATTCCAGACCAGCCATTTCTGATATCGGACTGGGAGCCTGAGGTAGACAGGCGGCGGTATCGGCGAGCGATTGATTCGATCAGAGACTACATCGAAAGCGGCGACACCTACCAGGTAAACTTTACGTTCCCCATGCGCGGACACGTGGTTGGCGATTCGTTCAGCTGCTTTCGAGCGGTCGCCCAATCTCAAGGCGCGGCGTATTCCGCCTACCTGAACATTGGCAGTCACACGATTCTCTCGTTCTCACCCGAGCTGTTCGTCGAGCGCCGCGGAAACAAGCTCATGACACGGCCAATGAAAGGGACGCTCGCGCGCGGGCGGTGGCTCGAGGAGGACGCCGAGCGAGCGCTGCTGTTGAGTGCATCAGTCAAGGATCGCGCGGAGAACGTCATGATCGTGGACCTGATGAGAAGTGATCTCGGAAAGGTCGCGGTGACGGGATCGGTGGAGGTTCCCGAGCTCTTCGCGGTTGAGCGCATCAGCCGAGTGCTGCAGATGACGTCAACCGTTACCGCGATTCAGAAACCGGAGGTCGACATCATCGACTTGCTCCGAGCGGTTTTTCCCTGTGGATCGGTAACGGGTGCGCCAAAGGCCCGAAGCATGGCCATCATCAAGGAGCTGGAGGAGCATCCGCGCGGGATCTACACCGGAGCGATCGGGATGCTTTGCCCCAACGGCGACGCCGTTTTCAGCGTTCCCATCAGAACCGTGTCCGTGAATGGCGAGGATGGCGCAGCCACATTCGGTGTCGGCGGTGCCGTCACCTGGGACTCGACGACCGATGGTGAGTACGAAGAGTGTTGCCTGAAGGCCCGGTTTCTAACGGATCCCTGGGGTCAATTCGAGCTTCTCGAGACCATCGCGCTCAGCGATGGCGAGTATGCTTTGCTGGATCGACACCTCTCTCGAGCTCGTGACTCAGCCAGCTACTTTGGATTTCGCTGGAACGAGCCCGAGGTCATGAGCGCGCTCGACGGAATACGCAAATCGCACCAGCTCGGA
>Ga0193699_10000418_pt1 | contig 18700 bp, 19 predicted proteins | sample L3c2metaG_FD_160095 | JGI IMG/M metagenome (GOLD analysis project Ga0193699, IMG submission 160095) | Soil microbial communities from a riparian zone of the East river system, Colorado, United States - L3c2 | ecosystem: Environmental > Terrestrial > Soil > Riparian zone | place: USA: East...
CCGCAATGTCTGGCACATATCCCACGAAGGGGGAGTGCTCGAGAATCCCGCGGTTGCGCCCCCAGCCGATCTCTTCATGCTGACGGCCGCACCCCAGGACGCACCAGATCAACCCGAGGAGGTAACAATCGGGTTCCACTCTGGAACACCGGTCTCCGTAAATGGTGCTGAGCTCGATGCTGTTGATCTGGTCGTAGCTCTCAATACAATCGGCGGACGCCACGGTATTGGACGTATCGACCTGGTCGAGGACCGTCTCGTCGGGATGAAGTCACGCGGCGTTTACGAAACGCCCGGCGGCACCCTGCTCTACTCCGCGCACAGCGAGTTGGAGCAGCTTGTGCTCGATCGGCGCACCCTCGCTGCAAAGGATGTGATCGCCCCGCGCTACGCGGATCTCGTTTATGAAGGCCGCTGGTGGACGACTGAGCGCGAAGCATACGATGCGTTCGTCAGCCTCACGCAGGAGCGCGTTTCAGGCTCCGTGACGCTGAGACTGTTCAAGGGCACCGCATCGGTCGTCGCCCGCGAAAGCGAGTACGCGCTCTATGACGAGCGCTTCGTCACCTTTGGTGAGGATGACGTTTATCAGCAAAGCGACGCCGCGGGTTTTATCCGGCTTTATGGCTTGTCCGCGCGCGTCCGCGCGATTCGAGACCAGGAGATGGCTGCGGCACGTCGGGAGACCGAGGCAAAGGCCGAGGCGCGCTCGTCAGCTACTCTTGCAATAGCCTGAGCCAGAACGGATCAGCGATGTCCGATCATACTTCGCATAAGCTCTGGGGAGGAAGGTTCGCGGTTCCGACCGCGGCCGCGCTCGACGCCCTCAATCGCTCGATCGGCACGGATTACCGGCTCTGGCCGTTCGATATCAATCTATCTCAGGCTTGGGCTGTCGCTCTTTGGGGCGCTGGTGTGTTGACGCTCGATGAAAGCAAAAAGATCGAACGGGGCCTTGCTGCGGTCGGGCAGAAGCTTCTGGCGGGAGCCAATCCCCTGCCCTCGGACGAAGATGTACACACCATGATCGACAGGATGCTGCACGAAGAGGTCGGCGATGTCGCTTCCAAGCTGCATACCGGCCGCAGCCGCAACGATCAGGTTGCCACAGCAACCCGTCTCTGGTCGATGGACGCCTGCTCCAAGCTCGATGCAGCCACCCGCTCACTGCAACAGGTGATGCTCGATCAAGCGTCGACGCTCGAAGATGCGTTGATGCCGGCATACACCCACATGCAGCGCGCTCAGCCTGTGTCCGCTGCGCATTGGATGCTTTCGCACTTCTGGCCGCTTGAGCGCGATCGCGCACGAATCGCTTCCGCGTCGCGCGCCGCGGCGGCTGTGCGTTTCCAATTTCACGTGTGCTTCTCCAGGGCAGCCTCGGCTTCGCTTCCATATCGCAGAACAGCATCGATGCCGTCGGCGATCGCGATTTCGTCGCCGAGCTTTTGTTCGTCGTAGCGATGATGGCGACTCACCTGTCGCGGCTCGCCGAGGATCTGATCATCTATGGATCCAGTGAGTTCGGCTTCGTTCAATTCGGTGATGCGTTCACGACGGGCTCGAGCATGATGCCGCAGAAACGCAATCCCGACGCTCTGGAGCTCGCGCGTGGGTCAGGCGCTCGGGCGATCGGTGATCTTGCGACGCTGCTGGCGACACTCAAGGGATTGCCAAGCGGTTACAACAAGGATCTTCAGGACGACAAGCGCGTGCTGTTTGACGCCGTCGATACCATTCTTCTCGTTCTTCCTGCTGTGGCTGGCGCGCTCCACGAGACGCGCTTCAACGCAAAACGGATGCGTGCAGCGGTCTCCAGCAGCATGATGGCAACGGATCTCGCCGACTATCTGGTAGAGAAGGGAACCAGCTTCCGCGATGCGCATAACGCCATAGGGTCGCTGATCCGCGAGAGCGAGCGGGAAGGCTGTGAGCTGGACGCGCTACCGTTTGCATCTTTCAAATCAGCGCATCCACTGTTCGGTGATGACGTGCTCGACTGGCTCGAGCCGGCACGCTCCGTGGCCCGCCGCGACGTGCCTGGCGGCACTGGTCCTGCCGCCGTTAGCGCTCAACTTCGCTCGGCGCGTGAGGCACTGTGGCCAGTGACCGAGGCCGCACGCGGGAATGAGCTCGTTCTTCGCGCGGTGTAAAGGCGATCTCGAAGGCCGCTCAGAACAGCAATCCAACCGTGATGGGCACGAACTGAATCACTCCGCCATTTGCGTCCTTTCGAGAGATCGTGTGGTATCTCGATTCGAGAAACGCCGCCACCGGGCCAAGTCCAAAGGTCGCCCCTAGACCGGCGTTGAATCCCAAATTGTTCCGGGATTTTGCGCCAGGGATGTCGCCCTTGGTATTGTAGAGCCCGCCACCAACAACTACGTAGGGCTTTGCGCTCGTGCCGGAAAACGCGAATATCAGATTCCCGAGCGCCGCTGCGACACGAAGGTCAGACGCACTCGGACTTCCGACGGGAGCAGTCCTGTATTGGAACTTGTTGTAGACCCCATCGAACCGCACCCCGATCGGAAGGTCGGCGACGCCAATCGCCAGGACGACGAGGCCGTTGTAACCCGTGCTCTGAGTGTCGCTCAGTTTCCCGACAGGTATCGCACCCCCTCCGCCTACGCCCAAGGCGTAGGTCTTTTGCCCCAACGCCGGAAGGGAAAAGGCTATGGAGCTGACTAGAAGGAGTGCCGAAGTACGACCTAGCCTCTTCATTTTAATATCCTTAGATATTAGGATTATTAGTGCCTCGGGCCTACACCGTTGCTACTGCTGCACTTGCGCTGAGAATGCCAGTCAAGTGGGTAGACAATATACTCTCCCACCATAAGATCGGCGGAATACGACAGGAACGACAGGGTATCGCCCGGCGACTCAGTGTGGAAGGGTTACTCACACTCGCTCTTGCCGCCTTGCTCATCCATGAGCTCGGGCTTTCGACCCGAAGAGCGATCACCGTCGCAGACGAAATCATCAAGAGCGAAGGACGATACTCCGGCAGACAAGGCCTCACCGTCGAGATCGACATTCCCGCGTTCCAGTCCGGTTTGCTCGAACAGCTGGAAGCAGCAGTAGAAATGGCGCCCGTTCCACGCCGAGGCCGACCCCCTACAAACAAAACGGGGCGCCTCGACTGAGACGCCCCGCCAGATTGTGCCAGTGAAGCTGACGTGGCTTAAGAAGCCTTCGTCACGTTCTCGGCAGCCGGACCCTTCTGACCTTCAACGATGTCGAACTCCACCGCGTCGCCTTCGGCCAGGGACTTGAAGCCCGAGCCGGAAATCGCGCTGTAGTGAACGAAGCAATCCTTCTGCCCGTTGTCAGGTGTGATGAAACCAAAGCCCTTCGCGTCGTTGAACCACTTCACTTTGCCGGTCGTACGCATTTCCTGCTCCTGGAAAATTTGTGTCTTGGGGAGCGGAACACGCCCGACCCTCGACAATCTGATACGCGGGTCTCACTAACCCCGCATTGGATTTGAGTGGGATGATTCAGAGCCTTGAAGCCCCGGACCCGCCCAGCTCGACTTGGCGGAAAAAATAGCAAGGTCCGGCTGAGCAGACAATAGACAGATTCATGGGCCCAGCCTGCTAACCCTGGTCACGAAGTACTCGGTCTCCCCGAAGCACGATGACGGGATCCCCCGATGCTGCTCGTACGTCAGTGACACCTGTTTCCCGGCGTTCTGCTCGATTACATGCGCAATCGAGTCACTCCGGACGGTAAAGGAGAAGATCTGCGGCATTGTTCCGGGCAGATTTGCCATGGCGAGCTCACCTTCCCACGTTTTGCAGAGCCATCCTTTCTTCGAGATCTTCTGCACGTACCCGGCTCGTTCTCCAACCGCATAGGTGTAACCCAGGGTCACCCAGATCCACAACGCGACAACGACCGCCGGAATCAGGAGCAGGGCAAAAAGAACTATCAGTACTTTGTTGCGCTTCTTTTTTACTGGAGCCGGAGGAGGCGGCGGCTCCGGCGCGTCAGGGATATCCGATGTATCCGGGGTATCAGCCATCTGAACTCCGTAAGTATGTCAGGGAAGGGTGCTTCCTGGTCGCATGCACCGCTCAGGCCAGGGAATTAGCTTTCAAATTCATCACACGCAAGCACAGTTGCCCACCGTAACGCGAAGACAAACCGCGACTGCCCTCGTCGGCGGAGTCCCTGTAGGCTCCGCTCATCCGATCGTCGTGCAGTCGATGACCAACACCGACACCGCCGATCCGGCTGCCACCGCTCTTCAGGTGGCCGATCTTGCGCGCGCAGGGAGCCGGCTCGTACGCGTCACAGTGAACAACGACGAAGCGGCCCGTGCTGTTCCCGAGATCGCCAGCCGCCTGACCGACATGGGAATCGTGGTTCCGCTCATTGGTGATTTCCATTACAACGGTCATCTGCTGCTGGCCAAGTATCCCGCCACGGCGAAGGTACTCGACAAGTATCGCATCAATCCCGGCAACGTCGGCGGAAAACGACGGGATGAGAATTTCCGCACCATCATCCAGATCGCGCTCGACAACGGAAAGCCGGTAAGGATCGGAGTCAACTGGGGTTCGCTCGACCAGGATCTGCTGACGACCCTCATGGACGAGAATGCGCGCGCCGCGGAGCCGCTCGAGGCGAAGAAAGTTTACATCGAGGCGATGATTCAAAGCGCGCTGAGGTCCGCCGCCCTCGCCGAGGAGACAGGGCTCGGTCACGACCGCATCATAATCTCGGCGAAGGTATCGGGAGTTCAGGACCTGCTTGCCGTTTACCGGCAGCTCGCTGCTCGTTGCGACTATCCGCTGCACCTTGGGCTTACCGAGGCAGGTCTTGGCTCGAAAGGAATCGTCGCCAGTACTGCGGCCCTCTCGATTCTTCTGTCGGAAGGGATTGGGGACACGATCCGCGTCTCATTGACCCCGAAGCCGGGTGGCGACCGGACCGAGGAGGTTCATGTCGCCCAGCAGATTCTGCAGTCTCTCGAGCTTCAGAGCTTCAATCCCCAGGTTACCGCCTGTCCCGGCTGCGGCCGTACGACGTCCACCTTCTTTCAGCACATGGCTGAAGACATTCAGACCTATCTGCGAGACCAGATGCCCGCCTGGCGCGAGCGCTATCCAGGTGTGATCGAGATGAAGGTCGCCGTGATGGGATGCGTCGTTAACGGCCCGGGTGAATCAAAGCACGCCAACATCGGCATCTCGCTTCCCGGGACATCCGAGGAGCCAAGGGCGCCAGTCTACGTCGACGGCAAATTGATGGTGACGCTCAAAGGGGAAGCGATTGTGCCGGAATTCCTGCGGATTCTGGACGACTACGTCGAAAAGACTTACGGTGAGCGCGCCACCGTTGGCGCGCGCTAGGAGTCAGCCGGCCAGCTTCTTAAGATCACCCGAAACCGCATCGAGCTCGGCCATGATCGGAGCGTCGAACCCTACTTCGCGGAGTCGCTCGTAAACCTGCCGATACCAACCGGCAGTTGAAGCTTTGCCGCCGCCGAACCGATTCCAAACCGTTTCCGGATCGATCGTCCTTCGTAAATCCGCGATGATCGACGACGCATTGTGAACCTTGTCGGCCGCGCAGACCCAGCGCGCTTTTTCGTTGGCCTCTGACAAGCGATCGAGATAGTCGGATTTCCGCTCCTCCGCGGAAAGCTCCACGCCTTCATCGTCGTGACGGCGATATGTAACGCCGAGCACTGTATCCAGAACGTCCGGCCCGAACTTGTCGCCGATTCGTTGTTCCAGCATCGCGCGCGTGTACCCGTCCCGCACACAATCCTCGATTACATCGTGAAGAATTCCCGCTACGACGGTGTCGTTATCGCAGCCATACCGGGTGAGGATCACGGCCACGTTCGCGGGGTGTGTGAGGTAGGGAAGCTTCGTTCCTTTCCGGACCTGGCGGTCGTGATGCTTCGCGGCGAATGCGAACGCGTGGTTGATAACGTCGGAATAGCCGGTGACTGTCATTGACTCACTGTGCGAACCAGGACACGAGCTGCTCGAGCCCGCGTGCGTCTTCCGCGTCGAACGCGTTCAGACGATCTGAATCTACGTCGAGAACACCGATTAGATCACCCTGCTGCCCGAAAACAGGTATGACGATCTCCGATCGCGATCGGGCATCGCAGGTGATGTGTCCCGGATATTTCTCGACATCAGGAACGATCTGCGTCTTTGACTCCGCTGCAGCGGTTCCACAGACACCCCGCCCGAACGCGATGTCGAGGCAGCCGAGGCTTCCCTGGTAGGGTCCGACGCGGAGGAGTTGGCCCGGCTCGACCACTCGATAGAACCCTGTCCACAGGTGACCGAAAGCGTGGTGTACGAGCGTAGCCATCGTTGCCATGGCAGTCACCTGGTCATCTACACCGTCGAGGATGGCTTCCATATGCCCTTTGAGCTCGGCGTACGCGCGAGGCTTGGGCACGTTTCGTAGATCTGGGATTGCTTCCGCCATCGCGGCTACTGTGCCGTGGCTAGCTCGGGCTGGAACGCACCTGACTGACGTGTAGCGCCTAGCATCTCTTCACGAGTCTCCAGCTGCGGCATCTCCGCGTCCCAAAGCACGAGTCCGTGGATTCGCATGTCGGCTCCACGAAGGCTGTCGACCGCACTCTTGAGCCCGCCGACAGTCGTATGCGCGATCCGCGCACACAGTATTACGTCCGGGGCAGGTATGATGCTGCCAGCGCTGCGCTGAACGTAGCTGGTTGGAGCCGTGATGATGATGAAATCGTAGCGGCGCTGCATCCGCGCCAGCTCCTTGCGCACCTCTTCGACGACATCTGGTTCCGGCATTCCGGCGCGCCTCGTGCCGCTCGGAAGCACATCGAGCGGGCGGTCCCGGCCAATGGTCGTCGGGACAATCGCCTCGGGCCAGGTGGCGTTTCCAGTGATTATTCCTGAGAGTCCTGGATCCGGCCGGATCCTCAACACGCTTGCCACACTACAGGTCGTTGGATCGACGTCGACGAGGAGAGTGCTTCGGGCTTCGTAGGCCGCGGATGCAGCGAGATTGGAAGCAACAGTCGCCACGATACCGGGATCGTCACCGGTGATCGTGACGATCGGAACACTCGCTTCAACCGAAGCGATGTGCAGGTAGAGAGTTCGATAGCTCTCGGAGACGACATCGATGAGCGGGGGCGCTTCGACGTCGGCTTGGCGGCGACTTCGCTCCACCACGACTTCCGGCGGCTTGATCACTGTCAACACTCTGGTCCCACTGATCTGTTCCGCCTCACGCGGGTCGGCGATGTGTGGGCGCCTCAGCTCGGTTCCGAAGGATGCGGCGAAACCGACAGCGAGCGCCAATACCACTGCTGCTGCAAGCATTGCCCAGGGCGGAGCACCTACGTTCGCCAGTTCCCGCGCTCGTGCTGATTCGCGGTCTATTCTCGCATTTTTCTGATTGATCTGGTCAAGCTGTTTGACCGCTGCCGTGTACCCCTGTTGAGCGGCAGCATTTCGCGCCAGGAGTGCCGTGGTATCAACCGATATTTTGGGTCTTACTACGGGCGGTGCCGTCGGTCGAATGAGTGCAAGCTTTCCCCGGACTTCGCCCCTTTTCGCATCGGCGATTCCCTGGATCGACCGGCCAATTGCATTGGCCCTCGATGTCAACGACAGATAGACCGGATCCACTGCTCCGACCGCGCCGAATGCATTCCTGTCGCGCTCGACCGTCGCGAGCGAATCGAGCAGGACTCGCACCCTCGGATCCGCAGCTACCGCGGGCGAAGCGGCGAGAGCACGGTATGACGTCGGGAGGGGGGAATTTTCGGCCCTGTCGATCAAGCGATTGAGCGTCGCAAGCTCCGCATTGAGCGAATCACGCTGCGCACGGACAGCCGGCGGAAAGGTGTCGATGACGGGAGTTACGATCGGCATCGCCGCCACCCGGGCCGCATTCAATATCGAGTCAGTGATCCTCGCTTCGGCCAGAAAGCGATCCCTGGTGGCTACTGCCGGCGAAGAATCGGTGCGCGCTTCGATCCTCGACGCTACCGCGAGCGCCTTCCTCGATGCATTCCTCGGAACCACGACGAATGCGATTAGCGCGGCGATGAATACTATGCCGCCCACGATCCCGAACACCATCACGCGACGAAGCGCATTCCTCGCCCGCGCTGCCATCCACAGATAGGCAGAGCCTCCGCTCATCCGCGCAATACTATGAACGTTCATGGCTCAGTGGTTCGATGGGCATGGCGCGCACGCGGGAGTCCGGTCGAGCTGGGAGATCACGACGGAAGGGACCAGATCACAATTATAGCTCCTATCGATCATACAATCTAAGCGCCCTTTCGAGGCATCGCGATCATGGATGTAAAAGCGGCGGGAGCTTTCGCCCCCGCCACTTCCACTCGATCAGCGTTCAGGCTACTGAACCGTGATGACGCCCTTCATGTTGAGCGCGAGATGCGGCGTGCAGTGATACGGGTACTGTCCCGGCTTGATGTTCCCGAACGAAACCGTAATCGACTCGCCCGGATTCATCTTCATGTTGCTCGAGAGCTCTCCCATCTTGTCGGTTCCCATATTTGCATCGAGCTGCCCCTTCACATCTGCGGGGATCGTTGCGGGGTCGAAGGCGACGTTGTGGGGGCCGCCGCTCACTACGACAAACTTGACGGCATCACCCTGCTTGATCGTGAAGTTGGCGGGCTCAAACCGGTAGCCTTTCGCATCGCCGACCATGTTCACCGTCTTGGTGGCTCCGGTCACAGGAGCTAACGTGGCCGCGCCCGAGGTGCTCGAACCGGCTGGAGTGGTCGTCGTGGTCGTGTTCGTCGTCGTGCTCGTATCAACTGCAACATGTGTCGTGTCAGCTGGCTTCTGCTCTCCGCCGGCGCACGCGCCAAGCGAGAGTACTCCAACAGCAACCGCGAATCCGTAGAACCGCATCTTTTGTGGCCTCCCAGAGCCGTACACTAGTGCACTAACAAGGGTAAATCTGCTTTACTTCAGAGATTGTGAATTTATTCACAAGCTCGCTAACACGCAATCGTTGCAGCACTTTCCGCCTCTCATGATTCGTGCCCTTACAGGAAAACGGCCCCAGTGATCGCAATTCCCGCGCTTGATCTGCGCGGAGGCGCGTGCGTACAGCTCGCCGCCGGTTCTTATGATGAGGAAGTCATCCGGATCCCCGATCCCGTTGGGGTTGCCATCGCCTGGAGACAGTACGGTTTCCGACATCTCCACCTCGTCGACCTCGATGCGGTAGCGGGACGTGGAAACAACGCCGTCGAGATTCAGGCAATCCTGGCTGCAACCGATGTCGAGGTGCAGGTGGGCGGCGGAATCAAAAGCAGGGATTCGATCCACCAGTTTCTCGCGGATGGAGCTCAACGAGTTGTAATCGGAACCCGGGCGCTGGAAGATTTCGACTGGCTGGTGGACGTGAGCACCGACTTTCCGAGCTGCATCATCGTAGCAGCCGATGTCCGCGATCGAAAGGTTCTGTCCCACGGCTGGACCCGCATCCAGCCAAAGCTCGTTCTGGATCTCGTCGAGGATCTTAACGGGCTGCCGCTGGCAGGTGTATTGGTGACGGCCGTCCATCGGGAGGAAGCGATGCGCGGTACGGACCTGCCACTCATGGAAGACATCGCCGATGCGGCCGAGTTTCCGGTCTTCGCATCCGGCGGGCTCGGAAGTATTGGCGACCTGCGCGCCCTGGCGGATCGCGGGGTGGCGGCCGCCATCATCGGAATGGGCCTCTACAGTGGAGCGATGGATCCGTGGGCCGTCGCGGACGAGTTCTCCGAGTGACAGCTCCGGTGCGCCGGAGCCATCAGAACAAACTGATTGTCCGCGGATTCAGCTTCGATGGGTCGCCGACGTACGCGAAGCGAAAGCCCTTCATGTATTTCCTCGCTACACGCTGGATGTCTTCCGGTGTTACGCGCTTGAGCTCGTCGACGAACCGGTCAGCCTCCTTGTAATCGCCTTCGTATAGTTCCGACCGGGCAAGAAAGTCAGCCTGCGCCGCGTTGGTTTCGTTGTCCAGGAAATACTCGGTAATGAACTGCTCCTCGAGCTGTCTGAGGCCGCCTGGATCGAGCGTTCCCTGCTGAAGATCGACGATCGCTGCCCGCATGAGCTTCAACGTCGTGTCGGGCGAAACGGTGGAGACGTAGAGCCCGCCCGCGGTCGCTGCACGATCGACGAACGGCGCGTGAACGTCGTAGGTAAGGTTCTGGCGCGTTCGAATCTCGGCGAACATTCGTCCCGTCAGCACCGAGGTGGCCACCCTCAGCGCCTGGTAGTCGCGTCCGTTTGCGAGTGGACCGCTGTAATAGCCGAGTATGTAGTTGGTTGGAAGCATGCGCCTCTCGATCACTACCGCGGTCGGCGATTCTGGTATCCGAGGCGGCGCTGTCCACTTGTATTCGCCGCGGGGAAGCTGCCCAATCGATTGATTCACGAGCCGCTCGATGTGCGCGCGATCAATGTTTCCGACCACGACGAGTAGCATTCGCGACGTCACGAACTGCGTCCGGTGGTAGCCGCGGAGCGCCGCTGAGTCGGCAGCCTGGAGCGATTGCTCATTCCCGCTCACGGAGACGGAGTACGGATGGCCGACGAAGGTAATGCTGTCCGCCAGGTAGCTCGCGAGGGCATCCGGATCGTCCCGGCGCTGTCTTATCCCCGACAGGTATTGGGACTTCACCAGGTTTACTTCCGCCTTCGCGAGTATCGGATGCATCACGCGGTCCGCAAAGATCGCCCACGTCGAGTCGAACACCTCGGTGCTCGAGCGTATGCCGAACAGCGTCCAGTCGGCACTCGGCGCAACTACTATCTCGCTCCCCAGGCGCGACATCGCGCGGCGCAGCGAGTTCTTCGGATAGTGCTGGGTGCCACGCTCGGATACGTCGAGCAAGAGCGGCTCGATCCCGGCGTCGCGTTCCGTAACCTGGCGTGCGCCGCCCAGCAGATAGAGGTTGGCCGCGACGACATTGTTGGCGTTGTTCTGCCTCAGGATCACGTGAACTCCTGAGACGTCGAAGCTGGTGGTAAGCGATGCCATCGCCAGCGCAATCGAGAGCAGCATTAGCGCGTCCCCGCGGATACGAGGTCTTCGGGCGCGAGCTTGAGTGACTGCCTGGCTTCCGGTGCGATGAGAACTCCCGCAATGTGTGGTTTGCCGACGATGTAGCGACGTGCGTACGCGCGTAGATCTCCAATGGATTGCTGCGCCATGTAGTCCACGTAGCCCATGTAGTACTCGAGGCTGGCAACGCTCCACCAGAAACCGAGTGTGTGGGCGAATCCTGAGGCGCGCTCCCGGTCGAACGCAGAAGTTACGGCTCGATGTGCTTTTACGGCTTCCAGTTCTTCTGCACTGAAATAGTTCGGCGTGTCGAATTTGGCGATCTCGCCGTAGAGGGCGGCCACAGCGTCGCGGAGCTGCTCCGGTGAAGTTTGTCCGCTGATCGTGATGGGTCCCGTGTGATTCAGCGTGTAGTAATTCACTCCGAGCGCCTGCCACAGACCGCTGTCAACGAGCTTTTGCTGAAACTCGGATCGGGGGTCGTTGAGCACGTCCGAGAAAACATCCGCGGCATACGTTGACTTCGGGTCCTGTCCAACACTCGGCCCCTGCCACTGCACCTGGACCGTCACCGCTCCTACAGGTGCTTCGACGACCACGCCTTCGCTCTTTTGCAAAGCAGGAATTGGCGGGACTGGATCGGCCACGAATGGATCGGCCCCGCGATTCCACGCTCCCAGCTCGCGTTCAGCGAATGAGAACACCATCGCGGGATTCACGTCGCCTGACACGATCAGAACGGAATTGTTTGGAACGTAGTACTTATTCTGGATGGTCCGCATTTTCTCCGGCGTGGTGGTCAGCACAATCTGCCTGTCACCAATCGTATTCTTGCGGCTGTAGTTTCCGGGATAGAGTTTCAGGTCGATTTCGCGCTGAAGCGCGAAGAATGGGCTCGATTCGTTCCTGTCATACTCTCCAATGACAACCTGACGCTCGCGTTCCAGCTCGTCGCGTCGAAACAGCGGACCCCGGATCGCCGATGCCAGAAGCTGAATTCCATCTCCCAGTTTCTCGGCCGGGACGGTCATGTAGTAGTTGACGCGCTCTTCCTGCGTCGAGCCGTTGAAGACGGCGCCCAGATCAGAGGCGCGATCCCAGAACTCGTTCGGCTCCGTGTATTTGGTGTTCGCGCGGAAGAACATGTGCTCGTACATGTGAGCGAGCCCTTCGTATTCCGGCGACTGGGTGAACGATCCATTCTTGACATCGATCTCGATTGTCGCCAGCGGAACGCCGTGATTCTCGACCACTATGACTTCGAGACCATTCGAGAGCACCTTGCGCTGAATGATCTTCTCGAGCTCTGCTCGCTGGCCCCACGCCTGCATGGGAGCGAGCGCGGATGCGAGCAGCACAAGAGTAGCGCAGCACCTCAGGACACCATTTCTTTCGGACATGTCAGATTCTGGAAAAGCCCGCTCGGACTCCTACGGGCAATTGAAAACTCGCCTGGACGTCAAAAGGCTCAAGCGTGATGAGCCTCTTGGTCAATACACCACGTTCCGTATCGGCGGTCCAGCCGATCTCTTCTACGATGCAACATCCACCGAGGATCTGGCAGGGGCAGTGACCGCCGCCCGGGAATTCGGCATCGACTACTTCGTGCTCGGCCTGGGTGCCAACATCCTCGTTGGCGACAAGGGATTCCGCGGACTTGTCATCCGTAACACTTCGAGCCACCTCAAGTTCTTTGACGACGGCAGACTATGGGTCGAGAGCGGTGCCGTCATGGCAAAACTCATCCCCCAGGCCGTTGAGCGGAGCTGGTCCGGACTGGAGCATTACGTTGGCATCCCGAGCACTGTTGGAGGGGCGGTGTGGCAGAATCTCCATTTTCTATCGCCGGCACCGGAGCGGGAGCGAACGATGTTCATCGCCGAGATCTTTCAATCGGCGGAGCTGCTGACCCACGACGGCAAGCTGGAGACTGTGGACAGGGATTACATGAAGTTCGGATACGACACCAGCACTCTCCATAAGCAACGGGATATCGCTCTGGCCGTCACATTTCAGCTCAATCCGGGCGACAAGGCGGTGATGCATCGCATCATGCAGGAAAATCTGAGCTGGAGAGGCGGCAAGCACCCATGGCTCGAGTATCATCCCAGCGCTGGCTCGATCTTCAAAAAAATTGAAGGAGTTGGAGCTGGTCGCCTGATCGACCAGGTCGGATTGAAGGGCTTCCGCCACGGCGATGCGCAAATCTCACACATCCATGCCAACATCATGGTGAATCTCGGTAAGGCAACCGCGAAAGATGTCCGTCAGCTGATCACAATCGCGCAAACCAAGGTGCGGGAGCAGTTCAACCAGAATCTCGAGGTCGAGATCGGTTTTATCGGCGAGTTTTGACGGGATCAGATCTCTGAAATTGCTCGGCCCGCTCGGTCGCGGTTGTCCACGCCTCGATCGCGGTATCTAGCTTCCGGCGCAGCGAATCGAGCTCTTTTCCCGCAATGATTGATCGTTCGGTTCCTTCGCGAGTCGTATAGAGCTCTGGATCCTCGAGCAGCGCCGTGAGCTCCGCAACTCTGCTCTCGAGCGCGGCCACTTCCTTCTCGGAATCTTCCACTTTTTGGCGCAGCTCCCGGAGTGCGGTGCGACTGTCGTCTCCCTGCACTTCCCGCCTTCGGGTTGTCTTGCGCTCCTTGACTCTCCGCAGGGATTCCTGCTCCGCCGACGCCACAGCCGCGGCGTGCTCGCGCTCCCGGCTTTGTTCCTCCCACTCCGTAAAGGAGCCGGGAAAATCGGTGATGTGTTGATCGTGGAGAATCCACACCCTCGATGTAAGCGCCTCGAGCATCGCCCGGTCGTGACTGACCAGCAGGATCGTTCCCTCGTATTCTTCGAGAGCATCCTCGAGTGCTTCCACAGATTCAATGTCCAGATGATTCGTCGGCTCGTCGAGCACGAGAAAATTCGCTTTTGTCAGCACCATCATGGCCAGGGCGACGCGTGCCCGCTCTCCGCCGGAGAGCGTCTCGGCGCGGCGCTGAGCTTCGTCGCCTGAAAAGCCGAACCGGGCTAAGTGACCCTGGATCATTCTCCGTTCCCACTGCGGCCGTAGCTCATTGATGATGTCGTAGAGGGTCCGATCGATAGGCACCTGCGCCATGTCCTGCCGGTAGTAGCTCGGGCGAACCGAGCCGCCGATCCTCAGCTCTCCGGACGCAGGCTGACGGTCCCCGACAAGCGCGCGCAAAAGCGTCGATTTCCCACTTCCGTTCGGACCTACAAAGCCGACGATCTCTCCGCGTTGAATTGTGGCGGTGAATCCCTTAATGAGCGTCCGCCCTTCGACCGCCAGTGTGACATCACGTGCGATCGCAACCTGATCGCCGCCTCGTTCCGACATATCGAGCCTCAGTCCCATTGAACTGCCTTCATCGGCGGTCGGGCCGCTTATTCGAGGCATTCTGCTGAGCCGTTTACGCCTGCCCTTCGCCTGCTTTGAATTCTGCCCGGCGAGGTTGCGCCGAATATAATCCTCCTCCTCGGCGATCACCTTTCGCTGCTTTTCCGACGCCCGCTCCTGGCTGAGTCTTCGCTCGGCCCGCTGCAACACGAAGGCCTCGTAACCTCCGCTGTACGCGACAGCGCCTCCTCCCTCCAGGTGGAGAACATGATCGACCACGTTGGCGAGGAACGCGCGGTCGTGGCTGATCAACAACACTGTTTTCTGCGTATTGCGGAGATAGTCCTCGAGCCAGCGCGTTGTCTCCAGGTCGAGGTGATTGGTTGGCTCATCCAGGAGAAGTACGTCGGCAGCACTAACCAGCTGGCGAGCCAGTCCCAGCCTCCCGCGCTCACCACCACTCAGCTGCTCGAGTGGCTGTGTTCGAGCCTTCTCCGCGTCGAAGCCGAGTCCTTGCAACACTGCATCGACCCGAGGAGCGAAAGTATATCCGCCTTCGCGATCAAAACGCTCGAGGTCGCGGTCGTACCTGGCGAGCAGCTGAGGCGTTGCCGCCTCTCCAACCTCCGCCAGCACATTGGCCTGGTCCGATAGCGAGCGCTCGAGCGCCAGGAGATCGGCAAATTCACCAGCACCGGCTTGCCACACTGTCTCAGCGCCGCCAAAATCGCGGTGCTGTTCGAGGAGAGCGAGACGAAGCCCTGGTTGACGCGTGATCGCGCCCTCGGTTGGCTGCTGCGAACCAGTAATCAGCCGAAAGAGCGTTGTCTTTCCACTTCCGTTCCGGCCGAGGAATGCCCAGCGCTCTCCCTCACCGACGGTGAAGGTGATTCCCTCAAATATCCTCGATGCGCCGAACTCGACGCCGGCGTTCGAGACTGCTATCTGGGTCAAGTGCGCAGAACACTCGAGCACGCTGCGAGACAGCGCTCGACGGACTCCACAGTGTGATCGCCCATATGACCGATGCGGAAGGTCGAGCTCTTGAGCTTGCCATAGCCGTTGCCGACCACGATCCCGTGCCGGGCAACCGCGGTCGTAAAACCTTCCGCCGGAAGATCAGATGGAAGCCTGATCGTCGATACGGTCGGTGATTGCGACCCGAGTGGGGCAATGTTGCCCAGCTTCTTTCCGGTCTCATCGCTGATCTTCTGTATCCACTCCTGGGTGCGAGCCGCCATCGCCTTATGTCTGGCCCACCGTGTTTCCATGCCTTCTGATGCAATTGATTTGAGCTGGACCTCCAGCGCATAAAGGAGTGTCAGCGCAGGGGTGCTGGGTGTCTGGTTCCGGCGAGCATAGGCATCGAGCTCGACAAGGTCGAAGTAGACGCCGCGGCCATGGGTTCCGTTTGCCTGATCCACGTAGACCGCGGAAGCGACGCCGAAAGAGAGACCCGGTGGCAGGGCCAGTGCCTTTTGCGACCCGGTCAGCACATAATCGAGCTTCCACTCGTCAAAACGCAGCTCGGCTCCCGCGATTCCGCTAACGCTGTCGATCAGACAAAAGATTCCGTGGCGGTGCGCGCAGTCGGAGATTGCCCGCACGTCATTCAGCGCGCCGGTCGATGTTTCGGAATGCACTACCGTGATCGCGCTGTATTTCCGAATCGAAAGCCTTTCGTCCAGCTGTGGTATCGTGTGGATCTGTCCCCATGCGACGTCGTAACGATCGACATCACGCCCGCACGTCGAGGCAATGTGCGCAAATCGCTCCGAGAATGCCCCATTTACCAGGCAAAGAATTCGTCCGGGCGGCGCACAACGAATGGCCGCCTCCATCATGCCCGTAGCGGAAGAAGAGCTGATGTAGACGGGACGATCGGTCTTGAAAACGGGACGAAGTCCCTCCTGAAGCCGTTCGAACAGCGCCTCGAATTCAGCCCCGCGGTGCGGAATCATGGGGCGCAGCATCGCGGTCATGACGTCCTCACGAACTTCGGTGGGGCCGGGGAGGAAGAAAGTGCCAAAGCTCTTTGTCGTGCTCATTCGAGTATCAGATCCCTGAGTTGGTCGAAGTTCTCGATAACGAAATCCGCCTGGGCTATCACCGGCTCTCGTCTCGTGAAGGCGGTAAAGGCCGCGAAACCCTGGACCACTGACTTGATCTCCAGGTCCGTCATCCCGTCGCCGACTGCGAGTATCGGACCCTTGAGCTTCATTTGGCCGACGATAGTTCGTTTCCCGCTTTGGCGGGTGAGCAGCGAAGCGTCGTCAAACCCTGCGTATCCGCCGTTCTCATCGAAGAATACCGAGACGGCATGGACATTCTTTTCATCTACTCCGAGCTCCCGCGCCAGTGGAAGAATCGCCTCGCGCAAACCTCCGCTCACCATTACGACCGCGATACCGACAGAGCGGAACTTGGCGATGGTTTTCACGGCTCCCGGCGTGATTCGCTCAACATAGACCTTTCCGAGTTGCTGAATCTCGAGCTTTGTCGGCTTCACGATGCGCATCCTTTCACTATAGACCGCTTCGATCGGAATCTCTCCCTTCATCGCTTTCTCGGTGAGCGCGGCACTCCAGGACTCTATTTCAGGTCCGCGCTGCGCCGCCAGCCAGTCGATTCCCTCGATTCCACTGAGAGTCGAATCGACGTCGAAGATGATGGAATTGAACCGGCTCACAGAATGTTGCCTGGTGCGAGGATGCCCAGCGGGTCGAGCTCACGTTTTGCCGCCGTCATCATCGAAATCTGGAGTGCATTCATTTGCAGAGGCAGCCATTTGCGCTTGATCTTTCCGATCCCGTGCTCGGCTGCAACAGTACCTCCCATGGCCAGCACGCACCTCAGTGTTTTCTCCACCACGCCTTCTATGGTAGCCAGCTCCCGCGCGTCCCGGGCGACAAAATTCTGGTGGGGATGACCATTTCCGGCGTGACCGTAAATAACGGGCTGCTCGATCCCGGTCTTGCTCACCAGTGAGCGGGCAGTCTCGATTGCTTCCGGTAGTCTCCGATACGGGACCGCCCAGTCGGTAGAGACTTTTCTTCCACCAGAGTTGCGAAAGGTATTTCCGCGCTCGTTCATCGTTGCAGGAATGCTGTGACGTATTCTTCGTGCTTCTCTGAGTCGGGCCTCGCCATCGAACACGAGCGGCTCGAGATCCGCGCCAACGGCTTCGATCAGCTCAAGCCATCTGGTGAGAGCCGAGTCAAGATCGTCGGCGATTTCCTCTTCGACGTATACCATCGCCGTTGCATCTGGCGGAATGAGCCCTGCCGACGCTGCGCGCGCGATTTCAATCGCGCTTCCGTCAAAGTACTCGATGCAGCGGGCTGCAATCGTCGATGACTCCCGCGTCGCGATGACGAACTTCAGCGCATCGCTTTCGGCTCTGAAGAGAACCGCCAGGCCGACGACATGATGTGGCAGCGGCAGCAGGGAAAGCTCTGCCTCTACGATTATTCCCAGGGTTCCTTCGCTTCCGATGAACCAATCGATCGGATCGTGGGCAAACGCATAGCCGACGGTGTTCTTCTCGAGATCCGATCTTCGGAGCTCGATCAGCTCTCCGCTTGCCATCACGACTTTCAGAGCTCGTACGTGTCGGCGGGTCGCGCCGTATTTGAACGTTCGCGCACCCGAGGCATTGCACGCGATCGCTCCGCCGATCGTCGATTCTTCTTCGCTGGTTGGGTCCGGCGCGAAAAGAAGACCAACAGCGGCGGCCGTGCGCTTTATCTGACCTACCAATGCACCCGGCTCGACCATGATCGTTCGCGCTTTCTCGTCGGGGGATGAGATCCGGTCAAGCGAGCGGATGGACAGGAGTATTCCCTCGTCGGTGATCGAGGCTCCGGTCGTGCTTGTCTGCGCGCCGGCACAGGTGATGGAAGTCCGATCGCTCGCAGCTCTCCGGACGACCTCTATCACTTCATCGACAGACTCCGGACGCGCGACAAAGTCAGGGACAAGGTGAAGACCCGATGCATCGGCCTCGTATGCGTCGCGCACACTCCTGTCACTGCTCAGGCCGATACTCACCCCGGGTGGAAGCAGACGACGGCGGCAGAAGAGACATCCGGCAACCGAAGTAGGGATTCACGGATCGTCTCACTCACGTCCCCGTCCACCGATACCGCTGCGAGAGCCTGGCCCCCTTGTGCGAGCCGTGCCTGATGATATTCGGCGATATTGACTCCAGCTTCGCCAAGGAGCGTTCCCACCCGGCCAATCACACCTGGAACATCGTTGTTCGTGAGAATGAGG
>Ga0193699_10000419_pt1 | contig 18658 bp, 20 predicted proteins | sample L3c2metaG_FD_160095 | JGI IMG/M metagenome (GOLD analysis project Ga0193699, IMG submission 160095) | Soil microbial communities from a riparian zone of the East river system, Colorado, United States - L3c2 | ecosystem: Environmental > Terrestrial > Soil > Riparian zone | place: USA: East...
GCTTCGATCGGAATTGTCCCCGATCCACACATTGGATCGAGAAGCGGCTCACCTTTTCGCCATCCGCTCGCGAGGAGCATCGCGGCTGCGAGCGTTTCGCGCAGCGGCGCCTTTGCGATTTCCTTCCGGTACCCACGCCTGTGCAGCAGCTCACCCGAGCTATCGGCACTCACTTCTACTTCGTCGTGAACGATGCGGACTATGAACAACTGCGATGGCGTCTCCTCAATTCCAAACTCGCCTTCACCAGCAGCGGGATCATCCGCGTGTTCCGTATCCTCCGCGTGGTCCGCGTCCCCCCGTTCGTCATTGATGCCTTCACTGCTGAACGAAATCGAACGCGACGCCGATTCTGAGATTGCTGACAACACTCGCTCTGCTACCGCATCAGAATGATAGAGGCGTGATTTCCGGCACGTGACCCGCAGCCGCACTGGTCCGCTCGCGGGAAGAAACTCCGCCCACGGAAGTTTCCTGGCGCGACGCTCCAACTCGTAAAATGTGCTGGCGTGAAATTGTCCAAGCCTCACGACGACCCGGCTCGCCGTCCGGAGCCATAGGTTCGCCTCGTACAGCCGATCGAGATCGCCGGCGAAAGCAACTCCTCCGATTTCCTGGCGGCCACGCGCTCCCAGAGTCTTGAGCTCACCCGCGGCGATCGATTCAAGTCCTGGGGCCGTTGACGCGAAAAGGCCATATCGTGGCGACTTGGCTGAGTGAGGGGAATCGGACATGGTCGCTCAGCTTACGCGGGTAACGGGCAACGGGCAACGGGCAACGGGTAACGGGTAACGGGTAACGCGTTCTCAGGCGGAATAGTTTGTGCCTATATCCGGGAGAGTGTCCAAACTGATACCTAAAGAAGCAGCCCGTAAGCTGCTCTCCGAGCGCTTCGGCCATCGCGATTTCCGGCCCGGCCAGTGGGAGCCCCTCGCCGCTGTTCTTTCCGGAAAAGATGCCCTTGTCGTAATGCCCACGGGCAGCGGAAAATCGCTGATCTATCAGCTTCCCGCCGTTCTGATGCCCGGTCTGACCGTAGTCGTGAGTCCACTGATCGCTCTGATGAAAGACCAGCACGACAAGCTCTCGGCTCAGGGCGTCAGCTCAGTCGCGATGCACTCGCACCTTTCGACATCCGAAACCCGTGAGGCGCACCGGCAGATCGCCGAAGGTGAAGGGGAAATGCTCTACCTCACCCCGGAGCGGTTCAAGGACCGCGCATTCTTCGAGCACCTTCTCTCCAGACCCATCAGCCTGTTCGTCGTCGATGAGGCGCATTGCGTCAGCCAGTGGGGCCACGACTTCCGGCCCGACTATCTCTCGCTCGGCGGAATCTCCAAGCGCCTCGGCCGTCCGCCGATACTCGCGCTCACTGCCACCGCGACCGCGCACGTGCAAGCGGACATCATTCGCCAGCTCGGGATGGTCGATCCACACATCACGATCACCGGATTCGCCCGGCCCAATCTCCGATTCGAGGTGGTGCGCACCGTCAACGATCAGTTGAAGGACACGACCGTGCGGCACGCGCTGCGCGAGTTCGAAGGCGCAGGGGTCATCTACGTCGCGACGGTCAAGGAAGCAGAACGGCTCTACGAGATGCTCGCGGAGGAATTCAGCATCGGCCTCTATCACGGCAAGCGTCCAGCGGCGGACCGAAAAGATGTCCAGAACCGCTTCATGGCCGGCGATCTCAAGGCGATAATCGCCACGAATGCATTCGGGCTCGGCATCGACAAGCAGGATCTCCGCTGGGTGATTCACTATCACTTTCCAGGATCGATCGAAGCGTACTACCAGGAAGCGGGGCGAGCGGGGCGTGACGGCGAGCCCGCGGTGTGCCGAGTGTTGTACAGGGTCGAGGACAAGCGGATACAGTCGTACTTCCTCGGTGGCAAATACCCGGAGGTGCAGGAGGCCGCGCAGGTCGCACTGGCTCTGGAGAAGTATCCGCTCAAGACGCCCGTGCTTCTCGACGACATTGTGCAGCTGACGGGGATTCCCTCACGCAAGGCAAAAATCGTCTTCGCTCTGTTGAAGCGTCATGGCCTGGTGCGGGAGCATCGCGGTGGAAAATGGGAGCGGCTCGGCGAGAATCTCACGGCTGTCGATCTGAGCGCGGATCTCCAGGACTACGAGGAGCGGCGGGCGATGGACCAGGAAAAGCTCCGCACGATGATCCAGTTCTGTCAAACGACACAATGCAGAACCCGCTACATCCTCGAGCACTTCGGTGAGGAAGTCGATGCCGACTGGGGATGCCACAACTGTGACGCCTGCGATGATCTCGCGGCGTTTAGTAATACCGCGGAGCTGGCATCCACAGAACTAAAGCAGGGAGTTGCAAGCTCGGCAGCCTGAGAGGCCGTACATTATTAGGCAATGAAAAACAGCCTGGCGGTCAAGCTGCTACGAGGATCGTTGTTCCTGCTCCTCGCGCTAATCGCCGCGTTTCTTCCGCGCCTGATGCACGTTCCAGAGCCGGAGCCCCCCGAATTATCGCTGTCCACGATCGCCACGATCCTAGCGCTGTTCATGCAGGGCGTGGTCTGGGCGAATATCATCATTAGCCACTACGTCCACCGATCCATTCAGCGCTATGTATCGGATGGAAGCAGCATCACGACGTTTAAGGCGCTCGGGGCTCTCGCGCGCGTTTTCATCTGGATCGCTCTTGGACTCGCGGGTCTCTCGGCGCTCCACATCCAGGTCAAGCCTCTCCTCACCGGCCTTGGCATCGGCGGACTCGCCATCGCGCTGGCGGTACAGAACATCCTCGGCGATCTCTTTGCCGCGATATCGATCGTAGTGGACAAACCCTTCGTCGTGGGTGACTCGATTTCGGTCGAGAACTACCGTGGCAAAGTCGAGCACATTGGGTTGAAGACCACTCGACTCCGCAGCGAGTCGGGCGAGCAGATCATCTTCTCCAACGGCGAGCTGCTCAAGAGCAAGATCAGGAACTACTCGCGCTAGACGAGTCTCGCCTCGAGCTGGATGTCGACGTTCCCCTTTAGCGCCTTGGAAACCGGGCATCCTTCTTTGGTTTCCTTCGCGATCTGATCGAACTTGTTCTTGTCGATGTTCGGAACCGTCGCCTGCACGTTGAGCTTCATCGTCGTGATGCCGAAGCCGCCGGGAACCGCCTGAACGGTACACGCGGCTGTCGTCTCGACTTTCGTGGGAGGAGTGCCGTTCTTCTCGAGTCCCGCGCTCAACGCCATGCTGAAGCACGCGGCTTCCGCTGCCGCGAGCAGCTCTTCGGGATTTGATCCCGCGCCGCTCTCGAAGCGCGAGCTGAAGTTGTATTGACCGTTGATTGCTCCACTCTCGCCCTTGAAGCTTCCTTTTCCGCCCTTGAGCCCGCCTTCCCACGTCGCGGTCGCTTTTCTTGTTGGCATCCTGTCTCCATTTGCGATTGATGATCCGATGCGCGAAAGCTAATTAATTAGATTGCCGTCATGGAGAACGCTCAGGAGACCTCGAGCATTCCCCCGTCCATCGATCGTGTGCTCAAGCTGTTCCGATCGATGGGGCGCGAGGAGAAAATGCAGGCGCTCGTCCAGTACTCGAAGAAGCTCGAGCCCTTGCCGGAGCGCTTCAAGGATCTCGATCGCGGTGCGTTCACGATCCCGGAGTGCATGACGCGAGTGGACATCATCCCTGAAGTGCGGGACGGAAAGCTCTCCTTCTACGCCGATCTCAATGTGCGTCAATCGCCGACGATCGCTGCCGTGCTCGCCATCATCTTCGCGGCCGTCAACGGTCAGCCGCCGTCGACGACTCTCGGAATTCCGCAGGATTTCGTTCGCATTCTGATGGAAAGCATCGGATTGGGGGCGCGTGAGCCTGGGTTGAACGCGATGGTGACGAGATTGAAACGCTACGCGCGCGAGGCCGAAGCTCAGACCGCGTAGCCTGGAGCCTCAGCGAGGGCTATGTTCTTCGCGCTGAGGACGCACCACAACAAGGAGCAATGATGGCGGACCAGACACAGACTTTTTCTACTCACCGGCGCTTCATCCCCGCATTCCACTTTTTCGCGCTTCCGATTCTTCTCATCAACATGTTCGTCGTGGCCATGCAGTTCTGGAAGGATCCGCGACTCGTCAACGCCTGGGCTGTGCTCGTGGCGATTGCATTGGCGATCGGCATCGCGTCGTCGCGGTTCATGCCTCTCCGGGCGCAGGATCGAATCATACGCCTCGAGGAGCGCACCCGACTCGAGCGCCTGCTACCGGCGGATCTGCGCGGACGCATCGGTGACTTGACCGAGAGACAGCTGGTTGCGATCAGGTTCGCTCCTGACAACGAGGTAGCGGACATTACGCGCCGCGCCCTCAGTGGCGAGCTGAAATCGCCGGGCGAGATCAAGCGGGCAATTAAGGATTGGCGCGGCGACTACTTTCGGGTGTGAGCGCCAGCGATCGCTGTGCGCTGAGATACGAGACGCTCCTCGAGCTTACGTCGACGGAGCACCATCGCTGGCACGACTGGTTCGTCGAGCACCCAAAGGCCTGGGCCGTCCCGTTCGCGACCGGACGGATGGCGACGATCGGCGGGGTAGTGCTGCACATCTTCGCCGTCGAGTTGCGGTACACACAGCGGCTTCTCGATCAGGAAGTGACGTCGTGGGAGGGATTCCGGCAGACATCCGTAGAAGATGTTTTCGAGCTCGGTGACAACGCGCGCGCTCAGTTGGTGCAATTTCTCACGACGGCGCCCGAGGCCGAGCTCGACAGGGTTCTCACCTTTCAGACACTGACCGCCGGACTTGTTTCAGCCAGCAAATACAAGATCGCGTCGAACATTTTTCTGCATGACATCCGCCACTGGGGCCAGATCGCAACGGTGCTCAGACAGAACGGCTTCGCCGATCAGTGGAGTCACGACATGCTGTTGAGCAGTGTTAAGATGTAACTTCTAGTTGGCGCGGTATTCTACCCGCTGTGCTTCATCGGCGATCGTACGATCGCCCCAGACCCCAAGGTTGCAAGATGGCAGACGTCACAATCGAGATTCGGAAGAACGGTCCCTATAGAGTGCGCGGCGATGTGAAGCTCGTCGATCACGATGGCAATCCAGTGCTCATCCCTGAAGGAAGACGGAAGACGACTCCGGAAGGCGACTCATGGATTTCGCTGTGCCGCTGCGGCGGCTCAGTGGTCAAGCCATTTTGCGACGGCACCCACAGCAAGATCGGATTTCTCGGCGCCGAAGAGGCGGTGAAGCAGACGGAGGTTACTCCCCCATCGCCTTGAGCAGGACACGCTTGGGGCGCTGACCGTCCCACTCTCCATAGAACACGCGCTGCCACGGACCGAAGTCCAGCTTCCCTTTGGTCACCGGCACGATCACTTCGTGGCCGATCGTAAGTGAGCGAAGGTGCGCGGCGGCGTTGTCTTCCCCGGTGCCGCTGTTGTGCCGGTACTCGTCGGGTGACCACGGCGCGATCCGATCCTCGAGCCAATGAAGGATGTCCTGCCACAGTCCGGGCTCATGATCGTTTACGAATACAGACGCCGAGATGTGCATCGCCGACACCAGTACCATTCCTTCGCTGATTCCGGCGGCTTCCCGACACTTCTCGACTTCTTCGGTGATGTCGATGATCTCGTGCCGTTTCTTTGTATTGAACGTGAGATAAGTTGTGTGCGTCTTCACGCCGGCTGTTTGTCGCCCAGCAATCCGGCGTGCCACGATTGCGCCGCTTGGAGCTCGAAGCGCGCCCGCCATTCGCCGAGTGTCGTCACGCTTGTGTCGAAGACGTGTGTGCCCGATTGGATTTTCCCTTCGGCGCCGAGACTGGCGAAGGTGTCGCGGTCAACTGACTGGATGACGCCGTTGGCATCGCGGTAGAAAACGAGGCCACTCGTTATCAGACTCGCCCCGAGACGCGGCTCGAGTGCTTTGAGGGATCGGAAAAGGCCGTCGATCGAGCAGCCGGACGCGCCCGCGGTTGATTGATCGACTGCGACCGTGAGGAAGCGGCCGTACCTCCAGTCTCGACCGACCGTTAATGGCGCGCCGTGCGCGTTCCAGCGGGAGAGGAACGCATCTGCCTCGCGCAACAACATCGTGGACCCCGGCGCGTCGATCGTCTTGTCGGCGCCAAATACCCAGGCGCGTGCATTGTCGGGGAGAGCTTCGATTTCAATCAACGGCATATGAAGGCCTGATATCAGGTGACGGGTTCGAGCCTGATTGGACGTACCCTTCTTAGGATAACTCCGCCAGGGCGCCGCTCACAGTGTGCTTTATAGACAGTACTGGTTAACCAGGAACCAGCACCGCGCGTAAGGCGAGTTCTTGAAGAAGTCCAGCAACGCGCCTGCGACCTTGGTCTCGCCGCTCTGCGAAGGACGGGTTCCATCCTCCTCGAAATCCTCACGGTTCCAGAAAAAACCGTCTGAGCGCCGCGTGGTTCCGTTCGCCCACATGTACGGGCCCCAGACGATCAGTGGCGCCACTTTTTTTGCGTAGTTTAGGGTGCCGGCGCGCTCGATCCAGGGCTGTCCGCGCATCTCGTTGATCTGCGATTCGATCGCCCATTTCACAGCGAATCCGCTCTCGTACGCGTAGGGCTCGGGATTCAAATCGGTCGTCGCGTATCCTCCGTACGTGCGACTCGAGAGAAAAACAATCCGCAGATACGGATAACGAACCCGGAGCGCGCGCAAAACCAGACCCAGATTCGTAAGCAGGACCTTCGCGTCGGCGCTGTCGGCCGGCAGTGAAACCGAAGGCTTCGGATCCTCGAGCTTCACCCAGATTGCCTGCACCTGGTTCTCGCTCAGTCCGAGCGGCGCGAGACGCCCGGTTTTGATTCGATCGTAGTTCGACGAGCTGGCCGAAGTCCAATCGGGCGCGTCCTGACCGTCCGCGGCTCCATTCACGATCACGAGCGTATAGTGGTTCACGCTCGGATCCGCCGCTGCTTTGCCCATGAACGACCACGGCGCGCACGGCGGCCCCGAGCTCTGCGAGCACCACTCCTGAGTGGTGTTCGACATTCCGATCGAGAGCAGCACGAACTTTCCGAACGGACTCTCGTCGCCATTCACATCGAGTGGTTGGACCTTATTGCGAATCGCGCGCGCCGCGGAATCATGATCAGCTGGCGATTGATTCAGTCCCCCGGGATAGAGACCACCGGGGTTTCCGTAGTACGTCTTCGCGAGCAGGTCCGTCAGCGGAACCTTCGCCGTGTCCGTCGGCGGGCCGACGACGACAGGCTTTGGTGGAGGCGGAGGTGGCGGCGGAGGTGACGCACACGAGAAGAGCGCCGCTCCGGACGCCAGAACAACCAGAGCGCGATGTTTGACCTGCATCGTTTACTGGATTTCGACGGCCTTTTTCTTTCGGTCGAGCAGAGCCTTGCTCTTCGCTTCCCTGGCCGTTTCGGCCATCGAGCGCTCGGTCTCCATGTGCTGCTCGAGAGCCTTCCAGGTCGCAGCGGTAGGCTCCTGGTAAGCGATCAGCACCGCGGACAAATCCGGGTTCCGCGTAACCAGCATTTCTTTTTCGAGAGCGACGACGGCGTGTGCGCGGTCGTCGGCGAGGATCATCGTCCGTCGCGTCTTGTGCAGAACGGCCGGGTAGATCGGCGTGGAAGCGGTGATGCTTAGGTTCTCGATTGGACGGAACTGTCCATCGCGGTCCTGGAGGTATCTACGATCTGGCTTCGCAACAACTTTGACCGCCATGCAGCTCTCCGGTACGGATTGTCACCCTCAATCTAACTCCGGAGCAGCCTTCGTGAGTTACGCGCTGGCGTAGAGGTCCTCTCGGGTGAGCGGAATGTTCGATTTGCCGTGCGTGTCGGGCTTCGCCAGCAGCGTCTGGATTATGTTGATGGCGGCGTTCGTAAACGCGTTTGCCGATGCGGCCATGTAGAGGCGCCAGATCCGAAAGTGATGCTCCCCGACCAGCTCAGTCGCCTGGACACTTTTCTCCTCGAGGGAGCGGACCCAGTGGCGAAGTGTCATCGCATAATGCTCGCGCAGGCTTTCGACGTCTCTGACCTCGAAGCCCGCGCCTTCCGCGGCCGCGATCACATCGTGAGCGGCGGTGAGCTTGCCGTCCGGGAAGACGTAAGTGTCGATGAATGCATCGGCTCTCCAGAACTTGCGGAAGATCTTCTCGCGCAGCGGACGCGGCCTTGGCTCCGATAGACTCACGATGCCATGGTTCATGAATAGTCCGCCCGGCTTCAAGGCGCGGAACGCCGAGGCGAAGTACACCGGCAAGTGGCTGGCTCCGACGTGCTCGACCATGCCAATGCTCGAGATCTTGTCATAACCGTCGCCGGCGTTGAGGGTGCGATAGTCACGGATCGCAACCCGGCATCGGTCACCCAGTCCCGCTTGTTGGATTCGCTCTTTGGCGAGCGTTGCCTGATTCTCGCTCAACGTAATTCCGGTCGCATCAACGCCATAATGCTGCGCTGCGTGCATGATCAACCCGCCCCACCCGCAGCCGATGTCGAGCAAACGCTCACCTGGCTTGAGGCGCAGCTTGCGGCAGATCAGATCGAGCTTCGCTTCCTGCGCAGTATCCAGTGAATCGTCGGCCGAGCGGAAGTACGCACACGAATAAACCATCCGCTGATCGAGCCATAGCTTGTAGAAACTGTTGCCGACGTCGTAGTGATAATGAATTGCCGCCGCATCGCGCACCGGTGTGTGCCGACCAAGCTTCCGCGCCTGTTCGGGGAACCTGACCGCGGCGAGATCATCGTCCGCGTCCCCGGGAAGACCGAGGACGAGTCCCACCAGTTGGGCGATCGCGAGCGGTGAACGTAACCGTCCTCCTATGTCTTCCGAGAGCTTGGAGGCCGCTTCCATGCTGCCATCGATGTCGACGTCACCGCCGATGTACGCTTCCACGATCGAGAGCTCGTTCGGTGGAAGCAGCATGCGGCGAAGTGCCGCTGGTCGATTGAGGACGAGAGTAAACGGCGCCGGCGTGTGCAGTCCGCGATCGACGGCGCCATCCCAGAACCTCACGTCGAAACTGCGTTGACGCGGCTCGCCGAACAACGCAGTCAACACGGCGCGACAACGCGCCGCTGCTCCATTGTCCACCACGGCGGCAGACGATTGTAGCTCTACGTTTGCAGTCGACATTATCCAGAAGCTAAGGTCCGCAAAGCTGTAATGCACGCCCCGTGCGAGCTGATGGTTCGCCAGCGGACGATTTCGCTACAATCAGCCGGATGAACGCGGCACGGGCGTCACGGTATCGATCAATCGCCACAGATACCACGACGCGACGGTGCGATACGGAGCCCATTTGGCGCCAATCTTCTTCACCCGCTCGGGTGGAGGAAGCTTGCGCAGGCGATACGCTCTCTGAATCCCTTTTTGGATTCCGAGGTCGAGATCGGGTAGAACATCGAGCCGTCCCAGACGAAACATGAGAAACATCTGGGCGGTCCAGCGCCCGATCCCTTTCACCTGAGTGAGCGCCGTTATGATCTCTTCATCCGTGAGCTCGTGTAGGGTCTCGATCGGAAGCTCACCCGATGTAACCCGCGCGCCGAGGTCCTTGAGGTACGCCGATTTTTGTCTGGACAGGCCGATCGAGCGGAGCTGTTCGTCGGAAGTAATCGCCAGTTCCGCCGGCAAAGGCGTTCGACCGCCATACAATCCCTGAAAGCGTCCGTGAATCGTCCCTGCCGCTTTTCCGGATAGCTGCTGGAAGACTATCGAGCGCGCGACGGCGTCGAAGTGGGTTCCACCCGATTCCGGCCATCCCTTGTAGCTGCCGACTTTCTCGATCACTTCTGCCATCACGGGATCGATTTTTTTCAAATGCGCGACCGCTTTGCGACCGATCGCGCTGGAGCTGGAAGACTTCATTTCGATGGGCGTCGTGGTAAGAGGATAGAAGAATCTATATTTGTCGCGATGGAGCAGCCTCTCCCGCCGCCGTCCGACATGTCACCAGCCGAATTCCGGAAGCACGGACACGCGGTCATCGACTGGATTGCGGATTACCTCGAGAAGCCGGACAAATGGCCCGTGCTGCCGGACGTCCGTCCGGGTGAGATTCGTGGCGCGCTACCCCAGTCTCCACCACTGCGTGGCGAGCCGATGGAAGCGATCCTGGCCGACTTCCAAACGCTGATCGTGCCGGCGACGACTCATTGGAATCATCCGGGCTTCATGGCCTACTTCGCCAACTCTGCAACCGGCGCGGGAATCCTCGGCGAAGCGCTCACGGCGGCGCTCAACGTCAATGCGATGCTGTGGAGAACCAGTCCCGCCGCGACCGAGCTGGAGCAGCTCACGCTCGACTGGCTGCGCCAGATGCTCGGTCTCCCGTCGGAATTTTTCGGCGCGATCGCCGATACCGCGTCGTCCAATACACTCTACGCGCTTGCCGCCGCCCGCGAGATGCATCCCGAGCTCCGCATTCGAGAGCAGGGAATGGCGGCGCGCGACGATCTGCCACCCGTTCTCATCTTCTGCTCGGAAGAAGCGCATTCCAGCGTCGACAAAGCCGTAATGACGCTCGGCTTCGGGTTGAGCGCGCTGCGAAAGATTCCAACCGACGACGGGCTCCGCATGGATGCGAAAGCCCTCGCCGCGGCGATCGAGCGCGCGCGGCGCGCCGGAGCCATTCCGCTTGCAGTCGTTGCGACCGTCGGGACGACATCGACCACGGCCATCGATCCGGTTCCGGCGATTGCAGACATTTGCGCGCGGGAGAAAGTGTGGCTGCACGTCGATGCTTCGTACGGCGGCACGGCGGCCATTCTTCCCGAGATGCGCCACGTTCTCGACGGGTGCGATCGCGCGGATTCCCTGGTCGTGAATCCACACAAGTGGCTGTTCACGCCGATGGATTGTTCGGTGCTCTACACACGGCGGCCAGATTTGTTGAAGCGGGCCTTCCAACACATTCCCGACTATCTCGTTGTCAGCGGCAGCGCGGATGTCGTGAACCTCATGGACTACGGCATCGCGCTGGGCCGCCGCTTTCGCGCGCTCAAGCTTTGGTTCGTCATCAGACAGTTTGGAGTCGAGGGGCTGGCGTCGCTGATCCGCGAGCACATCAGGATTGCCGACCGGCTCGCCGAGTGGATCGATGCGGACGCGGAGTTCGAGAGACTAACTGACGGCCAGTTCTCAACGGTTGTATTCCGGCACCACCCGGCGGAGCTAGCCGGGAATGCGCTGAACGAGCATAACGCGAGACTTCTCGAAAAAGTGAACGCGACCGGTGAGGTCTACCTATCCCACACGCGGGTCCGTGGGAATTACGCCCTCCGCCTCGCTATTGGGAACATTCACACCACCGAGGTCCATGTCCGGCGCGCCTTTGATCTGATCAAGGAAGCCGGAGGTGTGCATTCCTAGGCCCATTTGGACATTTGGGGAGGAACGAAGAATGCTGGGCGGTATATTATCGGGACCTTTTCCAACCTTTTTTTCAACGAGTCAGGGAGATCCTTGATGAAAGCTTTTGTGAACAGACTCGCGGCCGTGTTCGCCCTCGGCGCCGTCGCGGCGGCACCAATCGCGGCGCAGAATCCGGCCAAGCCGGCGCTGACCTGCGATCCTACTGCCAACACCAAGGGCGATATCGCCAAAGCGCAGTTCTCGATGACCCGCGCCATCGCCGCTGCCGACAAGGGAAATCCGACGCGCGATTTGCAGGACGTCCTGCGGCTCGTCGATAACGGCAACGACAACCCGACCGCTCGCAACTATCTCCGCGGCGAGGCTTACGTCCTTTATCTGATGCAGCCGAATATCGAGGCGGTGGTTCCGCGCAGCTCGCTGGGTCTTACGACCAACCCCACCGGCACGATCGACCTCTTCGCTGCTGCCGACTCGTCGTTTACGATGGTCGAACAGGCATCGCCCGAGTGTGCGGCCCTGATTACGCAGTGGCGCCAGCAGAAGCCGTGGCTCACCGCGCTCAACGGAGCGATCGCCGCGCTCAACGCCGGCAAGCTCGATTCCGCGGAGATACTCGCCAAGAGATCGTTGGTTCTCGACCGACATGCGCCATACGCGTACTCGGTTCTGGGCTCTATCGCTCAGAACCGGAAGAACTGGGCGGCCGCCAATGATTACTGGAAGCAGGCGCTCGCCGCGGCTGGAACCGACACTTCATACGCCGATGTTCGCGCCAAGACAATGTACGAGATCGCGTCGTCGGCTTCGGATAAAGCCGATGCCGCAACAGGTGCTGCGAAGCGCGCCGCGGCACGGGAGGCGATCAAGCCGTGGCAGGATTACTTCGCCGCCGCAACCAACGATCTCATGCTCGCCGATGCGATCGACAACACAGCACGCATGTACGTGGACGCCGGCGACAGCGCATCAGTGTCCAGTGTTTATGCGCCATTGCTCGCCAATCCGTCCAAGTACGGTGAGCAGTCGCTTATCCACGCCGGAGTAGTTGCGACGCGCAACGGGCATCACAAGGATGCCATCAAATTCTTCGAGGCGGCGCTCGCTCAGAATCCGTACTCACGTGATGCGCTTAATAACCTGGCGGCAACGTACATCCAGAATAACGAAAGTACGAAAGCCTTCCCGATGATCGACAAGCTCATCGCGCTCGATCCGAGCAATCCCGACAACCCTCTCCTGTACGCGTTCGCGTATCAGGGTCTGTACAAGGGAACCAAGGACAAGAAGCTCCAGAAGACCTACACCGATTCGCTCGTCTACTTCAACAGCAAATCCGAAAACGCGACGGTGAAGCTCGGAGTGAACGAGTTTACCCGCCGCCCGACCGAGACATTCCTGGTCGGCTCGATCGAGAACCGCGACAAGACGCCGAAAACGTACGGGCTCACGGTCGAATTCCTTGACAAGACCGGAAGCGTGGTCGACACCCAGACGGTTAGCGTTGGGCCTGTCGCTCCGAAAGCCAGCGGCGTTTTTAGAGTGAAGTCGGACAAGGGCGGGGTGTACGGATATCGCTACAAGCCGCTGATCTGAGTTGGGTTGACTTCAACTGAAGACTTCCTGCCCGGGGCTGTCGGCTTAACGGCCTGATGGCTCCGGGCAAGGTTTTTCACGAGCTCAGAGGCAGCATCAGCGGGTCAGTTTCGATGAGCGCGCCGAGGATCCAGAAGTGCTTGCCGTCGAACCAGAAGATCGCCACCTGCTCCATTTCACGAGCGAGATCGAGCGCCTTCTCTTGCGGCATTACAACTGCGACGCTGCACTCGCAGTGAGATCTGTCGGGTGAACAAGCGTCCACCTGCGCGAACCTGTAGCCGCTCGAGCGCAGCCTTCTGTCGAGCTCCTGCTTTCTTTTTTCGTTTTCGGCGGGCGACAGGTTTTCCCCACGCGGATCGAACGCTGTCATGACTGCAAAGGGCTGGTCCAGTCCTGCTGATTGGAGAGCCGCGATCTTATCGTCTGACGGAGTTTCGCGCAGATCGATCTCGACCGCCGGCGAGGTCGCGAATTCCAGAACGGTCTCCGGATAATGTGGCCAGTCGGGATCATGTTGATTGGGCGTACTCTTCATGGAACCCATATTTACAAGGTTCGCACCACGGATTGTCACTCGATAATTAGTCTAAGCTGGTACGCTCCTTGACCCTGTTTTCGGCGTGAAATCAGACCAGATCTGGCCCGATCTACTCTACGTCGTCCGTCACGGCGAATCCGCTGGCAACATCGCGCGCGACGCGGCGTTGGAGGCGGGCCACCACATGATCGACATCGACGTCCGGGATGTGGATGTCCCGCTCTCGGAGCTCGGTGAGCGACAGGCGATCGCGCTCGGACGGTGGCTCGGCGCGCTGCCCCGTGAAGAGCAGCCGAACATTGTGCTCACGTCTCCCTATCTCCGTGCCCGGAACACTGCCGGCCTGATCGTGAAGACTGCGGGCATGCGCGAGGATTCGTATTCGCTGATCGTCGACGAGCGTTTTCGCGAGAAGGAATTCGGAATACTCGACAGACTCACCGCCGCCGGGATCAAGGATCAATTCCCGGATCAAGCCGAATTCCGCCGCCTCCTCGGCAAGTTCTACCACCGGCCGCCCGGAGGAGAGAGCTGGTGCGATGTCATTCTCCGGCTGCGCAGTGCCACCGAGATGATTGCCCGCGAGTATTGCGGTGAGCGCGTGCTCATAGTCTGTCACGCCGTCGTTGTTCTCTGCATGCGCTACATCGTCGAGCACCTGACGGAGTCAGAGCTGCTCGCCATCGACAAGAAGCAGGAGATCGCCAACTGTTCCGTAACACTCTACGAGCATGACCCGTCACTTGGTCCGCGGGGAAATCTGCGTCTCAAGCTGTTCAACTTCGTCGCGCCTCTCGAAGAGGAGGGTGCTCCAGTGACGTCGGAACCGGACAGAAGCGTCGGCGCGCGTTAGCGGGAGACGAGCGAGCTAGACCAGCGCCCGAACTGGGTGGGTCGGCGTGGTCGGTGTGTGCCGGCGCACCGTCTCGCCTGGAGGGGCCTTCATCGGCACGGTCAGCAAGAAAGTCGCCCCTGCACCAAATCTGCTGGCGACGGTAACATCCCCGCCCAGAAGGCGCGCGAGCTTCCGGGTTACACTCAAGCCGAGTCCGGTGCCGCCGGTCTTTCTCGTCGCGCTCTGCTCCGCTTGCCAGAACGGCTCAAAGACATCTTCCATGTTCTCGGCCGCGATCCCCACGCCAGTGTCAGCGATCTGAATTTCCAGAATGCTGCTGTTTACACCACAGCTGAGTCTCACCTCTCCCTTGTCGGTGAACTTGATTCCGTTGGAGAGAAGATTCACCAGCATTTGCCTGAGCTTGGTGCCGTCCGTCTGTATCGACTGATCCTCACCGAGCAGCTCGACGACGAACGTGATCTGTTTGTCATTCGCCATCGGCTGAACGAGGGCCGCCGCGTCGGCGAGCGTGTGATTGACAGACATTGACTCGTACCTGACGCGCTCGCGACCGATGTCGACTCGCGCAAACGTGAGAATCTCGTCGATGAGCCCCAGCAGGTGGTGCGCGCTCGCATTGATTCTTCCGAGTTGCTGGCGCTGCATCTCTGTGACCGGCCCGGTGATGCCATCGGAGAGAAGCTCCTCGTACCCCATGATCGCCGTCAGTGGCGTGCGCAGTTCGTGGGACATCACGGCGAGAAAATCCGTCTTGCTGTTGTTCGCCCGCTCGGCCTCGGCTCGCGCGGTTTCTGCTTCGCTGCGCGCTTTCTCGGCGTGAGCACGTGCCTGCTGCTCGAGTACAAGGAGATCGACTCGCTCTTTGTCGGTGTTGCGGAGAACGCGCGCGGACCAGAGCACCAGCACGACGAAAATTAGAATGCTTGAGACCGCAAACAGCGATACTCCGAATTCCGTCTCGTAGATTCCCGCCGACTCTCCCGCAAGCCTGACGATGCCGAGAAAGACGGGGGAGAAAAGGGCGGCGGGGAGAAGCCTGCGGGTGAGAACTCCAGCAGCACCCTCGTCCATGAGCAGGCCGGCGACACCTCTGTCCCTGACTGCCAGGATGATTCCTACGCCGAGTATCATGTCCGTTATTGCTGTGGGCAGAGCCATCCCGGACGAAAGCGACAGAGCGTACATCCCCTTGACGCCGAAGACGTAGCCAAGGACGGCGATCAGAGCGATTAGGAGTCCCGGAGCCGCGAACATTTGCGCCCGAAGATCGTGCTTCCTCTGGTCGTGCGGAATGAAAAGCAGCGCCAGTGAGTAAAAGAGAAGACACGCGGCACTGTTGATGGCTATACGGCCAGGCGGAGATTGTGGTGCGCTGCGCAGCTTGTCCCCAAACAGAAGCAGATCGAACTCGGATCCGCCGCCGCGCAGATACTCGTAAAAACTGAGGACAGCGATCGTAGCCGCCAGCGCGGCAAGAGTCTGCTGAATCCCCTCGCTGGTGCCACTGCGATACGGACGCACCGCCATTGTCAGCGCGCCGCCGGTGAGCACGAAGCACAGAGCGGTCAGCGGAATCATCGCAAATCCGCTGTCCGACCACTGCGTGACGATGGGAAGATCGAGCGCCCATCCCGCGAGAGCCAGCGCGCCGATGATCGCCACGGCACCGCCTGCTATGAGTGGAACCCGCTCGAAGAAATTGATCAACGGGCTGTGGCTACCCGCTGGGCTGGTTACGACTTGGGTGGGAGTGGACATGTTACGCGTCGACCGAAAACCTATTCGTCAGTATGCACCAGTGCAATTCCACCTGGCAAGTTTCGGGGACGGTAGTAACATTGAACTGTAGTCGACGCGCTTTTCCTTCCATGACCGCATCCCGTCTTACAACTCCTCGTTCTTTTTCTGCCTCGCCGCCCAAGCAGGAAATCGCGGATCTCCTGACCGAAGCGCGGGAGAGAACCGTATTGCTGATCTCGGGATTGTCCGACGAAGATCTGCACCGGCAACATGACCCGCTGATGAGTCCAATCATCTGGGACGTGGGTCACATTGCGCACTTCGAGGAGCTCTGGCTCACTCAGAATCTGGATGGAGCCATCGAGTTTTCGGAGATGCCCGGCATGTACAATCCGTTCGAGCATCCGCGCGCCACGCGCGCTTCGCTCGCCCTCCCAACTCTGGCGCAAATGATGGAGCGGCTCCGCGAAATACGCGTTCGCGTCTTTGATCGGCTCGATTCGCTCGAATGGAACGACGACAACCCACTTCTTAAAGGTGGTTACGTCTACAACATGGTCCTCCAGCACGAGTATCAGCACAACGAGACGATTCTGCAGACACTGCAGCTCAAGAAGGGAGCGCCCTATCAGCCTCCGCACAGAATTGCCTTTGCCTCTCCGGCAGAATCGGGAGTGAGAGGCCGTGCGCCCGAGAGTGGCGCGATGGTGTCGTTTGCCGGTGGTCGTGTCACGATTGGAACGGACGATCGTGCCGCCGCCTACGACAACGAGCGCCCCCAGCACGAAGTCGAGCTGCGTCCATTTCTAATCGACCGCACCGCCGTTACGAACGGGCAGTATCTCGATTTCATCTCCGACGGCGGCTACGACCGCCAGGAGCTGTGGTCCGACGCGGGCCGCCGGTGGGTCACGGAAACAGGCGCCGTCGCACCCAAGCACTGGTTTCGCGATGCTGATTCATGGTTTCACCGCATCATGGATGTTACGCGAGCCGTTGATCGGGCTCGTCCGGTGTGTCACGTCTGTTATCACGAAGCCGAGGCGTTCGCCAAATGGGCTGGAAAGCGGCTGCCGACAGAATTTGAATGGGAAGCAGCGGCATCGTGGCATCCCGCTTCCGGGAGGGCGCGCGGTTTTCCATGGGGTGATTCGGCGCCGACCTCGAAACTCGCCAACATCGATCAGCTTTCATTCGACATCGCGCCCGTCGACACCTACGACAGCAACGTGTCGCCCGTCGGCTGTTACGGAATGGTCGGCGATGTCTGGGAATGGACATCGAGCGACTTCGGCGGCTATCCGGGATTTCAGAGCTTCCCTTACAAGGAGTACTCGGAAGAGTTCTTCGGCCCCGATTACAAGGTTCTGAGGGGAGGCTCGTGGGCGACTCGGCCGGGCGCGATTCGAAATACGTTCCGCAATTGGGATTATCCAATCAGACGCCAGATCTTCAGTGGGTTCCGCTGCGCCCGGGACGCGTGAAGAAGAATCACTCCCCGCACGTGGTTGGCGTGACGCCACCGTACACCGTCCACCGTTCGCGGCAGCAAATGGTGCGCGACGTACGCGACGGCCTCACGAAAACGCCCAAGGAGCTTTCGCCGAAATACTTCTACGACGAGCGCGGCTCGGAGCTGTTCGAGGAGATCACCCAGCTTCCCGAGTACTATCTCACGCGTGCCGAGCGGTCGCTGTTGGAGCGGAAGATCTCGGAGATCGTCGCGGCCGTGCGGCCTTGCTCCCTTGTCGAGCTTGGCGCGGGCAGCGCGACCAAGACACGGCTGATCATCGACGAGATGCGCTCGAGTGGCTGCGCCGAGTGCTACGTGCCGATCGATGTGAGCAAGGACTTTCTGGAAGCAACGGCGGTCCAGCTCCAGAGGGACTACCCGGACATTAAGATCACACCCGTCGTTTCCGACATCACTGAGCCCTTCACGCTTCCCGCGCTGGCGGGCCCTACTCTCGTAGCGTTTCTCGGCAGCACGATTGGAAATTTCCCGCGAGAGCCGGCGATACGACTCCTCTCGCACGTCGCCAGTGCAATGGGTCCGGCCGATCGATTTCTCCTCGGCGCCGATCTGCGAAAAGATCCGGAGATCATCAACCGCGCGTACAACGATTCGAGGGGTGTGACAGCGGCTTTCAATCTCAATGTGCTCCAGAGGCTGAACCGCGAGCTCGGTGCCAATTTCCCCTTGGGCGCCTACGAGCACAAAGCATTCTATAGTAGTGGGCACCACAGGGTCGAGATGCACCTCACCGTTCGGAATGCACACACGGTCGTGATCCCGGAGATTGGAGAGATACAATTCCGCGAAGGTGAGACCATCCGCACCGAGTTGAGTTACAAGTACGACCGCTCGACGCTCGAAGACATCCTGGGAGCATCGGGGCTCGTTATGGAAAAGTGGATGCCCGCCGATGACGGCTCCTTTGCGCTCGCTCTCGCTCGTGCTGCTGAGGACTGAGCCGGCCTCGTGAGCCTGCCAGAGGAGATGCTGCTGGATGATGTCCGGCAGCGCTTGTTCTCACCATCCAGATCTCCGAA
>Ga0193699_10000420_pt1 | contig 18591 bp, 20 predicted proteins | sample L3c2metaG_FD_160095 | JGI IMG/M metagenome (GOLD analysis project Ga0193699, IMG submission 160095) | Soil microbial communities from a riparian zone of the East river system, Colorado, United States - L3c2 | ecosystem: Environmental > Terrestrial > Soil > Riparian zone | place: USA: East...
ACCTTGCGCGACGGGTCTGGAGGCTTTTGGTTGATTCTGAAATTGATAGATCCATGAACACCCCCGACTCTCAGAGAGGCACGCCGGCGCCGCAAATCGCGGTGGCGGCTTGACATAGGAGCAACCGATGCCACTCGCCGACTTCGCGTCCAGCGCCGAATCCTTCGCCCACGCGGCGACGGCGTTCTTCGGGCACCTCTCGGACATCCGCTGGACGCCTTTCGCGCTCGCGCTTGGCTGTCTGGCGGGGATGCAGCTGGCACGTGCCTGGGCCTGGCGCAACGTCCTCCACGCCGCCTACCCGGGGGTCAGGATCTCGTTCTTGGAGCTCGCCGCCGCCTACCTGGCAGGGGCGGGAATCAACGCGATCCTCCCCGCCCATGCCGGCGACGTGACCAAAGTCTTCCTCGTCAAACGCCAGATTCCGGGCTCTTCGTACCCTGCGGTCGCGTCCTCCTTCCTCGTGCAGACGGTCTTCGACACGACCGTCGGATTGCTGGTGCTCTTCTACGCGGTCTCGCAGGGCCTGCTGCCGAAGCCGCCGCAGCTGCCCGACCTACCGGCATTCGAGATCTCCTTCTGGGCCGAACACCCGCAGGTCTTCCTGATCACGCTGGGTGCCCTGTTGCTGGCGATCGCGATCGCGATCTACCTGCTGGCGCATCGCGTGCGTCGCTTCTGGGACCGGGTCAAACAGGGTGTCGCCATCCTCACCAAGCCGCGCCGATACCTGCGCGAGGTTGCGGCGTGGCAAGGGGTCGGCTGGCTCCTCCGCTTCGCCGCCTTCTGGCTCTTCCTCGAGGCCTTCGGCATCGGCGGCTCGGTCGGCAACGTGATGCTGGTTATGAGCGTGCAGGCGATCGCCAACATCGTCCCCTTCACGCCCGGCGGCGCCGGCGCCCAGCAGGCGCTTCTCGTCGCGACCCTGCACGGGCCATCGCGCTCGGCCGTCCTCTCCTTCTCGGTCGGGACGCAGATAGCGATGGCGGCCTGGTCGGTAGTGCTCGGCTTCGCCGCGATCCTGCTCGTCTTCCGCACGACTGACTGGCGGGGTTTGATTCGCCAGGCCGAAGAGGATCGCGACGAGGTGCCGGTCCCCGTACGGAACTGACGATCAGCTCGACCAGCCGGGGTAGAGGCCGTGAACGTGCCACTGCCAGGGCGGCTGCTCGCCCGGCGGGAAGTCGTAATGGTCGCGTCCCGGCAGCGTCTCCAGAGGCACCAGCGCCGGGTCGTCCTCGAGCAACACGTGGACGTGGCTCGCCGCGTCGATTTGGGCCTGGTCGGCACGACGTACGATGCGTTCCCAACCGAGGCTTGGGCGGTAGAGCCAGTAGGTCAGCTCGACCCAGCCGAGGGTGCGGCGCCGGTCCTCGATCTGGGTGAAGGCGGTGACGCGTCGCTCCGACGCGGTGACGTGGGGCCCCGTGGCCACGGCACAGCTCTGGCGCCGGCAGCGGCGGAAGTCGACCGGGACAAGCGGCAGTCCTTCTGTGCCCGGTAGGGCGACTGGAGACGGAGCCAGGGCGCGGGCGAGGCGGGCCAGCGGCCAGCCGTAGGCGGGCACCAGGGGGTGGTGGTGACAGGCATCGGGGAGCCGAGGCGCGCAGGCGAGGCGTCGCGCGATCGCCCCGCCGAGGGCATTCTGTGGGTCGATCTCGCCGCCCGAGGCGAGAGCCGCGATCGCCGCCAGCAGAAGCAGCGCGATCAGAGCCGTCAGTCCGGCCTGCTCGACGCTCGTCGATCCCCTCTCACCTCGCATGGGCGCGACGCTAGGCCGTGCTGGCGCACGTGTGGCGCGCTAGATGAAAAGACTCTGTGCCCTCACTGACTCGGTCTGCTTACATTCCCCCGGTGGAGGGCTTCAACCTCTTTGGCGACCCAGACGAGTTCCGCGCCCGGATGGAGGAGCTCAGCGAGCAGATGCAGTCGTCGCAGCGCGTCGCCTGGGCCGACAATGCGATCCGCCTCGCAGCCGACCTGACCGTTGCCTCGATCGAGCGGATCGAGCTGACCGGCAGCAGCGACGAGCAGGCGATGCAGGTTCGCGATGCGATCCGGGTTCTCTTCCCGGAGGCGGTCACTCTGGTCCGCGAGGCCAGAGAAGGCTTGTCTTAGGGGCATCCCTCTCCGTCGGGCTAGAGGAGCTCGAAGCGGAGGGTTGTTGCCCCGCCGCGCCTCAGGACTGCTGCGAGAAGCTCCAGAGGGACGGCGACCAGGAGCGCTGGGATTGCGACGACCACGTCGATCAGGGCGTCGAGGCGGCGCTGCCATGGCTTTGGGGCGGGAACGGCGGCGGCGCGGCCGAGGGCGCCGAGCGCGCCGTTGCGGCCGAAGGTGAAGCCGTTGAGGATCGTTTGCCACATCGTCGCGATGCCTATGCCTGGCGACCAGCGGGCGGACCTGATGACTTGGTCGCGTCCGGCGACGAGGCGTCTTACCGCCTCGATCGTGAACAGGTAGCGGCTGCCTCGCTCCAGGCCGGCCCAGCCGGCGCCGCCGATCCAGGCGGAGAAGCTTCCCCGGTTGAGGATCGTCACGGTCCCCTCGGCGCCGAGCCGGTCGAGCTCGCGCAGTGCCTCCTCGGCGCTCCCCGGCCTGCCGACGACACCGAGTCCGCAGCTCTCGCAACGGCTCACCGGTCCGCCCAAGCCTGGGCGGCTGTCGATCCAGCCGAAGAGCGGCTCGCCGCAGGCGGGGCAGGGAGGGTTGTCGGGTCCGGCACCCGCCTCTAGCGGGACGACCGGCATGTGCTCCGTCTTCTCCATAGGGCGGTAGCGTACGCGGAGTGCAGCTGAGCGAGATCATGACCGCCGGAGTGGTGACCACGACGCCGGAGGCGAGCGCGGTATCGGTCGCCAGGCAGATGCGCGATAGCCGCGTCGGTTCGGTGGTGATCGTCGACCCCGCCGGCTCGCCGGTGGCGATGATCACCGATCGCGACCTTGCGGTGAGGATCTTCGCCGGTGGCGTCGATCCCGAGACGCCGGTTGGCGAGCATGCCTCGCGACCGTTGATCTGCGGCGAGCCGGAGATGGAGCTGGACGAGGCGGCGGCGCTGATGGTCCAGCACCGGGTGCGGCGGCTGCCGGTGGTCGATGGCGATAGCCTCGCGGGCATCGTCACCCTCGACGACATCGCAGTGCGGACCGGCAACCTCGAGGTCGCGCAGAGGATGACCGCCGAGGTGATCGAGGGTGCGCTGCCTCAGTTCTATTTCCACGAGCGAGGCTGAGCGAAGCTTGCGACCAGAGAAGGCGGCGGTTCTGGCTTGGGAGGAGCGCTGGTCGCGGCCCGTGGCGCTGGCGACCTTCGCCTCGATCCTCTTGATCATCGCGGCGATCGTCGTCGCCAGCCAGGGAGTTGGCGGCGGCAGCGGCGAATCCGAGCTGCTGCGCAACGTAGACGCCCACCGCAGCGCCCAGCTGCTCTCCAGCATCCTGCAAGCCTTCGGCGTCGGCCTCCTGGCCGTCCCGCTCTACTACCTCTTCCGCTCCGCCAAGGCGCGCAGCGAGCAGATGCGTGGCCAGCTGGTCGGCGTCGTCATCGCGGCACCGCTGTTCCTTGCCGCCTTGGCGATCCTCGGTGGTGTCTCCACCCTGCACGCCGCCTCGGACTTCGTCGCCAACGAAGTGCCGCGGCTGACGGCGAAGGGAGTCGCGCTCGGCAGCGACCATGCCAATGAAGCGGCCAGCGACACGATCACCGAAGCGCCCCTGCGGCCACTCGCCGCCGGCTTCGGCCTCGGCGGCCAGATCGGCTTCGTCGCCGCCATGGTCTACACGTCGCTGTACGCGATGCGGACCGGCCTGCTGACCCGCTTCTGGGGCTCGGCCGGCATCGCCCTCGGCGCCGTCTCCTTCATCTTCTTCCAGTTCACCCTGCTCTGGTTCATCTACCTCGGCGTGCTGCTAGCCGGCTGGGGGCCGGGTGGCAAACCGCCGGCTTGGAAATCTGGCGAAGCCGAGCCCTGGCCTACGCCAGCCGAAAAAGCAGCAACCGAATTAGAACAACCTTCAGATGAGGAGACGCCCCGGTAGGGGTGGAGCGTCTTCGAAGCTAAGCGGAACCCCTACCGGGGCGTCTCCTTTTCCCAAGGGGTTCGCCTCCCCGGAGATGTTCTTGCGGTAGGACCGCCAACCGCGGAAATTGCCGTTCCACTCGCTATCCGTCAGATCCGTGGCGCTCAGTGGCTTTGCTGGGTGCTCCAGGGGTGACATGTGGCCGCTCTCGAGCAGGCGGTCGTGGAGCTGGATGTCAGCGTCCAAGTCACGTTTGCCCGCATGGGTCAGGTAGCTGACCCGGGCGCAGCGGCCGGCTGAGATCTTGATCAGGTCCTCGATCGAGGCCGCCTGCTCCCGATCCTCGGGGCGGATCAGGGGGAGGTGCCAGTCGTTCCAGCCGAGCTCGGCTGGCTCCGAGTCGATCGTTGCGGTGCGCATGCTTTCGGCCACCAACCTGATCTCTGGCTGGGCGTCGGGATGGCAGCGCAGGTTCCAGAAGTTGTCCCACTCGGTCGCGGTGACGATCACCGTGTGCCACATGAAGGGCTCCAGCAGCCGGTTGGCGACCTGCTTGTGCACGTTCAGCCACTCGGCTGGCTGAGCACGGTTTCTGATCGCTTCTTCGACCTGACCCAGGACCTCGAGCAGGTCGTCGTCTGTCGAAATCGCATCCGGATCGGCAACCAGTCCGAGCACCCGGCGCACCGCGTCGTCGCGAGCGTGCAGCCACTCACGCTCCGCTGCGTCCAGCTTCTCGCCACTGAGCGCAGCGCCAGCCTGCATGCCCGGTTGATTCGAGCCGAACTCGATCGGGATGTACGGGTCCTCGAGCACCCGGCGCAGCTGCTTGGCGATCGGGATCGCACGCGAGCTGGCGGAGTTGCGGGAGAAGACGCGATGCGTGTTGAACTCGGCGAGGACGAAGCGCGGGAAGGTGGCCTCGAGCGTCGTCAGACGGTGGCCGGCGGGCGATTGCGAATCGGCGAGGACATTGGCGTCGAATCCCATAGTCGCTCAATCTTCCACTTCCGGCGGCGGAAAAGCCATCAGCTCGACCCGGTGGCCGCCCGGGGCGAGGGCCTTGGCGCGGGCGGCGCCCCAATGCTCGCGACCCGGCGTCACCTCGAAGCCGTGCCCCCGCAGGCGCTCGACCGTCTGCTCGAAGTCCTCGACGATGACCGCGGTATGGCCGCGCTGGGGGACGGTCGGCGACTCGTTGCGTTCAAGGTGAATCTGCGTGCCGTTGTGTTCGAGCCAGGTGAAGGTCGTGGCCAAGGCCGGCGGAGGGTCGACCCGACGAAAGCCAAGCAGCGTCCAGAACGCGACCGAGGGCTCGACGTCCTCCGGGGCGACCTCAAGCGTGACGTGTTGCAACATCGGTTGCGAGCCTATCCGGCAGTCCTATGTCGCCCGGCGACCGCTCTTCGAGGTGGACTCGATCGGCACGGAATACATGATCGCGACTGGTTCGCCGCCCAGGGCCTTGAAGAACTCCCCGGCGATCTCGTTTCCCACCAAGTGGGTGGCTCGGGCCTCATGCACGTTCAGCTCGTGGCCTTTCGCCCGCATGCCCTCGACGATCGCCGCGCCGGCCCCTAGGCCGCGCCGGTCGGGCAGGACGCAGATCGTCTCCACCAGGGCAATGCGTTCCTCGGAGGCGAAGGTGTTGTCTCCATCTCGCATGTGGACCATCGCGTAGCCGATCGGCGCCCCGTCGCTTTCCGCGATGCAGAGGAACGCATCCTCCTCCTCGAGCCACAGCCTGTAATTCGCGCGGCGGAGGTTCCAGGACTCATCGGGCGGTCGGACTTCGCCGAGGCGACCCGATACGCGGCTGTGATGTTCGACCAGCCGGAGCCAGAGCTCCTTGACGTCGTCGATGCGCTCCCGGCCACCGTAGGCAATCGTTATCTCCCCTGTCTCAGCCGACATCGACGACCCCCGTTGCGAGCTGGATCGCGCACTCGGCGAGCTGGTCGACCGCGTAGCCGCCCTCCTGCACGAAGCAGACCGGGAGCCCGGTTTCGGCCAGCAGGCTCCCGATTTGGGCGAAGAGGCTCGGGGGAAGCGCCCATTTCCCGTGCGGGTCCGCCTCGACGAGGTCGTATCCGAGCGAGACGACGATCGCCTGGACGGCTCGATCGGCGCACTCGCGAAGCAGCTGCTCGAGCATCGCGACGAACTCGGCGACCGTCGGCGGCGCAGCCGGCGATGTGAGCAGCTGCCCGCGCTCGAGCGGCTCGTTCCGGCGCCATGGGTACTCCGTCACCGCCGATGTGTGAATCGAGCCGTAGAGAACGTCGTCCAGCCGCTCCGCCATTGCCGAGGAGCCATCGCCGAAGTGGAAGTCCAGGTCGAGCAACGCCAGCGGGCTCCAGCCGGCGCGCCGCAGATTCTGGACCGCCACCATCGCGTTGTTGAGGTAGCAGTAGCCGCCGAGCCAGTCGGGGCCGGCGTGGTGGCCGGGTGGGCGGCAGGCCGCGTAGGCGATAGGGGCTCCTTGGAGCAGCAGTTGCGAGGCTTCGAGTGCGACCGCCGCGCCTTCATAGGCGATCTCGAACGCGCCCCGGAAGATCGGCATGTGGGGTCCCTCGCCGGGCCGGCAATAGCGCGGATCCATCGCGACCTCGCCCTCGCTTAGCTCGCTGCTGCGTTGCCTCAGCGATCGCAGATAGCCGGCGTCGTGGCAAGCGGCCAGGGCGGCGTCGACCGCTGGGGATAGCGACCCCCGGACGTGGTGGAAGGAGCAACGGCTGGATTCGAGGCCGGCCAGGATCTGGGCGGTGCGCGCACCACTCTCGTTGGACGGAACCCGACGGCCCTCGCGGTTGGTTATCCACGGCGTTCCCATGCCGTCGGCCCTCTGTTCGACCACGGACAGCATCAGGCGCTCGCGCCACCTCGCGAACGAGCCTCGGCGATGAAGGCGAAGCCGAATGGCTGTTTCGGCGAGCGCCCTCGCGCGCGCCGCAGATAGCGCTCCGCCAGCTCCTCCGGCCCGAGGTTCGAGACGAGCTCGAAGCCGCTGCGCTCGAGCAGCGCGCCCATCTCGTCCGGCTCGGCGCCGAAGCTGAGCGGCTCGCCCAGCTCCTCCACACGCCGGGCGATCTGCCTGGCGCCGTGCGCGTCGCTGGTGCCGTTCACAGCGCCGGCGGAGAAGTAGTCGAACAGGACGGCGCTGCCGGCACCGGACCCGCGCCGAATGTCGGCCAGCGTCTCGGTGAACGCGGAGGGCCGCAGGTACATCGTGACGCCGGACCAGATGAAGAACGTCCGGCGGCGTCCCTCGTAGCCGGCCTCGACAAGACGCTCGAACAGGTCGCGGTGGTCGCGGTCGACAGCGATGTAGCGAAGGCCGCTCGCGGAGGGGCCGTCGTAGCGTGCCAGGCGCCTGCGCTTGCGCTCCTGGATCGCCGGCATGTCGACCTCGAAGATCGCGGTGTCCTCGAACGCGGCAGCGAGCCTGTGTGCCCGCGTGTCGTATCCGGCGCCGAGGATCACCACCTGCGAGACGCCGGCGGCGATCTGGTCCCGCAGGAGGAGGTCCATGTGCTTGGTCCGCGCGGTCTCGAAGCAGTAACCGCCGGGGACCCGCCTGTCGAAGCGCCGGATCGCCCAGCGGGCGAGGCGGGGGTTGAGCAGCAGCAACCTGTAGGTGGGCGGCAGGAAGAGGCGCGCGAGGCGGTCCGGATTACGGCCCCGCGGATCGGGCTCGGTGGCTCCGACCGCGCGCCACATCGCCGCGCCCGCCGCGGTGCGGCTGGCCGGATCCCGTTTGTCTCTCCCATCTCCCATCTTTCGTGGCCGTTAGTCCCTGGCCGGATAGCCCGCATCGATCAGGATGCGGGCGACCGTTGTCTCGATCAGCCGGAAGGGCAACAGGCGCTTCAACATCAGTGGGACCCGGGCGTCGATGCCGAGCGCATAGCGAAGGCGGGGGTTGGGAGATTCGACCACTTTCAGCACGCGTCGCGCAACCGCGTCGGGGTCCAGGCCGCGACGGCTCACGTAGCCCCGGCTGCGTGTGACCATCCGTTCGATCGCCACCCCCTCGCGCCCGGCGAAGAGCAGCCGGTCGCTCGCTTCAGAGCCGGCGTGCATGGACGTTCTCACTCCGCCGGGCTCGATCAGCACGACCCGTATCCCCAACGGGGCGAGCTCGTGCCGGATCGCCTCCGAGAATCCCTCCAGGGCGTGCTTGGTCGCCGCATAGCCGGCGAGCAGAGGGAATCCGACGCGGCCGACGCGGCTCGAGATCTGTACGACAGTCGCCGGACTTGCCTTCCTCATGTGTGGGATCGCCAGTTGAGTAAGGCGCCAGGGGCCGATGAAGTTCGTCTCTATTCCCTCGCGGAGGGACTCTTCGCTGACCGTCTCGAAGAGGCCGTTGACAGTCACGCCTGCGTTGTTGACCAGCACCCGCAGCGGGCCATGCGCCGCGGCTTCCGCAAGCAGCGCCTCCGAACGGGCTCCGTCCCGCACGTCGAGCTCGCGCGGATGAAGCCGTCCCTCGCCGCGCGCCCCGGCCCCGGCCAGCTCCTCCCGGATTCGCCGCGAAGTGGCGAACGTCTCGTAGCCGGCCGCCGCCAGGGCGATCGCCGTGCGCAGCCCGATGCCTCTGCCGCTCCCGGTCACCACCGCGACGCCACGCCTCATTCGCCGGCCCTCGGGTGCAGCGGCCGAGGCCTCCCTGCGCCGCTTCCGGCCGGCTCCAGCCGTCGCTCGACGAAGGCGGGGAGCCACCAGTTCCAGCGGCCGAGGAGGACCATCGTGGCCGGGACCAGGGTGAGGCGGACTATGGTCGCGTCGAGCGCGACGGCGACCGCGCTGCCCAACCCGATCTCCTTGATCGAGGGCACGCTGGTCACCACGAAGACGGAGAAGACCACGACCATGATCAGCGCCGCGCTGCTGATCGTCGCCGCGCTGGCGCTGAGGCCCGCGGCGACAGCCCGGCTCGTGCTGTCACCCGACAGGTGGTGCTCGCGGATCCGCGACAGCAGAAACACCTCGTAGTCCATGGAAAGCCCAAACACCACGGCGAGAACGAGCGGCAGGGTGAGAGTGTCTATGTAGCCCGGAGATCGGAAGTCGAGCAGCCCGTCAAGCCATCCCCACTGGAACACGATCACGAGCACACCGTAGGCGGCGCCGACGGAGAGGAGGTTGAGGATCACCGACTTGACCGGAAGGACGATCGACCGCAGGAGGACGATCAGCACGATCAGGGAGAGCACCAGCACCACGCCGATTACGGACCACAGCGATCTCGCTATGTACCGCTCGCTGTCGAGCTGCGCGGCGGTCACGCCGCCGACGAGCACCTCGGCGTCGATACCCGTGTGCTGGGCGACCGCCGGCAGGCGGCGACGGAGTCGATCGACCATCGCCTTCGCGTCCTGGGACTCGGGATCGGCTGCCGGCGTCACTTCGATCAAGGCGGCCTGGCCGCCGGCGGCCAAACGCGGCCTGCCGACCAGCTCCGCCTGCCGGTCCTTGGCAACCGCCGCGCGTACACGGGCAGCTGCCGCCGTTCTCGCCGCGGCCGATCCCTCGGAGAACCGGATAAGGACCCGGGTCGTCGGGGCGCCGAGGCCGAGCTCGGTGGCGAGGCCGCTGCCTACACGCGCGGGGTCGTCGGCCGGCAGCTGCGCGAGGGCGCCGGTATGAGTGGTGAGCGTGGCGACCGGGAGGGCGAGGAGAAGCAGCAGCCCGCCACTCGAGATCGCGGTGAGAGCCGCGTGGCGCATCACCAGTGCTGACCACCACCGCCAGAACGGCTCTCCGCCCGGCCGAAGGATGCGTGAGGCGCGGGTGCGCAGCGAGTCGAGCCCGAGGAAGCGGTTTCTCCTCGCCAGTCGCTCTCCGGCCAGGGCGAGGACAGCCGGTACGACGGTGAGCGCCGCCAAGACCGAAATCGCCACGACGACTATCGCGCCGATTGCCATCGAACGGAGTGCGGTGTTGTCGACCACCATGAGCCCTGCGAGGGCGACGATCACGGTCATCCCGGAGAACCCCACCGAGCGACCGGACGTAGCCAGCGCGATCTCGCGGGCCGCGCCAGGGGCTTGGCCTCGGGCGGTCTCCTGCCGAAAGCGGGCTACCAGGAAGAGCGTGTAGTCGACCGACACCCCGATCCCGACCATCGAGGCGAGCGTCGTCACGTACACGGACATCTCCATGGCCTGCGCCAGGGCGAAGACGAGCGCTCCGGTGACCGTGATCGCGACGATGCCGACGGCGAAGGGAACCAGTGCCGCGGCGATCGAGCCGAAGACAGCCAGGAGGACGATCAGGATGAGCGGGAATCCGCTGCGCTCGGCCCTTGCGAGGTCGTCCCTGGCTTTGTCCTGCACGGCCGCGATGAGCGCTCCCTGTCCGACCAGATACACCTTGGCCGAATCGCCGCCGGCATTCCCGACGAGCGCCGAGTCGAGTTCGCTCGCGACATCGGTGGCGCGGTCTTCCCTGACATCGGTCGGTAGCGGCACCAGTAGAGCAAGACGGTCGCCCAACGGGCGCGCCGAGGCGAGGGGCGGCGAGACCGAACGTACCCGCGGGGTTTCCCTCGCAGCCCTCTCGACGCCCATCAATGCCTGGCGCAGCTCGCTGCTGGAGCCGCCGGGCTTGGTCACAATGAGGGCCGCCAGGTGGCTGTCTCGCGCGTCGGGATACGCAGCGGCGACCATCGACTCCGCGGCAGCGGAGTCGGAGCCGGGAGCTTCGAACCCGCCGCCGGTCAGCTCACCGGCCTGGCGCGAGGCAAAGGGAGCCGATGCCACAAGGACCCCGACCCATACGGTGAGAGTCACCCACGGATGACGCGCGGCGATTCGAGACATCGATCGCACCCTTGCCCCATCCCCTTCTGCCGCACCCTGGCTCCTCACCGTTACTGGATGTTGTGATGGTCAGGCCGGCGCCGGTCGAGCCAACCATGACTTATATAATCAACATAACTTCATTAAAAAGAAGTTAATTTCAGCACGTGTCCGCGACCACAGCTTCAACTGAGTAACTTATTGTATTACAGCGTGAAGATCTCCTCCGAAAGGCTAGATCAGCAGTGAGCTCAGGGCGGCCACGACAACGATCGCGGTCGACCAGATGACAGCCTCGGCGGTGATCTCCATGTCGAGGCCGTAGGCGTGGGCGACGACCATCGAGTTGATGCCGGAGGGCATCGCCGCCATCAACCGGTAGGCGGCCGGGAGGTCGATCAGCGGTGCTGCCAGCAGCATCAGCAGCGCCGGCACGAGGACGAGGCGCGAGCCGAGGGCCACCATCACCGGTTTGGTCAGCGGCGGCGGAATCGGCAGATCGCCGTGCTGGGCGTTCTCGGCCAGGGTCGCGCCGACGGCGAAGAAGCCGATCGGCAGGATCGCCACCAGGAGCGCCTGCGAGAGGTCGACCAGTACCTGCGGCGCCAGCACGTCGGGTGCCAGCAGGCCGGCGATCGCCGCATACAGCGGCGGGTTGCGGGTGAAGAAGGCGCGAACCCGCTCGCGCGGACCTTCGCCCGCCTTGGTGCCGAGTGCGGCGCCGACGGCGAAGGCGCCGAGCAGGAGACAGGGGCCGGTGACGAGCACGTCGTAGAGGACGGCGGTGGAGAGCTGGTCGCGGCCGAGCAGGGCCACAGTCAGCGGGTAGCCGAGGTAGCCGGTGTTGACGCTGAGGACCGTGCAGACGACCGCCCCGGTACGGGCTCGCGAGAGGTGCAGGACACGGCTCGACAGCAGGTAGGCGGTCAGCGCCCCCAGCGAGGAGGCGACGAGCCCCAGCAGCAGTCCGACCCCGTGGCTGACGTCGATGTGGCTGGAGGCGATGTTGAAGAAGATCACCGGCGGCAGCAGCAGGTAGAGCATCAGCGTCAGCGAGCGCCGCGCCGCCCCGGCTGCCGCCTGTGGCTTGCGTCGCTCGGCCCAGACGCCTACCGCCGTCGCGGCGGCAATGGTCGCGGCGGTCAGGAGGACGATCATTCGCGGCAGTCTGACTGCGTGCGGGGAGCGACGACCGGCTTAGAAGAGAGAGGCGCCCGCGTGCTGGGCGAAGTCCACCAACGGCTGCGGAATGATCCCGAAGAAGACCGTCGCGGCGGCGGCGAGCAGCGCCGGGCCGACGAGGTAGAGGCGGCGGCTGGCCTCGGGGTCGATCGGGTCGGCCTCCGGCGACGCACCCGCGATCGCCGGCGTTGCGGTTGCCGCGTCCTCGCCGGGTCGCATCCACATCGCCGCCACGACGCGCAGGTAGTAGGCGAGCGAGATCATCGTGCCGATGGCGATGAAGACGGCGAGCCAGGTGTAGTCGCCTTCGACCAGCGCCTCGATCAGGTAGAGCTTGCCGATGAAGCCGACGGTCGCAGGCAGCCCGGCCAGAGCCAGCATCGAGATCGTCAGCGGCCAGGCGAGCAGGGGCCGCTCGGCACCGAGCCCGCGCACGGCACGGATGTCGTCGCCGAAGGCGCTCTCGCGCTCGCGTGCGACGACGACCGAGAAGGCGGCCAGGTTCATGAAGAGGTAGCCGGCGAGGTAGAAGACGATCGCGTTGATCCCGGCCTCGCTGGCAACGACCAGGCCACCGAGGACGTAGCCGGCCTGGGCGACGCCGGAGTAGCCGAGCAGGCGCTTGAGCGAGCTCTGGCCGAGCGCGCCGACGTTGCCGACCACGATCGTCACCGCGGCGAGCACAGCGAGCGCCGGCTGCCAGTCGCCGGCCTCGCCGATCAGCGCCACGTCGAAGAAGCGGATGAAGACGGCGAAGGCCGCCGCCTTGGTCGCCACCGCCATGAACGAGGTGATCGGCGTCGGCGCGCCCTCGTAGACGTCCGGCGTCCACTGGTGGAAGGGCGCGATCGAGGTCTTGAAGGCGAGGCCGACCGCGACCAGCGCAATCCCGACCAGGACCAGCGGATCGCCGAGCAGGCCGGCGTGGCCGATCCCGGCGGAGATGCCGAGGAAGTCGGTCGAGCCCGAGCCGCCGTAGAGGAAGGCCATGCCGTAGAGCAGCGTCGCCGAGCCGAGCGAGCCGACGATCAGGTACTTGAGGCCGGACTCGAGTGACTTCTCCCGCACCATGTTCGTCGCGCAGAGGATGTAGAGGGGAATCGAGAGGGTCTCGATCGCGACGAAGAAGCTGATCAGGTTCTGTGCCTGCGCGAGCAGGACCATGCCGAGCACCGAGCCGAGCAGCAGCGCGTGGTACTCGCCGGAGCCGGCCTGCTCGGCGGCCGGCTCGCGAAGCGAGAGCAGGACGGCAAAGGCGGCGGCGGCGATCGCGATCAGCGAGATCGAGATAGCCAGGTTGTCGAGCCGCAACGCCCCGGAGACGAGGCTCGTCGGGTCGTTCCAGTTCCAGATCAAGAGGCCGGCGGTCGTCGCGAGGGCGATCAGGGTCAGTCCGGGCGCGCTGCGCCGCAGCGGCTTGAAGACCGCGGTCAGCAGGACCACGCAGAGGGCAGCCGTCAGCGCGATCACCGGCGAGAGCGCTGCGTAGTCGATGTGGGGGGCGTTGAAGTTCATTGCTGGGCGGACACAAGTCGTCCGGCCAGGGCTGGACTCGGACAAGGGCTCCCGCCGCTCTTCACCGCTTTTTCCAGCTCCGCTACGGAATTTGCCGTCGCCCCGACATTGCAGGTCGAGGCCACCGTGCGAGCCGCCGAGACGTCGGTGCGCTTCAGGATCAGCTGCGGATATAGCGCGAGGCCGAGGATGCAGAGGACCAGCGGAGCGAGGACGAGACCGTCACGGAGGCCGATCTCACGCGACGGGACCGCGTTGTTCTGTTGTGATGCTGGGCGGTTGTGCATCGTGCGCTGGTAGAGGCGCAGCGCGTAGTAAGCCGACATCGCCACGCCCGATATCGCCACGAAGGCGAAGACGATCTTCGCCTGGAAGAGGCCGTTGAGGATGTAGAACTCGCCGATGAAGTTGGCCGAGCCGGGCATCGCCAGGGTCGCCAGGGTGACGATCAGGAAGAGCGCCGCCAGGACCGGGGCGCGCATCGCCATGCCGCCCATCTCGCGCAGGTCCTCGCTGCCGCTGCGCTCGGCGAGGATCGCGACGATGATGAAGAGCGGCGCGACGACGAGGCCGTGGTTGACCATCTGCAGCACTGCGCCGTCGGCGCCGTCGGCGCGCAGGGCGAAGATGCCGGCGGTGATGAAGCCGAGCTGGGCGACCGAGGAGTAGCCGCCGATCAGCCGCACGTTGGTCTGGGTGAAGGCCATTACCGAGCCGTAGAGGATCGAGGCGAGGGCGATTACCAGCACGACCTCCTGAAATTCGACCGTCGCGGCCGGGAAGAGCGGCAGCACGACCCGCAGGAAGCCGTAGGCGCCGACCTTGGCCAGCACCCCGGAGAAGACCGCGAGGACCGGCAGTGGCGCCGCCCGGTAGGCATCCGGCATCCAGCCGTGCAGGAGGAAGGCCGGCATCTTGACCAGGAACGCGGCGGCGAAGAACCAGAAGATCCAGCGCTGGCTGCCGTCGCCGATCGGATGCTTGGCCAGTTCGGCAATCGAGAAGGTGATCTGGCCTCCATCATGTGCGGCGATGATCGCCGTGGCGATCGCCCCGACCAGCATCAAGAGTGAACCGATCAGCGTGTAGACGATCATCTTCAGGGTTGCCGCCGCCGCGGTCGGGCCGCCCTCTCGGTCGCTGCCCCAGGCGCCGAAGAGGAAGTAGAAGGGGACCAGCATCAGGTCGAAGAAGAGGACGAAGAGCAGCAGGTCCTGGGCGACGAAGGCGCCCAGGGTGGCGGTCTCGCCGAGCAGCATCATCAGGAAGAAGAGGTGGGGCCGCTCCTGCTCGCGGAAGGCGGCGAAGGCCGTCCCGCCCAGCCAAACGACAGCCGTCAGCAGGACCAGGAAGACGTTGAGGCCATCGATGCCGAGGCTGTAGTCGACGCCGAGGCCGGGGATCCAGTTGACGTCGACGGTGTCCTGCAGGCCGGCGGCGCCGGCGTCGAAGCCGGCGAGCAGAGCGATCGCCAGCCCCAGCGTCACCGCCGCGCCCGCGGTCGCCCACCAGCCGGCGAACCGCTTGGGCAGAAAAAGGCCGACAAGGCCGAAGGCGAGCGGGGTCCAGAGCAGCGAGTTGATCATGAGCTGCTCAGCAAGAAGTAGAGGCCGAGCCCGGCGAAGCCGGCGATCAGCAGCAGCGCGTAGCTGCGCACGAAGCCGCTCTGCACGACGCGGACGATGCCGCCGGCGCCAGAGACGGTCTCCCTGGTGCCGGTGACGAGGCCGTCGACGACGAAGCGCTCGAAGGTGCTGTTGGCGAAGCGGCCAATGGCGAGCGCCGGGCGCACGATGAGGAAGTCGATCGCCTCGTCGAAATACCACTTGTTGACGGCGAGCAGGTAGACGGGGCGGAGACGCTGGCGGAAAAGCCCCGGCAGCTCCGGGCGGGCCACCCAGAACAGCCAGGCCAGACCGATGCTGGCGACCGAGATCACAGCGCCGATCGCGAGGCCGCGCCACTCGGCGCCCACCGTGGGATGGATCGTGCTCAGCGGCGAGTCGGCGAAGGCCGGCTCGAGGAAGCCGAAGAGGACGTTGTCGACACCCGGGACCTGGATCAGGCCGGCGAAGAGGGCGCCGAAGGCGAGCACCGCCATCGCCGCCGCCATCGGCCGCGACTGCTCGGCGATGTGGTGCTCGGCGCCGGGGAAGCCGACGTCGGCGTCCTCGAGCTCTTCGTTGGCCGGGTTGATCGGCGGGCCGTGGTAGAGCTCGCCCGTGTCGATCAGGTGCTGTGCCTCCTCGCAGGGCCTGCCCGGCAGGACGCGGAAGATCAGGCGGAAGGTGTAGAGCGCGGTGAGCAGGGCGCCGACGTAGCCGCCGATCGCCATCCAGGTGTACATACCGCCGCGCGCCTCGGCGTAGGCGAGGATCGAGTCCTTGGAGAAAAAGCCGGAGGTGAGCGGGAAGGCGGCCAGCGCCAGGCCGCCGATCACCAACATCAGCGAGGTGAACCGCATCGCCTTCCAGAAGCCGCTCATCCGGTCGATGTCCTGGCGGTTCGCCATCGCCGAGATGATCGAACCGGCGGTCATGAAGAGCAGCGCCTTGAAGAAGGCGTGGGTCATCAGGTGGAAGAGCCCCTGTGCGTAGGCGCCGATCGAGACGCCCATGATCATGTAGCCGATCTGGCTCATCGTCGAGTAGGCGATCGCCCGCTTCAGGTCGGTCATCGCGAGCGCGATCGTGCCGGCGACGAGCAGCGTCGCCAGGCCGACGAAGGCGCCGACGTCGGCGGCGGTGGGAGCGAGGTAGAAGAGGACGTGGGTGCGGGCGATCAGGTAGACGCCGGCGGTGACCATCGTCGCCGCGTGGATCAGCGAGGAGACCGGGGTCGGGCCCTCCATCGCGTCCGGCAGCCAGGTGTGGAAGGGGATCTGCGCCGACTTGGCAAAGGCGCCGACGAGCAGCAGCAGGCAGATCGCGGTCACCGTCCACCCACCCCGGTGGAAGACCTCCGGCGCGTGGGCGAAGACGGTCCCATATTCGAAGCTGCCCAGCTCGCGGAAGATCAGCAAGGCGGCGAGGACGAGGCCGATGTCGCCGACGACGTTGATCACGAACGCCTTCATCCCTGCCTTGGTCGCGGTCGTGCGCCGGTACCAGAAGCTGATCAGCGCGTAGGAGGCGAAGCCGACGAAGGCCCAGCCGACGATCAGGAGGACGAAGTTGCCGGCGAGGACCAGCAGCAGCATCGAGAAGACGAAGAAGTTGAGGTAGCTGAAGAAGCGGTGGTAGCCCTCGTCCGACTTCATGTAGCCGAACGAGTAGAGGTGGATCAGGGTCGAGACCCCGGTGACGACGAGCATCATGAAGACTGAGAGCTGGTCGACGTAGATGCCGAGCTTGATGTCGAGGCCGGCGGCGCTGGCGTAGTCCCATAGCGAGGAGGCGTGGTGGCGCGCCTCGGCGCCCTCACCGAGCAGGTTGACGAGGGCGGCAACCGCGCAGAGGAAGGCGAGGCCGACTGCTGCGGTGCCGACGATGCCGGCGACCCGTGCTGGGATCGTTCGGAAGCCGAGCGAGACGACGATCGAGCCGAGCAGCGGCAGCAGCAGGACCAGCCAGGCCCAGGTGGTGGCGCTCATCCGCGCAGCTCCCGCAGCTCATCGACGTCGAGCGGCAGCCTGCGGCGGAAGATCGCGACGATCAGGCCCAGCCCGACGACGACCTCGCAGGCGGCGACAACCATCACGACGATGGCGAAGACCTGTCCCTGCTGGTTGTCGACCATGCGGCTGAAGGCGACGAGGGCGAGGTTGCCGGCGTTCAGCATCAGCTCGAGGCAGAGCAGGATCACGACCGGGCTGCGGCGGATCAGGATGCCCATCGCGCCGACGGCGAAGAGGAGCGAAGAGAGGACGATGTACCACTCGATGTTCATGCGGACTCGCCTTCACGCCTGCGGCTGGCGAGGACGATGGCTCCGACAGCTGCAAGCAGAAGGAGGATCGAGCTTGCCTCGAAGGGCAGCAGGAACTTTTCGAGCAGGAGATAACCGATTCCGGCCGGGTCACCGAAGCCCGCCTTCACGTCGGGGCCGTCGGTACCCAGGGCCAGGAGAGAGGAGGCGAGGACGGCTATTGCCAGCTCGACGAAGATGGCGACGCCGAGGAGTGGGGCGATGAATTGCTGGCCGGGGATCGGCTCCCAGGCCGACTCCTCGCCGCCGCCGATATAGGCGACGACGAAGACGTAGAGGACCATCACCGCGCCGGCGTAGACGACGACCTGGGCGGCGGCGACGAAGGCCGCGCTGAGCAGCAGGAAGAGCACGGCCAGCGAGAAGAGGTGGACGATCAGCGCCAGCACGCTGTAGAAGGGGTTGCGCATGGCGACGACGCCGATCGCGCCACCGAGGGCGCCGATCGCCGCCAGGAAGAACAACACCGCTTCCACTACTCGCCCTCGGCTTTCAACGGCGTGCGCTCGAGCGGCTCGGCGAGCAGCATCTCCTTGGTGAAGATCAGGTTCTCGCGGTCGTAGTCGGCCATCTCGTAGTCGTGGCCCATCGTGATCGCGTCGAAGGGGCAGGCGATCTCGCAGTAGCCGCAGAAGATGCAGCGCGAGAGGTTGATCTCATAGACGGCGGCGTAGCGCTCGCCGGCGGAGACGCGCTCGCCGGGGATGTTCTCGGCGGCGACGACGCGGATGCAGTCGGCCGGGCAGGCGGCGGCGCAGAGCGAGCAGCCGACGCACTTCTCGAGGCCCGTGTCCTCGAACTTGTGGAGTTTGTGGCGGCCGCGGAAGCGCGGGTAGACGGGCGTCTTCTCCTCCGGGTACTGGATCGTCAGCGGCCCCTCGATCAGCCGTGCCATCGTCGTCTTCAGCCCGCGCAGCGTCTCGCCAAAGGCGCGGTAGGCGCCGCCGACCCCGCCCGGCTCCGGCCCGCGCTGGACCTCGACCACGCTGTCGTCCTTCAAGTAGGGGAACTGCTCGCTCATTGGAGAACCTCTCCCTGTTTCTCCTGAGATTGAGAGGCCGACCGAAGGGAGGCCGTCGAAGATCCCGGGGAAACACATAGAGCCGACCGCCGCCGGGAGAGCGCCTGCCTCGCTAGCC
>Ga0193699_10000421_pt1 | contig 18588 bp, 17 predicted proteins | sample L3c2metaG_FD_160095 | JGI IMG/M metagenome (GOLD analysis project Ga0193699, IMG submission 160095) | Soil microbial communities from a riparian zone of the East river system, Colorado, United States - L3c2 | ecosystem: Environmental > Terrestrial > Soil > Riparian zone | place: USA: East...
ACTGCTGGTTAATCCGCACGATATCGACGGCATGGCGCGCACCATCGCCACCGCGGTGTCGATGCCGCTGACCGAGCGCCGCCTGCGCTGGGAGGCGATGATGGCAAAGCTTCGCGGCAGCACGATCCAGCAATGGTTCGCCGATTTCGTCGACGCGCTGCAGGACACCCGGATCGACAAGGTTACGGCCGGACCGCTGGCGGCCGAGACGCCGGCCCTGATGCCGCTCCGTTCGGTCAATGCCGGAGTGCGGTATCACTAACACACCGATCTGGTAGCAGTACGAAATGCCATCGAGACGGGGCAGCGCGCCTTGTTCGGCGCACTCGGGTTATCCATCGGCACCACGCCGTTGCTTTGCCGACAAACACGCCCGGCCCGACGATGACAGATGATTTATGGCCGATGATGACGCCTGGATGCGGCGAGGTCAGGCTCGACCGCGAGCCGTCGGCCCAGATGATCGCATCACCGGACAGGATGCCCCGCCTTCCGTTATTGCAGGCGACGTCGATACCCTGCCGCGCGCAGGCTTGCGCCATTGCCGGTCCTGCATAGCCTGCGGCCACCGCGGACATCAGGATCGAAAACACCAGCGTCCGGTCGATGGTCATGCCGCCTCCCGTTTGATCGCCCTATCATCCATCGTCGCCGGCAACCGCTTTTCGGTTCAGGGGCCCGAAAGCGAATATCCAGCGGCCGTGGCCCGTTCCGGATTATCAAGTCTATTCAATTGGTTGCGGAAAAGTCGGCGGCCGCGCCCGCGGTCACTTGCAAAAGTCGCCGTGCCCCTTCAAGACAGGCCATCCGGAGAGATGGCCGAGTGGCTTAAGGCGCACGCTTGGAAAGCGTGTGTGCGGGAAACCGTACCGTGGGTTCGAATCCCACTCTCTCCGCCAGTATGTTGTTAGCCGTTGTTCGCCATTGTTCGGAATCCACAACTAAATCAGTCGTTTCTCCGGTTTCTCTGTGCTTATGCGGTAGCCAGAGTTAGCCAGAGTTAACCCGCTGACCGTGGTTTTTGCCCGTGAGTTTGGCGGACGGTTTTAACGGAGAACCGACATGGCTGGAAAACTCAAACCCTTGGACGTCGCGCGGCAAGTCAACCCGGGAAAATACCCCGATGGTGAAGGCCTGTACCTGATCGTCGTCGGGCCGACGTCGCGGAACTGGTCCTATCGCTACTGGATCAGCGGCAAGGAGCGATGGCACGGCCTGGGCTCGCTTAACGACGTGTCGCTAAAGGACGCCCGAATCAAGCGCGACAACGCCAGGCAGGCAGTCCGCGCCGGCGTCGACATCGTGCAGGCGAAGCGATCAGCGCGGCAAGATGCAAAGGCCGACGAGGCCGCCACCGCGGCGCCGACGTTCCAGCAGTGCGCGGAAAAATATATCGAGGACCACCGCGCCGGCTGGAGCAAAAAGCACGCCGACCAATGGCCGTCGTCCCTCAAGCGGTACGCTTATCCGACGATCGGCCACCTGCGCATCCACGAGATTTTGCCGAGCCACATCTACGAACTGCTCGCACCTATCTGGCTCAAGAGGCGCGAGACATCGAATCGCGTCCGCGCCCGCATCGAAACCATCATCGCCAAGAATGTTGACATCGACGACAACGATTTCCGCAATCCGGCTGAGTTGACCAAGCAACTGCGCGAGAAGTTGCCGAAGCGGCCGAAGCGTAAGGTCCAGCACCACCCCGCCCTGCCCTACGCCGAGATGCCGGAATTCATGATCAAACTGGCCGCCGCCGAAGGTAAGGCGGCCAAGGCCCTTCGATTCCTGATCTTCACAGCTTGCCGGACGAACGAGGTGCTGGGCAGCGCATGGGCCGAGATCGATCGGCCCGGCGTCCTCTGGAAGATCCCGGGTGAACGGATGAAGATGGAGGAAGATCACAGCGTCCCGCTCACAGCGCCCGCGCTGACGATCCTCGACGAAATGCGCGACGGCAGCCAGGGCGATCTGATTTTCCCGAGCGAAGGCGACGAGCCGTTTTCCGACATGGCAATGCTCGCCGTTCTCGACCGCATTGGCTACGGCCATGTGACCGTGCATGGCTTCCGGGCGACGTTTGGCACCTGGGCAGAGGAATGCACCGATTATCCCGACGGCGTTCGCGAGGCTGCGCTCGCGCACAAGTATAAGGATGAGACGGTCGCCGCCTATCAACGGGGTGCCAAGCTGGAAAAGCGGCGGGCGCTCATGAGGGATTGGGCGTTTTTTTGTGCAGGGGATTCGGGACAGGTCGAACTTTCGGAGGCGGCTTAACATGCGGAAACGTGCATCTGATCAAATGAAGCGACGCGGCGCGCCGACCAAGCCGCGCCTGAATTACCGGCGACTATTCCGGGAATGGTCGGTATTCTTGCGCAACAATCCGAGCCTGACACACGAGCTGGCCGCGCGAAAATTCCTTCGCGTGCGTCAGCATTGGATTGAAGCCGATCTTGCGCTGCTGATCAGCGGATATGGCCGGCTGCGGAACGCAAGTGCCGTTGGGCAGAAAGAGGATGTGCGCATCCGCGCTGAGCGGCAGCGATGGCACCGAGCAACTATCGGCTTATCTGGAAATCGCCGGCTGGTGACGAGCCCGCTATTGGAAGCCCAACAGGCATACATGCTTGGGATTTCCAGGCAAAATTATTCACTCGCCAACGGTGGATAAAACTGCACATTAAATCCAACTGACAATTGCCCCTTTTTTTGTGCAGCGGGCGCCTCCTTTCTACGAACCACGTTCACATGAACAAGCGGTGGTTCGCAGATGTTAGAGCAAGTCAAGTTTCCCGACAGTGTTCCGGACGTGCTTGTAGCCTCGCCAACCCAGGCGATGCAGAAGCTGCAGATATCTCGCCCAACCCTTTACGAGCTGATAAATTCTGGCGAGCTGGAGAGTTACACAGACGGCCCGCGCCTCCGGCGCATCACTGTCCGGTCAATCAATGCTTACGTGGAGCGACGGTTAGCGGCTGAGACGGCTCGCCGCGAAGCGCGTCTCCGTGCAAAAGCGTAGGGCCCCGATCATGCCCGCGCGCGACCGCCTCCCCAATCGCCGGCCGGCCGTGACGATCGCGTTCGATCGCGACGGCTCTCGATACCAGATGACCGTCGGATATTTTCCCGATGGCCGTGTCGGCGAAGTGTTCCTCAACGCGGATCGCTCCGACTCATTGCTCGACGTGCTGACCAGCGACGCGGCGCGCCGACCAAGCCGCGCCCTTCAACATGGCTGCAGCCTCCGGGAAATCACACACGCCTTGAAGCGGGACGCCCGCGGCGAGCAGCGGCAAGCCCGATCGGCGCGGCGCTGGATCAAATCCGATGAGTGCCCGCAAGCCGACGTTGGCCGAGCCGGTGGTCGTCTCCAAATTCTGGAAGAACCGCCAGCACGACGCCATCATCACTTCGCTTTCGACCTATGAAGGCCGAAACCTCGTCGATATTCGCATGCACCGCATGAGCACCGCCGGCCAGTTGGTGCCGACGCAAAAAGGCGTGGCACTCGTCGTGTTGCGATTGCCGGAATTGGCAGATGCGGTGAACAAAGCGCTGGCGAAGGCCCGCGAGCTTGGCCTGATCGACGACGATGCAAAGGCGGACGCATGACCGCCGCCGTGTCCGCAGTGCTCGACGACGAGCCGGATCCTATCGAGATGGACCCGAGGCCCTGCATGGAATGCGGCCGAACGATCGATCAGCACCAGCGCGTTGACACCCCCGAGGGGCCGGAATTCCTTTGCGACGACGTAGACCGCCAAATCCACATGGATGCGACCGCGCTGCGGCTGCGCATGGAAGCCAATGACCCGCGCGACAACCCGGCGCTGCGCGTCCGCGAGGCACCGCCGCCTGCCAGCCTCGCCGACTACGGACTGGCGCTGGATGGCGCGCCGGACCTCGAACGGCTGGCCGTGGCTGCGCTGGCGCCGTTGGCCCTCGTTACCCCGCCGGCGTGGCGTGGCGTGGCCCTGGAGCCCATGCGCTGGCTCGCCACGAACCGGATCCCCGCGGGCGACGCCACGATCCTTTCGGGCGACGGCGGCGGCGGCAAAACTACCGTGGCGCTGCAGCTGGCCGTTTCGGTGGAGCGCGGCCTTGGCGATTGGCTCGGCACCGTCTGCGAATCCGGCCCCGTGATCTTTTTCAGCGCCGAGGAGCCGGACCACGAGATGCGCCGACGGCTGGTGCGCGTCGCGCGCAAGCGCGGAATCGAGCCTGACGAAATCGAGGGCCTGCATTTCCATTTCGCCAGCCCGGAGAACTGCCTGCTTGCCATCTCGCGCGCCGATGGCGTCATGGCGCCGACGCCGCTGTTCGAATCGCTGGCCATCGCCGCGAACTCCGTCCGGCCCGTGCTGATCATCGTCGACAGCATCGCCGCGACATTCGGTGGTAACCAGAACGACCGCGTGCACGCCCGCACCTTTGTGTCGCTGTTCCGCCGGCTCGCCCAGGACGCCGACTGCGCCGTCTTGTTGCTCGACCATCCGAGCCTGTCCGGCATCACCGCCGGCACCGGCCGCGGCGGCAGCATGGATTGGCAGAACGCGACCAGGGCGCGGCTGCACCTCGAGACAGACGGCACCGGCCGCGTGCTCGAGATGAAAAAATCGAACTATGGGCCCATCGGCGAGAAGGTAACGCTGCAGTGGGAGGATGGCTGTTTCGTAATCGAGGGCTGCGCCAGCGCTCCACATCGTGCCGCCGCGCAGCAGACACTCGACGACCTGTTCCTCCGGCTGCTTGAGGAACGCAACACGCAAGGCCGCTGGGTAACCCCGAGCAAGGCCGCTGGCTACGCTCCGAAGGAACTGGCGACGATGCCAGGCGCCGGCAGCACCACCGCAGCGGCCTTCGCACACGCCATGGAGCGGCTGCTCGGCGACAAGCGCATCACCGTCGAGACGTTTGGACCGCCTTCGAAGCAGCGCCAACGCCTCGTCGTGACCCTTCCAACTACCCTACCAACCGAAAATTGAGGGTGCCAACCACTATGCCAACCACCATGCCAACCGGTTTCGCACCGCTACCAACCGCCTTCCAACCGCCTGCTTCCAACCCCCCATACCCCCCGGCAGTTGGAAGCGCCTCACGCGCGCATTCCCTCAACGTGCTCCGACCGGCTGCGCTGGCGCTCCGCTCGGTCGAACCACTCCCGAAGGACCTGACCCATGACCGATGACCAGCAGCAGAAACCGTCACACGAACTGTCCACCCAGCAGCGTGCCGCAGCCGAAAGAAGCGCGCCCTTGCGAGTTTCCGGCAAGTTGAAGGCGGCTTTGGATGACATGGTGTGGAACGGAACGCCTTGGAACGAGGCAGCCGAGAAGGTGAATTTCCGTGTGAGATCAATGCGCATGGCAATGGGTAAACCGCATGTGCTGAAGTATCTGCGGGGCCAGAGAGGTATTGTGCTCGCACAGTCGAGCGGCAGAAATCTCCACCGCCTCGCCGCGTTGCGCGACCAGGACGATAATCGCGCCGCTGCGGTCCAGGCCGCACGAGCGCTTGAGGGCCTTGCAAGCGAGCAATTCGGCGCGCCGTCGGGCCGAATCGGTGGTGGAGCACGCGCCGGCTATCTCATCGACCTCAGCGACGATCAGAAACCCGGCCTGACCATCGTCATCCATGAGCCTGAACGCGCGCCAGCTGCAGGTATGACGATCGACGTGACGCCGAATGCCAAGCCAAGGAGCGATTGACGGAACGTCCATCCTCCAAAGACCCCTGCAATTGCTGGCTAACTTGCGATACCGCGCAGAAGCCACGGTGAAAAGCCACGGCGCCCGCGCGAATACCCCTTTTATTGTGCAGTCGACCGGTTGAGTGCTGGCAGCATGACGAACCAGAATCCGCCCGCCCCCCTTCGATCCGGGACCCAGCCTCAAAAGGGAGGGGCAGGGAAAAATCGCCGTCGGCCGAGCCCGCTCCTATCTCGCCCGCTCGCCCGACCCTCAAATCATCCCGACCCCATTTTTGTTGAGGTTCTGAAAAATGTCTGACGCCTCCGACCTCTCGCCCACCGCGCCGTCGCAGCCGGCGCAATTCCGGCCAGCGCCAGTCGCGTCGCAGCCGATAGCACCCGCCGCGGCCCCGGTGGCGCCCGGATCGAAGGAATGGGCCGCGATGACGACGGAACAGCGCCACGAACAATTGCGTGGGCCGCCGAACCCCCGATCTCAGGGGCATTCTCCCGCGAGGGATACATACGAAGCGGCAGCAGCGGCGCGCAACGGGACCGCCGCCCCCCAGCAGCAGGATCCACCGTCGGCCGATGCCCCGCAGGCCAGTGCCGAGAAATTCAAGGTCGGCAAATTCGAGGTGTCCGAGAGCGAGATTGCCGGGATGCTCGATCGTCAGGCAGCGGACGACTTGCGGAAAGCCACCGTTCCGCCGACGCCCAACGACTACAAGCTCGAACTTTCAGCGGACGCCAAGCTGCCGGGCGGGGTTGAGTACAAGTTCAACGCCAGCGATCCGAGTCTTGCTGCCCTTAGAAACTGGGCTCACGCGAAAGGCTTCGATCAGTCGACCTTATCGGAAATGTTGACGATATACGCGACGCACGAGGCCCAGCAGAACGCAGTGCTCGCCGAGAGATCCCGCGCCGAGATCGCCAAGGCCGGCGTGAACGCCCCGCAGCGTGTCGACGCAATCGGGCAATGGATTCGCAGCGAAGTTGGCGACGCCGACGCCAAGCCGATCTTGGCCACCATCGTGACCGACGCGCACCTCCGGTTTTACGAGAAGCTGCAGCACAAGATCACCTCGCAAGGCTCGGCGTCGTTCTCGCAGCAGCACCGCGTGGCGCCCGACGACGGCAAGATTCCCGGTTTCGAGAACATGGATTTCGCGCAACGGCGCTTTGCGCAGGACCAGGCAGCCGCCCGGCGGAACTCTCGATGACCGCTGGCTGACTTCGCAACCAACCGCAGGAACTTGAAATGGCCCTTCTCACCCTCACCGTGAACAATGCATCGCCCGCGCTCGACAAGAAGGCTCAGGAGGTGGTTTTGATCGCCCGAGCTCTTTCGTTGGCAGCCCAGGATATCGCCGCCCACGGCGGCGCCAGCGCATCGGGCAACATCGTGAATGACGGCGCCACCGTCATCGGATCATGGACCTATACGGCTCAGGCCGCGTCGTAGCCGATGATGCTAACAAAACCATGCTGCGCGCTGTGCTGGCTCGATGGCGTGCGATCGGAGCCTGTCGACAATTGGCCGGGTTTTGCGATTTGCCGTGCGCACCTCGCGCAATCGACCCCGCCGGCAAACGTCGTGAGCTTTCAGGAAATGCGCCGGAAACTGCGGCCCCCCGAGCCCGGTAGCCTCGCGGCGACCTTGGCAAACATCGACGCGGTCCGGCTGACGGCGAGGAATCCCTAATGGTTGACCTGCCGCTCCTGCCGGACAGAATAGTCACCAGCACCGCGCCGCAGTCGTCTGTCTCGCGCGCCGATATCATGGCTGGTGCCAATCAATCGGCAGCCGCCGTCGGTGCCGTCGCCGATGCGACGATGGACATTGCCACCAGCCAAGCCAAAGAGCAGGCCGCGCACGAATTACAGCAGCAGAAAATCACGCGCGACGCCGACGGCAATGTGTCGGTTGTTAACCCAGCCGGCGGCTCTGTGATCTTCGGCCGCGCCGGCGCAGCCTATGAGGGCGCAATCCGCGCGGGCTCGGTTGCTGAGCATTCGAACATCATCTCGCAAGAGATGGCGGACCTGCACAAGGAATTCCCGACCGATCCCGCCTCGTTCGATGCCGCGGCGGACGCATGGAAAACGAAATATCTCCAGCAGCACGGCGGTGGCATTACCGGCCAAATGCTCAAGGTCGAAGCCGACCAGGCGCAGACCCAGCACGCCAATTCGATCACCGACACCGCCGCCAAGATAGACCTTGCCACCAAAGGTAGCGCGATAGCTGCCAATCAGGCGAGCGCCCGCATGGACGTCACCGCTATGGTGCGCGGTGGTGCGGCGCTGGATGACCCCGGATTGCAGACCAAGATCGCGCAATTCGAAGGCGCAACCAATGACCGCGCCGCCAATCCCCTGTTCGGCTATTCGAAAGAACAGGCCCAACTCGACATTGAGAATTTCCACGGCGAGGTCACGGCGAGCAAATTTCTGTACGAGACCGATAAGGTTTACAAGAGCCAGGACAAGGGCGGCGGCTATGCCGGTGCCAAGGAGGCCGCGAAAGATATCCTGACGAATCCGGGATACAAGCTGACCGACCAGCAGCGCGAGCAGTATTTTCACAAAGCCACGGCAGAAATCCGCACCAACGAAGCGTTGCGAAAGCAAGACCTCGGCATGGTGCGTGCGGCCTTCAGTGATCTGCGGATGCAGAGCGCCGCTGGATTGCCGGTAAGCAGCGATCAGATCGAGCAGAATGCGAAGGCCGCGCGCGACGCTGGGGATCCGGGACTATCCGCGGCCATCTATTCCGCCTTCATCAAGAAGCCGCTAAACGACGATTTTGGCAAGCAGCCGATAGCCACCATGAACGTGCAGCTTTCGGCGCTGCAGGGCATGAATTCGGTGCGGTCCGATATCGCATATTTCACGAGCAAGGGGTACGCGCCCGAGCACGCGGCGGCGATCGTGTCGCACATTGTTCACGAATCCGGTGCGGACTCGTCCGCGATCGGCGACGGCGGCACGTCCGGCGGCCTTGCGCAATTCCACAACGAGCGGCTGACCGCGCTAAAGCAGTTTGCGGCAGATCGCGGCAAGCCATGGACCGATCACACTACGCAGCTTGATTTTATCGATCGCGAATTGCAGACGACCGAAAGGCCGACGCTGGATAAGTTGCGCGGCACTAGGACGCCCGAGGAAGCCGCCGCCGCCTTTTATGATTACGAACGGCCGGCCGGCTGGAAACCGGGCGACCCGACCGGAACGAAGGACTATCAAAGCCGCCTCAGTCTCGCCCGGCAGTTGTTCGATGGCAAAGTCGGCGATCAGTCGCTTGGTCCGGCCGGCAGCGCGTGGCTGATCGCCAACCGCAAGAGCACGCTGGACGATGCTGCAACGACGCAATGGAAAACCGTCGTACAGGATTACAACAAGGAGGGGACGCGCCCGCCGATCAAGATCGTGAACGATGTGGTCAATGCCGCGCGTCTCACCGGCAACGCCGCGCTGCTCGACCAGATTGCACACGATTCCCAGCGCATGGACTTGGCGGGCGATGCCGGGCGCACGTCGATTCCATCGCAGGACGCGACAATCACCAGCATGGCAATCGCGGGCCATGCCGGCGAATTGCCTGTCGGGCTCGCCCAGGTTCAAAAGGATCTTCAGCGCGTCCGCGACGCGACCGTGAAGGGGCTCGACGAAAACCCGATCGCCCACATTGTCGGGAAATTCGGACCTCAGCTGAATTTCAAGGACAAGCCGCCGCTGGATTTTTCCAGCGATGACAGTCTTGCGCAGAGCCTCGCGGTTCGCGGCAAGATCGCACAGTTCGGCGCGCTCAAGTTCGAGGTGCCGCCGTTGTCCGCGCTGGACGCGTCCGAGTTGCAGCAGGTTCAGGCCGTGCTGGCGTCGCCGGACCCGGCCGTAAAAGTTCGCATCTTCCGTGGGATCAGCACGCTGCCCGAGGACGTGCGCAGCGCGACGCTGGCGAAGCTCGGCAGCAAAGACCCAACCGCCGCCGTCGAAGTGTTCGCGGGCTCGCTGCTCAACCAGGCGCCTGAGGTTGCCGCCAGCATTCTGACGGGCTTGAGCGCGACCGATGAACGTTTCGTGCCGAGCAAAGGCCAGAACAAGGTTGCCTATCTGGCTGCCAAGGATACCGCGTTGCCGGTTGCAGCGTTCAATCTTGCGGCGCGAACGAGTCCGACCGGCGCATTTGCCGTGCTCTCGCAGGCGATGGATGCTACGTCACTGTCCGCGCAGGCCGGTGACACATCCGGCGTTCCAAATCGTGAACGCCTTAAGCAGGCGGCGGACGATGTGACAGGCGGCATTCTCTACCACAATGGAGCCCCGATCATCGCGCCGCGCCGCGGCGCCACACAAAGCGAATTTGATACGTTGCTCGGAAGTTACAGCGATTCCGACATGCGGGGGGTGACAACCGGCAACGGCGCACCGATAACCGCGGATTATCTGCGCAATTCCACAAGGCTGCACGCGGTGGCAGATGGGCGCTATCTCGTGCAGATCAATTCGGTTGACGCAAACCCGCTATATGCGAAGGGGCCGGACGGCAAGGCGTGGGTGCTCGACATGAGCAACCGCCGTCTTGGCGCGCTGACACAACCATGAGCCTGGACATTTTCCAGAACGACGCCACGGCGGCAATGGCGGAAGCCTCGCGCCGTATCGCGCCAGACCTGCCCGCGACATTTTCCGACACCTTCGACAATGCGGTGACGACGGGAATCGAGTGGCACAATTCGGTTGCATCGCAGTTCGCGAAGGAACACGCGCTCAACGATTATATCCAGTATGTCCGCGACAAGACCGGCGAGACGCTGCCAAACCCGGGCTATCTGGTCGGTGGTGAATCTCTCGACGGCTTCAACGAAAAGCAGAGCAAGATTGCCGACGCGCATCCTGATTTGAACCTGCAGCCATTGACGCCCGCCGACATTGACACCATGACGCGCCGCCGGATGGCGCAGACACGCGACGCCAACGTGGCGATGAATGCGCGCGAAAGAACGTGGGGCGGCACGTTCGGCGGCTTGACCGGCGGCTTGACGGCTGGCTTTACCGATCCGGTTATCCTCGCGACCTTGCCGCTTGGCGGCATGGGCGAATTGGGAATCCTCGGGCGCGGGCTCGAGTTCGGGGCCATCGGCGCCGGCACAGAAACTGCAATCGCAGCCCTTACCCATGCATCGCATGAGGCCGCATCTCCCGGATCGACCAAGGGGATGGTTGGCGATATCGCCGCGGCCGGCGCATTCGGCTTTGCCCTCGGCGGCGCTTTCGGCGCGCTGGGCAGGTTGCTGAGGGCTGGCGAACGGCCGCTGCCGACTTCGATTCGCGACGATATCAACGTCGGAGCCTCGGAAGCACAGTTGAACGCGACCAACGTTTTCCCGACGGCGGCGGGCGAGATGGCTGGCCGCGATGCCGTGACGCAGGCCGTTACCCAAGCCGCGAAGGGTGAACCGATTACCGCCGGAAATGGTTTTGATCCCGCGCACGTTGCGGCATTCGCGGCGGATATCGATAAGCCAGCGGTGGGCTACGTTCGTTTCTACCACGGAGGGACTGATCCAGATTCAGGCGGTCCGCGATGGCTGACGCCGCAGCAGGACTATGCGCGCAATTTCCGGTCAATGGGTGAGCCGAACGAGGTTCACTATGTCGATATTCCCCAGCGGGCGCTCGAAACCGACCCCGCGTTGGCCGGTGGCTGGGATGAGGTCAACGGTTATGTGCGGAATTTTGAAGCGCCGGAAGCCATTGCAAAGCAGCTAAAGCTGCTGCCGATCAAGGACACCGCCGCGCTCGCTGCGGCCGGCGAACGCAGCCAACGCCCGATCACCTTTGGCGAGATGCCGGACTTCGAACGCTTCGAAACCATGCCGATCGCGGGCGAGGACACCGCAGCGTATTGGGACAGGCACCTTGAAGGCGCGACTGCCGACGAACGGGCTGCGCTCGGTGCGACGGATGAGGCCGCGCCCCGCGCGCTCACCAGCGAAGCCCTAAAGCCCACCGAGGGTGCTTCCGGCCGTATCACCGCCCGCAACCTCTCACCTGAAGCGGTCGCAAAGCTGGCAGACGAGCCCGCGACCTATGACGCAGTGCAGCGGAATCTCGACCGGATCAGGCTGGAAAACCCGAATGCCGAATTCTCGACCCAGATCCGCCAACCGGACGGTACCTATCAGCTTGTCACCCGCCGGCTCGAGGATGTGCTCGACGAGATCGACGGCATGGAAACCGCCGGCAAGGAACTGATGGCCTGCGCCACAGGCATGCAGGCAGCGGAGTAAACACCAATGAGCGTCGCCGATTGTCTCGCCAAGCTGGTCGCATCCGGCACCGTCACCCGCACCGCGGCCGACGCCGCTGATGCCCTATGGCGCCGGTACCAGAACAAGTTCAGCCTCGACCTGCCACCCGCCCAGGTCGACGCCGCGGCTGCCCTGCAGGCTGCCCGGGAGATGATGGCGGCCAGCCGCGCGAAGAAAAACTCCGTCGCCATGCAGGTACAGCGCCAGACCACCGCGGAGCGTGAGCAGATGGCGCACCCGTGGGGACCGGCGGCCGGCGGCATGGCAGTCCTGACCCGAGATATCTACCGCACCGGCGGCATGAACGTGGACACCCGCGCGCAGACCTTGCGGGAGAGCCTGTTCTCGAAATTCAACGCGGGGCTTGAGGCCTACAAATCCAGCTTCGCGGGCCTAAAGAAGGACACCGCTGGCGCCCGGAACATGGTCAGTGAGATTTTCAGCGTCGATACCGGCGACCTCGTTGCCAAGGCGGCGGCCAAGGGCTGGCAGAACACCACCGAATGGGGTGCAAAATACGTCCAATCGGCCGGCAAGATTTTCGAGGAAATGGAAAACTGGCGGCTTCCTCAACCATGGAACGCCGATCGCGTGCGCCGCTTTGGCATGGGCAAGGAATTCACGGCCGACGTTCACGACGCCATCCAGAGTGGCGGCCTGCAGGTGTTCGACAAAGAGCGCTTGGAGTTCGCCACCGATCCGGCGCGCATCCGCGTGCTGGTCGACAAGGCCACCCGCGACATCATCACGGAGGCCGGATCGGCACCGACCTTTTCGAACGAAATGCGGACATTCCATTTTCAAAACGGCAAGCCGGGCCTCGATGCCTTCCTGCAGCTGCAGGGCAAGTATGGCGCCGGCCAGGATATCCTCAGCACGTTATCGAACCACCTCGGCAGCATGTCTCAGGAAATGGCCTTGGTCGACGTCCTGGGCCCGCAACATGCCGCCACCGTTGCGACGCTGGCGAAGAACGCCCGGCAATGGGAAGCGCTGGGCAAGCCCGGCCAGACCGGCATCAGGCCGGCGCGGTTGCTCGGCATGGAATCGGCCACCGCGATTGACCGGACCTATTCCGTGCTCAACGGCCGCGCCAATGGCGTCGAAAACGCCATGTGGGGCGGCATCCTCGGCAGCGCGCGTTCCCTCATGTCCGCGTCGTCGCTCGGCTCGACAATCCTACCCGCCGTGGTTGGCGATAGTGTCACGGTCGCGTTTGCCTCCGGCTACAATGGCATTTCGGCAACGCGCGTCTTGGCGCGCACCGTCGAAACGATATTCGCCGAGAATCCGAAAATGCAGGAGGACGCGGCGCGGCTGCTGGTTACCGGGCACGCGATGTCCGATCACGCGATATCGACGCTGCGCTATTCCGACCAGGCGGTGACGCCGGAACTGATGAAGAAGGTTTCGGATTTCGTGATCCGCTCGTCCGGGCTCACCGCATGGACGGAAGGCGTCAAGAAAGCCTTTACGATGGAGTTTCTGGGTTACGTCGCGCGCTCGTCCGACAAGGTTATGGCGGACCTCGATCAGCCGTTCCGCATGTTCCTTGACCGCTACAAGATCAGCGCCGCCGAATGGGACACCTTGCGCGCGCTGCCGCCGCACGACTTCCGCGGTGCCAAGTTTTTTGACAGTTCGCAGGCGGCCGACAATCCGACGGTGCGTAAGCTCTACGAGGGCATTCTGCAGGAGCGCGTCATGGCCGTGCTTGAGCCGGACGCCCGAATCCGTGGCGTCACAACCCAGGGCGCGCGCAGCGGGACGTTCCTCGGGGAGGTCGCGCGATCCCTGACCATGTTCCAGTCGTTCGGCTTGACGATGATAGCCACCCATATGCACGCGCTGGCGATTAAGGACGGCGTTGCCGGAAATCGCGCCATGAACAACGTGCTGTTTTATACCGCCCACATCGTGGCCGGCGCCGCAATCCTGCAGGCGCGCCAGATCCTGCAGGGCAAAGACCCGATCAAAATGGATCAGCCGAAATTCTGGTTTCAATCCGCGCTGCAGGGCGGTGGCATCGGATATTTCGGGGACCTTGTTGGCGGCATAGCCGGCGGCGCCGATCGCAGCGTGACCGGCAAATTCTCGGGCCCGATCGGCAGCCTGATCGACGACAGCGCCCAACTCGGAAATGCCATCGTGCACGGTCAGCCCGGCACCATGAACAAGGCCGTCACGCTGTTGCGCCACATCACGCCCGGGCAGAACCTATGGTTTTCTCGGCTCGCAACCGACCGGCTGATATTCGATCAGATCCAGCGCATGATCGATCCAAATTATGTGCAAAGCTTTTCCCGCAAAGAGGAGCAGGCGCGCAAGGCCTACGGGCAGCAATATTGGTGGCATCCCGGCGAGGCGCTGCCCGAGCGGGCGCCAAGCATCACGAGGTGACCCCCGTTTCAGTCATCCGGGAGCGGGATGTTCAAAACGTAATTGGCAATCTGTTCGAAAGCCTCAGCGCCGTCGGCACCCTTGAATTGCAGCATAACGCGATCACCGAGGCCTTGAAAGTGTTCGACGACTTCCCGTTTCGTCACAACCTTGCGCTGGACCAGCATCGAAGCCAGTTCGGCCAATCCGATCCGGAGCGCGACAACTTGCAGCTCGAGCTTGGCAATGCGGTCACCATCGAAACTCATCGGGGAATCACCTGAACGCGCACCGGCGCGCGATCATCGACGTGATCGATGGACGAGGTGATAAAGCCGTCCTTCACGTAAACCTTGGGCGTTCCAAAAGCGAGATAGAGCACCGCTGCCATCGTAACTACGTTCGCGACCGCCGAGATGCCGAGGCACCAGGCGAGCGGCGAAATGTTCGCGACGGCGGGTTTGAACGGCATTTGCGGCCACCATAAAAACGTCAGACTATTCGCGAATAGCTTGGACGTATGCCCCAGCCGCCACAACATGAACCGGCTTATCCTTGGCCTCCCCGGCCAGCCGCACAACCAAGGCGCCGCTGGACGCGACCTCTAGCGTGTCGCCGTGCACTAAAAAATCATGGCCGTTCGGCACCTTGATCGTCCACGTTATTCCGCCCCGTTTGCTGGCCATGTTAGCGCCTTGCCCGTGTCGTGTGATATCCGGACATCTGAGCGCAACCTTTGGTCGTGCGCAATCCCTCCAGAGAGTAAAGGACGCGCGAAAGCCGCCCCTGCCGTGATCGGGGCTTGGATGGGCTTCCGGTCGCGTAAAGAAACACTGTAACGCTTTATTTGAGATCAGAGTAGGCATCGGCGTAGGCACGATTTCGATGAACGCCCCCGTTACTTCCCCCTTTCTGTCACGCAAAAACCGGGAAATGTAACGCTTAATTCGGGTTCAGCGTGGGGTGGGGTGCGGGCGCGCAAAAGCCGCCTAGGAGGGGAATTGTCAAATCGGTAAATCAGGAGCATCGTGGTCCGTGGGTGTGACAACCCGGACTTGGACTAGGGCGATCCTTGGCGGGGAAGCCTGACTTGCGCGTTAGGAAGCCTTGGCGGGTTTTCTACAGGCGCTCAGGAGCGCTTGGCGGCGCCCCTCACTCTGGCCAATATGCCGGGGGCGGGGTGCCATGTCCAGAGGGGAAACCCTTAAAAGCGCTCCGAACAGTCGTCCAGGCTGTTTGTCACCCCCCGGCTGCCGGTCTGACACCGGCGCGGCTGTGACAAGCCAAAAACTGGACCTGAAACCATGACCATCGAAAGACCTATGTTCCCGCCCGTCGACCGACGCGGCGCACCAGGCATGAACGTTGTCAATTTCCCCGGCCGCCCATCTGCTGCGAAGCAGGACGACGAGACCAACAGCCCTGCCGCCGCCGAACCGGAGAGAATGCATTGGCGCACGCGGGAGCTCGTTCAATCCGATATGGAGAAGCACGTCGCGGCGAGGGCCGCCTACGCAAAGGCGATTGCTTGGGAGTCCGAAGCCGAATTCGCCAATCTCCCGCCAGCCCTAATCGAAGCAGCGCGCACAAGGACCGCGGAAGCATTTGGAGAATTGCAGTACCGCGGCCGAAACTTGGTGACCGTCATGCCGACCGATCGGCGCGCGCTCGTCGACCTCCTGCTCTACCTGGAGAAGAATTTCAGCATTCTGCCGGTGGAGTTTCACGGCCGATCGTTGGCCTTCGACCTCCTGCGGACCATGCGCCTGTCGCTTCGCAGGGTTGAGGGCTACGGAAAGTACGTGGGATCGAGAGGGGACGAGTAGACCATGAGCGAAAATATCATCAAATTCCCCTTCGACGTCTCCCGCCGCGCACACGCTCGCCGGCCACGATGGTCGAAGAACGGTTCACCCGAAGAAAGGGCGAACGCCCGTCAAGCGGCCGAGCCATCAGCCCGATCGCACATCGGCAACAATCCACTTCGCGAACAGCACACCGGGGTCAGCGCGTCTGTCACGATAGTCGGCAAGGTTCTGCATCGCCGGCACCACTTTGACCCCTCGACCTTGGATCCTGCCGTCGGCGCGGAGTGGTTGCGCGAGTTGTGTCTTGGCGCCGAGCGGGCCCGGTATGTGGCATGCGAGATCGACAAGGCCATAGAAGCCATAAAGGAACTCAATCGACACCATCGCGAAGAGAACGAGCAAAGGACAAAGTTTCGGGCGCTCGTCGATCAAATGGACGATCGCGAGAGGGCAAGTCTGCTCGCCGTCATGCAAACCCTCGTGCCGTCATGAAGCGATCGATGAGGAAGCAAAACCGGCAGCGGATCGCCGCGCACGCCAGACGACGAGGGCGGTAGACCGACCAGCACGAAAGCGGCCGCCAGCTTGACAGGGTTGGCGGCCTTGCCAATGTCACCTGCCCGCCCCCCAACTAACCGTGGTCGAAACCGTAGGTTTGACTTTCAAGAAGCTATTTAATTGAGCAATTTCAACGGGGTTGACAGGACACTCTCTCCGCCAGCTTCGCCGACGCGGTGCTTTCTCCGAGCGGTCTCTGATGCAAAAGGCCCAATATCCGTAGCCATTTCCGATTCGATCTCTGGACCGATGATTTCCAGAATTGCCCTTTTATTCTCCGAAAGGCCTGTTTCTCTCAGAACCTCTGGACTCCGCTAGCTTAGTACGGTTCTCGAAATCCGATCGTTTCCAGCTGCTTACGAGCTTCACCCGAAAGGGGGTTCGGCCGCTTATCTTGGATAGGCGAGAGCCGCTGATTTCCAACATCGGATTCTGATTCACCGTTCGACACCTCCACCCCAGCCGGTCAGTGTGGTGCAATAGGTTCTCTGTTGCTAGCCGAAAGGCCCGCCAATAGCGGGCTTCAAGCTGTCAATATCAGGTTTCACCAAAGCCTGTGTAAGACGCCAGCGCGATGACTTCCGCATCCGGAGATCGGGTTGCAAGAGAGCAGGGCGGAATAGCGAAGCGCATTCCGCCAACCCACGGGCGCCGGCCCAAGGAGTTACCATGAAAAAGCCTCTGACGATACCGGACGAGCCGCAACCCCGCAACGTCACACGCGCTGACCTTGTGATGACCGAGGGCTTGGCTTGGAAGTCGATGGCCGGATGAAGACAGTATTTCCAACGCTTGAAGCGGCGCAGAAAAGGGCGAGGGATCCTCAAAGTCGAGTTTCCGATGCTCCAAGTCAAGGTGTACGACGCTGCTGAAAAGAAGTTGCTGGAATTGTCGCCGACTGAGTGACGCCAGGTTGCGCTGGCCATAGGTACAGGCGATGTCGCGCCGTCAAGCCGATCCTGCCTCGTCGGCTAGTTGCGCACCAGGTCCAGCTGCGTTAGGTGGCTGAATATAGGCGGATGTAGCGCACGAACCCGTCATCCGTTGAAGCGGATCAACCGGGGAGCCTCTTTCATCCGCAATTCGACAGCATCTTCTGGAGTATTGCCTCGACCGAGTGCGGCGAAATCCCAAGTTCAATAAATCCAGGCATCTCCGGCGATGACACGGTGTCGATCTGCATCAGTTCCACCTGATTACGAGTGAGGGTTGGACCCGGAAGTATTTCGGAGGCCCATGCCAGTGCGTGCCAAACGGCAAACGGGATTGGAATCAGTAGGGGCGAGAGGCCAGCTTGATGCGCAACGGCTCTGAGAAATTGCTCGTAAGAGTAGACGCGCGGGCCGCCGAACTCGAAGATTATCGAATGCGTCTCGGCTCGCCGCATGACTCGAGCAACCGCTTCCGCAACATCTTCCACATAGGCCGGTTGCAATCTGGTTCGGCCGCGGCCGAACATCGGATAGATCGGAAGCTGGCGAAGAAGCTTGAGGATGGTGGTGAGAAACGCATCGTCCGGTCCGAACATTACTGCCGGGCGGACGAAAAGTGCATCGGCGAACGCGGCCCGGACCGCCAGTTCGCCTTCGCCGCGCTTTCGGATGTATCGTGATTGTGAGGCGGCATCGGCGCCGATTCCTGAAACGTGAACAAGCCGTTCGACTCCGGCCCGGAGCGCTTGGGCTGCTACCCGTTGAGCCGACTCGACGTGAACGGAGTGAAAAGTCTCCTGTTCACACTCGAGGTAAAGGCTGACCGCATTTACAACGCCGTAAGCGCCGGCCAGCGCATCCGCGACTGATCGCTCGTCGTGAATGTTGGCCTCTACGAATTGAAG